>WNEY01004279.1_pt1 | contig 10848 bp, 8 predicted proteins | sample 5400531 | NCBI WGS metagenome assembly WNEY01 (sample SAMN13153338, study PRJNA577476) | soil metagenome | isolation source: 200 cm saprolite under Douglas fir tree site 1 | place: USA:California | collected 2015-04-18
GCGGCGAAGGGCCAGGTGCTCGCGCTCGACCGCGTTGGCGGTGAGCGCGAGCGCCAGGTCGTAGGCCGCGGCCGCCTCACCCCGCCTGCCGAGCCGCGCGAGCAGCTCCGCCCTGGTGACCTGGAATGGCTGATAGTTATCCAGATCGAGGCTGTCTACCTCGGCGAGCGCGGCGGCTGGCCCGCTGACCTCGGCGAGCGCGACAGCCCGGTTAAGGGCCACCACAGGTGTCGGCAGCCAGGCCATCAGCTGGTCGTAGAGCTGCAGCACCTGGCCCCAGTCGGTGTCCGCGGCGTCGGCCGCGTCGCAGTGTACGGCGTTGATCGCGGCCTGGATCTGGTAGGGCCCCGGCGCGTTGCGGCGCAGGCACGCCGCCACCAGCGACTGGCCCTCGGCCACCAGCGCGGCGTCCCAGCGGGTGCGGTCCTGGTCAGGCAGCAGCACAAGCTTGCCGTCCGCCCCGGTCCTGGCCGGCCGCCGGGCCTCGATCAGCAGCAGCAGCGCGAGCAGGCCAAGCACCTCCGGCTCGTCGGGCATCAGCGCCGCCAGCAGCCGGGCCAGCCGGATGGCCTCGGCGCACAGCTCCGCCCGGACCAGGTCGTCGCCGTCGGTAGCGCTGTAGCCCTCGTTGAACACCAGGTAGACGACCGCCAGCACCGCCCGGAGCCGGTCGGGCAGCTCAGCCTCCGCCGGCACCCGGTACGGGATCGCCGCGTCCCGGATCTTCCGCTTGGCCCGGACCAGGCGCTGGGCCATGGTCGCCTCGGAGACGAGGAACGCCCTGGCTATCTGCGGAGTCTGGAGGCCGCCGAGCAGCCGCAGCGTCAGCGCGACCCTGGCTTCGGCATTCAGCGCCGGGTGACAGCAGGTGAAGATCAGCCGCAGCCTGTCGTCCTGCACCGGTGTCACCTCCAGCGGGTCATCGCGCGCCTGCAGCAGGACGGCCTGCGCGTGCCGGTCGGCGCGGCTGGCCTCGCGGCGCAGCCGGTCGATGGCCCGGCGCCGCGCGGTGGTCACGATCCAGCCGCCCGGATTGGGCGGCAAGCCCGCGTCCGGCCATTTCTGCATCGCGACCAGGAATGCCTCCTGGACCGCCTCCTCGGCAAGCTCGATATCGCCGAGGACGCGGACCAGCGTCGCGACCGCTCGCCCGTACTCCTGCCGGAATACCTCTGCGATCGCCTGAACCTCGCTGGACGGCTGCGCCATCTCAGCCCTCGGGCTCCTCCTGGAACGGGCGCACCTCGACCGGGGCACGGCAGGCTGCCGCTGCCCTCGCCGACCACTCAAGCGCCGCGTCCAGGTCGGCGACCTTGATCACCCAGAAGCCGCCGAGCTGCTCCTTGGTCTCGGCGAAGGGGCCGTCCGTGGTGAGCACGTCACCGTCGCGCACCCGGACCACGGTCGCGGTGCTGGCCGGGTGCAGGCCGCCGGCGAACACCCAGGCGCCCGCGTCGATGAGCTGGGCGTTGACTGCTTCGACGTCGCGGTAGGACTGCTGCATCGTTTCCGGTGACGGGACGGGCTCGCCCTCGACGGTGTGCACCGCCAGCATGTACTGCTTCACGGAAGTCTCCCTTTCTCGGCGGAGCGGGCCCGATGCCTGCTCCTCACCCTGTCTACGAAGAGGGCGGCGGCCAATCGACAGCTCGGCGGCGGCACTTGCGAACCTGCCGGTCAGCCCGCCGGGGCGGGAGCCTGCCGGCAGAAGCAGGAGGACGAGATCGGCACGTCCGCGTGTGCTCTGACGATCCTGAGCTGCTGCCCGATGAGGCCGGCCTGCTCGTGCTTGCCCAGCCGCAGCAGGCACTCGTGGTAGCCATGCAGGCTCCAGACGTTACCCGGATGCTGGCAGGCCCTCGCCAGGGTGTGATCGAGGCCGAGGTCGGCCCGGTAAACGGCCTCCGCCTCCTCGATCAGGTCCTGCTCGAGCAGCAGCGCGCCGTAGGCGTGCCGGGCCGGCTGCATCCACCCCCACGGCTCGTCGTAGGCGAGCCCGTCGTCCAGCTCCACCGAGCGGCGCAGCCGGGCGAAGGCCTCGTCGTAGTTCCCCTTGCGATACTCAAGCTCGCCGTCCAGCATTGCCGCCGCGACACCAAGGATGTCCCGGCAGGTGTTGTTGAAGACCGTGCGCGCCTCCGGCACCACCAGGGCGGCGTCAGCGAGCTGCCCGCGATGCCGCTCTGCCTGCGTTATCTGCCGGGTGGCCGCATAGGCGACGCCCTTGGCGTAGTGCATCATCGCCGTGGTGACGCAGTACAGGCCGGGATCTGCCGGGAGCGGCGCGTCGATGATGTCCTGCCAGCGCCCGAACCTGATCAGCGCGTGCATCTTCATCGGCACGAACCCCTCGAGCCAGTCCGCCATCGGCGGGACCTCGACGCGGAGCAGGTCCTCCGGTATCGCCGCCGCGAGCTGGTCGGCCGCCTCAAGCGCGGTCCGCGACTGGCCGAGGAACATCGCGCCGTAGATCTTGAAGTGATAGTTGTGCGCCCGGTACAGGGTGTAGAAGTTCATCGCGCCCTCACGGGCGAGGAACTTCTGGTCCGCGTCGATCGCCGCGGTGTTGGCGGACACCACCCGCCGGTAGTCACCGCACAGCACGTCCAGATGCGTCGGCATGTGCCGGAGGTGACCGGCGTCAGGGACCAGGTCGCGCAGCAGGTCGCCGGCCTGCAGCGCGTCCTCCGGCCAGGCGGACATCTCCATCAGGTGGATATACATGTGCAGCACGCCGGGGTGCGCCCGGCCGCCGTCGCTGGCCAGCGCCCGCTCCAGCACCTGCTTGGCCTCGGCCGCCGCCGACCCGGCCGCGGGCTCGCCGGTCGCCTGATCCCACAGCGCCCACGGCGTGAGGTTCATCAGCGCGTCAGCGAACAGCGCTGCCACGTCGAGGTCGTCCGGATGCGCCCGGTGCACCGCGCGCATGGCGTCGGCATACCCTGCGTTCCAGGCCGCGTGCTCACCGTCCGGCTCGGCGGACGGATACCGTGCGGCCAGGGCGCGCACGAGCGCGCGCTCGACCGCCGAGCCGCCGGACGCCCGGCTGGCGGCGGCCGCTGACGCGGCGAATGCCCGCGAGACCGACGAGCTCAGGTCGACCGGATCGAAGGACTCCCACGGCTTGTTGTAATTGGGGCCCAGCGCGTAGGCCAGGCCCCAGTACGCGAGCGCGCAGTCCGGGTCATGATCGAGCGCACGACCGAAGCACCGCACGGCTTCCTCGTGATTGAACGAGTAAGTCCAGATCAGCCCGCGGTCGAACCACGCCTGAGCGGATGCCGACGAGGTCGTGACGGCCCGCGCGTAGCTGCCGAGGTCGTAGTAGTCAGACATCGGCAGCTCCGCTTGAGGGTGGCCAGGTCAGGCGGGCGAACTCGGCTCTAGTTTGCCCGACTCGCCGAGTATGCCACTCAGTTCAGCCGCCGACCGTGGCTGCCGCCATCGCCGTCAGAGGCAGCTACCGGCACCTGCGCCGACGCCGACGCCTGAGCCTGCGCCTGCGCCTGCGCCTGCGCCGACCGGTAGGTGGCCGTCCCGCCCATGTCGGCGATCACCGTCGGGCACACCGCGCAGGCCGCCGCCCCGCGCTGGGCGTACCAGCGGCAGGAATGGCGGATCGCGCAGGCCGGCAGCACGGCCGGATCCGGCGGCTGCGCCGCTGCCAGGGAGGCAGCAGGCGCCGTCTGGATGGCGATGTCGACAACCGCGCAGCCGCCGCCGGTCCACTGCGGGCAGGCGGCCTCCACGCAGTCGGCCGAGAACCGGAACCGCCGCTCCGGATGACCCATGGCCTGCGCTCGCTCGACGAAGTCCGCGCCGATCCTGGTCGGCGGCTGGACATAGCCGACCGTGCCGCCGGGAGTCACCACGCCGAGCAGGAGCGAGCCCTCCCGGCACAGGGCGCTCGGGCAGGCATGCCGCGCGCCCGAGCGCTTCAGGTCGCTCGCCGGGCCTCGCGTGCCGCCTGCCTCCCCGGCGTCCCTACTGGCCGGCACCTATGGTCTCCCCCGCAGCCTTCTTTGCCGCGGCGTCCTCGAGCGCCTGATAGATCGCGACCGGCGGGATACCGCGCCACCACTGATTGAAGCCGTACTTCACCGTCACGGCATCTGCGGGTGTCACACCGGCCAGCGCGAGGGCCCCGGCCTCGGCGACCGCCTGGCCGACCCGCTGCTGGTGCTCCTCGGATAGCTTCGTGTCAGTCACGACGAACCTGAATTCGTAGCGCGCCATTAGAAACCCCCGTCGGTCATATCTGCGTCCATTAACAGAAATTCACCCGCGGTTTGCCGCCGGTCCGGAACAGTCCTGCGGTTACTAACTAAATCCCGGCATTTCCGAGCTTGCTGTTCTTCGCTCAGCGATCGGCGAGACAATGCACCGCATGGGGCTCCAGGCTACTCTCGGCAAGTATTCCGCATGCGGAAACTCACCGAATGCGTCGCCGCCGATGCGGCTATCACCCGAATGGCATTCGCCCGCGGGGCCTGGCCGCTCATGCCGCCGCTGCGGTCCGGTGCGGATCGGGCCTGGCCGAGGCAGCTCCGGCCGGGCCGGGCGTCAGAGCGCCAGCGCCTGCCCCAGCTGCCGGTAGCCTGCCGCCGGGTCGGCGCCTGGCGCGGTGAGCAGCTGGATGATGACATGATCGGCGCCCGCAGCGAGGTGCTCCCTAAGCCGCGCGGCGACCTGGCCGGGGGTGCCGTGCGCCACCAGCGCGTCGATCAGCGCGTCACTGCCGCCGTCGCTCAGATCCTCATCCGTCCAGCCCAGGCGGCGCAGGTTGCTGGTGTAGTTGACCAGGCCGAGGTAGGGATTGCGCACCTTCGGGCGGCCGATGGCGCGGGCCCGCTGCGGGTCGGGCTCCAGCACCACCTTGTGCTCGGGAGCCAGCAGCGGCCCGTCGCCGAGGATCGCCCGCGCCCGGCGCGTGTGCTCCGGCGTGACGAGGTAGGGGTGAGCGCCGGCCGTGCGCTCCGCTGCCAGGCGCAGGACCTTCGGGCCAAGCGCGGCCAGCACCAGGCTGTCGGCCGGGACTCCGGCTGCCAGCAGCGCGTCGACGTAGGCCACGAGCGTCTCGTACGGCCTGGCGTACCGCTGGATCGCCTCCCGGTGGCCCGCGCCCACGCCGAGCAGGAACCGGCCAGGGCGGCGAGCCTCGATCCGCGCGAACGACGCGGCAACGCGCCCGGCCTCGTCCTGCCACATGTTCACGATGCCCGTGGCCACCGTGAGCGTCGTGGTCGCGTCGAGCAGTTCATCGACCTGCCGGAGGTCGCCGCCGGGTGACCCGCCCAGCCAGAGCGCGCCGAAGCCGGCCTGCTCGATCACGCCCGCGAGCTCCGGCGTCACCTGGCTCGCCCCCCGCCAGACCCCGAACCGTCCCAGCTGATCCCGCGCGCGCTCAGCCATGCCCGTCTGCTCCCTGTAGTCGGGGCTATCATCCTGCGCGCCAACAGCCCCGCCGGAGGCGCTGTTCCCCGCCGGCCGGAAATCGTGGCCGCGGGCATTGACCTTCCAGCGGACTCGAAGGTATACGGTCCGGGTCATGAGCACTTACCGCGCCGGCGGGCCGGGACGGACGGGTGCGCCCTCGGTCGCTGACGGCCTGCCCCTGCTCAGCTGCTGAAGACGCCGAGCGTGGTGAGCAGGACGAGGATCACAGTGGCGACCGCGAAGACCCCGTGGCACACAACGACCGCGACCGGGAAGTTCCGCTCCGGCGGGCTGGCCGGAGCGGGTGCCGGCATGGCCCCGAACGCGCTCGTGACGGTCACGGCAGCCGGCTCGGCAACTGCCCGGTAGGCGCGGTAGACACCGATCCAGCGGATTACCATGGTCAGCCCCAGCAGGGCGACGCCGACCAGGATGAATGTCGCCATCCAGGCCAGCTTCCGTTCGTCGGTGACGATATAGACCAGCCAGATCGGTACACCCACCACCGCCAGCAGGGCATGTCCGGAAATCACCGGCACCGGCAGCCGCGAGGCCCCGCCTCGGCGGCCGTCACGGTCGTACTCGACCAGCCAGATGCCGAGCAGCAGGAGCCCGAAGCAGATGGTGATGAACCAGGTGATCACGGCGGCGAAGCTCATAATGCCCCCATCTCGGCGGGTGCCGCACAGCAGGGGGCTGCGCACGGCCAGGGTGCCACGCTGACGGCACCCCTGACCCCGAAATAGCCCGAAACGCCCCGCGTGACCAACCGATGTAACGGGCATGCTGTGACATGCGGTTCACCGTTACCGGCACAATGCTGCCATGAGCCGGGCCAACGAGGACTTCGCCGCACTGCTCAGGGAGTATGCCGAGCTGATCCAGATGACCGGCGGCGACGTCTTCAGGGCGCGGATCTACGAGAAGGCCGCCCGGTCCATCGCCGGCCACCCCGGCGACATCTTGCAGCTGGATGCCGCGGAGCTGCGGCAGATACCCGGCATCGGCAAGTCGATCGCCGAAAAGATCGGGGAGTTCGCCGCTACCGGTAGCATCAGGGCGCTGGAGGAACTGCGCGCCGACATTCCCGGCGGCGTACTCCAGATGACCAGGATCCCGGCACTCGGGCCGAAACGGGCCCTCCAGCTCTACCGAGAGCTCCAGATCAGCTCGGTCAGCGAGCTCACCGACGCGATCAAGTCGGGCAAGCTCGCAGGGCTGAGGGGCTTCGGCAGCAAAAGCGAGGAGAAGCTACTGCGCGGGATAGATCTCCTGCGCAGCACCGGCCAGCGGGTGAAGCTGAATGTCGCGACGGACATCGCCGCGCGGATAGTCGCGGCGATCAGCGCGGTCCCTGGCTGTGACCGCTGCACCCAGGCCGGCTCGCTGCGACGGCTGCGGGAGACGATCGGGGACGTGGACATCCTCGCCGCGGCAACTGACTCCGGGCCGCTGATGGCGGCGCTCACGGCGCTGCCCGAGGTGACCGAGGTGATCGCGCGCGGCGACACCAAGACGTCCGTCCGCGTCAGCGGCGGCCTACAGGTGGACCTGCGGGTGATCCCGCTGGACTCGTGGGGCGCCGCCCTCCAGTTCTTCACCGGATCTCAGGCGCATAACGTCCGCGTCCGCGAGATCGCGGTCCGCAAGAAGCTCAAGCTGTCGGAGTACGGCCTGTTCGACGCGACCACCGGTGAGCTGATCGTGTCCAGGACCGAGGAGGAGGTCTACCGCAGGCTCGGCCTGGACTGGGTGCCCCCCACCCTGCGTGAGGACTCCGGTGAGGTGGGCGCTGCCCAGCGCGGCGAGCTCCCGGTCCTGGTCACCGCGGCCGACTTGCGCGGAGACCTGCATACTCACACCAACCTGACCGATGGAGTGGCCGCGCTAGCAGACATGGTCGAGGCGGCGCGCGATCGCGGCTACGAGTACTACGCGGTGACCGACCACGCCCCGAACCTGTTCATGCAGCGGATGACCAGCGAGAAGATGCTCGCGCAGCGTGAGCAGGTGCGCGAGCTTGCCGCGCGCCTCGCGGCCGATGGCGGCAGGCCGATGACCCTGCTGCACGGCACCGAGCTCAACATCGCCCCGGACGGAACCGTGGACTGGGCGGCCGATTTCCTCGACGACTTCGATGTCCGCGTGGCCTCGGTGCATTCCCACTTCGATCAGCCCCGGCCGGAGATGACCCGCAGGTTCATCGTCGCCTGCGAGAACCCGCACGTGAACGTCATCGGCCACCCGACCGCACGCAAGATCGGCAAGCGCGCGCCGGTCGACGTCGACCTGGCCGAGCTGTTCCGCGCCTGCGCCAGGACCGGAACCGCCCTGGAGATCAACTCCCACCCGGACCGGCTTGACCTGCCCGCCGACCACATCAGGGCGGCGCGGGATGCCGGGGTCAAGTTCGCCATCGACAGCGACGCCCACTCCACGGCCCACCTGGGCTACATCCCGTTCGGCGTCGGCCAGGCCCAGCGCGGCTGGCTCACCTCCGACGACGTCATCAACACCTGGCCACTCCCCAGGCTGCGGGAATTCCTCCGCAAAGGCCGCTAGGCGAAGTCTGGCCATCTCCGACGACCGACCTGTTCCCTGCGCGCATATTCGAACATATGCTCGACTGCTTTCAGCGCCCGCCGCACGCTCTTGATGCGAAAGAGCGCGAATTCGGTCATTCGCGGTCGTGCAGCTCGACGGCGGGCGATGGTCGACCGGGAAGGTGGATTTACCGGGGGTGATGAGAGTTTGCGGTGCGTGCCGGGTGTTGCAGGCAGCGGCGCCCGGACCGGAGCGGCGGCCAGGTGTAGGTGAGCAGGACGCCGACGGCGTAGGCACGGGCGACTAACTCTGCCCGGTTGCGTGCCTTGCTGCGGTTGAGCATCATGCGCAGGTGCCCGGCGACGGTGTGGCCGCTGATGTTCATGTCGGCGGCCACCTCGTCGTTGGTTGACCCGGCGGCTATCTGGCAGAGGACGTCGAGTTCCCGCTCGGTGAAGTGCTCGGTGTGGCAGCAGCAAGGCTCGGGCTGACCTGCTGGTGTGACCTCGTCCACTGTTGCCTCCTGGAGGGCTGCTCCCAAGCGGGTGCTCTGGTGAGGCCGTTCTTTAGAGCGGGCCCATGTGCGCAGAAGCGCCCGGCGGTTCCTCGGCGTTACTCCGGCGCGCGGTGGCCGCGCCGGGTCATGGCCGATCCAGCCCCGGATCAGCGCCCGGCCGCGGGCGCCGCCGGATGGCCAGCGGCTGCCTGCTGCTGACGCGATCTGACTGTCGAAGACCAGCCGATCGGGGGGTAGGCGCGGATCGGAAGCGCGTTCAGAATCGGGTGTTAATAGGCCGGGATTGACTGGATGGCTCCTTCTGCGCATTTTGCGCTGATAGAAGGCTGGTGACGCAGGTTGCGCAGCAGAGTGATCTTATAAGTGGCTTGCTTATTCTTACCGTGGTGACCTGTTAGTCCCGCTATCTCCCGGATTCTGTTCGCTGCTTTGGCTGGGCCAGGGTTTCCGGCCAGCTCTTTGTCGTGGGCCGTTCCTAAGTGACGGCTGCCTGCTGTGGAAACGGGTGAGGAGTGGCTGTGAATCGTGCACGGGTGCTGGGTGCGGCGCGCAGGTACGGCTGGTACGTGCCGCTGGTTGCCATGGCGACGGTGGGGGTGCTGGTGGCAGCCGGCCTGCTGCCGCTGGGCGGCCATGGCGGCTCCGGCCCGGCGCCGGCGGTCCTAGCCCCAGGCTCGAGCGGGTCGATCGCCCACCATCCGTGGTGGGATCCGCGTGGCTGGTTCGCCAGCGGGGGCGCCCCTCAGGCGCGGACGCTGGATGCGGGCGGGGGCCCGCAGGCAGGCCGGATGCCGCACCAGGCCGTGGCGCCTAAGCCCCGGCGGGTGCGGGAACTCACCAGCCGCCGCAGCGCGGACACGCGGGTGTACCGCCTGTCGGATGGGCGGACGCAGGCGGCCATCTCGGCCGTTCCGGTGAACTACCGGGACGCCCGCGACCGGTGGCAGCCGATCAGCACCGCGGTGCGGCCCAGCACCCGGCCCGGCTACCGGTACGCCAGCACTTCGAATACGTTCCGCAGCTTCTTCGGCGTGACCCCCACCCGCATGGTGCGCTTCCAGGCGCCCGGTGGCGGGTGGCTGGACGTGGGCCTGGACGGCGCGCGTGCTGCCCGCCCGCAGGTGGCCGGGAACACGGTCACCTATCCGCGGATGGCGCCGGGTGCGGCGCTGTCGTACCAGGTGACGCCCACGGCGCTGAAGGAGAGCATCACGCTGGCGTCGGCGTCGGCGGCTTCGTCATTTTCCTACGCGATCAGGGTCGGCGGCGGCCTGGTGCCCTGGCAGCGGCGTGGCGGGCAGATCGTGTTCTCGCGTGCGGGTGCGGGCGGCCCGCCGGTGCTGGTGATGCCGGCGCCGTTCATGACCGATTCCCGGCGCGACTTGTGGTCTCCGTATGGCTTTTCCTGGAGCCCGAAGGTCGCGCAGCGGGTGCGCTGGGATCCCGCCGCCCGGGTGCTGCACGTGACCGTGACCGCCGACGCGGGCTGGCTGCACCAGCAGGGGCGCCGGTTCCCGGTCGTTATCGACCCGACGATCGAGATCGCGCCGACTCCCACCGACGCGCAGAACACGATGATCATTTCTGATGCTGGTGAGTCGACGGTGAACTACAACACCAGCTGGCGGCTGTCGGTGGGCACCGACGCGGGCGGGGCGTCCCGGGCGCTGCTGAAGTTCCCGCTGACCGCGGTCCCGGCCGGCACTCAGGTCGATTCGGCGGACCTGCGGATGTATTACGACCAGAACTTCGGGGCCGGTACCACCAATCAGACGATCGAGGCGCACCAGGCCACCGCGTCCTGGGACGCGTCGACCGCCACGTGGTCCAGCGCCAGCGGCAACGTGGGCACCGAGGGCCTGAACGAGGTGGTCACCGACGACTCCGACACCGCCGACACCGCGGCCAGCGGCGCGTGGCCGACCGCGGCGAGCTCGCCGGCGACCAACGGCGAGTACCGGTATGACCAGGACACGGTGGCCGGGGATAAGTTCACCTGGGTTCCGCCGCTGACCGAGGCCGGGAATTACTTCGTGGCCGACCAGTACGTCGCCACGTCCAACGCGGCCACTAACGCCCCGTTCACCGTGACCGGCAGCGGCGGCTCCCAGGCCTACACCGTCAACCAGCAGACCGGGACCGGCGCGGTCTGGTCGGTGCTGGGCCAGCAGCCTTTTGCGGCGGGCACGGCGGGCAAGGTAGTGCTGGGGGACGGCCCGGCGTCGTCCACGACCCGGGTGATCGCGGATGCGATGCGGTTCCGGCTGTGGGGCACCGCGGTGGTGAACCCGTCGGTGGCCGCCAACCTCTGGAACTCGTTCCCGGTCCGCAACATCGTGCAGTCGTGGGTG
>WNEY01016696.1_pt1 | contig 10845 bp, 7 predicted proteins | sample 5400531 | NCBI WGS metagenome assembly WNEY01 (sample SAMN13153338, study PRJNA577476) | soil metagenome | isolation source: 200 cm saprolite under Douglas fir tree site 1 | place: USA:California | collected 2015-04-18
GTCGACGGGCGCGCGGACATCTTCGCGCTGGGCATCGTGCTGCACGAGCTGCTCACCGGGCGGCGGCTGTTCAAGGCGGAGGACGACGTGCAGACGCTGGCGCGCGTGCGCGAGTGCCGCGTGCCGCCTCCTTCCCAGCTCGACCCGGGGCTCCCGCCCGATCTCGATCCCATCGTGCTCAAGGCGCTGGCGAAGGACCCGGCCGCGCGGTACGCCGGCGCGCAGGAGCTGCGGCTCGCGCTCGAGGAATGGCTCATCGAGGGACGCCGGAGCGCCTCCGCCGCGCACCTGTCGGAGTTCCTCAAGGTGATCTACGCCGACCGGCTCGAGAGGGAAGCGGGCGAGGCGACCGCCGAGTTCCCCACTCCCGTCACGCGCCGCACCCCGAGTGGAGCGCGCACGGGCGGCGGCGCGGACTCTCTCGTCCGCAGCGGGAGCGGCTCCCGTCCCGCCGGCCGGCGCTCCGCGACCGTCGCCGTCGCGATCGCGGCGGCGCTCGCTGCCGTCGCCCTCGTCGGGTTTCTCGCCGCGCGCACGCCCGTCCGGCCGCCTCCCGCCGCGCAGCTCGCCGCGCACCCGGATCCGGAGCGCGCCCCAGAGAAGGCCCCGGCGCAGAGGGTCATGGTGGTCCTCAAGAGCGAGCCAGCGGGAGCGACCATCGCCGAGGGCTCGACGCCCGTCGGCACCTCGCCCCACGTGTGGAGCGCGACGCGCGGCGAGCACCGGCTCACCTTCCATCTCGCGGGATACCAGGGCGTGACCCAGGACGTGATCGCGGCGAGCGACGGGCAGGAAGTCCTGGTGCGGCTGCCCCCCTCGCGATCCGCGCGGCGGCCCGTGAAGGACCCGGCGATCAAGGCGGAACGGTGATGGGGGTGTGGGGGGCGCTGATCGCGGCCCTCGTGTGCGCTCTCTTCGCCTCGCCCGCGGCGCGGGCGGACTCGGTCGCCGACGAGGCGGACTTCCGCTTCCACCGCGGGGTCAAGCTCTACGCCCAGGGGCGCACGGAGGACGCGCTTTCCGAGTTCCTCGCCTCCAACCGGCTGGTGCGCAACCGCAACGTCATCCAGAACGTCGCGCGCTGCTTCGAGCGGCTGCGCATGTTCAACGAGGCCTGGCGCTGGTACTCCGAGCTGCTCGCGGAGCCCTTGCCGGAGAGCGAACGGCGGGACCTCGCGGCGGCGCTGCAGCGGCTGCAGCCGTCGCTCGCGCTCTTGCGCGTGTTCAGCGATCCGCCCGGCGCCACGGTGTACGTCGATCGAAGGGACCTGGGCGCCCGCGGGCAGACGCCGGTCACCCTGCCGCTGCCGCCCGGCTCCGTGACCGCCATCGTCGAGCTGCCCGGCCACAGGCCGGCCGAAGCGAGGGCCGAGCTCGCGACCGGGAAGCTTTCGCTGCTGCAGCTGACGCTCCCGCGCATCCAGGGCGAGATCGAGGTCGAAGGCTCGCCCCGCTCGTTCGAGCTGCGCCTCGATCGGCCCGACGGTCCCGTGCAGCTCGCCGCGAGCGGCCGCGCGCGCGTGCCTCCCGGCCCCCACGTCCTCTACGTCAGCGCGCCCGGCCACGCCGCCCAGCAGCTCGCCGTGGACGTGCCGGCGGAGGAGACGGCCAGGGTCTCCTTCAAGCTCCTCCAGCTGCCGCCCCCGTCCGGCACGCTGATCGTGCGCGCCAACGTCGACGGCGCGCTGGTGCGCATCGACGGCAAGGAGATGGGCTTCACGCCCGGCGTCATCGACAACGTCCCCGCGGGCTCCCACGAGATCCAGGTCCTCGCCGATGGGCGCGAGCCGGCGGTGGAACGCCTGGAGCTCGAGGCGAACGACCGCAGGTCCGTGGACGTCAAGCTGCGCTACGCCGTGCCGCGGGTCGTCGCGGCCGAGAAATCGCTCACGCGCGCCCAGGATGCGCCGGCGTCGATCACGGTCATCTCCGGCGAGGAGATCCGCGGCTTCGGCTACACCACCCTGTCCGAAGCGCTGCGCTCGGTGCGCGGCTTCTACACCAGCTCCGACCGCGACTACGACTCGACCGGCGTGCGCGGCTTCTCCACGCCGGGCACGTACAACAACCGCATCCTGGTGCTCTCCGACGGCCACGCGACCAACGACGTCTCGGTGGGCCAGGGCGCGGTGGGGCGGGACTTCGACGCCGACCTCTCGGGGGTGGAGCGCATCGAGATCGTGCGCGGGCCCGGATCGGTGCTGTACGGCAGCGCCGCGTTCTTCGCGGTGGTGAACGTGGTGCATGCAACTCCTCCCGAAGGGCGTCGCGCCGAGCTCGGGGCGCAGGTCGGCACGCTGGGCGAGAACACCGGCCACGCCATCGCTTCCTGGGCAGGCCCGGGCGGGTCCGTGTGGGCGCGAGCGGGCGGCGCCGACCTGACCGGAGAGCCGGTGTTCGCCTCGCCCGCGGCGGAGGGGCCCGCGGCGGGCTTCGCCAGCGGGCTCGACGGGGAGCGCGCCGGCCACCTCGACTTGCGGGCGCGCGCCGGCGAGGTGACGCTGTCGGGCTCGTACAACTGGCGGCGCAAGGCGCTGCCCACCGCCGCCTTCGACACGGTCTTCGGCGCCCCGGGGACGCAGACCACCGATCAGCGCGGGTTCCTCGAGGCGCAGGTCGCGCACACGTTCGCGAACGGCCTGGGGATCGATGCTCGCGCGGCCTTCGACGCCGAGCGGTACCGCGGCGACTGGCAGTACCGCGGCGCGGGACCCGGATACGACTCGAGCTTGGAGAACTGGGGCACCGGCGAGCTGCGCTTCCGCCTGCCGGCGACCGCGGGGCACCGGCTGTTCCTCGGCGGCGAGATCCAGGACCGGTTCCGGGTCCAGGTGCGGGCGGTCACTCCCGGCAAGCCGACGTTCGACAACGGTCCGGGCAATCCCGCCGGCGCTCCCGACAGCGAGGTGATCTACAGCGCGTACGCCGGCGACGACTGGCGCATCTCGCCGCGGCTCTTGCTCGACGCCGCCGTGCGCATCGACGACTACGCCGATTCGTTCGGCGCGGTGGTGAACCCCCGCGTCGCCCTGATCGCGCAGCCCTATGTCGCCGGCACCACCAAGCTGATCTTCGGCCGCGCCTTCCGCGCGCCGGGCATCTACGAACGCTTCTTCAACGACGGCGGCGCTTCGCAGATCGCCGCCGAGGACCTGCGCCCCGAGCGGGTGACCACGTTCGAGGTCGAGCACACGCACCAGTTGAACGACGAGGTGTCGCTGCTCGTGGCGGGCTACTTCAGCCGCATCGAGAAGCTCATCCGCGCGGCGCCGGTGGGGACGCTGCCGGACGGCACGGTGCTCAGCCAGTTCCAGAACCGGGAGGGGTTCGTGCACGGCGCCGGGGGTGAGGCCGAGGTGCGCTGGACGGCCGGCCCGGGCGTCCTGTTTTCCGCCTGGTACGCCTGGAGCCTGGTGCGGGACGACACCGGGACCGGGCGGTTCCAGGGCGCGCCGATCCCCAACTCGCCGCAGCACAGCGGCGCCGTGCGGCTCCTGTACCCCGTCGTGCCGCAGGTGCTCTCCGTCTCGACGGAGGCCGTCTACGGCGGCCCGCGACACACCGTCGCCGACTCGAGCGAGCCCGACCGGCTGGTCGGCGAGTCGCTGCAGTGGAACGCCGGCCTCTCGGGCGAGTACGCCCGCTGGAACCTCCGCTACGGAGCCTTCGTCTACGACCTGCTCGACCAGCGCGTCCTGTTGCCCGGCGGTCCGGAGATCCCCTTCCCCGGCCACGCGGTGCCGCAGATCGGGCGCACGCTGCGCGTGCAACTGGCGGCCTCCTTCTGATGCTCTTCCTGGGCGCCAAGGAGGTGGAGGACGTCGGGCTGGGCATGCCGGAGGTGGTGGAGATCGTGGAGGCGGCGCTCCTGGACAAGGCGGCCGGGCGCGTCGAGCTGCCGCCCAAGCTAGGCCTCTCGCCACGCCCCGGCGCCGTGCTGCACGCCATGCCCGCGCGCGTGGGCGACGCGCTCGGCATGAAGTGGATCGCGTCGTTCCCGGAGAACCGCGCGCACGGGCTCCCGCCCACCGCCGGCCTGATCGTGCTGAACGACGGGCGAACCGGCGCCCCGCGAGCGGTGCTGGACGCGGACCGGATCACCACGCTCCGGACTGGGGCGGTGGCGGCCGTCGCTGCCCGGATGCTGGCGCGACCCGGGGCCGAGGTCGCCGCCATCCTCGGTCCGGGCCAGGTGGGCGCGGCGGCGCTGCAGGCGCTCCGGCACACCTTGCCGGGGCTTCGGACCGTCCGGGCCTGGGCGCCGCGGGGCGAGACCACCCGGCGGTTCGCGAAGGAACACGGGGCGCACGCCGCGGTCACCGCCGAGGAGGCGCTCCGAGGCGCGGACGTGATCGTGAGCGCCGCGCCCTGGCCGGGCGGTCCGCCCCACCTGGAGCCCGGCTGGATCAGCCCGGGCGCGTTCGCCTGCTCGCTCGACTACGACGCGACCTTCACACCCGCGGCCGCGGCGGCTTTCGACGTCCGCGTGGCGGACGACGTTCCGCAGATGGACGTCGCCCGCGCGAAAGGCTCCTTCGCCGGCTGGCCGCGCTTCTCCGAGCTGTGCACCGCCCGCCGCAAGGACCCCGATCAGCGAATCCTCTGCGCCGCCTTGGGCCTGGCCCTCTTCGACGTCGCCGTCGCCACCCGCATCCTGCAACTCGCGACCGAGCGTCGCGCCGGACGCGAGATGGACCAGGCTTAGGCTACTCCTCGCTAGCGGCTACCCGGTCCGACTCACTCCTCTGACTGTTCTTGCTCCTGCTCCTGGAGTTTGGCGCGGAGGAGATCGCCGAGGGTGCCGAAGCCCTTGCCGGGGGGTGGGGCCTTGCGGCGGTAGGCCTCGTACTCGGAGCGCCCTTCGGAGCGTTCCGCGGAGGTGCGGGAGAGGCGATACCGGCCGCGCTCGTCCAGTCCGATCCGCGCGGCGTGCCCAGCTCCGCGTTCGGGACCAGCCCCTTGCCTTCCGGCCAGGAGACGAACACGCCGTAGGCCTCGACGCGATCGACCTTCGCGTCGACCATGTCGCCCACGCGCGGGCGGCGGCCGCCCGCCTTCTTCTCGGGCGCGGCGGGAGCCTGGGCCTCGTCGTCGGAGATGCGCCGCAGCGCCACGCGCTTCTGCGCGTCGTCCACCGACTCGACCTGCACCCAGATCGGCTCGCCCTCCTTGACCACCTCGCGCGGGTGCTGCACGTGGCGGTTGGCCAGCGCCGAGACGTGCACCAGCCCGTCGACTCCGGGGAACAGCTCGACGAAGGCGCCGAAGGGCTGGAGGCGCACCACCTTCCCTTGCAGCTTCGCGCCCTCCTTGAGCTGCGGCCGCGCCGCGTCCCAAGGGTCCTGCTCGAGCGCGCGCAAGGACAGCGCGATCCGCTCGTGCCCCTTCTCGTCCTTCTCGACGCGGAGCACCTGCACCCGCACGTTCTGCCCGGGCTTCACCACGTCCTGCGCGTGCGCGACGCGCTGGTGCGACAGCTCGGAGACGTGCACCAGGCCTTCCAGGCCGCCCAGGTCCACGAACGCGCCGAAGTCGCGCACCGAGCTGACCGTCCCCTCCAGCACCGCCCCGACCTCGAGCTTCTTGCGCAGCTCCGCGGCCAGCCCGGCGCGCTCCTCCTCGAGCAGCGCGCGCCGCGAGAGGATCGCGTTCCCGCCGCGGATCTCCATCACCCGGAACTTCAGTTTCTGGCCGACGAACTGCGCGGGGTCCTCGACGAAGCGCACGTCGATCTGCGAGGCCGGGCAGAAGGCGCGCAGCCCGCCCAGATCCACCTCGAGCCCGCCCTTGTTGTGCGCGGTCACCGTGCCTTCGACGGGCACCTTCGACTCGAGCGCCTGCTGCAGCACCTCGCGGCCGGCGCCCTTGGGCACCGACCGCGTCATCACCGGAGTGCCGTCGGTCAGCGAGATCACGTAGGCGGCGATGCTTTCGCCGGGCTGCACGGAGAGCTCGCCCTTGTCGTTGCGCAGCTCGCGCAGGTCGATGATCGCCTCGCCCTTCCCTCCCAGGTCGAGGTAGCCGATCTCGGCGCCGACGTGCGCGACGCGCGCCTGGACCTTCTGGCCGAGCCGCAGCTTCTGCGGTTTGTGCGCCGACTTCTCGCTCTCCGCGAACAGGGCGCCGAAGTCGCCGGCCTCGTCGGCCCCCGGCTCCGCGAAAGCGGACTCCGTCACGGGACGCGCCGCGCGCTGCTCCGCACCGGCCGCCGCCTCGCCGGCGGGAGCGTCCGCCGTTTCGCCGGGCGCCGTGGGCGGCTGCGCCGGTTCCTCGGGCTTTCCCAGGGCCGGCCTGCGCACCACCACCGGCATCTTGCGCTCGTCCTTGCGCGGCCGGCGCGGAGGCGGCGGCCGCGGGGCCCGATCCTCCGGGCGCAGCTCGATCGACCCGATGATCTCCGCGAACGTCGGCGCGGCCGGCTTCCGCCGGGCAGGCTCGGCGGGCGGCGAGGCGGGCTTCTTCGGCTCCTTGCGCTCGGGCTCGGGCGGCCGCGAGGCGGCCTTCATGATGTCGTCGAACGACGGCGGCTTCGACTTGTCGGGCATGCGCTGATCGCTTCCGGAGGCGAGAGCCGGGCGTCATACCACGCCCGCCACGGCAGTGTCAGTCGCCGCCTGCAGCCGCCGCCCCCGAAGGCGGCGCTGCGCTTTTGAGAGGCCGTCCGGCGGCGCTGTGCTTTTGGACCGCGCCCTTTCGCGACCTGGTTCAGGGGCGGGGCGCGGCGCGGCGGCGCCCCACCATCTCGATCTGCTGCTGCAGCTCGCGCATGCTCCGCAAGAGCTGCACGTCCTCGGGGAGCGGAATCCGCGCCATCCCCGTCCCCCCGACGACCACCCGGCCCCCGCCCCCGCGAGCGGCCCGGGCCGCCAGGTCGACCTGGTCCTGGAGAGCGCGCCCTTCTGGCGGCAGGGTGGAGGCGAGCGCGACCAGCTGCGCGCGGCTGCGCTGCACCAGGTCGGCGAGGTCGGTGGCGGGCGTGGCCGCCAGCGGCGCGAGCACCTCGAACCCGCGAGCCCGCAACAGACACGCAGCCATGCGAGGGGCCACGTCGTGCTGCTCGCCGGCGACCGCCGCCACCACCGCCGTCCCGCGGCCGCTGCGGTTCGGCTCGCCGGGCGGCTCCGCCAGGGGCTGCGCGCGCGCGATGGCATCCACCACCGCCTGGGTGGCGACGTGCTCCTCCGCCACGCTCAGCTTGCAGGCTTCCCAGCGATCGCCGATGCGCTGCAACGCGGGCGCGACCACGTCGTCGAAGATGGCCGCGAGGTCATGACCACGAAGGCGCAGCGCGGCCATCTGCGCGACGAGGGACGACGCGTCGCCGGCCAGCGCGCTCTTCTCCACCGCGGCGACGGCCTCGTCGCCTCCCGCCTCCTCGCCCGGCGTCAGCTGCGCAGGCAGCGTCTCCGCCACCTGGAAGTTCCGACGCTGCACGAACGCGGTCACGTCGCGCAGCCGGAACTTGCGGTGCCCGCCGGGAGTGCGGAAGCAGTCGATCTCGCCGGCGTCAGCCCACCGCTTCACCGTGGCCTCGCCCACTCCCAGGAGCTGGGCGACCTGCCTGGTGGACAAGACGTCGGTCTTCACGGCGGGTTCGCTCCCGTGTACCAGGGGGTCCATCATGCCGGCCTCCGAGCGTTTCGAGCGTTCTGACGCGGCCGCGGACGCCCTGGATTCAGGAAGCCAGACCTTGTTGATGTTCGTTCGCTCACGAGGATGCTCCCGATGACCCAGCGCGGGCGCTTCGCTCCGAGTCCTACCGGAGAGCTACACCTGGGCAACGCGCGGACGGCCATCCTTGCCTGGCTCTGGGCCCGGTCCGAGGGGGGCGGGTTCACCCTGCGCGTCGAGGACCTCGACCGGCCCCGCGTCCGCCCGGGATTGGCCGAGCGCCAGCTGGAAGAGCTGGCCTGGCTTGGGCTCACCTGGGACGAGGGGCCCGACCCGTGCACCGGAGCCGATCTCGGCGGGCGCGGTCCCTACCGCCAGTCCGCGCGCGCGGCGCAGTACGAGGAGGCGCTGGCGAGGCTGGGCGAGCACGTCTACGAGTGCTTCTGCTCGCGCGCCGAGATCGCCGCCGCCAGCGCGCCGCACGGTCCGCAGGACGACGGCCCCCGGTACCCGGGCACCTGCGCGCGCCTCACCGGCCCGCAGCGCGCCGAGCGCCGCCGCACCCGGGCGCCGGCGCTGCGGCTGCGGGTCCCGCCCGGTCCGGTGAGGTTCCACGACGAGCTGCAAGGCGAGCAGGAGTTCGATCCTCAGGCGACCGTCGGCGATTTCGTGCTGCGCCGCGCGGACGGCATCTTCGCCTACCAGCTGGCGGTCGCCGTCGACGACGCGGCGATGGGCGTGACGCAAGTGCTGCGCGGCGCGGACCTGCTCCCGTCCACGGCGCGGCAGATCCTCCTCTATCGCCAGCTGGGCCTGCGCGAGCCGCGCTGGGCGCACGCAGGCCTGGTCGGCTCGGCCTCCGGCGAGCGCCTCTCGAAGCGCGACCGGGCCGCCTCGCTCTCCGCGCTTCGCGCGGCGGGCCGGGACCCGGGCGAGGTGGTCGCCCGTCTGTGCGCGGCGTCCGGCCTGCCGGAGCTGCCGGGCCGCGGCCTGGCCGATCGGGTCGAGACGTTCGCGCTCGACCGGGTCGGCCCGGGGCCCGTCCTCCTCGACCGCCCTTGAAAGCTGCGGTTGCCCGCCCGGGATGAGCATGGTACTGCGGCGCGTCCACGGGTCCGGAATCTTGGCAGGATTGGCGAAGCTCGGGTAAAGACGGGGCGGCATGTCGGAGAAAGAAGCAGGCATCGAGGTCGAGGGGACCGTGCGCGAGGAGCTCGCCGGCGGGAACTACCGCGTCGAGCTGGACAACAAGCATTCGGTGCTGGCCTACGCCTCCGGGAAGATGCGCAAGTTCCGCATCCGCATCCTCCCTGGCGACCGCGTCAAGCTGGAGCTGTCCCCGTACGACCTGACCCGCGGCCGCATTACGTACAGGCAGAAGTAAAGCCCACTGCATTTCACGCGGAGCGCGCCGAGGGAGCGGAGCGCGCGGAGTTCTTTTTTCAATACGAATTCTCCGCGCGCTCTCTCTTCGTCTCCGCGCACTCCGCGTGAAACGCTTGAAGACTCTCTCAGGCAATGCCGCGGAGGCGGAGGAACTTCTCCAGCGCCAGCGCGATCAGCTCCGGTTGCTCGACGAGCGCGGCGTGGCTGCCGCCCCGGACGACGAGCAACTCGGCGCCGGGGATCTGCGCCGCCAGCTCGCGGGAGCGGGCCATCGGGGTGAACAGGTCGCGCTCGCCCGCGATCACGAGCGTGGGGACGCGCACCTCCGAGAGCAGCGCGGTCGCGTCGTGCGAGAGCAGATCGCGCGCCAGCGCGAAGTAGGCGCGCAGGTCGAGCTGCAGCAGGTGCTGGAAGTACGGCTCGAACTCCTCCCGCGGGCACAGGTCGGGATGGACCACGCCGAGCGCGCGGACCGCCTCCCACACGCCGGGGAGCCGGAGCACCGTCCGCAGCGCCTTCTCCGCCAGGGACGCGTTCCGGGCCGCCACCTCCAGGAGGAGCGTCAGCAGGGGCGTCAACGCGGAGCCGCCCAGGAAGCTGGAGAAGACGCCTCCGGCCGCGCCGAGCACCGGCACGAAGGCGCGCACTCCGCCCGGGCGCAGGCGATACGCCTCGAGCGAGACCTGCACGCCCATGGAATGCCCGAGGAGCACGGCCTCGCCGACGCCCGCCCGCTCCGCGACGATCCACAGATCGCGTGCACACTGCGCGATGGTCACGCCTTCCGGATGCTCGGGGACGGGCGTGCGGCCGTGCCCGCGGTAGTCCCAGGTCACGACGGTGTGGGTGGGGGCGAAATGCTCCGCGAGGCGGCGCCAGAAGAAGGTCGAGACGCCGATGCCGTTCGAGCAGAGGAGCGCGGGGCCTTGGCCCTCGGCGCGCCACCACAGCACCGCGCCGTCGGGCGCCTCCGCGGTGCCGACGCGCAGCGGCGGGGTCACTGCCCGCTGCCGGGCGCCTTGGGCGGAGCGGTCTGCTCGGGCGGAGCGGTCTGGTCGGGCGGCGCGGGCTGGGGAGGTGGCGAGGCGTCGGCAGGCGGCGCCGGCTGGGCGCGGGGCGCCGTCTGCGCGGGCGGAGCAGCCTGCGGCGGAGCGGCTCGACCCGGCGGGCCGGCAGGAGCCGGGGCAGGCTCGACGATGCGGAACTCCACCCGCCGGTTGGCGGCGCGCCCGGCGCGGTTGGTGTTGGGCGCGATCGGCCGGGTCGGGCCGAACCCTTCCGAGACGATGCGCGAGCGCAGCACGCCCTGGCGGACGAGGAACTCCTTCACCGCGTCGGCCCGGCGCTGCGACAGTTTTAGATTCCGGTCGCGCGACCCGACGTTGTCGGTGTGCCCCTCGACGCGCACGGTGACGCCCGGCGCGTCCTTCAGGGCGCGGGCGACCTGCCGCAGGACCCGGTAGCTGTCCTTGAGGATGACGGCCTTGCTGGTCGCGAAGTGGATCTGCTGCTTCAGCTCGATCCGGTCCTTGCGCACGACGATGAGCGTCTGCTTGCGCGGGCAGCCGAAGTTCTCCTTGGGCCCGGGCTCGTCGGGGCAGCGGTCGTCCTTGTCGGCCACGCCGTCGCGGTCGCGATCCGGCCAGGGGCAGCCGAAGTTGTCCTTCGGCCCGGGCTGGTCCGGGCAACGGTCGATGTCGTCGGTGATGCCGTCGCGGTCGCGATCGCCGCTGAGCGGGCACCCGTGATTGGACGCAGGCCCGGGCACCTCGGGGCAATAGTCCTCGACGTCGGGCACTCCGTCGCCGTCGGAATCGGTCATCGCCACCTTGGCCGTCTGCGGCTTCG
>WNEY01004283.1_pt1 | contig 10842 bp, 5 predicted proteins | sample 5400531 | NCBI WGS metagenome assembly WNEY01 (sample SAMN13153338, study PRJNA577476) | soil metagenome | isolation source: 200 cm saprolite under Douglas fir tree site 1 | place: USA:California | collected 2015-04-18
GAGCCGCCCCGAGCGTTCCAGTTGGATCAGCGACCGATCGGGCCTCACCGCTTCGTAATCGAGCGTCCCCCGCAAGGACAGCGCGCGCGTGAACTGATACTCCACCTTGAGCCGGGCGAGCCGGTTGACATAGACCGTGTCCCGTGCGGCATCACGGAAGAGCAGCGGACCTCCGAGCCGCCGGTAGATGTAGGTCTGCTCCAGGCGCATTCGGCTCGACGGTCGTAGCGTCAGCCCGGCCGAGCCCGCGACCGAGTTGGCGAGGAACGGCGAGAGGCCGGCAGCCGGATGGTAGTTGACGTCCGTCCCCTGAGCGTACGAGGCCGAGAACCCGAGCCCCTTCAGGGCCTCGGTGTAGAACGACGCATCGGTCCCGTTCTTGCGAAAGCTTTGTCCCGCGAAGATCTCGAGGGAATCGGATCGCGAGACCTTCAGTTCCGTCGGTCCGGAGAAGAGCACGCTGAGCTCGGTCCCGACAAACCAGTCCTGGACCCGCCCCTTTCTGTCCCAGTTCGCGAGGCCAGTGATCGAAGGCGCGAGGCTGACCAGGACGCGACCCCCCGGCCGCCAGGCGTAACTGGCGTAGTGCTCGGCCTGCCGGATATCCACTCGCGGTACGAACCCGAGCGCCGCACGGAAGTTGGGATCGATGTCCTGATAGCTGCCCCCGTACGTGAAGTTCCTCCCGCTGTAGAGCAGGCTCGCGAAATATTCTGATCCCGAGAGCGTCGGGCCGTTGCCCTCCCTTGTCTCGCTTCGCGTGAGCTGTCCGGTGAGAACGAGGTTCGGGCTGAGCTTGAGCCGGCTGTCCAGGGAGAAGACACGGTTGAAGTCAGGGCCTCGGGCGCGGTTCGAGGCGAAGAGTCCGATGTCGGACTGCCCCTGCAGCTCGTGCTGCAGACGCAACACCGCAATGGCCGCGTTCCGTGCCCGGGAGGGGTCGAATTCGGCCCCCGTCGTCAAGAAGCGGTCGTTCATCCCCAGGGCGCCCACGGCCCAGCCACCCGCCTTGCCGCTGAGCTTGACCCCGAATTGGGGATCGAGGATGCGGCGGGAAAAGAAGAGCTTGACGGGAGTCTCGAAGAAGCCGGCGTTCTCCGTGAAGAACGGCCGCTTCTCGGGGAAGTACACCTCGAATCGCTGGTTGACCGTCACCTGCGGATCGTCGGCTTCCACCTGACTGAAGTCAGGGTTCCACGTGCCGTCGAGCGCGAACGCGCGGGCCATGACGACCTTGGCGTCGAGGCCGCCCCGCCGGTCCTTCTGCCGATCGAAGGTGGCTTGCGAGGGGGCGCGGGAATCGGTACGGCTGAAGACGCCGTAGGGAATGACCTGGACGTTGTACCCCGACACGATGTTCTTCACTCCCTCGAGGGTGGCCATCTGCTGGGAGAAACCCTCGATGCGATTTGTGATGTACGGCCAGAACGAGTCCTCCTGGTTGTGGGGGGTGAAGCGCCCGAGGGCGATGCCCCATTTCTGTTCCGGCGCATTCGGGAAGCGGAGACTCTGGAAGGGGATCGCCATCCAGACGACGAAGCCGCTGGGCGTCAAGCGACCCTTCGAGTGCCAGAGCGTATCGAAGCTGAAATCGGGGCTCTGACCCTCGGTGAGCACGAGATCGCTCTGGATTCCGAGAGGATTGGCGGCGAACACGTAGGCATGCCGCCGATCATGGAAGGTGTCCAGATAGACCGCCACCTGGTCATCGCTTCCGATGTCCTCGCGCTTCGCCATCCGGGCTCGAACCTTCTCCGGTTCTTCCCGGCAGACCACCACCACGTAGAGGTTCTTGTGATCGTAGGAAAGGTAAGCGGATGTCTCTTTCGAGGCTCGGGCGCCGTCGCTGGGCTCGCGCTGGCGGAAATCCGTTATGCGGGCCTCGGCCTCCGGGCGCTTGCCATTCACGAACTCCGCCAGCTTCGGCGGTTGGGAGACTCGTTGAATCTGAAGCGTGGGCCGCTCCTGCCCCACTCGGGCCCGCTCGCCGGCGGTCTCCGGCGCCGCCGCTTGGGCGGTTACGGGTTGCAGCGGCACCACGACGACGGTGGGTGCCCGGCGCGATTGGCTCCAGTAGGGAAGCTCCCATGGAGGAGTGATCCGCACGGTCCTTTCGACGGTTGCGTAGCCGTGCTTTCGGATCGTAAAGGTCACCGTGGCGGGCTTCTCGAAAAGGAGGCGGAGACCCTCTCGGGTGGTCGTCCCCAGGTGCAGGCTGAAGACCCAGACGTCCGCTCCCTCGGGCTCGGTGATGATCCGCACTTCCCATGGATTGCTCTCGGCCAGGGTGGGCTTGGCGGCCCCGGCCACCAGCATCAGGGTCAGGGCCCCGACGGCCGCGCGGGCGAACGGCAAGAGCCGATTCGTTTCAGACGCAGGGGATCGAGCAGCCATTCCGGCGGTGTTAACCGTGGGCTTCACCGGGGCGCGTCCTCTCCCCGCCGAGTCCCCCGCGGAGCATGGGGCACGCCCCCCGCGAGTCCTGCTCCGGGCGTATTGCGGTCCGACAAGACGCCATTCCGAGGCCGCACTCCTTCACCGAGGCCACGACCAGCAGCCCGGTGGCCGCGGCGAGCATTCGGGAGGCGAGCGACGCCCCGTCCAGACCCGCCCACACGGACAGGAGCACGAACGAGGCTGTGAGCGCCACCCCGAGGGGTGAGTACCGCGGCCATGCCCGCAGCCGCACCAGCTGCCGGCCGGCACCATGCTCTTCGAGGGCCATACGCACCCGGACGGAACCCAGCAAGCCGCCGGGCAGCTCCAGATCCCACGCGTCGAAATCGCCCCCGCGCCGTACCACCGCGTGCCGTGAAGCGAGCGCGGTCTCGAGGGAAGAGAACCAAGCGCTCGGTTCCTGCCAGCGCTCGCTCCAGATCTGGAAGGCTCGCGGCCACGGGAAGACGAAGCCGGGTGCGCGGAGGGATCGCCAAGGTGTGAGGCCATGGCGGATGCGGCCGAGAAGTCTGGCCAGGGGCTGAATCACGTGCAGCAACGCGGTGAGCGCCCGCAGCCTCAGCCGGTCCACGGGCGACCCGGGCCTGCTGGAGAACGACGTCCGCGCGACGACGTTGAGGACGTATACGGCCGGGACTCCGGCCGAGGCCGCGAGAAGGGGTGCAGCGAGGAAAGCAGGGCGCCAGAGCAGACCGAGCAGGGAGAGCAACGTGAGGGCGAGATTGACGAGGTACCACTCAGGCATCAGCGGCAGCGAGGCGAGGGTCTGGGGTCCGGGCTCGTAGATCGACTGGAACGAGGCGTCGCCGCAACGGCCGTGCCGGATCCGTGCGCGTCGCCAGGACAGAGTGCGCGCGAACCCCTTGCCGTAGAGTCGCCCGGCCCAGCTCGGGTGACCGGCCGCGTTGTACTTCTCCGGCCACTTCCGCTCGAGGAGCGCTTCCGCCATGCCGTAGCCCTTCTGCTGCTTCCAATATGCTCGGATCGAGCCGCGGCGGTGGTGCCACACGACGGCCGCCGGGTGGAACCCGATCGTGAAGCCCTCCTTTCGAATGCGCCAGCAGACATCGACGTCGTCGCCGGCCGTGCGGAACTGCGGGTCAAACCCGCCGATCGCCTCGAGGCAACTCTTCCGGAAGGCCATGTTGCACCCGGGCACGTGCTCGGCCTCCTCGTCCGAGACCAGCACGTGGATGGGGCCGCCCGGGGCGTTGGCGACGCAGTCGGAGACCGGACCGTCGCCCGGCGGCGGAAGGTTGGGCCCCCCGATCGCCGCGTGGGTCGTGCTTCGAAAGGCGGACGCCAGGTATGTCAGCCAGTGGGGGTCCGGGTACGCGTCGTCGTCGATGTAGGCGACGATCTCTCCCGTCGCCACGTGGAGGCCGCGGTTGCGGGCTCGGCTGAGGCCGCCGTTGGGATACCTGAACAGTCGCACGCCGGGAGACTCGGCGGCGATGTCCGCCGTCGAATCCGTCGAGCCGTCGTCGATCACGATGATCTCGTAGCTGGAGTACGAGAGTCTCTCCAGATGAGCGAGACATTCGCCGATCGTTCGCTCCCCGTTGTAGCTGCAGACGACCACGGAGATCTTCGGCCAGCCTCGGTCCGGCGTGAGCGGCGCCTGCGCGAACGCTTCTCTCACCGCAGCCAGGGCCGGCTTTGGCCCTCGCTCGCGCGTGGTGAGGCCGAAGTCCCAGTCTTCGATGTCGTGTCCCCCCCGGTGCCACTCGTCGGTCCAGGAAAAGACGAATGCGCCCGCGCAGCCCCCCGCGAAGGCGGTGCGGATCTGCCAATCGAGGGCTCGAGCCTGCGCCTCCTGACCGTGGCGCCGGCTGTCCAACCCGATCTCGCCGATCATCAGCGGTCGGCCGTCCGCGAGGCTCTGCAGGCGGGCGAGGTAGGCCGTAAAGCTCTCCCGCGCCTCGAGGTAGACGTTGAAGCAGAAGAAGTCGACGAAGCCGAGCTGCAGGTATTCGGTGGAGGGGAAGTTCACGTACGTGCAGAGCGCTCCCGGGTCCTCCGTTTTGGCGGCTTCATGGAGCCGCTCGAGGAACCCTTCGATCGCCCGGGGGCCGGACCAGCGCACGATCGAGGCCGGGATCTCGTTTCCGATGGCGTAACCGAGCAGCGCCGGGTGCCCCGCGCACGCGCGTACGCCGGCGCGCACCCTCTTCGCGATGTCCGCGGCGGTCCTGCGGTCGTCGATGAAGGTCACGTGCTGCTCCCACGGCAATCCCACCATGACGAGCAGGCCGTGCTCCTGGGCGAGATCGAGCACGAAACGAGGCGGGACGCTGTACGTGCGCACGGCGTTGATGCCGTTCCTGGACATCAGAGCGAAGTCGTGCTCGACGCGCTCCGCAACGTACCCTTCGCCGGACGCTCCGGGCCGGAAGGTCCCGTAGGTCACGCCCCGCACGTAGAGCTTCTCGTCGCCCAGGAACAGGAACTTCCCCAGGGCTCGCGGTCGCGCAGGCTTGGCCACACGTTCACGCCGCGAAGAGATCCCGGCCAGGGTTTCGGCGGGGGTCAGCTCTCCGGTCCGGCGAATTCGGGGAAGGACGGCGGCGTCAAGCGAAAGTCGGTCCGTAGAGGAATCCGCGAGACTCGAGCGCATGCGTGGTGACCCTCCCAAACTGTTCGACCCCAGGCAGCGGCCTCTTGGTCGCTCCAAGGCAACCCCTCCCCGGTCGCCGTGCCATCGTTCGCCGTGCCCCGCCTGGCTTAGGTTTCCTGAGGGGGAGGGAGCCAGAACGCGCGCGCCGATGAGGATCCGCCTCGTCGTCCCGCAATACGGTGACCGTGAACACGCACGTGAGTGTCATCACCCGCGAACGGTTACCTTGGGCAGATGCTTGTCGGCGCGGCTCGACGTTATGTTCGGGACCCGCACGCGAACGAGCGCCTCATTCGTGGAACGAAACGACACGAGCCATGGGCACGAGTAACCGGCGATCCGATGCAGTGAGCGGCCGGTATTCCCAGGCGCGGATCTATCGCCGGCTACTGCCTTATCTCCGGCCGTACCGGGTGTCCGTGATCGTCGTCGTCGTGGTGCTGCTGGCGCAGGTGGCTCTCGGCCTGCTGGAGCCTTGGTGGATGCAGATCCTGGTCGACAACGGCCTGCTCGGAAAACCCCTGCCCAATTGGGTCCGGCAGGCCTTGCCCCCGCTTGGGGCCGGAAGGAGCCGCGCGATCGTCGTCTTCGCCGTCCTGCTCGGGATTACTCTCTGGATCGCTTCAAGGCTGCTGGAGATCGCCGGCGATTACCTGAAGTCGCGGGTCAACGCGCGCCTGACTCTGGCCTTCCAGGCCGATCTCTTCAACCACCTCCAGCGGCTCTCGTTCTCGTACCATGACCGCACGTCGGTCGGCGACTCCCTGTATCGGCTGAACAACGACGCGGGCTTCATCAGCACGCTGCTGTGGGGCAACTTCAGGCACCTTCTGTCATCGGGTCTGACGCTCATCGGTGTCTTGTGGGTCGTCGTCCACCTGGATGGGCAGCTCGCGCTGTTGGCTCTGCTGGCCGCGCCCTTTCTCTACGCCTCGGTCGGTTTCTATGGCCGGCATTTCAAGGCGCGATCGCTGCGCGTGAAGAGCATGGAGAGCGCGTCGCAGACGATCCCCCAGGAGGTCTTCTCGTGCCTGCGCGTCGTCAAGGCTTTCGGGCAGGAGGAAAGGGAGGAGCGCCGGTTCCGGGACCAAAGCTGGGGCGCGCTCCTGGCCCGGCTTCGTCTGAGCCTGCAGCAGAGCCTCTTCTCCTCGGGTCTGGGGCTGGTCACGAAGCTCAACCGCAGCCTGATCCTCCTGGTCGGTGGCTTCCACGTCCTCGAAGGGCATCTCACGGTCGGCATGCTGATCGTCATCCTCGACTACGTCGGACGGATCCATCAGCCTCTTCAGGAGATCGGAGAGACGTTCACCGACATCCAGCTCTCCCTGGCCAGCGCGGACCGGGTCCTCGACGTGCTCGATGTCGAGCCGGAGATCCGGGACCGACCGGGGGCCAAGACCCTGGGCGCGGTTCGCGGCGGCTTCGCTTTCGAGAACGTGTGCTTCGCCTACCGGCCGGGGCACACCGTCCTCCACGACGTCAGCTTCCAAGCCTGCCCCGGCGAGGTCGTTGCAATCGTGGGGCCGACGGGCGGAGGCAAGTCGACGCTGGCGAACCTCATCGCGCGCTTCTACGATCCCGAGCAGGGGCGCGTGACGCTCGACGGCCAGGACCTGCGCGACCTGACGGTGGGGACGCTGCGCGAGAACATCGCGCTCGTCCTGCAGGACCCGATCCTCTTCCACGGAAGCGTTCGCGACAACATCGCCTACGGCCGGCCGGGCGCCAGCATGGGCGAGGTGGTCGCCGCCGCAAAGGCCGCGCACGCTCATGGGTTCATCACGACACTGCCGGACGGTTACGCGAGCCAGGTGGGCGAGCGCGGCGGGCGGCTGTCCGGAGGCGAGCGCCAGCGCATCGCCATCGCGCGAGCCTTCTTGAAGGCGGCGCCGGTGCTCATCCTCGATGAGCCGACATCGTCGGTCGATGCCGGCACCGAGCTTCTGATCGTCGAAACCCTGAATCGATTGATGGCCAACCGCACCACTTTCATCATCGCGCATCGTCTCTCGACCATCCGCCGTGCGGACCAGGTCTTGGTCATGGACGAGGGACGACTCGTGCAACGAGGCACGCAAGCCGAGCTCCTCTCTCGCGAAGGCCTGTTCGCCAAGCTGCACGCGATACAGACCGCCGGGCCGCGGCCTTACCAGGCCGAGGTGCCGGCGTGAAGGCACTCGCCTTTGAGAGGGCATCTGGGCAAGCCGCCGCCGGGCGCCGCACGCCCCGACAGGCGCTCGAAGCGGGGCTGACGCTCCGGCGTGGCCGGGCGATCCGCGTCGTCGCCCTCGAACACCAGTCCCTGGAGGCGCGGAGCACGTACCCGATCGAGCGCCTGAACGTCCGCCTCGACTCCGGCGAGCGACTCCGGCTCATCTTCAAGCGACTCCATCGCCGGAGCACGGCCAAGGGAAGCCGGAGAGAGGTGCTGATCTACCGCCGGCTCCTCGAGCGCCGGGGCTTCGGGGCACCGACGGTCTATGCCTCCGTCTACGACGACGTGCTCGGAGACTACTGGTTGTTCCTGGAAGACCTCGGGGAGCGAACGCTCGAAGAGGGCGATCGGGACGAGTGGCTCGCGGCCGTTCGATGGCTGGCGGAGATGCACGGCACGTGGTGGGGCCGTGCCGCCGAGCTGCGGGCGCTGGGCTGCCTCGAGGACCACGGGCCTTACTACTATTGGAGGATCGCACGCACCGCCCGCCGCCATCTCGCCCAGGCCGGCCATCGCGACGCGGTCCGCTGGTTCGACGGCCTGATGAGGCGGTTCGACTCGGTGGTCGCCCATCTCATGCGCCAGCCGCGGACCCTCGTGCATGGCGACGTCTTTCCCCACAACGTCCTCCTCCAGTCCGGGCCGCGCATCCGACCCGTCGACTGGGAATCGGCCGCGGTCGGCCTCGGTGCCTGGGACCTGACGCGCCTGCTCGACGGCTGGGGGAAGGACCGGCCCGCCTTCCGAGTCGCCTACATTTCCGAGCTCGCACGCCACTGCTCTCTCCCGAGCGACCCCCGCTCGTTCGAGCGGACGGTGGCGCGCTGTGAGGTCCTGGATGCCTTGTGGCATCTCGCCTGGGAGGCGAAGGCGTGTCGGGAGGAGCCCTTCGTGCTCGGCCTGCTGCAAGCGATGGAGACGGCGTGGCATCAATTGGATCACGGAGAGAAGATTGCCTAGGCCGCTGAGGATCGCCCAGGTCGCTCCCATCGCCTCCGCCGTGACGCCGACGAGCACCGGCTCGATCGAGCAGCTCGTCTTCCTGCTGACGGAGGAGCTCGAGCGTCGGGGTCACCAGGTGACGCTCTACGCGACCGGCGACTCCCGGACCTCGGCGCGCCTCGAGGCCACCTACCCGCGCGGCTACGGGGACGACCCCGACCTCTGGAATTGGCAGCTCCACGAGACGATGCACGTCGCCTCCGCGTTCGAGCGAGCGCGCGATTTCGACGTGATACACAGCCACGTCTACCATTACGCCCTGCCGTTCACGCGCCTCACGACAGCTCCCGTGGTCCACAGCTACCACGTGATTCCCGACGACGACGTCGCGCGCCTCTACGCCCGCTACGGCGAAGCGAGCGTCGTGGCCATCTCGCGCTACCAGGAGGGATTCTTCAAGGGCAGCTCGAACGTCGCCGTGATTCCCCACGGCGTCGACATCGATGCCTTTCCGTTTCGGGCGGCCCCCGGGGACTATCTCCTGTTCCTCGGGCGCATCCTCAAGGGCAAGGGCGTGGTGGAGGCCGTACGCCTTGCTCGTCTGACGGGCATGCGCCTCGTGATCGCTGGTCCCAAGAACGACGACGAGGGCTACTTTCGATCCGAAGTCGCTCCGCTCGTGGACGGCCGAGCCGTCGTTTACCAGGGGCCGGTGAGCCTGGGCGAGCGAAACCTGCTGCTCGGCGGGGCGGCGGCGCTCGTCTATCCGATCGTGGCGCCCGAACCCTTCGGTCTCGTCTTGATCGAGGCCATGGCCTGCGGGACGCCGGTGGCGGCGATCCGTCGGGGCGCTGTCCCCGAGATCGTGGAGAACGGCGTCACCGGCTACTGCGCGGACGATGTAAGTTCCCTGGCCGCACTCATGCCGGCCGTACTGGCCCTCGATCGCACCCGCGTCCGTGAAGCCGCGGCTCGACGTTTCGATCATCGACAGATGGTCGACCGCTATCTCAGGGTCTACGAGCGGCTGTCACAGGCCCGAGAGAGGCGCTCGGCATGAGCGCGGGCTGCATCCTCGCCGCGTTCGCCCACCCTGACGACGAGTCCCTGCTGGTGGCGGGGACGCTGGCCGGCTGCGCCGCCGCCGGCGCGAGCGTCGTCCTCGTGAGCGCGACCCGCGGTGAGCTCGGGGCGAGCGGCTCGCGCGAGGAGGCGACGCCGGAAGCGCACGGCGCCCTGCGCGAGCGCGAGCTGCGCGCCGCGGGAGAGGCGCTCGGCGCGGTCGCGGTCGAGTGCCTGGGGCTTCCCGACGGCGAGCTGGCGTGGGTCGACCGCTCCGCGGTCGAGGCGCAGCTGGCGGCGAGCCTACGGCGCTGGTCGCCGCAAGTGGTCCTGACCTTCGGGCCGGAAGGGCTCTACTGGCATCCCGATCACATCGCCGTCCACGAGCGCGTGTGCGCCGCCCTCGATATCGTGGCCGGGGAAGGCCTCTGGCCCCGGCTCGACTACGCCACGTGGCCGCAGGGGTGGATGAGCGAGTTGGTGGCGGCCGTCGGATCCCGCGGGCTGCCCACGGACTGCTTCGGGCTGTCGCCCGAAGCCTTCGGCGTGCCGGAGGCCTCGGTCACGACCGTCCGTGACGTCCGCCCATTTCTCGCGGCCAAGCTCCGCGCGCTGCACAGCCACCGCAGCCAGCTCAGGGCGTGTCGGCTGCTGGAGCAGATCTCCGAGGACATCGCGGAGGAGTTTCTTGGCCGCGAGTTCTTCGTTGCCGCCCGCCCGGGACGGTCGAGGTGCGACTTCCTCGAGCGGGCCGCGCCTGCCCTCGGCGCCGCTTGAAGAGACGACGACGGTTGATCGTCCTCGGAATGGTGGGCCGAACGCCCTTCGCGGGTGTCGCCTGGCAGGCGCTGCACTACCTGGAGGCGTTCCGCCGACTGGGCTGCGACGTCTACTACGTGGAGGACACGGGCGACTGGCCGTACGACCGCGACAAGGACACGGTCACCGACGATTGCACCTACACGACCGGCTTCATCGCGCGGCTCATGGAATGGTGCGGCTTCGAGGACCGCTGGGCGTACCGCGGGCCGGAGCGCCGCGTCTACGGCCTCTCGGAGTCGCGCCTGGCGCGCATCTTCGAAAACGCGGACGGCCTCGTCAACCTCTGCGGCGCGACCATGCCCCGCGACGAGCATCTCCGCGTTCCGGTGCGCATCTACCTGGAGACCGACCCGGTGCTGCCGCAGATCGAGGTGGCTCAGGGCCGGCAGTTCACGATCGACCTCTTGCGCGCCCACACCCATCACTTCACGTTCGGCGAGAACCTTGGCGCATCGGACTGCCAGGTCCCTCTGGGGCCCTTCCGTTACCTCCCGACGCGCCAACCCGTCGTCCTCGACTGGTGGAATCCCGTTTTCGGCAAGGGCAGCGGCGCGCCGGAAGTGGACGGTCGCTTCACCACCATTGCCAGCTGGCGGCAGTCCGGCAAGGACATCGCGTGGAACGGAGAAATCTACACGTGGAGCAAGCACCTCGAATTCCTGAAGCTGATCGACTTGCCAGGACAGACACCCGACGCGATCGAGCTGGCGCTGGCGGCTGTGGATCC
>WNEY01004285.1_pt1 | contig 10841 bp, 12 predicted proteins | sample 5400531 | NCBI WGS metagenome assembly WNEY01 (sample SAMN13153338, study PRJNA577476) | soil metagenome | isolation source: 200 cm saprolite under Douglas fir tree site 1 | place: USA:California | collected 2015-04-18
CACGGTGTAGGAACGCGTGCCCACGCGGCGACCTGCAAGGTCGGCCGGCGCGAGCGGTCCGCACTCGATGTTGTAGACGATGTGGGGGTGCTGAAAGCGAGCGAGCACGACCGCGGGCAGGAGCACCAGCGGCTTGCCGTGCGCCTTCGCCATGAGGAAGGTCACGATGGCAAGCTCGGCGCAATCGAACTCGAGGTTCCGCACCACCCGCTTGAACGCGGTGCTCGGCGTCTTCACGTCGGCGAACTCCAGGCTCACCGAAGACGATTTCACCTCGCCCTTCTTCAGCGCGAGGGTGACCGGGTAATCCCCCAGGAGCGTGCGCACTGCGACCGGCTTAGTCATGGTGGTGTACCCTTTCATTTTTCAGCAAGAGGCCTCCAATGAGCGAAACAAGAGAAGTCGTGGTCGTCGATGTGAAGATCCCGTTCTGGTCCATGGTGGTCCTGCTCGTCAAATGGGCGATCGCGGCGATACCGGCCATGATCATCCTGCTGGTCCTCGCGACCGTAGTATCGATGGTACTCGGCGGCGTGTTCCACTGGAACTGGATGGGCCGGGGCATGGTGTAACTCGATCGATCGCTTTTCTCCGGCGCTCGCGGTGCCTCCCGCGATTGTATAATTGGAGGACTTCTTGAGCCACCCGCTTTCAGCAACTGAGCGAATGCAAACCGAAGAGAGCCTGCTCGCCAACGTGAAGATGGCGCCCCGGGACGCGATCCTGGGGCTGACCGAGACCTACCTCGCCGATCCCAACCCCAAGAAGGTCAACCTTGGCGTCGGGGTCTACTACGACGACCAGGGCAAGGTGCCCCTGCTCGAATGCGTGCGCCGGGCCGACGAGGCGCTCACCGCCGCCGGCATCGCCCGCCCGTATCTGGCGATGGACGGCTTTCCGGAGTTCGTCCGCTCGGTCCAGACGCTGCTTTTCGGGGCGGACCACCCCGCAGTCGCCCAGGGCCGGGTGACGACCGTGCAGGCCGTCGGCGGCACGGGAGCGCTCAAGGTGGGGGCGGACTTCATCCGGCGCTTCGCTCCCGAGGCCACGATGTACATGTCCGACCCGAGCTACGACAACCACCGGCCGCTGTTCGAGGAGGCCGGCTTCAGGGTCGAGATGTACCCCTATTACGATCCGCGTTCGCGCGGAATCAAGTTCGCGGAGATGCTCGCCTACCTGAGCACGGTGCCGAAGGGCTCGGTTGTGCTGCTGCACGCCTGCTGCCACAACCCCACGGGCGTGGACATCCGCGGCGATCAGTGGAAAGACGTGATGAAGGTGGTCGCCGAGCGACGGCTCGTGCCCTTCCTCGATTTCGCCTACCAGGGCTTCGGCGAAGGCGTGGACGAGGACGCCGAGGTGGCCCGCCGTTTCGCCGAGGGGCTGCCGCTCGTGCTCGTGGCGATGTCGTTCTCCAAGTCCTTCTCGCTCTACGGCGAGCGCGTCGGTTCGCTCAGCGTCGTCACCGCCGACCCGGGCGAGGCCGCCCGGGTCCTGAGCCATCTGAAGCGCATGATCCGCACCAACTATTCGAACCCGCCGTCGCACGGCGCGAGAATCGTCGCCGCCGTGCTCGCCTCCCCCGAGCTGCGCGCGCTATGGAGGACGGAGGTGGTCGGCATGCGCGACCGCGTGCGCTCGATGAGACGCGAGCTGGTCGAGCGCCTGAAGAAGCGGATTCCCGACGACTTCAGCTTCATCCTGCAGCAGCGCGGGATCTTCTCCTACTCGGGGCTGTCTCGCGAACGGATGATCGCGATGCGCGAACGCTATTCGGTGTACGGCATCGAGTCGGGCCGTATCTGCGTGGCCGCGCTCAACTCGCGCAACCTCGACTACGTCGCCGATTCGATCGCGAGCACCGTCCGGCTCACCGAGGCCGAGCTCTCCAAGCCGCGGGCCGCGGCTTAGCCCTCCGCCCTCCGCCGGCGCGCCGCGCCGGCTTTGCGTTCCCCGGCCCTCCGGCGTACATTGCCGCAGGAGTCTGAGGCCAAAAAGGGGAGACTGATGGCTACCAAGCTCAAGCCTGTCGACGTCGTCACCGTCGGCGTGGGCCTCACCGGCACCATCCTCGCCAAGGAGCTGGCCGACTCGGGCCTCAAGATCGTCGGCCTCGAGCGCGGAGGCTGGCGCGACACGCATCCCGATTTCGACATGCCGCACGCGCACGACGAGCTCCGCTACGCTCGCCGCCACGAGCTGATGCAGGACCTTTCGCGCGAGACGCTCACCTTCCGCAACGCGATCGGCGATACGGCGCTGCCGATGCGCCAGATGGGGTCGTTCCTCCCGGGCGAAGGCGTCGGCGGCGCGGCGGTGCACTGGAACGGCGTCACTTGGCGTTTCCTGCCCTGGGACTTCGAAACGCGCAGCCGCACGCTCGCGCGCTACGGCAAGGAGCAACTGGCCGAGGACTGCACCAGCCAGGACTGGGGCGTGACCTACGACGAGCTCGAGCCCAATTTCGACCGCTTCGAGTATCTCTACGGCATCTGCGGCAAGGCCGGCAACCTGAAGGGGCAGATCCAGCCCGGCGGCAATCCCTTCGAGGGCCCGCGCTCGCGCGAGTACCCGAATCCGCCGATGAAGACCTCGCACGTGGGCGCGCTCTACGGCAAGGCGGCGCGGGAGCTGGGCTATCACCCCTTCCCCGCGCCTTCGGCGAACATGACCCGCCCGTACACCAACCCCTACGGCGTGACGCTGGGCGCCTGCGTCTACTGCGGCTACTGCGAGCGCTTCGGCTGCGAGATGGGGGCAAAAGCGAGCCCTCAGACCACCGTGCTGCCGGTGCTGATGAAGAACCCGAACTACGAATTGCGTACCCTCGCCAACGTCGTCAAGGTGAATCTCGATTCCGACAGGAAGCGCGCCGTGAGCGTCACCTACGTGGATTCCCGCGGGCGCGAATTCGAGCAGCCGGCGGACCTGGTGCTCCTCACCTCCTACGTCTTCAACAACGTGCGGCTGATGCTCCTCTCAGGCATCGGCAAACCCTACGACCCGGCCACGAACTCGGGCGTGGTGGGACGCAACTACGCGTACCAGACGAACGGCAACGTCACCGCCTTCTTCGAGGACAAGGTATTCAACCAGTTCATGGGCGCGGGCGCGCTCTCGATGATGATCGACGATATCGATGGCGACAATTTCGACCACACCGGCCTGGGCTTCATCGGCGGCGGCTGGATCGGCGCCGCGAGCTCGGGCGCCCGCCCGATCGACTTCCATCCCGTGCCCTCAGGCACGCCGCGCTGGGGCGGGGAGTGGAAGAAGGCGGTGTCGCGCTACTACAACCGCGCCTTCGGCATCACCACTCACGGAGCCTGCCAGAGCTACCGCGGCAACTATTTCGACCTCGACCCGACCTACCGCGACGCCTACGGCCTGCCGCTCCTGCGCATGACCTTCGACTTCCGACAGAACGAATACCGCATGTCGGACTACATGACGAAGAAAGCGGCGGAAATCGCCAAGGCGGCGGGGGCGAGCAGGATGAACGTGAACCCGCGCACCGGCAAATACAGCATCGTGCCCTACCAGAGCACGCACAACACCGGCGGCGCGGTCATGGGCGTGGACCCGAAGACGAGCGCCGTGAACAAGTACCTGCAGAGCTGGGACGTGCCGAACGTGTTCGCGATCGGTGCGAGCGCCTTCCCGCAGAACGGCGGCTACAACCCGACTGGGACCGTGGGCGCGCTCACTTTCCACGCGCTGGAAGCGATCAAGTCGAAGTATCTGAAACAGCCCGGGCCGCTGGCCTGAGCGAATTCGAATTCACGACAAGGGGAATGCCATGAGCGAATCTCGCCGCAACTTTCTGAAGTCCGCAGCGGCCCTTGGCGCCGCCATCCCAGCCGGCGCCGCGGCCCAGTCCAAGCCAGCGCCCCACGCCGATCACGACAAGCAGCACGCACAGCACATGCGCGCCGCGGCCTCGTCTCAGCCGCGGCCGTACATGTTCCTTTCGCAGACCGAGATCGCCTTCCTCGACGCCGCGGTGTCGCACCTGATCCCCAAGGACGAGCTGGGGCCGGGCGCGAAGGAAGCCGGCGTCACCTACTTCATCGACCAGCAGCTCTTCGGTGGCTACGGGACGATGGCGAAGAAGTACACGCAGGGCCCCTGGCCCGAGGGCACTCCGCAGCAGGGCTACCAGTCGCCGCTGACGCCCGCCGCGGTGTACCGCGCCGGGATCCGGGACTGCAACGACTATTGCCGCAAGACCTACGGCAAGGCGTTCAATGCGCTGTCGCGCGCGCAACAGGAAGAGGTGCTGAAGGGGCTGGACGGCGGCAAGATCGAGCTGGAGCAAGTGCGAGCGCAGTTCTTCTTCAACATGCTGCTCGCCAACACCATCGAAGGCTTCTTCGCCGACCCGGTCTACGGGGGCAACCGCGACAAGGCGGGCTGGAAGCTCGTGGGCTTTCCCGGGGTCGCCGCTGTATACACTACGTTCATCGAGAAGCACAACGTGCCCTACCGCGCCCAGCCGGTGTCGATCGCCGACATCACCGGGCGGCTCGCTCAGGTCGACGAGCACGGCCACGCGATCCACGTGATGCTCGACGACAAGGCGGGAGTCTAGGCCATGGCGACCAAGCTCAAATCCGTAGATGTCGTCACCATCGGCGTCGGCCTGACCGCCACCATCCTCGCCAAGGAATTGGCCGACACCGGCCTGAAGGTTGTCGGCCTGGAGCGCGGGCCCTGGCGCGACACCGACCCGGATTTCGCCATGCCCGGCGTGCACGACGAGCTGAAGTACGCGCTCCGCAACGCGCTGATGCAGGATCTCTCCAAGGAGACCATCACCTTCCGCAACAACGTGAACGAAACGGCGCTGCCGATGCGCCAGCTCGGCTCGTTCAAGCCGGGCGAGGGCGTGGGCGGCGCCGCGGTGCACTGGGGCACGCAGACCTGGCGCTTCCTGCCGTGGGACTTCCAGACGAAGACCAAGACCCTCGAGCGCTACGGGGCGAAGCAGGCGTCGGACGAATGCACGATGCAGGACTGGGGCGTCACCTACGAAGAGCTCGAGCCCCACTTCGACCGCTTCGAGTATCTCTACGGCGTCTCGGGCAAGGCGGGCCACCTGAACGGCAAGACCGTCCCGGGCGGCAATCCGTTCGAGGGCTCGCGCTCGCGCGAGTATCCCAACCCGCCGATGAAGCTTACGTACGCCAGCGCGCTGTTCACCAAAGCAGCGCGGGGGCTCGGCTACCACCCGTTTCCCGGGCCGGTCGCCACTATGTCGCGCGCGTACAAGAACGAGTACGGCGTGTCGCTGAACGCCTGCGTTTATTGCGGATACTGCGAGAACTTCGCCTGCGAGATGGGCGCCAAGGCGAGCCCGCAGACGACTGTGCTGCCCGTGTTGATGCAGAACAAGAATTTCGAGCTGCGCACGCTGTGCAACGTGGTGAAGATCAACCTGGACTCGGAGAAGAAGCGCGCGATCAGCGTCACCTACGTCGACTCGCGCGGCCGCGAGTTCGAGCAGCCGGCGGACCTGATCCTGCTCACCTCCTACGTGCTGAACAACTGTCGCCTGATGCTCCTCTCGGGGATCGGCAAGCCCTACGACCCGGTGGCCAACATCGGCGTTGTCGGCCGCAACTACGCATATCAGACGCCTTCCTCCGTGACTCTCTTCTTCGAGGACAAGAATTTCAACACCTTCATGGGCGCGGGTGGGCTGGGGATGTCGATCGACGACTTCAACGGCGACAACTTCGACCACTCGGGGCTGGGGTTCATCGGCGGCGGATTCATACGGGCCGTGAGCAGCGGTGCGCGGCCGATCGGCGTGCCGGTGCCGCGGGGAACGCCGCGCTGGGGCAGCGAATGGAAGAAGGCGGTGGCGAAATACTTCAACCGCTCGTTCAACCTCAACACCCAGGGTGCGTGCCAGAGCTACCGGGGCAACTACCTGGACCTCGACCCGACCTACCGAGACGCCTACGGGCTGCCGCTATTGCGCATGACCTTCGACCGGCGCGACAACGAGCGCAAGATGAGCATCCACATCACCGACAAGGCCGCAGAAATCGGCAAGGCCATCGGCGCGTCGAAGATGAACGTCAACCCGCGCACCGAGAAATACACCATCGTGCCCTACCAGTCGACCCACAACACGGGCGGCGTCGTGATGGGCGCGGACCCCGCGACGAGCGCGGTGAACAAGTACCTGCAGAGCTGGGACGTGCCGAACGTCTTCGTGGTGGGCGCAAGCGCCTTTCCGCAGAACGGCGGCTACAACCCGACCGGCACGGTGGGCGCGCTGACCTTCCAGGCGCTGGAAGCGATCAAGACGAGGTATTTGAAGAGGCCGGGAGCGCTGGTGTAGCGAGGCGAGGCATCATCGGCGGGCGGCGCCGGCGCCTGAACCCTTCACCATCACACGGCCTTCAAATCGACGGCCGATCGCCTTCCGTCCAGCTCGCTGCGCACGTCGTAGGAAATCTTCTGGTTCTCCTGCAGCGGCTTGAGCCCGGCGCGCTTCACCGCGCCGCTGTGCACGAACAAGTCCTTGGAGCCGTCGTCGGGCCGGATGAAGCCGAAGCCGCTCTTGACGTTGAAAGATCGGACGATACCGGTGGGCATAAGCGTTTCTCCTTCGAGACGGAGCATTATGGACCTTTCCCCGGCGATTCGGCGACCGCTACCTGTAATCGCGTCCGCCCTGAAATTCTTTTGGGTTCCCTGTCGAATTCGGGGCGGGCCCGAACGTCATTGTCTCGGCGGAGGATAATCGCCGCCACAACCGACGAAGGAGAGCCCATGAAGTACATGTTGCTGATTTACGGGAATGAGGCCGCCGTGCAGAACAGGAGCCAAGCCGACACCGATCAGATGATGGCCGGCTACCGCTCCTATACGGAGGCGATGAAGAAGGCGGGCGTCATGACCGGCGGCGACCGCCTGAAGCCGTCCAACTCGGCGAGCACCGTGCGCGTAGCGAACGGCAAGACCAAGGTGCTCGATGGGCCTTATGTCGAGGCGAAGGAGCAGCTCGGCGGCTTCTACATGATCGACGTGCCCGATCTCGACGCCGCGCTTTCCTGGGCCTCGCGCTGCCCGGGAGCCAGTCACGGCACGGTCGAGGTGCGCCCGATCTGGGGCATGTAGACGAGAGCGCGCAAATGCTCCGGGAGGGAGACGGGCACGCCCGCGAGACCGCCGAAGCGGTGGCCCGTCGCAGCTACGGCAAGCTGGTCGCTTTTCTCGCGGCGCGGACCAGGGATGTCGCGGGGGCCGAGGACGCCTTGTCCGACGCCTTCGCGGCGGCGCTGGCCGACTGGCCCGCGCGCGGGATTCCCGAGACTCCGGAAGCGTGGCTGCTGACCGTGGCGCGGCGCAAGATGATCGATGCGGCCCGGCGCAGGCGCACGGGCGAAGCGGCGGCCGCCGATCTGCAACTGATCGCCGGAGAGGTGGAGGCCGCAGCGGCAAGCGAGGCACCGATTCCCGACGACCGCCTGCGCCTGATGTTCGCCTGCGCCCACCCGTCGATCGACGCGGGCGTGCGCGCGCCGCTCATCCTGCAGACCATCCTCGGCTTCGACGCCGCGACCATCGCCTCGGCCTTCCTCGTGTCGCCCTCCACCATGGGCCAGCGCCTCGTGCGTGCAAAGACGCGGATCAGGCAGGCCGGCGTTCCGTTTCGCGTGCCCGATCGCGCGGATCTGCGCGAACGCCTCGAAGCGGTGCTCGAAGCCATCTATGCCGCGTTTTCCGAGGGCTGGTCCGATCCCGCGGGCACCGAGATCCGCCGCCGCAATCTCTCCGAGGAAGGGATCTGGTTGGGGCGGCTCGTGGTTTCGCTCTTGCCCGAGGAGCCCGAGGCGCTGGGGCTCCTCGCGTTGATGCTGCATGCCGAAGCGCGGCGCGGCGCGCGGCGCGACGCGCGCGGCGAATACGTGCCGCTCACGGATCAAGATCCCGCGTCATGGGACGCACGATTGATCGACGAAGCCGAGGCGCTGCTGCTCCGCGCGAGCAGCATGGGCGCGATCGGCCGCTACCAGCTCGAAGCGGCGGTGCAGTCCGCGCATACCGTTCGCCGGCTCACGGGCCGGACCGACTGGGTGGCGATCGGGCAGATCTACGACGCCCTGTCGGCGATCACCGATTCGCCCGTGGTGGCGATCAACCGGGCGATTGCGCTCGCCGAAACGCGCGGTCCCGCGGCAGGCCTTGCCGCGCTAGCCGCGCTTTCGGACGATGCGCGGCTCGCCGACTATCAGCCGTATTGGGCCGCGCGCGCCGAACTGCTCGCGCGGAGAAACGAGATTCATGCGGCCGACCAGGCTTACGAGCGGGCGATCGGCTTGGAGTCCGATCCGGCCGTGCGCCGATTTCTGCAGCGGCGACGCGCGCGACTGGCCGTCGACCCGTGAATGGGCGCTTCTGGCGGCCGCGATGGCCGCCGGAAAAACCGGCAAGGATCAGCCGCGCGCCTTGCAGGCGGCGAGCGGAACGCGATCGACCTCGCGGCTCGCGGAACTGCCCTTGCGGGTTTCCCGGATTCGCACGTCATAGATGCCCTTGGAGTAGGTCACCTGAGCGCGATAGTCGTAGCCCGAGCGCGGCGTGAGCAAGGTGCTGTACCGGGTCACGCTGACGCTGGAGGAGAGAAAGCTCTTGCTGGCGAAGACGAAATCGAGCCAGATCGTCTCGTCGACCGGGAGGCCGACATCCACCGCGCCGGGGTCCAGAGAGACGCGGCCCGCATGCGCTGTCTCGCAACGGGCATTGAGCCGGTGCATGTCCAGATCCACCACCGTGCCGGAGTCGACCTTGGCGGTGACGTACAGGTTTTTGGGCAAGGTGTTGGGGTACGTTTTTATGCCCGAGCAGCCCGCCAGCGCGATGGCAGCCAGACATGCGGCGATCCAAGAGCTCGATCCTTTCATCGCGAACGTCCCATCGCGTTTCCTTACCCAGGGAACAGTTTCGTCGGATCGGGGCAGCCCAGGTTTTCGCCGGATGCCCATCCCCTGATCGCCTGGGCGAGCAGATCGACGCGCGTGATCCAGTACATGTCGACCCGGGTTCTGTCTTTGCCCGCGGGATACGCGTCCGCGACCATGTAGTAGACGCCGTCTTCGGGCTCCTTGCCGACCTGGCCTTTGATCTTCGCCTGGAAGTGCAGCTCCGCCTTGTTAGCGGAGGTCAGCACGGTCTGCTTGGTCTTGCCCCAGACGTTGGTGGTCGAGCCGAAGCCGATATTCGGCCGGGTCGTCGTCGCCATGGAAAAACTCAAGCACTCGGGCGCCTTCTTCTGGAACGTCCGCGCCACTTCAGCCAAGGGGCGCTTTACTTCGAAACTGTCCGATCTGAAAAACGTCCTGCCGCTCTTAGCCTGCTCACGGTGCTCGGCGGGCGTCTGCGGAAGGGCGCCGCATCCGGACAGCAGGATCACAAGAAGGACCGCAAGGATGCGTGCTCGATTCATGTTATCCCCTCAGTACAATGCGCGACGGAGGTTAGCATGTCGAATGGAAATTCGCAGGTGAAAGCGGCGGAATCGATCGACGCGTTTCGTCAGAACCCGAGAAGACGGACCCCCAGCGGAATCAGAACGGCGCCGAGCACCCCGTGCAATCCCATGGCGAGGCTCGAATAGGCCCCCGCTTCCGGATTGACGCTGAAAGCCCTCGAGGTGCCCAGGCCGTGGGCGGCGACGCCGATCGCGAAGCCGCGCTGCCACCACTCGCGGCTGCGCACGGCGTCCAGGACGAAGCGCGCGAGAACGGCGCCGAGGATGCCGGTCGATACGGCGAAGACCGCGGTCAGCGTCGGCGAGACGCCGATCCGCTCGGCGATGCCCATCGCGATCGGCGCGGTCACGGACTTGGCGACGAAGCCGCCCACGATCGCGGAATCCGCACCGAGCAGGCGAGCAAGCCCGACGGCGCTCACGATAGAGGTGAGGCCTCCGGCGAGCAGCGCGGCGAGCAAAGGCAGGATCCGCCCGCGCATCGCGGAGAGCCCCTTGTAGATCGGCACCGCAAGCGAAACCGTCGCGGTCCCGAGCAGGAAGTGGACGAACTGCGCGCCCTCGAAGTACTTCGGATACGGCATGTCGATCAGGGTGATCGTCGCGGCGACGAGGACGATCGCGATCAGCACCGGGTTCGCGAGCGGGTGCCGGTTCGCCCGCTCGTAGGCGATCGCGCCGAGCTGGTAGGCGCCGAGCGTCAGGGTGAGCGCAAGCAGCGGGCTGCCCGAGAGGTAGACCCAGATCTCGTAAATATTGGGAAAGCCCGATGTGACCTGCCCGGTCATCTGCGCGGGCCCCGGGACAATGCCTTGAGGACCAGAGCCGTGACGGCGATGGTGAGGATCACGCTCACCACCAGCGCCGCGGCGATCGCGACAGCGTGAGCCTTGAGGTGCGGCCAGAACATCACGACTCCGACGGCCGCCGGAACGAACAAAAGCCCGAAATGCTGGCTGAAGGTGCTCGCCACGTCGTCGAGCGAAGCGTTTACGCTTCTGCGCAGGGCGAGGAAGCCGAGCAGCAGGATCAGGCCGATGACCGGGCCGGGAATCAGCGGTAGAAGGAAATGCGTGATGAGCTCGCCCAAGCCCTGAAAGAGCAGGATCTGTACGAGGCCGGAGATCATGACGGGACCATCCTGCCGAGATTCTATCCCGGGCCTTTGGGTCGATCCCTGAAAATCCGCGGCCGTATTAAGATCGCGCTTCAACGGAGGATTACCAATGAAACGCATCGCAAGTTGGCTTGCCATCCTTATCACCTTCCTGGCGGCCGGCGCCACAGGAGCGCAGCCCTACCCCTCGAAACCGGTAAAGATCATCGTGGG
>WNEY01004286.1_pt1 | contig 10841 bp, 12 predicted proteins | sample 5400531 | NCBI WGS metagenome assembly WNEY01 (sample SAMN13153338, study PRJNA577476) | soil metagenome | isolation source: 200 cm saprolite under Douglas fir tree site 1 | place: USA:California | collected 2015-04-18
CCGGTGCAGCATGGGGACATTCAGATGCGCATGATGCTCATGGGGACAGATGTCGGGGGCGCCTTTTACCTGCACGATAGTGGTACGGATGACACAGGAGCGGCGTACGCATGGTTGGGAGTGTATATTCTGCCTCCCTACCGTGGACAATGTGCCGCCCAGGCATGGCGTCTGGTCCAGCGGGCCTGCGAACGTGAGGGCCTGCATCGCATTTTTGCCGCTATCCGTGCCCAGAACCGGCCGGCGCATTGTTTCATCACCCGTGCAATGGGTTTCACACGCCTGGGATCGTATACTGATTGGTCCTATTTTGAAGGGCACCTGGATCGCGTCTGTCTCTACACGATGCGCCAGCAAGATCAAAGCCTGGCATGGGTGTTGGCAGAGCAGCGGGCACAGCAGTTCCGGTGCCGCAGGCCACCAGTACGCGCAGGACAACTGCACGCCCTCCAGAGTGTCGAATCGTTGGAGGGGCTTTTGACAGTTTATAAGAAGCAGGCTATACATACACGAGAGCTGAGGTGAGCCATGCCGAGAAAGGGGTGGGGGCAGCACATGGTAAAGCAGCATGCAATGAGATGCGCCAAACAGATGCCAGAGGCTCAAAAAATAGTGGTGGTGCATGTGAAGTTGACCGAGCAGGAACGGAATGCCCTGAAAGCCGTGCTGAGTTTTGAAGGATCGACCATGCAAGCCTATTTTGCCGCCAAGGCGGTGGAAAAGATCGCCAGCGGCTCCGGACAGCCGTAGAGCACCGCTCGACAGGAGCCCTCGATACGAGCGTCGACAGGCAGGCTGTCTGGCAGACGAGGGGTGGCTAGGCCCACCGACGCCGGGGGGTTCCTGTCCACGGAGAGACCATCCAAGACAGGAGAGAGTACCTTGGTAGGGGACGAACATACTCCCACACTGCTGGAGGAGTTCCTGACTCGGACTCATAAAGCCGTGACGATTGCCAAACGTGTCGCGATTGGGGACTTCGTGGTAGATGCCCGGATCATTGAAGCGACAGCGGATGCGGTGGCCTGGTATGGCTTGGATGACCCAAAACTGCTGATTGGGCGTTGGATTTCGTTGTTGCACCATCCGGAGGATGCCACGCTGGGGCGTACGCTGTCCGTGGCGCGGCATTACGGGATAAAAGTGCCAACGCGCTATGTGAGCCGAATCCGCCAGATGACCACACCGCATACCTTCCGGCCCGTCCTGAAAGATACCACGCAGATGACGATCGGCAGCGAGACGTATTGGGTGACAGTCTTGTCGCAGCCCAACGAACCTCCACTCGCCCGGCAGATGCACGTGTGTGAGCACTTCCAGCTCCCTCCTAATGAGGATGTCACACGCTTTTGCGGCCATCTCAGTGTGGCCGAAATGCAAACACTGCTCCGCACGCATCCTTCTATAGAGGGCACATTATCTCAAATTTCAGAAGAAAGTAAATCTCAAAAATCTCATAAGACAGAAATGTTTCCCCCAATGGAGTCAGGACAACACCCCCACCTCACCCTCACGCCAGGGCAAACGTACCTGATGCCAACGGGTCGCTATGTGCATTGGTGTGCGGTTTGTGGCAACTTGTGGCGCTCTGGAGAGGCCCTCCCTCCCTACTGCGGTCACCGCTCCTGTCACTCTCCGCGCTGGCGTACAGGCACGGACGCGAGGGAAGGATGAAGGCAACGCGAGGAAGGGGCACGAGTGCTGGATGGAGAGGGTCAGACGGGGGTATACGCAGGCGCATGCGTGATTTCACGCTCCAGAGAGCAAGCGAGGGGGGGAACCATAAGGTCGCTCCGGGGAGGCACGCGCCCTACGGGGTGTCAGGCTGTCCGGAGCGCCATCGCAGCAAAGATCCGCCGGAGAATATATCGCCGGACCATGGTAAGTCCGTAAATCACGAATGTGAGGCCACTGGCATGCAGAAGCGTTGCCGTCTCGCCATAGATCAGCATCTGCAAGGCGACCGCCACCCCAAACCCAAGGCCCGTATCCACGATGGATTCCACGACAGACTGCCAGGGTGGCTGACGTGTGCCGAGGGGGACGAGTGCCTCAAAGAAACGGCGGGTCGCAAAGCGACGAGCAAACGCCAACCCTAAGACCAGAGCTGCAAACAACGTGACACGCCCCGCTGTCGCCAAGGCGCGATAGAAGACCAGTTGCCCCCCAATATTAATGAGCATGGAGAACGCAAAATCAACGAGCACTTCGAGGGTGGACTGGGCACGGGTCTGCATGGGAGGCCTCCTCGCGCTAGGACACCTTGGCCACGCGGAAGATGGCAAGGCCTCCAACAAGACCATCAACACGACCATCTTGTCGGAGATGGCGCAGCTGTTGGCGCAGCATGGCGTGCGCCCCGCGGCGTCTATCTACGTGGCTGATGCTGCGTTGGTGACCGAGGACAATCTCATCACACTGGGCGAGATGCTGTTTATCACGCGCCTGCCAGCCACCTATAGCGCATGTGGGCGGCTCATTGAGGAGGTTGTGGGCAAGGGATGTGAGACGACCTCGGTCCCCTGGCGTCCACCAAACCCGCGCAGAACTGACCAGTCGCCTCCTACCAGTGGCAGAGGGGCACATGCCCCTCCATGGGAAAGCCTATCGGGCCGTCGTAGTGAAGTCAAGTGCCCAAGACAAGCGCCGGCTCAAGCGGGTGGAACGCAAAGTCAACTAAACTGATGCACTACCGAGGAGACGAAGTGAGCTAAAAGAGAAAGCTTGGTGCAGCAGTGAGCCTCAAGATAACCTCGTTACGGTAAAATGGCTCCACACCCACAAGAGGTATTCCATTACTTAATTGGCGTGTTGAATAACGGTACGAGAGGTCCAGCAATAGCCACTGCCGTAATGCAAATTGCGATGCAAAAGTGAAGCGGTGATCACCTATGTTAGCGATGTTCAAGTTAGAACCCCCTTTGGTAAAGTCGGTCAGCTCATAGGCGTAGGAAGCGGAGAGCCTCCAGGGGCGTAGAATTTGGTAGGTGAGGCCAGGGCGGATGGCCCACGCAGAACGATTCCCCCCGTTTGTCACAACTTGGCTTGCTGTATTGTTTTGAAAATTATAATGCGAGAAGCTGCTATCCAAAGCCGCAGTGAGCTTGCCTGTAATCTCAGCAAAGAAGGCTAGGCGCAGGATATCCGTTATAGCAGCCCCTCCTCCGCCTCCGCCAGAGGTGAAGTTCCGTGCATAATTCAGCGACGCTCGCCCAATGCTGAATGTCTTAGTCACCGCGAGGCTAGCCGCAAAACCGGAGTCTCCGTCCAGCTGCGGATCCTTTGATGTGATAAAGGAAGGGCCAATGGCCACGTTGCCTGACAGCGTAGGCGTGAACTCATGCCGAAACCCGACCTTGACATCATGTACCTGGAAGTCCGCTGTTGCATTCCCAGGCGTCACAGGTGCGTTCGCTTGGAACGTGTGGAGGGTGACCAGGTAGGATAGAGACACCTTGCTTCCTCGCGCCACATCGGTGAGATATCCCAGGTTGGCACCAACACTATAGCTAGTCTCATCCACCTCAGTGGGGATATCCACATTATTGACGATGCTATTGAAAACCAGACCGAGGATCGACCTCGTCCCAAGCTGGATATCTAGGGCGCTGTCTGCGATATTTGTGACTGTGCGTCTACGGCCCTGCTCACTTGCAGGTCGTAAGCCTGCGAATTGGTTGATGACGTCTAGCCTGTCTCGCGACTCTTCGGTGATGACCAGGGTATCTGTTACTCTCAGAGAAAGCGCTGGGGTCAACTGAGATGCAAAACCGAGCGATCCTCGCTGAGAAATGTGATTTTCGCTCGAGTGTTTGGCAAAAGACTCGAAGGTGGCCTGATAGTCGAGGTGGAACTCTGTGTCAGGGGTGGGAGCCGTAGACACGTAGTTTGCGCATATCCCAGGGGAGACGAGGGTAATAAAATCGTCTGTTCTGTTTCTGAAAGTTTGAAAAATATTGTCATCATACCGTTCGCCCAGGGAGAGAAAGGGAGTCAGTGTGAGTCTTTGAGCCTCAGATACAGGAGCCACAGCCAAAAGACTGATATCGGCGTTTATTGGCCCGCATCTGACTAGCCTTTGACCATAAGACGCAGGAGCCACAGCCAAAAGGATAGTAGCGAATATCGCTAGTTTTATGAGGTGAGTCAGTAGGGTATGGGAACAATGCATGTAGAGGTTATTTAGGCAATTCTCCCGGAAGCCATGGGAGGCAACAATCCAACCAAGAGACTTTTTTTGTAGCTCCATTCCAAACCCCGTTTAAGTAGTGTTCAACTAGAGTTTGCAAAGTGTACTGTGTGGACTCGTATTCTACCACTGATAGCCGAGACAGGATATCATATCGTAGTTTTCTCTTGGAAGCTAGAGCATGGACTCTGTCGCACAGGTTTTAATGAAATGGATCCACCCCTTTTCAGAACGGCTGGTCGTGTACCTGAGGCCTGCGGATGCGGCATCAGACATTGACCCTTGTCTTTCAGGGGAGCAAAATAGGGTCTAAGAGTATCACATTGACGCCAGGAATAGCAAAACACAACAGCCGAGGAGGATTATTCGAATGTCCCTCCATGATCGCTTATGTAAAAATCGAGTTCATACTTATACTTGTCCTGGTGGGAGAACTCCGCTCCTACAAAATGACCATTGGTCCGTCTGATAGTGATCTCTTCGCGAATAATGGATTGACGGTCATCGTTGAGAACGAATTGTATATCAAATACATCACCAATGTTTATTGTTATGTCACTATTTATGATAAAACCTATCCTCCCCATGGATAATGAGATTATCTTGACATTTCCTAGTACCTTTTGTGGGTGGAGTCGTACAAGTTTTCCTAGAAAATCTACTTGTATTCTTGGATATCTTCTGCAATCGAATCTCACATAAAAAATTCTTTCGCAATTCTTACATTTGATTTGTACAAGTTTCCTTCCTATAGACTCGTGCAGATACTGTGACATATGCATTGGATACTGTACGTCACAATGGCGACAGGTAATCACACTTGGACCGTCGTCGTTGAGATATACTCTGCTGATGTCTACCGTGGCTACCATGCACAGCACTCCCACAAGAGGGTTGACATGTTGGTTGTGCGCTTTTCCTATTTGTAATCTTATCGTGCACCTTACAGAAATACTTGAGCGTCAGATCGTCCATAATGGATGGAGAAGGCACATAAGGGCCATACTTTCTGCAAGTCATGAAAAGGCCCGTTCCACGCGTCGCGTGTGCGTCGGGAGGGAGAGCACGGGACGCCACCGCTTATCGTAGAAAAACAGCGCCGAGCGTCACGCCGCCTCCCGGTAATAGTAGCTCAGCAGCCCACCGAGACGATCTCGGCGCACGACCGCATCACCTTACAAGTCTCTTCCTCCCTTCCCCGCTCTCTTCGGATCAGGATATGCATTGGTGCCCTGGCTCATCATAACAGAAGCCTCGTAGGGGCGCGCGGCCGTGTGTCCCTCCCAGCAAAAAGCATTGCCAGACACCCGCCGGCAGTGCACAATGCCAGGCAGTGACGCGTGAGGCAAGACCCCCAACAAGGAGCCCCAGCTATGGTAGCACGGGAGTACAGCTATACGGCTGAACTAGAAGCATACCACCGGCAGAACCCACGCTCAGCCGCGCGCTTTGCCGAGGCGCAACACGTGCTGGCAGGAGGTAATTCCCGCCTGACAGCCTACTTTGCACCTTTCCCGTTCTATGTCGAACATGGCGAGGGGTGTGCCATCTATGATCTGGACGGGAATCGCCGCCTCGATTTCTACAACAACGCCACCTCGCTCATTCTGGGTCACTGCAACCCCCAGGTGACTGCCGCCGTGATGGCCCAGGCCACCCGAGGCTCGGCGTTTGCTAACCCTACTGGCCCGGAGATAGAGCTGGCGACATTGCTTACCTCAACCGTGCCCTCAGTGCAGCGCCTGCGCTTTACCAACAGCGGTACAGAAGGCGTGATGCTGGCCATGCGGGCGGCGCGCGCCTACACGGGCAAACCCAAAATTGCCAAGATCGAAGGCGGCTATCACGGCACCAGCGATCACGTTAGCATCAGCGTCACGACCCGTGCCGGAAGCGCCGAGGACCCGCAGCCCGTGCCCAGCTCACGTGGCATTACCCCCAATACGCTGGCTGATGTCGTCGTCCTCCCCTTCAACAACGCTACTGCAGCCCGACGCATCCTGGCGCAGCACCGCGACGAGTTGGCCGCGGTGCTTGTGGAACCGGCCATGGGGGGCGTGGGTTATATCCCGGCTGAGTCTGAGTTTTTAGAGGCGTTGCGCGAGGCGTGTGACGGCCAGAACACGCTGCTTATCTTCGATGAAGTGCAGACCTTACGTATGAGCCCAGGAGGCGCCCAGCAGTGGTTTAACGTGCTTCCCGACCTGACCTGCATGGGAAAAATTATTGGTGGCGGACTGCCTGTAGGCGCCTTCGGTGGCCGGGCCGACATCATGGACGCCTTTGATGCCACCCGGCAATCCCCAGGCATTCCCCATGGGGGCACGTTTAATGCCAACCCCATGACCATGCAGGCGGGCCTGGCGACTATGCGCCAGCTCACGCCGGAGGTCTACGATCGTCTGAACGACAACGGCACGGCTCTGCGACATCAGCTTGATGAGATGGCGCGGAGCTACAATGTGCCGATCCGCGTCACGGGCGTGGCCTCATTCTTTGGCATCCAGTGTACTGAGCAGCCTGTGACCGACTATCGCAGTGCCCAGGGCGAGGCCCCAGTGCTGCGTCAGAAACTGTTCTTGCACTTACTCAATAACGGGATCTACGTCGGCAATAAAGTGGTGGGGAACATCTCAGTGCCCATGGGACGCGAGGAACTCGACAGTTTTGTGCAAGTCTGGGAGAGCTTTTTACATAAGGTGCGGTGAGTGCGAGACACTGGGGCATCATCACGGGCTCTGTTCAGGCCGGCAAAATCGGCCGCGCTACGCGCAATCAACCCCCCAAAAAGGGATAGATTCCCCGCTGCACTCCCCCGGAGACCATTGCTGTGGCCTCCTAAGGAGTGTGGAACACCTCCTCCAAGGAGGTTGCTTCGAGCAGCCGTAACCCCCATTGCTCCAGGGTCGTCGTATCTGCAGCAGCGATGTGCTGCTCTGCCCAGGCTGGCACCACCCCGAAACGGCGTGCGAGCTGCCGACGTACCAAAGCCCTTTCTCCCTCGATCTGGCCTTCTTGGCGGCCTTCTTGGCGGCCTTCTTCAAAGATATCACGCAGGAACGGATTGTTCTCGATATCGAGTATAATGGCCATCTGTTGTGTCTCCTCACGCACGAGAGGCTGTAGATGTCTGAGCCCCGCTAGAATCAGCAGCGTCGTCAACGCCTCTGTCTGGGCTGTACCAGATAAGTTTGCAATGCGTGCCAGGATATACTGGACGGTGGCACGGGTGGCGCCCCCACGGCACAGCAGGGCCAGAATATTATCCTCGAGCACTGTGCTGTGGAGAAGTGGCTGTCCATCCAGAGTGCGTACGTCTATCGCTTCGTACTCAAATAATAGTGTAGCATGGTCAATCTGTGCTACCAGCGTCATCGGCCTCTCACCCACATACAACACATGCTGTAGGGGCTGCTGCCCATAACGCTGGTACAGCAGCCCGTAATACTCGAGCATGCGCCAGGGCATGGCAGCATCGTTGTCACTTTGGAGTTCCAGATGGTACAGGCGGCCATCGGTCAGGCGCACAACCAGGTCTGGACGCCGCATACGCACGGTCGGATATTCGACCGTCAGCATCTCACGCGCCTGTCCGCCGACGAGCAAGCGCAGCAATTGCTGTGGTGGAGCCTGGAATAGGGTTTTGAGCGTCGTATCATAACGTTGCCCGGCCACGTCTCCCACTAGCCTTCCCCGCCTTCGTCGAACTGCACCAGGATGCCATCTGGATCGCGGAAAAAGACCGTACGCAGGTGTCCCTGGGCGTCGCGAAAGGCGTCCGCTGGTCCACAGGTCTGAGCCCCCTGGGCGAGCAGGCGTTGCGTGACTGCTTCAACGTTGGGGACGGTAAAAGAGACGTGGCTAATGCCGACCTGATCCAGCATGATCGGCGTGCCACTCACCGTATCGCCCGGGTGCTCAGTCAGCACCAGGAAGGGTACAGACTGCGCATCGCCGTAGCGCAGGTGCACCACGCGTCGCTGCGTGTGCCGAGCGTGATACAGGTGGGGCAAGCCGCCCCGACTGGTGTCTTGCACTTCGTCCTTGGTCACTTGAAAACCCAGGCCGTCGCGATAAAACTGCAGCGAACGTTCGAGATTACGGACGCAAAGAGCGACGTGCGATATGGCTGAGGCTTGGATGGATGCTGGCATGGGAGTCCTCCTTCAACAACACTCTCTCTGCTACCCTGACTTTGCCTGCTACCGCGCGACAAGGCATGCCAATGTATGGTACCAGATGCTGTCGACGATTGCTGCACACCTGGCAGAGGATATGGTAGAGTTGCTTTAGAGGAGGGTGTCTCTGGCATTGAACGCTCTCCTCCCAATAGAGCGACTCAAGCTCCCAGTGTTACAACCAATAAGGCAGGCGAGGGATACTGCTGTCGACAAGGGGATATGGCATGGGTGAGCTGTTGCTAGCGTTGGGCTGGTACTTTGTTTTCCTGTTTTCCACCACCTTCCATGAAGCCGCCCATGCCTGGGTAGCGCAACGGGGCGGCGACCTCACCGCCTACGAGGGCGGCCAGGTCTCCCTTGATCCGCGGCCCCATATCCGGCGTGAACCCTGGGGCATGGTGGTGCTGCCCCTGATATCGGTGCTGATGTTTGGGTGGCCCTTTGGCTTTGCGAGTACCCCGTATGACCCCATGTGGACGCGTCGCTATCCACGCCGGGCGGCCTGGATGTCCCTGGCAGGACCGGGTGCCAATTTGCTGCTGGTGGCCGCAGCAGGACTCGTCTTGCGCCTCGGCATGAGCCTGGGATACTTGGAAGTTCCAGGACACTTTGCCTTCACCCGGCTGGCCACTGGGACCAACCCAGGGTACTGGACAAGCGTTGCTGTGTTACTCAGTATGCTCTTCACACTCAACTTGATACTGGCAGTGTTTAACTTGCTTCCAGTACCACCGCTGGATGGCAGCGGTGCGGTGTTGCTCTTCTTACGCAAAGAGCAGGTAGCCTCCTACCAAAACCTGCTGCAGCATCCTCTGCTGCGTGGCTTCGGGATCCTTGTGGCCTGGTACCTGTTCGAGCCGCTCTTGCGACCTGTGCTCATCGCCGCGCTGCGTCTGCTCTATCTCTGAACCTAAACAGGTAGCCGGCAGCCATCAGCTGGCAGCGACAACCGCCCACAATGTTGACACCCGCTGACGCGGCGCGTATGCTCCCCTCCCAGCAACACTCTGAAGAAAGGACGTCGCCATGGCTACACATACAATCCGCATTGATCGGAGCAAACGTCTGCACGAGGAACCCCGCACGGGGCATAACCGCTGGCATCCGGACATCCCGCCTGTGCTACGCGTTGAGCCGGGCGACACGGTGGTATTAGAAACGCGTGATGCGCTCGATGGCGCCATTACGCCGGCGACGACGGGCGCGGATCTGGACCGCGTTGATCTTAATCTCGTCCACCCCCTGACTGGGCCAGTATTTGTCCATGGGGCAGAGCCTGGGGACCTCCTCGAAGTGCACATCGTTGACATCACGCCCCAACCGTTTGGGTTCACGACGATCATCCCGGGCTTTGGTTTTCTGCGGGACTTTTTTCCTACGCCCTTCCTGGTCAAATGGACGATTGACGGAGCCGCAGCCGTGTCTCCTGATCTCCCCGGTGTGCGTATTCCTGCTGGGGCCTTCATGGGCGTCATGGGCCTAGCGCCGTCCCGTGCCTCTCGCGCCCGCATGGCAGCGCGCGAGGACGAGCTGTTGCGCCGTGGTGGCGCCGTCCTGCCGCCGCTCGCGCAGGGGGCGGTGCCGAGCACAGAACCCATCGCCAGCGAAGCCTTGCGTACTATCCCGCCGCGTGAGACAGGGGGCAATTTTGACATCAAACAACTGACGGCCGGCACCACGCTGCTCTTGCCAGTTGATGTGGCTGGAGCCCTGTTTTCCGCTGGCGACAGCCACTTTGCCCAGGGTGATGGCGAGAGCTGTGGCACAGCGGTGGAGATGGGTGCAACCCTCACGGTGCGCTTTGGCTTGCGTAAGGGCGTCGCCACCCAGCGCGGCATTCGCCGGCCGCAGTTTGAGTGCACCGTGGCTGATCCACGGGCGTCGCTGCCGCAGCGCTTCTTTGCGACGACCGGCATGCCGATCACGCGCGAGGACCGCAACGAATCCGAAGACGTGACGCTCGCCGCCAAGGACGCCCTGTTTAACATGATCGATCACCTGGTGGCAGAGCGTGGCTACAGTCGCGAGCAAGCCTATGCGTTGACGAGTGTGGCGGTTAACCTGCATATCAGTGAGCTGGTGGATGTTCCCAATGTGGTCGTGTCAGCTTTTCTCCCATTGGATATTTTTGTCTAAGTGCTGCGCCACGAAGCTCGCAGCCATCACGAGGACCACGCATGACATCGCAAGCTGTGCTTGATACGCCGCCGCAGTCGATCAGTGCCTTCCCGGCAGGTATTGATCCGGTACGTTTTGAGGTGCTCCGCAATGCTTTATTGGCGATCACCGAAGAGATGGGCGCTACCTTACGCCGAGCCGCCTATTCCACCAATATCAAGACGCGTGGAGATTTCTCGTGCGCCTTCTTCGATCGGGAGCTACGCACGATCGCCCAGGCGTTTGCTCAGCCCTCGCACCTGGGGTCGCTGGCGCACATCGTGCCCCGTGCCATCCAGACCTATGGGGCTGAG
>WNEY01009150.1_pt1 | contig 10841 bp, 9 predicted proteins | sample 5400531 | NCBI WGS metagenome assembly WNEY01 (sample SAMN13153338, study PRJNA577476) | soil metagenome | isolation source: 200 cm saprolite under Douglas fir tree site 1 | place: USA:California | collected 2015-04-18
AAGTTCGCCCGATCGCTCAATGACCGAATCTCCAAATCCCTCAATCCGCACGGTGGGTGTCGTGGGCGCAGGCACCATGGGCCACGGAATCGCCCAGGCGCTCGTTCGCCAGGGGTATTCGGTGGTCCTCCATGACCTTTCCCCCAAAATCCTCAAGGGCGCGGTCGAAAAGATCGCGCGCGGTCTCGGCCGCGAAGTCGAAAAGGGGCGCTTGAAGGAGGAAGAAAAATCGCAGGCCCTCAGCCGTCTGAAAACGGCGGCCCGGCTCGAGGAACTCGCGCCGGTTGATTTTGTGCTGGAAGCGGTGCCGGAGATCTTCGAGCTGAAGGCGGAGTTTTTTCGTTCCCTGGAGTCGCTGCCCCAGCCGCCGCGGGCTGAAGTGGTCTTCGCGAGCAACACTTCTTCAATTTCCATCACGCAGCTTGCGGCGCAGACCCGCCGGCCTTCCGGCTTCGTCGGGATGCATTTCTTCAATCCCGTTCCGGCGATGAAGCTCGTCGAAATCGTCTCCGGCCTCGAGACCTCGCCGGAGACCCTCCAGGCCGCCACCGATCTTGCTGTCTCGCTCGGCAAGTCTCCGATTCGCGTCAACGATTACCCCGGATTCGTCTCGAACCGCGTCCTGATGCCGATGATCAACGAAGCGGTGTTTTGCCTCATGGAAGGCGTGGCAGAGCCCCGGGCGATCGACGGGGTGATGAAGCTGGGCATGAACCATCCGATGGGGCCTCTGGAGCTTGCCGACCTGATCGGCCTCGACGTCTGCCTGGACATCTTGAAAGTCCTCCACGAGGGTTTCCGGGACTCGAAGTACCGCCCCTGCCCTTTGCTCGAAAAGATGGTCAACGCCGGATGGCTGGGCCGCAAGACGGGCCGCGGCTTTTACACCTATCCTCAGGCTTAAGCAGAATCCTCAGACATTCTCGTCTAATCCGGGTTATTATTCGTGTAAGGAACTGAGCCAGACAGTCCCGTTCTAAAAGTTCGGCAAAAGCGAGGGACGTGTTATGCCCGAAGAACGGACGGAAAAAGCAAAGGCGATTGACCTCGCCCTCATCCAGATCGAAAAGCAGTTCGGGAAAGGATCGATCATGCGGCTGGGGACCAAGGACATCCTGGTGCCGGTCGAGGTGATCCCCACCGGCTCAGTCGCCTTCGACGCGGCTCTGGGAGTGGGCGGATTACCGAGGGGCCGAGTGGTGGAGATCTTCGGCCCGGAAGCGAGCGGCAAGACGACGGTGGCGCTGCATGCCGTGGCGGAGGCGCAGCACCGGGGAGGCATGGCGGCCTTCATCGACGCCGAGCACGCGCTCGACGCCGCCTACGCCAAGAGGCTCGGCGTGGACGTGGACAACCTGCTGGTCTCCCAGCCTGACTACGGCGAGCAGGCGCTCGAAATCGCCGAAGCGCTCGTCCGGTCGAGCGCCATCGATATCCTGGTTGTCGACTCGGTGGCGGCGCTGGTGCCCAAGGCCGAACTCGACGGCGAGATGGGCGACTCCATGCCCGGCCTTCAGGCGCGCCTGATGTCGCAGGCCATGCGGAAGCTGACGGGCATCGTCTCCAAATCAAAAACCTGCATGGTCTTCATCAACCAGATCCGCGAGAAAATCGGCGTCATGTTCGGCAATCCCGAGACGACCTCCGGCGGCCGCGCCCTCAAGTTCTATTCTTCCGTCCGCATCGACGTCCGCCGCATCGGCGCGATCAAGGACGGCGACCGCGTCATCGGCAGCCGCACGAAGGCGAAAATCGTCAAGAACAAAATTGCCGCTCCCTTCCGGGAGGCGGAATTTGATATCGTGTATGGAGAGGGGATTTCAAAGGAAGGCGACTTGATTGACGTGGCCGCGACCCTGAACCTGCTCGAGAAGAGCGGCTCTTGGTTCTCGTTTGGGGGGGAGCGCATCGGGCAGGGGCGCGAAAACGCCCGGCAGTTCCTTCGCGAAAACCGCGACATCCTGCGCAAAGTGGAGGTCGAGGTCCGCAAGTCGCTGAACCTGCCGCTGCCGCCTGAACAGGCGGCGCCCGAAAGCGCCGCTGCGGCCCGCGGAAAAAAGTAAGGGCGGGGGAAATCTGCGCCCACAGCCGGCCCCGTCCGGCGGGCCAGTAAGAGTAGCCGCCGCGTGAGCAAAACCCGGAATGACTGCTCCATAAATGACCGGCGCCAGGGTCGGTGGAGTCACACGGGACCCTGCGAAGCAAAGGAGGCTTCGAAACAGCATTGCTTAAAAAAGTTGCCATCCTGGCCGTGGCAACGGCTCTGTTCGGAGCAGCTCGAGTCCTCTCGGGGATCTCGCCTCAGTCCGACGCCGGCTCAAAGCCTTCCACCACCCAGCCAACTTCGCCCGGAACAACTCCTCGTTCCACGGCTCAACGCCCGCGAGCGAGCAGTCCGCCTGCCCGAGTTCGCAGAGCCAGAGCCCACCGTCGCAGGCGCTGGCGAAACCCTTGGCGCGTCAGCTCATTTGGAGAACCTGCCGCTGAGGACAGCCTCGCCGGTGAAGACCCGTTTGTCCGCGCTGCCGCGGTCGAGGCCCTGGGGAATTGGAACGGAGGCGTCGTCGTCGTGGACCCGAACACCGGCCGCGTCCTCTCCATCGTCAATCAAAAGCTGGTCCTGGGAAGCGCCTTCAACCCCTGCTCCACCTTCAAGCCGATCGTCGGTCTGGCGGCACTCAAAGAAGGGATCATCACGCCGGAGACCGAATTCCGGCTCGGCCGCCGGACCCGGATGAACCTCACCGAAGCCCTCGCCCACTCGAACAATCCCTACTTTACGAGACTGGGACTGATGCTCGGGTTCCCTCGCCTGGCGGATTACGCGCACGCGTTCGGGTTGGGAGAGAAAGCGGGCGACGGCATTCCTGGTGACGTGCCCGGCCGGTTCCCTTCTCGGCCGCCGAAGGGCATAGGCGTCGGCTTCCTCGCAAGCTACGGAATTGAAATGCAAGTTACACTCTTGCAGATGGCGGCCGCCGTATCCGCCATCGCCAACGGCGGGACGCTCTACGAGCTTCAGTACCCTCGCACCCCGGAAGACGTGACCCAGTTCAAGCCCAAGGTGCGCAGGCAACTGGATGATCTGGCCCCGTTTTTCCCCGAAGTGAAGGAAGGCCTGGCGGCGGCTGTCGTTTACGGGACGGCCCGGCTGGCGTATAACCCCGACGAACAAATCTACGGCAAGACAGGAACGTGCAGCGAGGACGGGGCGCGTCTGGGCTGGTTCATCTCTTACGCGAGCGAAGCGCAGCCGAGATACGTCGTGGTCGTCCTCCTGCGCGGGGGTCGACTGGTTTACGGCCCTCATGCCGCCGAAATCGCCGGCCGGCTCTACCACGGCCTCCACCGCCGAGAGGAATCGGCGAGCACTCAATCGAGCCAGCTCACTTCATCCGTCGGAAGTTCGCGCGACCGTTAGCGGGGACAGACCACACCTCATCCCTGACCCGTTCCAGACACACCAAATAAGTTTGTGGTTGAAGACTGCTTGGGTGAAGCCCGCCGCAGGCGAGGGGGCGGCATGCCCCGCGGGGAGGATTTCCCGCCGGGTCAGACCCGCCGCGTTTTTGAGGGAAATTCGGTCGAGACTACTTGCCGTTGCCGGAGTGGAGCCCGCACTCCTTCTTGTTCACGTCCTCCCACCACCACCGTCCTTCGCGCTCGTGCTGGCCCGGAACGACCGGCCGCGTGCACGGTTCGCAACCTATCGAAACATACCCGCGCTCGTGAAGGGGGTTGTAGGGGACGTCGTTTTCGCGGATGTATTCCCAGACTTGCTGTGAAGTCCAGTTCGCGAGCGGATTGAATTTGATCAACTCCCGCTCGGAAGAGGAAAAAGCGGGGTCGGTCTGGATCACCGGGACCTCGGCGCGCGTCCAGGGGCTCTGGTCGCGCCGCTGCCCGGTCACCCAGGCGTCGAGCGTGCGGAGCGCCCGCTTCAGGGGCTCGACCTTGCGGATGCCGCAGCATTCCTGGTGACCATCGCGGTAAAAGGAAAATAGTCCCTTCTCCCGCACCAGTTTTTCGACGGCCTCGGGCTGCGGAAAGAAGACTTCGATGGGGATCTCGTAATGTTCGCGGACCTTGTCGAGGAAGCGGTAGGTCTCGGCGTGCAGGCGGCCCGTGTCGAGCGAGAAGACTCGAAACGACTCCTGAGCCAGCGATCCCTCCTTGCAGAGCTTCACCGCCATGTCAATCAGGACCACGTCCTCGGCCCCGCTGAAGCTGACGGCGAGGTGCGGCGAGTATTCCTGAATCGCGAAAGCGAGAATTTCCTGAGGGTGCCGGGCCGCGTAAGCCTCGGCGAGTTCCGCAACACTGGCAAGTTCGATAGGCATTGTCCTTGTCTGACCTTCCTTTACAGATGAAATAAGTTCAGCGCCTTCCTCCGGCCGTTCAACCGACCAGCAGGCGCGCCCCTAACGTGAAATAAAGGATGCTGAAGGCCCAGCTCGAATATCGCTCCGGGATGAGCCGCGTGAGCCGGCTGCCGAGGATCACGCCCGGCAGGGCGCCTGCCACCAGGCGCAGGAAGAGCCCTCCTGAGAAGTGCCCCATCCAGAGGTGCAGCGAGCCGGCGAGCGCCATGGTCACGAGACCGAACAGGATATCGGTGCCGACCAGCTCCCCAAGCGGCAACGGGACCACCAGAAGCAGGAAAATCATGAGCAGGCTGCCGCTGCCGATGGAGGTGACGGCCACCATGAAACCGACAGCCGCCCCGATGGCGGCGAGTTTCAGGCCGTCGGAGCGGGAGCTGAAGTCCGGCATCGCGCGCCGGATGGCGATGCGGCCGTTCCGCACAAAGGGCAGAAAGAGCGAAACCCCGACGAGCGTAACCGCCAGCATCGTCCTGAGCACGTGGTCGAGCTGGGTCGCAACCAGGTGCGCTTTCAGCAGGCGCACGAACAGGATTCCGCCGAGCGTCCCGGGCACGCTGCCCATGACGAGGAAGCTCGCAAGGCGCCAGTGGACCTGCCCCAGCCTCCGGTGTTCGAGAACGCCCACCAGTTTGGTCACCGCGCCGTTGATGATGTCTGTGCCGATGATGACGACGGCTGGATAAGGAGTGAACAGCAGGAGGAGCGGGGTGAGCAGCACGCCTCCGCCCGTCCCCGTCATTCCGATCAACGTTCCGGTGATAAATCCCAGTAGAGTCAGAAACATTGTGATAAGAGCCCCCTCCCAGCCCGCCGCCCGCTGCGGCCCTAAGCCGGGCAACCTCCATAAGATGGCGTCCAAAAACAAAAACGCCCGCCAACGGTCTATCCGTCAGCGGGCGTTCCTGATAAGAACTTGGGATTAAAGCTTACAAGGGGTTCATTCTCAGGGACACGGCACCGCTAGCGGACATGCGACAACAACACATCCGCTGCGCCTCCTTGCCCCTCATCGCCTTGTAAGCGGCGTCCATATATTGCGAAAAGGCGAATTTAGCAGGCAGCGGGGTTTCTTGTCAATACTTTTTTTTGGCCGCGCCCGGACTCTTGACAGCTGCCTTTCAGCCGCCCTGCCGGCCTTCGTCGGCGGCCCGCTTGAGAAACCGCCCGAGCTCTGGCAGCGAAGTAATCCGCGGCGACTCGGCGCCGGGATAAGCCCCCACGCGGTCAATGAGCACGCCGTGAAGGCCGGCCAAGCCCGCCCCTCCGACGTCCGTTGCGTACGTGTCGCCGACGAAGACCGCCTCAGAGGCTTTGGCGCCCGCGCGCGCCAGCGCGAGCTCGAATATTTCCGGGTGCGGCTTCTCGACGCCGACGATCGCGGAATCCAGGATGGTATCGAACCGCCGCGCCAAGTCAACGCGCCTCAACTGTTCTTCGATCGTTCCCACCGAATTTGAGATGACGCCCAGGTAATAGCCTTGCGCGCGCAAAGAGTCGAGGAACGGGGCGGTCTCGGGATACACGCGGGACCACGTTTGGATATCTCTGAACCTTTCTCCGACATGCCGCATCAGCCGCGGCCGGTGTTCCTCAGGTGCGCCGATCCTTTCCATCAGGACGCGCAGGTATTCGTTCCAATAATACCCGTCAACCTGCCGTGGCACCTGCCCTGCGCGGATTTGCGGCCACAGCCACTCGTCGAGTTTCTGCTTGCCCCCGCGCTCGGCGGCGTAGAAGTCCTCCGCGTCTGCCGAGTAGCCCTGCTCGGTCAAGTCGCGCGCCAGCTCATCCGTGCGCGGATAAAGCAGCGTGTTGCCGGCGTCAAAGAAAATGGCTCGAACGGGCGGAAGCGTCAATCGAGTCCCTCCATTGGAGATAAATTATACCAGCCGCTTCTCCTTCGGCCGCATGGCGAATCCGGAATTACCTTGACCGCGCCTCTGCCGCTCTCTAGATTTAAGAAAAGGAGCGGCGAGCGTGTTCCGGTCTCATACGCGGTCGCGGGCGCCCCGAAACTCCCGCCTCAGCGGGTGGGTGCTTCTCGCGAGCCTTATTACCACTCGGCCCCTCGCCGCGCAGGCGGCGAACCCTTCGGCCACGCCGGCGCCAAAGGGCGTGACCGGACAGACCGCTTCTGCCTCAGCCGAGGACGAGTCCCAGGCTCTCGCCCAGGCGTTTCAGTCGGCCTCCGGCAGCCCGCAGCAACTCATCAAGAACCTGGAAGACTTTCTTGCCCGTTTTCCCGATAGCCCTCGCCGCGAGCAGGTCTTGCGCGCGATCTTCCGCCAGGCGCTTCAAGCGAACAGCCGGGAACGAGCTGCCGATTACGCCGAAAAGCTGCTCGAGTCGAGCCCTTCAGACTTCGAAGTCCTCATTGCATTCATTGACCTCGTTGAGCGCGAGAGCGACCCGGCGCGCCGCGAGCGCGCCATCCGATACACCACGCGGTTCATCGAGCGGGCGGAGAAACCCGCGCAAGAGGCGAGTTCGTCCAGGTCGTCTCAGGATAAGGAAGAACAGTCGCAGCCGCTGGCACTCGCCGCAGGCTACTTGATGCGAGGTCGAGTCTATGCAAAGTCCGGAGAGACCGAGAAGGCCCTCTCAGACTTCGAAAAAAGTTACGCCGCCTACCCCAGCTCGTCGGTTGCGGAGCGGCTTGGCGACCTCGCGGCGAAGAAGGGCGAGGCCGATCGCGCGATTGATTACTACGCGACCGCTTTCGCCTTTCCCGAACCGGGCGCCGACCCGGCCCGCAAAGAGGAACTGCGGAAAAAACTCGGGAGCGCCTATCTGGCCCGGCATCACTCCGAGCAAGGACTTGGCGACTTGATCCTGGCCCGCTACGACGAGCTCAGCCGCAGCCTCGCTTCACGCCTCAAAGCGAATGGGCGGACCAACGCCGGCGCGCGCGAACCTTCCGACGTTGTCCTTCAGAAGCTCGACGGCTCTCCCCTGCGCTTGGCGGACCTGCGGGGCAAAGTCGTGGTGCTCGATTTCTGGGCGACGTGGTGCGGCCCTTGCCGCCTCGAAGGGAGGCTGCTCGAGAAGGTCGTGCAATCTTTTCGCGACAACCCGGCCGCGGTCTTTCTGGCCGTGAACGTTGACGATGACCGGGAGAACGTTCCGGCGTTCGTCCAGAAAGAGAGCTGGACCGTCCCGGTCGTTTACGCGCAGGACCTCGACCGCCTGCTCGGCGTGCGCGCCCTCCCGACGCTGATCATTTTCGGCCGCGAGGCCCAGGTCGTCTTCCGCCAGGAAGGCCTGGACGCGCGCAGCTTTGTGGAGACGGTGGAGAAAAAGATTCGAGACGCCCTGAGCGCACCGCAGGCGGCTGCGCCGCCGGGCCCGCCGAACTATTGAGAATTGGATAATACAGCGACAGGAACGATTGGTCTGTCTGGGTGCCTCGCGCCCTCACCGGGTCCCGCTGCGCGGGACCACCCTCTCCCTCGGGGAAAGGCGCCGCGGGTGGGGGCTCGGACCGTCACTCGATTATGTAGACCTCATAGACCCCGCAAGCGGTCAGGCTGTCGCCGCCGCCGAGCGCAACGTTCGCTCTCGGGAAGAAAGCTGGCGCGGACCGCGTTTTCGCACAAGCCGACGAGCTGCCGGCGGGAGAGCGAGAATGTGTTTGCCGCGAGTTCGAACTCGCGCTCGAGGCTGGTGCCGAACATCGCCGGGTCATCCGAATTAAGCGTCACGGCCACTCCGGCCTCGAGGAATTTAGGCAGTGGGTGCTCTTCGAGCCTCGCCAGGATTCCGGTCGCGACGTTGCTCGTGGGACAGACTTCGAGCGGAATGCCGCGCTCGCGCAGCAGGCGCATCACTTCCGGGTCGCGCGCCGCCGAAAGGCCGTGGCCGATCCGCTCGGCCCCCAAAAGTTCCACCGCTTTGCGGACGCTCTCGGGGCCGGAGGTCTCACCCGCGTGCGCGGTCAAATGCAGGCCGAGGTCGCGGGCCTGGCGATAGATTTCGGTAAATAGCTCGGCCGGGCCCCGCTCCTCGTCTCCGCCGATTCCGAAAGCCACGACACCTTGCGACCTGAACCGCGCCGCGCGCTCGAGCACCTGGCGCGCGTGCTCGGCGCCGAACTGGCGGACGGCATCGAAAATCCAGTTGACCCGCACTCCCAGGCGCGCCTGCGCTTCACTCGCGGCCGCGGCAACCGCCTCGAAGACGGCTTCGAGTGACTGCTTCTTCCACAGGACGACTCCGGCCGAAAGAGTGATTTCGGCGTATTTCACGTTCTGCTCCGCCAGCCATTCGATAAGGCGCGTCGTGGCCAGCGCGTAGTTTTCCGGCGTTTCGAGCAGCAGCGCCACCAGCCCGAACGCCATCAGGAAATTCTGGAAGCTCGAGTAACGGTAGCGCTCCTTCCGGCGCTCGCTGATCCAGTTCCCGATTTTTTCCCTCGGCCAGCCTTTCGAGCGGGAAATCTCCCGCAAGGTCTCGGGACGAACGGCGCCCTCGAGGTGAAGGTGGAGCTCCACCTTGGGCAGACGGGCGATGAACGGGTCGAGGGTTGACGTACGTTCCACTTCGGCTCCTGATGCGGGCGCGGGTTGCGGCCCTGCGGGAGAGTCCCAGCGTTTCCGGCGCTAATCGGCCTGCAGCGCGCGCCCGAATTCGCTGCGGTGCCGGCTGTAAGAAAAATAAATCGCAAGCCCGAGCACCAGCCACACGATGAACCGCAGCCAGGTCTCGACCGGCAGGCTGGCCATCAACACCAGGCAGCAGAGGATCGAAGCGATGGGCAGCACGGGCACCCACGGCGCCCGGAAGCCTCGCCGGCGCTCCGGCTGCTTCCGGCGGAGCACCAGCACGCCGAGCGATACCAGGCTGAAGGCGAAAAGCGTTCCGATGTTCGAGAGGTCCGCGAGCGTGCCGATATCGAAAAGCCCGGCCGGAATAGCGACGAACAGCCCTGCCGTCCACGTGCTGATGTGCGGCGTGCGGAACCTCGGGTGGACGCGGGAAAACGGCCGCGGGAGCAGGCCGTCTCGCGACATCGCAAACCAGACGCGCGCCTGGCCCAGTTGATATACCAGCAGCGAGCTGAGCATCCCCGTCAGCGCGCCCACCGTCACCCACCGCTGGACTTTGGGGAGGTGGATCGCCAGGAGCGCGTTCGCCACCGGCGCGGCGTTGCGCAGGGCTTTCCAGTTCTGGATTCCCGTCAGCACGAGCGCGACGGAGACGTACAGCACCGCGCAAACGATGAGCGAGGCGATGATCCCGATAGGCACGTCCCGCTGCGGGTTCCGGCTCTCTTCGGCGGCGGTGGATACCGAATCGAAACCGATGTAGGCAAAAAACACGATCGCGCCGCCGGTCAAAACGCCTTGCCAGCCGTTCGGGATGAACGGCTTCCAGTTGGACTGCTGGATGTGCTGAGACGCCACGGTCACAAAGATCAGAATCGCGACCAACTTGACGGCCACCATCAAATTATTCGCGCCGGCGCTTTCACGGATGCCGAGCACCAGGATGACGGTGAGCGCCATCACCACCAGGAAGCCGGTGAGGTTGAAGTACGCGCCCGTAGGCTTGAGCGAATCGCTGAATACCGGGTTGGCAAACTTCTCCGGCAAATGCAAGCCAAAACCGCGCAACAGGCTGTCCACGTAGGCGGAAAACCCCACCGCCACGGCCATGTTGCTGACCGCATACTCCAAGATCAAGTCCCAGCCGATGATCCACGCCACAATCTCGCCCAGCGTCGCGTAAGAGTACGTGTAGGCGCTGCCGGCGATGGGGATCATGGAGGCGAGTTCGGCGTAACAGAGCCCGGCGAGCGCGCAGACCAGGGCCACGAGAAGAAACGAGAGCGCGATCGCCGGCCCCGCGCCGGGCCTTCCCGCAGTCCCCAGGGCGCGCTGGCCGTGGAGCAGGACGTCGAGCAGCGGCGCTTTCAGGATGGAATGGACCTCGAGGACTTCGCCCGCAGCGGCCGTGCCGGTCAGCACGAAAACACCGGTGCCGATGATGGCGCCGACACCGAGCGCGGTCAGCGACCACGGCCCGAGCGACTTCCGCAGCCGATGCTCCGGCCCCTCGGCTTCGCTCAGAAGCTTCTCGATGCTTTTCGTGCGGAGGAGTTGGCTGGCCAAAGGATTTGGATAACACGCGACCGGCGTCCGGCAGCGCGAAGGGCAGGCAGTCCGCCGTCGCGACCTCGACCGGTTTTCCGGCCCGCTATTTCCGGGCCGCGACGCCCGGAGCCTTCTTCCTGATTTTGGGCTTCAGGGAGCCGCGCGGCGCAGTCTGCTTGGGCTTGGGCGCAGCCTTCTTTCGCGCTTCCCGCTTCAGCTTTTTTCTTTCCGCGCGGTCTTTGATGTGCTTGGTTTTCATGGCGCTGTTCCTTGTCCTTGTGATTCGAGGCCGGCAGTCTTCAGGGCTGCCCGCAACTGTTCTTCGCTGCGGGTGCCGACGAAGTGCGCGGCCACGACCCCCCTG
>WNEY01013712.1_pt1 | contig 10838 bp, 9 predicted proteins | sample 5400531 | NCBI WGS metagenome assembly WNEY01 (sample SAMN13153338, study PRJNA577476) | soil metagenome | isolation source: 200 cm saprolite under Douglas fir tree site 1 | place: USA:California | collected 2015-04-18
ACGGTCGTGCACATCACGATTTCACGCGAAGGTTATCCCGACGTCCTTCTGTTCACGGTGACCCGCGATGAAATTCCCCGGCGCTCGGTGGATATCGCCACGCTTCTCAAGCCCGGGATCGGCTATGTCCGTCTGATCGGATTCAATGAGACCACCGACCACGAACTTGCCGAAGCGCTCGATAAACTGGATGTGGCTTCGCTCGACGGTTTGATCCTGGACTTGCGCGGCAATCCCGGCGGGTTGCTCACTGCGGCGGTGGCGGTCTCCGACATGTTCCTGGAAAAAAATCAGCTTATCGTCACGCATTACGGACGCAGTGTCGAGAAGCATGGTTACTGGGCCGTCCACGGCAACCAGGGCGTCAAGGTTCCTCTGGTTGTCCTGATTAATGGATTTTCAGCTTCCGCCTCCGAGATTGTCACCGGCGCGATTCAGGATCATGACCGCGGCCTGGTGGTCGGCGAAACCAGCTTCGGAAAAGGCCTGGTCCAGACCGTCACGCACTTGAGCGAGCGCACCGGCCTGGCTCTGACCACCGCCCGCTATTACACTCCCAGCGGCCGCCTGATCCAGCGCGATTACAAGACCGTCTCCCTCTACGACTATCACTACACGCGCAAGACGCCCGATCATCCCACCGACGTCAAACTGACCGACAGCGGCCGCCAGGTGTACGGAGGCGGAGGCATCAACCCGGATATCGTTGTCCCCACACCAAAGTACAATCATTTTCAAGAGACGCTTCTGCGCCACGATGTCTTCTCGGGCTTCGAGGGGACCGTTGGCGGGTTTACGCGCTCCTACATGGGGACGAAGCCTTCGGTCACGCATCAGTTTGAGGTGACCGATTCGATTGTGAATGAGCTCCGCCGCTATATGGAAAAGCAAAACGTTCGCTACACCGAGTCCGAGTTCGCCGAGAACCTCGACTGGATGAAGCGGAAAATCAGGCAGGAAGTTTTCCTCTCCGTCTTTGAAACGTTCGCAAAGTAATCGCGCAGCGCTCCGGCGAGCCGGTTTCCAAACCGTAAGCAATCACTTTCGGATACCCGGCGCTATCCATTTGGCAGCCGCCGGCGTGTCTGCTACCATTATTTTGCTTCGCTTCGAGTGGGCGGCTAGCTCAGTTGGGAGAGCGCCTCGTTCGCAACGAGGAGGCCGGGGGTTCGAGTCCCCTGCCGTCCACCAATTCCTTCTGACCTTCCTGTGGAGAGCGTCCCGGTGACAACCGGGAAGGCCGGGGGTTCGAGTCCCCTGCCGTCCACCAATCTTTTCTATCACTTGCGGTTAATGCTTCCTTTGAACACGCTCGCGCACAACTCCCCTTTCCGGTGGCGAGGAGTACAACCGTGAATGGAAGCAAGCGGTCGGGTTTACTTGGACGCCAGAGCTGGGCGTGCCAGCTCTTCCTGAATTACGTGGATGAAATTGTCGAGGGGCTGGGCACCCCACACTAACCTCCCGTTGATGAAGAATGCGGGAGTGCCGTTCACACCCAGGCGCTTGCCCTCTTGCACATCTTTCTGGACCGCCGCCTGGTACTTCGCGCTGGCCACGCACCGTTCGAAGGCGGGCATATCTAACCCTATTTCTCTTGCCAACTCCTTCAGCCGCTCAGCTCCCTGACCCGGCGCGTCGCCATACAGCTTGTCGTGATACGCCCAGAACTTCCCCTGCTCGCCGGCGCACCGCGCTGCCTCGTGCGATTTCGGCGATCCTGGATGCAGACTGTCAAGTGGAAAGTCGCGGTGAACGAGCCTTACCGTCTCGGGGTATTTGGAAAGGAGTTCGGCTAGGGTTGCCTGGGCCTCCTTGCAGAACGGGCATTGGAAGTCTTCGAATTCGACGATGGTCACTGGTGCTGCGGCAGGTCCCCGAGCCGGAGCTCCGTCCGTTGGCACCTCAGCTCGGAACACCGGCGGCGCCTCAAGGTGCATGACTACCCGCGCTTGTGACCGCAGCAATTGCAGAAAGGCTTCACGTCGAGCGGCTACCTTCTGGTTGTGAAGGAATGTACGGATCTGTTCTCGAACCGCAGCTTCCGTGCCGGTCAGCTGTGCTTTGTTGCCCTGATAAAAATTTTCTACTTCCTGCGGCGTGACGGACTCGGCCTTGGCATTCACCTCGGCGTCCAGCAACGCCTGCACGGTGATGCCTCGCTTGGAAGCCTCACCATCCAGAACTCGCTCATCGATGAGCGCCTCCACTTTTTGCCGCTTCAAGCTGTAGACCTGCTCCTCGAGCTTGGCCAGTTGTTCACCAAGGGATTTCTCAACTTCTCGGGCCGTGATGACCTTTCCGTTCACCTCTGCCAACGCTTGCGTTGTCGGAGTCTGGGCAGCGGCCCACCCGCTCATCACCAACGCCACCGCAGATGCAGTGAGTATCCTTTGAATCAAGCGCTTGCTCCTCGCCCTCGAACTGTCTTCGAGGGCGTCCCGCCGAAGAGGACGGGCAAGGGCCCGCGCCCGCCCGTCCCTTTTTATTTTGTTGCGCAAAACTTCTTCGGCCATTTCGCGGCCGTCCGGCAGTCCGCCCTCCTAGAAAGCTACAACAATATTCGGATTGAAGGTACACGTCGTGGTGTCAAATGCCACTGTCTGGCTCTGCCTCTTGCCATTCGCGATCGCCGTTACCGTCAATCGATAGGAGCCCGGCATCAATTGAATCGGGTTCGACACCGTGCCGTACTCGCGGTGGAACTGGAACGGAGCGCAGGCTGCGATTGCCGGTATCACGGTTTGCAACGGCAGATTCATAGCCTCATCCACTGTTTGAACGATGGACTTATTCGTGTTGCCGTTTATACGCTGCAGGTGGATCTTCTCCACCGTTGCCGCCGGAACACCTCCGATGGTCACCAGGACCCTTGCACCTGTCCGGACGCCCTCGCCGCACAGATTTCGCGTCACACTCGCGCTGGCGTGCGTAACTGGATCAGACTCGTAAGTGACCGTCAGCGCGCCATCGTCGTTGCGGGACAGGTTAACGGGCGCGAAGACAGCGTTCATGTTCCCTTCGCCCAGCACGTGCCCCGGTTGCAGGAGCGTAGGCAGAGAAGGCAATGCCGAAAATCCAAACTCAGTCGCATCGCTCGTTATCGCCACGCTGTTAATCTTGAGCGGACAGCTCCCGTTGTTCGAAATCGGGAAGGGCTTCGCAGTGGTGCAAGCGCCCACGCTTTGGATCGCAGTGGGCGGGAAGCCCAGGTCTGGAGGAATATCGATCACGTTCCCAGGCGTGTTCCCCGTCACCGGGACCGTTACGCTGCTCGCCGTGGGATCATCGCTGGTGATGACCAGATTGCAGGACTTGACCCCCGCGGAAGTGGGCGTGAAGCGCACGGTCAGATTCAGGCACGAATTGTCGCTCACAATCGCCGGGAACGGATTGTTCACCAAAGTGAAGTCGCTGCACGCAGGCGAGAAAGCCGCGCTCATTACATTCAAGCTGCACGCCCCCACCGTTGGAAAATCACACACCTGGATTGTCTTCTCTGCCAGAGTGCCGGCGCAAACGTCTCCAAATGCGCCCGAACCGGTCACCTTGATATTCCCCGGAGGGGTATTTCCGCTCACGCTGACATTCACGCTGGGGTTTGCGGCGTTGCTGCTCACCGTGATGGTGCTCGATTTGACTCCGAAGCTGGTGGGTTGCAGCCGGATGGGTACCTGTAGCGAGCCCGCGGGTTCCACCGCCAACGGGAAGCTCAGGACCCCGGCGGTCTTGAATTCCGTCGAGGAGGAGCTGATGCCATTCACCAGCAGGTTGCACCCACCGTTGTCGTTGATCGTCAGCGGCAGGTCGGAGAAAGACCCTTTGCACACGTTGCCAAAGCTGCCAGAGTTCGCAATTAGTGTGTCAATTACGGCCGGCGGCACGCTGCCCGTGACCTGAACCGTCGTTGACGGGCTATTGGGATCATTGGAGGAAATCGTCAGCGAAGCATTCGTCGTCCCTGTTCCGCTGGGCGTGAATTGCACCTGGAACGGGAAGCAAAAATCAGGGCTGATGTTTACGGGATAACCCGAGGAAGGCTTGCTGACGGAGAATTGGGGGTCCGACGGCGTAATGGAATTGATGGCCAAGTCGAGCTTACCTGTGTTGCAGACGTTGAGCGTCGTCGTTGTCGAGCTTCCCTGGCAAGTACTCAGCGAAAGCGGACCGGGCACCGTCAGACCAGGACCGTTGATGACGAACTTCTTCGAAGGGATGCCGTTCACCACCACTTCGATATCGCTGAGCTGGCCGACTTCTGAGCTGCTCGGCGCATCGAACTGCGTGGTCACGACTTTAGTGCTGCCCACGGCTTGGACCCCCATACTGCTGTGGTCGTGAGTCCGGCCATAGAAAACGTGGCCAGTCGCTCTGTTCGTGATGCGCGCCAGCGGGTAGTTGGTCGACATCTGGGCATTGTCGCCGTAGGAGCCCCCTTCTGAGAAACCGTTGAACTGCTTACCCGAGATGCTATACGAACTTCCCGGATTAACGCTTATCGGGGCGGCAGTGATCACTGGCCTCCAGGCGTCCTGGGGCGCCCCACCGTTGGAGTAGATCTGGACCACGTCTATACTCGCTTGGTCGAAAGCCGTGAAGAGTACCTCGCCTGAGGGAAGCACGAGCATGTGCCCGTGGAAGGACTTTAGGCTGCTCGCATTAGGCGCGTCAGTTACCGCGTTCAGGTTGGTGCCGTCAAACTCGTAGAAGTGGCTGGGAGTGTTAAAGACACTAAACGTGGGCGGGGGACCGGGGCTGGTCTGTACGCAAGCCGGGCTGGCCTGTACGAGCACATTACCGTTGGGCAACAACGATGCAGGACCATCGGCAACGGCCTCATTGGCGTTCGGGAAGCTTGGACCGGCCGTCCAGGTCTGCGTGGAGATGTTGTACACGGCGTTTTGTCCTGCTGGATTCCCCGTAAAGTAAATGACGGTCCCATTGGGCCGGGACACTCCCGGCCCAACCTCCGCTGAGCTACAGTTGCCGCCGACGTCCGCCAGGGCCACTCCCGCCGTGGTCCCGGGTGGTGGGCTGCCCCATGTGTTCGTCGTGGGGTCGTAGATTTCGAAGGAGTTGTTGATAAAGGCATCGACAGTCAGGACCATCCCGTCCGGTAGGATAGTCCAGCCTTCCTCGTTATTTCTGTCAAGCTTGCCTGTCGGGTTGAGCGCAGTGAATGTCAGAGTTGAGGGATTGAACGAAGCGAGGTTGGTGTTGCTGAGATTGGCCAGGAGCATCGTTCCGTCTTGCAGAATCACGGACTGGGAGTCACCTATGTTGCCGGTACCGAATGGTTCCGTCAGTTGCGCCGACCACGAATCTGTGCTCGGATCGTACAGGAACCCGATGTTGGTCCGGGTCTTTCCATTGGTATTGAATTCGCCGCCGATCACGACCACCCGGCCGTCGGCCAGCACGGCGGAAGCGTAAAAGAGAGGCGCGTACGCGCAGGGCGCGCAACCGCCGCCTAAAGTACTGGTGTCGGTCCCGTTTGGCATGTCTGCCAAGTTAGACCACGTCCCGTTAATGTAGCTGCCGTTGATGTCTGGGGTCAGCCGGTGCCAATGGTTGGTACTCCACTCCTGGCACATGACCGTCCCATTAGTGAGCAAAAGGCAACGCTCGGGGTGGCCCGGAAATGCATTGGTCAGCGCTGTCCATTGTGCGTGGGCAGCTCCGGACCAACCCACAATGACGATAAGCGCCATTCCGAGCCTCGAAATTATCTTCATGCTTCGCATTGGCATCGCCTATCCTCCTCCGCGTGGTTCCTCCGGCCCTCGGTGGAAATAATGACTTGAGCAGTTCAATAACCTAGTCGTTTCCTGGGAGCGCCGTTGCCAGCTGTCGAAGTTGCGGTCAATGCAAGCCCGCCGCTTCCAGCGACCGGAGATGGTCGAGAAGTTCCAGCAGGATTCGAGCACGTGCTGGGCCTCTTCGCTTTTTCCGCACCGTGGCGACACCGACTGCACACAGCCATCGGGTCGCTTTGGAACGCAGCCTAACATGGCACCGGAAGGTTGCAATGGACTTGGCGGTGAGGAACGTCCTCCCCGACGCGGTGGGGGAGCCCCCGACTAAAAGTCGAGCGTCTTTCTGGGCAATGAAATCAACGATGCGGCGCCCGAAGAGTTCTTTGGCCTCTCTTTCACCGAGCTTCGCCTGCGTGAGTTTTCCACAGAACCTAGGCTGTCTTGTTGACTTGCTTGGTTAATTGTATTAAAAGGTTCTATCATTTCCGCTCCTGTGGGCAAATTGAGCTAGCCACTGGAGACGTGAACCCGGTCAGGTTCCCCGCCGCGACCCAGGTTCGTAAGAGGCCCAGCCATAAGACGAACCATCCAGCGACGACCCCTCATTGTCTGCGTCGTGGCGCAAAACAGTCTCGCCGCGGATTACCTGCTGAAGCTCCTCGCCGAAGACACGTTGATTTCCTCTCTGCTCATGCACGAATTCGGGAAGCAAAGGATTGCGGCTTCTGAGGCGCCAATCTTTGTTCTAGACCTTTGTTCGCTGGGCCTTCCTTTGAGCGCGTTCCTCCACGAATACCCCGGCGGCCGCTATCTCGTCTTGGACAAAGAACAATCCGAAGACAACATCGTCGCGATGTTTCGGCTTGGGGTTCACGGGTTTGTCAGGCATCGCGATGCCGCGGAATGTCTGCTCGCCGCGGTCCGCACCCTCGCGAACGGCCAACTGTGGGTATCTCCGCACATCCTTCAGGCGTATGTGCGATTGACGGCCCCGTCAAGTCCGCACTCTATGCGCGGATCAGCAGCGACAACCCAGAGGGAGGTTGAAATCATTGACCTAGTGAAGCACCGTCTGTCCAATAAGGAAATCGCGAATCTGCTTAAGATCCAGGAAAGCACTGTAAAATTCCATCTCTCCAACATTTTCGCAAAGCTTCGTGTCGCCAACCGTCAGCAGTTGCACGGCAAAGATTCATTGCTCAGCAGATGGCAGGAGGTTCGCCCGCATTTCAACCGATAAGCGCCTTACCCGGCCCCCGAATCCCATGACTGGGCTCGCTCCGTCCGTGAACCACGGCTCATGAATCCAGCGCGGCCTGCCACGCCTCGGGGTACTTGTAGCCGCAGCCTGTGTTGAACAGCACCACGGTTTCCTTCGGCTTGATCCAGCCGGACTCCGCGAGCTTCTGCGCCGCCACGACCGTCGCAGCTCCTTCCGGCGCCGCAAATATCCCTTCGGACGCGGCCAGTTGCTTCGCCGCGGCCAGCATTTCCGAGTCCGTCGCGCTCACCGCCGTCCCGCGCGTCGTCCGGATCATCGCCAGGATCAGGAAGTCGCCCAGCGCCTTCGGGACGCGCAACCCCGACGCCGCCGTCGCCGCATTCTCCCAGAATTCCGAAGCGTCGCTTCCCTTCTCGAACGCTCGCACAATCGGCGCGCACCCCGCCAATCCCACGCCGCCTCCGGTCGGGTAAATCACCACGTCCGGCAGTTTCCCGTCGAACTGCTCCCACAGCTCGTAACCCATCGTTTTCTTGCCTTCGATGCGGTAGGGCTCCTTCAGCGTGGAAACATCGAACCAGCCTTCTCGGTCTTTGTTCTCCGCGACGTACTTCCCGCAATCCGAAATCAATCCATTCAGCTTGCGTACATCCGCGCCAAACGCCCGCGATTCGATGACGTTTGCCGCCGGAGTGTCCGCCGGCATAACGATCACCGCCGGCAGCCCCGCCGCCGCCGCATAAGCCGCCAGCGCTCCTCCGGCGTTTCCCGCCGTCGGAATCGCCAGCGTCTTCGCTCCCAGAGCTTTCGCCTGCGTCACCGCAGCCGAAAGCCCGCGCGCCTTGAACGAGCCCGTGGGATTCAGCCCTTCATCCTTCACAAACAAGTTCGTAAGCCCCAGCCTCTGCCCCAGCCGCCTCGCCGCTATTAGCGGAGTCATCCCTTCGCCCAGCGAAACCGCCGGATTCCCCGGCAGGACCTCCGCGTATCTCCACATCGTCCGCACCCGCTTCGCCAGAGCCTCTCGCGTCAGCGTCCGCGCCGCCTGCTTCAAGTCATACCGCGCCAGCAGCGGCTTCCCGCACGTGCACAAATTCTGCAGCGCCTCGTGCGAAAACTTTTCCCCGCACGACGAACATTCCAGATGCGTCAGCGCCGATTTCCCTTCGCCATGCGCAGCTCTAGCTTGGCTGTTCATAGATTTGCTTAGCCCCTGGTAGGCTCGCCCCTCCCTTCCTTGTCACGCTGCGGGCTCACCCGGTAACTACGCTGAGAAACTCCAAGTCTGTCACCACTCGAATTGCATGAGCAGCACAGAATCGTTGGACCTTTTGCTCGAAGAGGTCGGCATCGCGCGTACACAGAATGTCGGCTCTCCCAGCCAACGCCGTACCGATGATCGCGGCGTCAGTCGGATCGCGTAACAAATCTCCCGGGACAGCCCGCGGTGTGACCAGGCAAGAAACCAGGGCTAGATTCTCCAAGTACTCAGCGATGTCATCCACGGTTAGGTGGGATCCCGCAAGCAGCCTCGGATAAGCAAGAACGCGTTCGAGTTCCCGGAGGATATACGGTGAAAGAATCAGAATGTCGGAACCGGATGTAACGTGCAGAAGAGCTCGCCGTGCGGGGCCTTGCGCTTTTTGGTGAGCCCTGGCTAGCACGTTCGTGTCGAAAACAACTCTCACTCGTGCTCGCGATAACCGGGGCGAACCTTCTTGAGGGCTTCGTTCAGTGCCGCTTCCTGGTCCGGCACATTCGGGCTCTTACCGTCAATCTTCTCGAAATACGCTTGCAATCTTTCTCCGGCTTTCGCGCGAGCCTCACCGCTCGGCGCGTCATGGGTGGAGAACGCCATGATGCTCACATCTTCGTCATCTGCGAGCGAACGGCCCAATTCCGCTTCGACCGCGGCGCGTGTTTCCGGCCTTAGCTCGTTGGCTTTATGTATCAACACATTCGGCATAGCTTGTTCCCCGCTAGCTTAAATTCTAACATGTCTTCGCATCCCGCTTGCGCTGAACTCTTCTTGCGACAGCCGGTTTTGGAGATTTCCGGCTCCCGCCGGAAAGGCCTACCTTGAACTCGTGGCGGGCGGACTGACGCGGCCGTCGCCGCCAAAGACTCCGCACCCCAGCCAGCTCGTGCTGGCCGGGGGCGCGGAAGTCAAAAACTACGGGTTCATCCGTTAAGCGGGATCTTGACTGACTTGGCGAGCCTGAACTTCAGGTGACTTTCGGCAGGCAAAGTTATGTCCTTCTTGCCCTTCGCCGCACTGTCTTTGGCCGGGCTTTGGCTTGATTGACCAATGGAGTTGGTTTCCAGCGGGTAGGATACTCCGCCGATTTCCACCGAAGCCAGCGCCACAGTCAATTCTGCCGGACCCTTCTTCTTGGCAGTCACGACGCGGCCGGTTACCTGCGCGCCCTTCGGGATCACGGTCTTTCCCCCCACCTTGACGGGCGCGGAGACGCTTGCGGCAAACGAATCACCGGCGTGGCTCTTGTTGCTGGCCAGCGTTTGGCCCACGGTCGCGCTGATGGACGTGCCTTTCGGCAGCGTCACCAGCTTCCCGGTCTGGACTTTCTTCGCGGTATGGTTAGCTGGCGCCGCCTTGCTGCCGCCAGTTTTCTTGGCCGGAGCAGCGGCTGGCTTGTGGTTCGTGGCTTGCTCCGTGGCCTGGTCCGAGCAGCCCGCTAAAGTGAATAAGCCCGCCGCTGCCGCAGCGAGCCAAATTCTGCGATGGCCCCTAGAGTTGAACATCTTAGACCTCCAATCCCCTCGATAAATTGTATGAGCTTCAGCACACCCCGCCAGTGCACATTTGCCCGGCGTGTCCTTCCCGCAACTGGCCGAAAGGACAGTAGGCATGCTCGGCCCCTCCGCCACCGGTGCCACACACAATCTTGGCTTTCCCGCATTGGCCATGTTAATATGACCATAGACACAGAGAGGACACCATGAAGCAGATGCGCGCGAGCACCTTCAAAGCACGTTGCCTGACCATCATGAACGATGTCCAGGCCACCGGTGAGCCGGTCATCGTTACCAAGCGCGGAACCCCGGTGGTAAAGGTTGTTCCTGTAGAGTCAAACAAGAGCGATCTTTTCGGATTCATGGCCGGGGAATTCAAAATCGTTGGCGATATCGAGTCTCCCGTGACCCCGCTGAAGCACTGGGAGGTCATGAAAAAGTGATCCTTCTCGATACCCACGTCTTGATTTGGCTCGCCAGTGAACCCGCCAAACTCTCCAGGAAGGCCCGCGAAAGCATCCGTTCGGCCAGCCAGCAGACCGGAATCGCCATCTCCGCAATCTCTCTGTGGGAGCTGGCATGGCTAGCCACTCATCGCCGTCTGGACATTACCGGCACCGTGGACGATTTCGTCGAGAGGATCTCGTCCCGGACTGCCATCCGGCCCATCACCGTCAGAGTCGCTGTTTTGGCCAACCAGCTTCCCGCGAACTATTCCCCCGATCCGTGCGACCGCCTGATCGGAGCAACCGCGCTCGCCGAAGGCATCCCGTTAGTAACGAAGGACAGGAATATCCGGAATTGTACATCTGGTAGCGAATGGGCGGCGAGCGTTTTTCTCGAGTCCCGACTCTGTTTACCCAGAGCGCTTTTTGCGAAGGGTCGGGACGCCCGGCAGAATAATTTCCCGTCCAGCTCAGAATTGACCGAATCCCTCCGCGCTCTCCGCCTCTCTGCGTTTACTTCTTGTCGCGGAGAATGCTTGCGGTCGGTACTGACATACTTAGATAAATACTTCTTGACAACATTAAACGTCAAGCGTACCTTCGGTCGCATCCCTTCCGCTTCGAATCCACTGGCCAAGATGGCCAAAGGAGTGCCCCAAT
>WNEY01004288.1_pt1 | contig 10836 bp, 12 predicted proteins | sample 5400531 | NCBI WGS metagenome assembly WNEY01 (sample SAMN13153338, study PRJNA577476) | soil metagenome | isolation source: 200 cm saprolite under Douglas fir tree site 1 | place: USA:California | collected 2015-04-18
ACCGCGCCCGCTCGTTCCGACGGCGGAACGATGGAGACGACATACGCCTGTCGTGCCGGCACGTCCATCTGCGACAGGGTGAAGCGGGCCAGCAGGAGCCCGATGGCCCAGGGCAGGCTGGGGCTGAAGGGGACCAGGAGCAAGAGCACGTTGCTCGGCAGGTGCGTGAAGACCATCGTGTTGATCAGGCCGATTCGATTCGCGAGGCGCCCCGAGACCTCGTACGAAAGTGCCTGGAGGATAGCGACGGCGGCAAAGACCGGACCGAGCACGGGTGCGCCCACGCCGAAGCGAACATGGAGCCAGTAGGCGACCACCGCATTAGCCACGAACCCGCCCCCGAGAGAATCCAGGGCGAAGAGGGCGGCGAGCCCGAGCAGCGGCCGAATCCGTCCGAATGCGGGGCCGCGATCGTCGCCCTCGACATGCGATGTCATGAACAGTGGGAGGACCGCGGTGGCGACGCCAAGAGCCGCGTAGAGAAAAAAGAAAGCCTGACCGGCCGGGGCGCTCGTCGCCAGCGCGGCGGCGAGTCCGCCCGCGGCGTTGAACAGGCCGCCCGTCAGTGAATAGCGAGCGAAAGCCACGTTGCGCCCAGACGCGGGCACCGTCTCGGTGAGCACCGCCTGCTCGACGGACGCGAACGGTCCAAGATCCACGCTCGCCGCACCGAGCATGCCTGTGAGTCCCGCCAAGATGAGCAAGGACGGCTGAGTCGCGACGGCGAGGTCGAGCCCCGTCAGCGCCATGAGGCCGCCGGCAGCCGCGAGGAGGCGGCGGCGCCCCCACCTTGCGGCCAGGGCGGCGCTGGCGAGACCCGACAGTGACGCCGCGGCAAGCCCGATCCCCAGGGTCAGGCCGATGAGCGCCGGCGAAAGGCCGCGGCGCTCGAGGTGGACGCCGATCAGGACCGCGGAGAAACCGAACCCGAAGGCTCGCAGCCCGCGCGCGGCCAGCAGCAAGGCGCGGTCCACGTGGTGGAATTCTTACTTTCGGCGCCGGCCGACGGTCAGTCCGACGACAAAGGCGAGCAGCACCACTGCGACGACGATGGCGATGACCAGAGTTGACCCGGAGACCGCGGGCGCTGAGGGCTTTGCGCTTGGCCTGATGGTCGGGCTCGGCGTTGGACTTGGCAGTGTCTTGTCGATCGTGAACACGACGTGACCTTCGCCATGGGCGGTCGTAGCCGCCGTGACCACCGTGATCACGATGCATGCCGCGACGCACCGCACAGCGACCATGGTTGCGCCGCCCTCCGTCGCCACCAGAAGGTCGCCCTCCTGCACACCGGCCGCGGCCAGGTCCGACGACAGCAATCGCAGGACGTTGTCCGTGCCTGGGTGCGGATTGCCTGCTGTCTTGCGATCGGCGTAGTAGACCTCGCCGCCGCGCATGAAGCCGGGTGGCACGAAGCCAAGACTCTCGACACCGATGTCGCCGCCTGTCGGCAAGGCGGGCTTCGCGATCGTGCTCACCGAGCCATCGGCCGCAATCGCGTAGATATTTCCGCTGAGCTCATCGGGCGCGACGAGCGCGCCGCCAAAAGCACCGAAGCCGGCGGGAGCGACTGCCAGTCCGCCCTCCAGAACGGGCGCCGAGCTCGTGATTACCCGGGTGCTTCCATTGCAGTCGATCGCGGTGATCACCGTTTTGCCGTTCGCGGGCCCGCTGACGAGCAGGCGATGGTCGAAGGCGCCCGTCGTGTCGAAGGCGATCCCGTTGAGGGACGTGACGCCGGCGACGTTGGCGAACGATCCTGTGTTCTCGCCCGGCGCATCGACGCGTTCGACGCCCAGCGGCACGTGAAGCCTCAACAAAAAGACTTCGTCGCGGACGAAGTCGCAGCCCGCGGCGGCCACGTGGGCTTTGGGCGCTACCGTCAGGTAAGCCTCGGCCCCCGCATCCTCGCGGTAACCGCCGGGCCCGCGCGCAAACGGGGTCACGTTCCCGGCTGGGTCGGCCAGATAAAGGTTGGCTGAGCCGGCTACCACCAGCGATCCGTTGCTGCGAGGCCCGCCCAGGTCGAACACCCCGGGGATAGGCTGCCACTGGGCCCAGGCCGGCCCGGCGGCGCTCGTCGAGACCGGGGCGAGGGCCAGGAAGGCGGCCACCAGCAGAGCACCCGGCGCGCGCATCCCGCCGAGGGTACGCTCCGCAGGGCCGGTATTTCAATGTAGGTGTTGAAAAAGTCGTAGACTCGAACGGTGGATTCCAGGCGCGACACGATCCTTGCCTTTCTGAAAACGCGCGGTCACGCCTCGCTCGGGGACGTCGCGGCGCACCTCGAGATCTCCAAGCAGGGCGCCCTCCGCCACATGGAGGCCCTGGAGGCAGACGGCCTGGCCACCGTGGCCCCCGCGGAGGATCACCGCCGCGGACGCCCCGAGAACGTCTACACGCTCACCCCGGCCGCGCACGCGCATTTCCCCCACGCCCATCAGGAGCTGGCGACCGACCTCGTCGAGTTCCTGTCCGAGGCCCAGCTCAAGCAGTTCTTCGAGCGCCGCGCAGCACGCCTCGAGGCCGAGTACGCCCCCCGACTGGCGGGGCTAGACTTTGAAGGACGCGTCCGCGAGCTGGCCAAGCTCGCCACCGAGCACGGCCACATGGCCGAAGTGGTCGAGCTGGCTGGGGGCGGGCTCGCAATCCGTCACTGCAACTGCCCCATCCAGGATGTCGCGGCTCGCACCGGGTTGCCGTGCATGAACGAGCAGCAGATGTACGAACGGCTGCTGGGCGCGCCGGTGACGCGATCCACCTGGATGCGCGAGGCAGCGGGCGACTGCACATATGAAGTCAAGGGGAGCGGAGGGAAAGTTGGCTGATTTCGAGATTCGGGACCTGCGGGCCAGCGTCGAGGGCAAGGAGATCCTCAAGGGCGTCACGCTCTCCATCAACAAGGGCGAGGTGCACGCTGTCATGGGCCCCAACGGCTCGGGCAAGTCGACCCTCTCCCACACGCTGATGGGCCACCCCGGCTACACGGTCGACGGGGGCAAGGTCAACTTCAAGGGCAAGAACGTCCTCGAGCTGGAGCCCGACGAGCGCGCCCGGCTGGGCATGTTCCTCGCCTTCCAGTATCCGGTGGTCGTACCCGGAATCTCGATGACCAACTTCCTGCGCACGGCGCTCAACGCCAAGCGTGGCTACGACGGCAAGGACAAGTCCAAGCAGGTCTCACCGAAAGAGTTCCGCTCATTGCTCAAGGGCGAGCTCGAGGTGCTGCACATGGACGACTCGTTCCTGCCGCGCTACATCAACGACGGTTTCTCAGGCGGCGAGAAGAAGCGCGCCGAGATCCTGCAGATGGCGATCCTGAAACCGGAGATCGCGATCCTCGACGAGACCGATTCCGGCCTGGACATCGACTCCATCAAGTTCGTCGCCGAGGCCGTGAACCGCATGCGCGGCCCGGAGCTTGGCGTCCTGATCATCACCCACTACACGCGCATCCTCGAGTTCATCAAGCCGGACTTCGTGCATGTGCTCGTGGATGGGAAGTTCGTCCTCTCGGGCGGCCCGGAAGTCGCCGACCGCCTCGAGAAGACCGGTTATTCGGAATGGGCCGAGGCTGACGAGCCGGCGGTGTTGAAGCCGGAGGAGGTTGCCTGATGGCGACAGTACCGAAAGTCGAGGTCGGCACGGACTACAAGGAGAAGTACGGCTTCTTCGTGCCCGAAGACTTCGTCTTCAAGGCCAAGCGCGGCCTGAACCCCGAGATCGTCAAGGAGATCTCGTGGATGAAGAAGGAGCCGGAGTGGATGTTGAAGTTCCGGCTTCGCTCGCTGGAGATCTTCCGCAAGAAGCCCATGCCCAAGTGGGGCGCCGATCTCTCGGTGATCGACTTCGAGAACATCTTCTACTACCTCAAGGCGTCAGACCGGCAGTCGAAGACCTGGGAAGACCTGCCGCCTGACATCAAGGCCACTTACGACCGGCTGGGCGTGCCCGAGGCCGAGCGCAAGTTCCTGGCCGGAGTCTCGGCGCAGTACGAGTCGGAGGTCGTCTACCACTCGCTGCAGGAATCGCTGACCAAGAAGGGTGTGATCTTCACGGACACCGACTCGGCGCTCCGCGATCACCCGGAGCTGTTCAAGGAATACTTCGGCACGGTCATCCCGCCCGCCGACAACAAGTTCTCCGCGCTCAACAGCGCGGTGTGGTCGGGCGGCTCGTTCATCTACGTGCCGAAGGGCGTGCACGTGGAAGTACCGCTGCAGGCTTACTTCCGCATCAACGCGGAGAACATGGGCCAGTTCGAGCGGACCCTGATCATCTGCGACGAAGGCTCGTTCGTGCACTACATCGAGGGCTGCACCGCCCCGATCTACACGACCGACTCGCTGCACTCCGCGGTCGTCGAGATCATCGTCAAGAAGAATGCTCGCTGCCGCTACACGACCATCCAGAACTGGTCCACCAACGTCTTCAACCTCGTCACCAAGCGCGCGCTCGCATACGGCGACGCGACCATGGAATGGGTCGACGGCAACCTCGGGTCTCAGATCACGATGAAGTACCCGAGCGTCTATTTGATGGAGCCGGGGGCCAAGGGCGACGTGCTCTCGGTCGCGTTCGCCGGCAAAGGCCAGCACCAGGACGCCGGCGGCAAGATGATCCACGTCGCGCCGAACACGACCTCGACCATCACCTCGAAGTCGATCTCCAAGGGCGGCGGGCGCACCTCGTACCGGGGCCACATCAAGATGTATCCCGACGCGAAGAACAGCAAGTCGTTCGTCAAATGCGACGCGCTCTTGCTCGACGACGAGTCGCGTTCGGACACTTATCCATACAACGACGTCGACGCCGAGAACGTGACCCTCGGCCACGAAGCGACCGTCAGCAAGGTCTCCGACGAGCAGCTCTTCTACCTGATGAGCCGGGGGATCACTCGCAGCGAGGCCGAGACGATGATCGTCAACGGCTTCATCGAGCCTTTCACGAAGGAGCTCCCCCTCGAGTACGCGGTGGAGCTGAACCGCCTGATCCAGCTCGAGATGGAGGGCTCGGTAGGCTAGCGGTGGTTGGGACCGAAGCCACCCTGGAGGATTTGCTCTTCAGGGGAGAGCCTGACTGGCTGCGCGACCGCCGGCGCGCGGCGCTCGAAAGCTATGAGCGGCTGCCGATGCCGAGCAAGACCGACGAAGAATGGCGCCGCACGGACGTGTCTCGCTTCGACCCGGCGGAGTATGCCGAGCTGGAGCACGACCTCGCCCACGTCACGCACCATGAGCCGTTGCCGGCGGGCGTGATTCTCGAATCGCTGCCCGCTGCCGCCAAGGTTCACGCCGATCTCGTCGCCCCGCACCTGTTCTCACTCTTGAAGCCCAGTCGCGACCGATTCACGGCATTGCACGCCGCATTCTTCACCGGCGGCAACTTTCTTTACGTTCCAGCCGGCGTGGTGATCGAAGAACCGATTCGGGCCGAGCACTTTTCGAAGGCGAGCGGCACTCGAGTGCTGCCGCACACCCTGATCGTCGCCGGCCGCGGCGCTCGCTTCAATTTTCTTGACGAGTACATCGCCGAAGATGAGAACGAAGCCGGCTTTCGAAGCGGTTCGACCGAGATCTTCCTCGACGAAGGCGCACAGGTCGGCTATGTCTCGCTCCAGAAGTGGGGGCGCAAGGCATGGCACTTCGGCGACCAGCGGGCGCGGCTGGGCAAGGATGCCAAGCTGACGCTTTTCAACGTCACGCTGGGCGGGCGGTTCTCGAAGACCCGCGTCGAGGCATCGCTGGTCGGACAGGGGGCAGAGGCCGAGCTGAAGGCGATCTACCTCGCCTCGGGCGAGCAGTTCTTCGACTTCCACACGCTGCAGGACCACCAGGTGGGTAACACGCGCTCCGACCTCTTGTTCAAGGGCGCGCTGCAAGACACGGCGCGCACGGTCTACGCCGGATTGATCCGGATCGAGAAAGGCGCCGCGCGCTCGGACGCGTACCAGGCCAACCGCAACCTGGTCCTGTCCGAGCATGCCAAGGCGACCTCGATCCCGATGCTCGAGATCGACAACAACGACGTGCGCTGCACGCACGGGGCCACCGTTGGCCCGGTCGATCCCATATCGATGTTCTATCTCCAATCTCGCGGAATCCCGGCAGCGACCGCCAAGCGGATGATCGTGCAGGGATTCTTCGGCGAAGTCCTCGAGCGGATCCCGTTCGAGCACGCTCGACGGCTGGTCGAGACCGAGCTCGAGGCGCGTCTTGGCTAGGTATCGGATCGCGTCGGTGGCCGAAGTGCCGGCTGAGTCGCTGAAGAGGGTCGACGCAGGCCGGACGCCCGTGTGCCTCGCGCACGCCGAGGATGGCAACTTCTACGCGCTCAATGACATCTGCACCCATGAGGAGTTCTCGCTGAGCGATGGCGAGCTGTGGGATATGGATGTCGAGTGCCCGCAGCACGGCTCTCGCTTCAACCTCGTCACCGGCAAGGTGACCGGCCTCCCAGCGGTCATCCCGGCCACCACCTACCCGGTGACGGTGCAGGGTGACGATGTATACGTAGAGGTCCCGGAATGACCACCAACGTAGCCCGTCGCCTCGACGTCTCCGAGATCCGCAAGGACTTCCCCATCTTCGAGACGGGTATCGCTTACCTGGATTCCGCGAACACGTCGCAGCGGCCGCGCCAGGTGACCGGGGCGATGATGGACTACTTCGAGAATTTCAACTCGAACACCCATCGCGCGGCGTACCACATCGCGGAGGTGGCGACCGACAGGTACGAGGGCACGCGAGAGAAGGTGCGTGCGTTCATCAACGCAGCCTCGACCAAAGAGATCATCTACACGCGCGGGACCACCGAGGCCATCAACCTGGTCGCGTACTCGTGGGGTCGCAAGAACGTCAGGCCAGGCGACCTGATCGTGTTGACCATCCTCGACCACCACTCCAACATCGTGCCGTGGCAGATCCTGGCCGCCACCAACGGCGCCCACATCGAATTCGTTGACGTCGACGACCGGGGCGAGCTTCGACAGGATCAGTACAGGGAGCTGCTCGAGCATTCACCGAGGCTGGTCGCGTTCGGCCAGGTCAGCAATGCGATCGGCACCATCAACCCTGCGCGAGAGATGGTCGCCGCGGCCAAGGCCGCGGGCGCGACGGTACTGGTGGATGGGGCGCAGGGCGCGCCGCACCAGGGCGTCGACGTGCGGGCGCTCGGCTGCGACTTCTACGCCTTCAGCGGCCACAAGATGCTCGGCCCCACAGGTGCCGGCATCCTGTACGGCCGGCGCGAGCTCCTCGAGTCGATGGAGCCGTTCCAGTCGGGCGGCGACATGATCAAAGCGGTCCGCATCGAGGGCGCGATTTACAACGATCTGCCCTGGAAGTTCGAGGCCGGCACGCAGGCGATCGCCGAGGTCATCGGCCTGGGCGCCGCGGTCGACTACCTCACGGGGCTCGGGATGGCCGCCATCCGCGCCCACGAGCGAGAGATCACCGAGTACGCCTACGAGGCGCTGAGCGACATCGAGGGGCTGACCGTTTACGGGCCGCCCCCGTCACGGCGAGCCGGGGTCATCTCGTTCTCGCTCGAAGGCATCCACCCCCACGACCTGGCGACCATCGCCGACCGCGGCCAGGTGTGCCTGCGCGCCGGCCACCACTGCGCGATGCCGCTCATGACTCGCCTGGGCGTTGGGGCCACATCGAGAGCCTCCTTCTACATGTACACGCAGAAGGATGAAGTCGACCGCCTGGTCGGTTCCATTAAGGAGGCTCAGCGAATACTCACATGACGAGCACGACCGCCGAGGACCAGTTCTACCGCGAGTTCATCATCGACCACTTCAAGAACCCGCGAAACTTCGGCCGCCTCGAGGACCCCGACATCACGCATGAAGAGGACAACCCGTTTTGCGGCGACGTGATCGGCATGGACTTCCGCATCAAAGAAGGGGTAATCGACGATGTGAAGTTCCACGGACGCGGGTGCACCATCTCACAGGCTTCCGCTTCGCTCTTGACGGAGCGCCTGAAGGGCATCTCGCTCGAAGAGGCCAAGAACATCAGCAAGGCCGACGTGATCGGGGAGCTCGGGATCGAAATCTCAGCCGCGCGAATCAAGTGCGCGCTGCTGCCGTTGAAAGTTCTGAAGGTCGGTGCGTATGGTTTGGCTGACGAAGACGATGGCGAGGGATAACCGATGAGCAACCAGGTGACTCCGTTCCGCGATCTGAAGATCGATGACATCCGCAAGCTGATCGACGAGGGCTACGAGGTGATCGACGTGCGCGAAGACTGGGAGTGGAACAAAGGCCACCTGCCTGGAGCGCGGCATGTCGTTCTCAACTCGATCCTCGCCAACCCGACCGCGAACAAGTTCCGCGACCGGACGATCTTCGTGTGCGCGGTCGGCGAGCGATCGGCGGTCGCCGCCGAGATGGCCGTGGCGCTCGGCGTCAATGACGTCGTGAGCTTCCGCGGCGGGACGAAGGCCTGGAAGGAAGCGGGCCTCCCACTGGAGACTCCATGAGCGAGCTGACCCTCAGCCCTACTTATCAGGTCGCGCCCGACTCGACTGTCAAGCCCGAGGAGGTGATCGAGGTGTTGCGCCAGTGCTTCGACCCCGAGATCCCGGTCAACATCATCGACCTCGGCCTTGTCTACGACATCGCGATCAAGCCGGAGCGGGTCGACGTGAAGATGACGCTGACCGCCCTTGGCTGCCCAATGGCGGCCGACGTGATGGCCGACGTTCGGGACCACCTGCTCACGCTCCCCGGCGTCAAAGACGCCGGCGTCGACATCGTCTACGAGCCCGTCTGGACCCCAGAGCGCATGTCCGAGGAAGCGCGCTGGGAGCTGGGGATGGTCTAACTGCCAGAGCAGAAGCGATTTCGGCTGACCTTAGAAGCTTCCCCGACCGCTCCGTTTGGACTGCCTGAAGAGGGAAGGACCGTTATCGGTTCAAGGACCAGCGATTCTGGCCCCACGACCTATTACTCCGCCGTTATCGATTCCCGGTCCGGCGCCGTGGTCGGGCACGGTACCCTTTCAAATTACCGCATCCCCGAGGAAGCCCTTGATGCCAAGATCACGCTCGGCCGATCGAGCGGCGAATTTCACGACAACTTCCTCACGCTCGATGTTGACGCAGGGACAAGCAACGAGGCCCTGGAAATCGCGACAGAAGAACTCCAAAGGTTCTTCAGGCGATTGACTCTAAACCAGGGACGAGCTTTCAGTTGGAGAGTGCTGGTAGTAGAAGACGAGGAAAAGCGTATCTATCGACTTCCTGCGACTCTTGAATTAGCCTCGGTTTCTGTCTACAGCACCTCAAAACTGAAGGACGACATCGAGGATTCTCAGACCGACCTCCGCACGAGCGACGAGCGTACTGAGCGAGCCCTCGAGTATTACGAGCATGCCGTTTTCTTGTATGAAAATAGACTGCAGATCGCGCCATTACAGAGTCACCACTTTCGGCTGCTAATCTCGGCTGTTTTCCTGAACGTGTGGAAGGCGGTTACCGCCGTGATTGGCGATCCCTCCACGGACAAGGATTACCAGCGGCGATATCGCCAACTAGGCTTTGACGATGAGTTCTTCAAAAACGAGAATCGAGACAATCCGCGACTTGCGCAACGATTATGACGTTGCCCACTACACCCTCGATCCAGAACGTCTGCAAGGCATTGAGGCGCAGTTCGGACAAAGCTTGTAGACGGCGGCCGAAATCATTACCCGATTTCGACGAAACCTGCTGAACTCTGGCTGGCACTGCAGCCGAAGGAGCACGGAGTCTGACGGCGACGGACGCTCCAGACCACATGACACTCTCGCCGGCGTCATAGACGCGGCGTCGACATCGTCTACGAGCCCGTCTGGACCCCCAGAGCGCATGTCCGAAGAAGCGCTGGGAGCTGGGCATCGTCTAGCCGGATCTGATCAGGCGGCGTGCGGCCAGACGTCGACGACGCGGGTGATCATCGATTCGGTCTCTGTGCCGTCATGCAGGTCATAGATGTATGTCGTGCCGCTGGCGATTCCCGGAAAGCTGGGCTCACAGGTGCCGGCTGCCACGCAAGGGGACTCGACTTCATACCAGATGTAGCGGGAGGTCAGGAACGCGGGTTCTGCCCGCTCTTTACCCAGGTCGCGAACATTGCCAGAACTGGTGTCGACGACGAACACATGAGCCGGGCCTTGTGTATCTCGCGCCTCATAGACGATCTGCCCTCCGCCCGGGGACGCTTTGGGCCTGATCCAGGCGACGCCCGGTAGAAACGTCGAGACCACACCATCGCGCCAGACCTCCACTCCCTTCGAGTCGCGAAAGTACAGGCTCGAACCGGACCAAACGGACATCGTGGTTACTCCACTATCAGGACTACTGATCAGCTTTCCGTCTGTGGTCCAAGCGCGAAAGAAACTCCGAATTCCGTTCTGGACGACCGAGATGTAGGCGCCATCAGGTGAGTAGGAAAGTCGGAAGTCCCATTTGTCTGCCGGATTTTGAAACGGGCCGGGGCACGGAAGGGCTTCGCACCCGCCGACACCCAAGAACGGCAGTGAAGCCAGCACTTGATCCTCTCCGGCACGCAGTTGATGCACCTCAGTGCCATCGAGAGATGCCACCACGTATGCAACAGTGTTTCCATCGGGGCTCCAGGCGAACACGGACAACGCCTTAGTGCCCTTGACTATCTCCGTGCTGGGGGACCCGGAAACAGGCGCACGAAACAGGCCCGTGGGGAGCCCAAAGTAGTCATCGGTCTTGTCGCCGACGTAGGACACCTCAGTCGCGCTTACGAACTGATCCGATGGAGCGCCGTAGCCCACCGGTGCCGGCAACGGACCTAATGCGCCGATGGGTAGA
>WNEY01004289.1_pt1 | contig 10836 bp, 11 predicted proteins | sample 5400531 | NCBI WGS metagenome assembly WNEY01 (sample SAMN13153338, study PRJNA577476) | soil metagenome | isolation source: 200 cm saprolite under Douglas fir tree site 1 | place: USA:California | collected 2015-04-18
TGATCGCCGCGGCGCTCCTGCACGACGTCGGGCGTGTGGCCGAGCTGACCGCAGGCCCGACGTTCCGGCAGACAGACGAAGGCCGTCTCCTCGGGCACGTCCACCTCGGGTTGCGCATGATCGAGGAGCGGAGCAGCGGAGTCCAGCCCGACGCGCGCTCTGAACTGCTCCATGCAATCGCCTGTCATCACGATGCGCGGTCTGCGCGCACAGCGGAAGCGTCGGTGCTGTATCACGCGAACCAGCTCGACGCGGTCGCCGCTACGCGACCGATCCCAGACTAACCGTCCTACCCACGGACGCTTTGAACGCGAGCTGAGACAAAGGGAGCCCGTCAGGCTGGTGCGGGCGGAGGTGGCTCTTCCCCCCGAGCGGGCTCGCGCTTGTGCCGGCCGAGCTTCCCTTCGCCCACGAGGCTGCCAAGGACGTCCATGACCGCCCGGCAGGCCAGCAGGGCGGTCATGTCGCCGACGTCGTAGGGCGGAGCGACTTCGACGACTTCCATCCCACAGAGGCCTTCGCGCGCGATCAACCGCAACAACTTGAGCGCCTCGCGGGGAAGCAGCCCACCCGGCTCGGGTGAGCCAGTACCCGGCACGAAGCCAGCGTCAACGCTGTCTATGTCGAACGAGAGGTAAACGGCATCGGCGTCGCGCCACGCAACTTCGAGCGCGACCTCGGCAGCCTTTTCGACGCCGACCTCCTCAATGTCAGTGATCGTCAGCACCGTTGTCTGCCGCTCGCGTGCCACCTTCACACCGGGCCGCGATCCATACCAACCGCCGATGCCCATCTGGACGAGGTTCGTAGGCGGCGCATTCGGGATGTTCGTCGCATGGAACCACGGCGTCGTGTGCATGCGCTCGTCCATGTCCCGTTCCTGGATGTCGAGGTGACGGTCGAGGTGGATGATCCCCACCTTCCCCTCGACCGTCTGCGCCAAAGCACGAACGTCGGGATAGCCGATCGAGTGGTCGCCGCCGAGCACGACCGGGAAGACGCCTTCGCCGGCGAGGAACGAGACGGCGCGGTCGATCTGGTCGAACGACTTCTCGATGTTCGATGGGATCACGAAGACGTCGCCGACGTCGACGAGGTCGAGCTCCTCCTGGAGATCGACGGCCATGTCGACCGAGTACGAGTCGTAGAGAGCCGAGATCCGACGGATCGCCTGCGGCCCGAAGCGGGCGCCGGCGCGGTACGTCGTCCCCATGTCGAACGGCGCGCCTACGACGGCGACCTCGTGGCGCCCGACCTCGTGCACGTTCTCGACGTACGGTGCTTTCAAGAACGTGTTGATGCCGGCGAACGCAGGCTGGTGCCCGCGCGAGAACGTCGAGATCGTCCGGTCCTGAACGGACGGGGCGGCCTCGAGGCCGTACTCGAGCCCCCGCTCGACCTCCTCGCGCTGCTTCTTGTCGGGAATGTCGGCAAGGCGCCTGATGTTCCGCAGGCCGTGGAAGTTCGCGTCTTTGCGGCCTATCCTTCCCTCCTCGCCGACTTGTCCGTACAAGCGGGTAACCTACGGGTCTCGGTCGCAGCGGTCAAGGCCTACTCGGCGAAAGCGACCCTCGGCCGAGAGCGGATAATGTCGAAGGCGATGCATGGCCTCAGCGCAAAACAGCTCGATCGGAAGAGCTTCGTGCCGCTGTACTACCAGCTGCAGGAGGTGCTGAAGGAGCAGATCGAGTCCGGCTACTGGCATCCAGACGAGCTGCTCCCCTCCGAGCCCGAGTTCGCCCGGCGCTTCGGCGTCAGCCGCGCAGTCGTGCGGCAGGCACTCGACATCCTCGAGGACGACCATCAGATCGTGCGGATTCGGGGCCGAGGGACGTTCGTCGCGCGACCGAAGCTCGACTACCGCGCCGGGGGCCTGGCGCGGCTGCTCGCGACGAGGCGCGAGAGCGACGTGACGAGCCACATCCTCGACAAGCGGATCGCGTTGGGAGAGCGGCGAATCCGAAATAGCTTGGAATTACGGGACAACGACGAGCTTCTGCGCCTCGCGACGATGCTCTCGGCGAACGGTGTTCCGCTCGCCATTAGCTACTCGTTCTTTCGCCGCGCCGACGTCCTCTGGCTGGACGAGGCCGCTCAGGTCGGCCGAAACCTTCCGCCTGAGTTCGTCCTCGGCGACTACGGCATCGCACTCGCGCACTCGACCATCTCAATCGAGGCGAGCCAGTGTGGCCAGTTCGAGGCCGACCGCTTCCAGATCCCGCATCGGTCTGCCGTATTCCTGGTCCTCTGCACAGAGTATCGGCAGACGGATGACGGGCCCGCGCCGTTCGAGGTCGCGCGCGTCGAGTACCGCGGCGACATGGTGCAGTTCCAACTCGATGTATCACCTGAGGTCGGCGGCGGCCTCTCGGCCACGTGGGTTCTGACCGAGCTCGCCGAGGCGGTTGCCCCGGTCTGACAGGTTGTAAGGACAAGGTGACAACCCCCTTGACGCGGGTCTGGTCGCTCGTCTTTACTCCGCCTTGATGGCGGTAGAGACCGGGGAGCGGGTCCTTGGCGAGGACCGGCCGGCATACGCGGCGAAGCGGGACGAGCTCAAGGAGCAGGGAATCAGTTACGTCCTCGCCGCCTATACGGACGTCCACGGGATCGCCAAGGCCAAGTGCGTCCCGATCGACCACTTCACGACGATGGTGCGGGGCTCCGAGCTCTTCACTGGTGCGGCCCTGGACGGTCTCGGCCAGGAACCGAGCGACGACGAGCTTTCCGTTCGCCCCGAGCTCGACCGCATCGTCCGTCTCCCGTGGCGCCGGGAGATCGCGTGGGCGCCCGGCTTCCTCAACTACCACGGCGAACCCTGGCCGATGTGCAGCCGGGTCGTGCTTCAGCGAGCCGTCGATCGTGCGGCCGAGCTCGGGCTCGTCTTCAACCTCGGAATCGAGACCGAGTTCTACCTCGTCCGGCGTGAGAACGGCGCCGTCGTTCCCGCGAACCCGAAAGACGTGCTGGCGAAGTCCGCGTACGACATCGTCGGGCTGCTCGAGAACATGCCGTTCATGGACGAGATGATCACGTACATGAACGAGCTGGGCTGGGACGTCCACTCGTTCGACCACGAGGATTCGAATTCACAGTTCGAGTTCGACTTCTCGTACACGGACTGCATGTCGATGGCCGATCGCCAGACGCTCTGGCGGATGATGATGAAGGAGGTCGCACGGCGGCACGGCTTCGAGGTGACGTTCATGCCCAAGCCGTACGCCGATCGGACGGGCACTGGGGCGCACTTCAACATGTCGCTGGCCGACATCGAGACCGGCGAGAACCGCTTCGCCGAGCCGGACGATCCGCGTGGCTGCGGGGTCTCGAAGCTCGCCTATCAGTTCATCGCGGGCTTGCTCGCGCACGCTCCCGCGATCACGGCCGTCGCCGCGCCGACCGTCAACTCCTACAAGCGTCTGGTCAAGACGGGTTCGATGACGGGGTTCACCTGGGCGCCGATCTTCCGCTCCTACGGCGGCAACAACCGCACGCACATGCTGCGCATCCCGCTGACAAGCCCGCGCGTGGAGAGCCGAGCGATCGACGCCACCTGCAATACGTACCTCGGGGCCGCCGCCTACCTCCAGGCCGGCCTCGACGGGATCGAGAGCGAGCTCGACCCCGGTGACCCGCTGCGGGAGAACATGTACGTGCTCGACGAGCTCGAGCTCCAGCAGCGCGCGGTCAAGACCCTACCGCGGACGCTGCTGGAGGCGATCGAGGCGTTCAACGCCGACCCGCTGATGGAGCGTGCATTCGGCCCGGAGCTCAAGAAGGCCTACGTCGAGTTGAAGACCCAGGAGTGGTGGGACTATCACAACGACGTCTCCCCTTGGGAGATCGACCGTTACCTCACCTTCTTCTAGCGATGCTGCGAAAGCGCGCGACAGCAGACGACCTCGTGATCTTCTTCGCGACGGACGTGCACGGTTCCGACGTCTGCTTCAAGAAGTTCATCAACGCCGGGAAGTTCTACGGCGCCAGCGTGCTCATCCTCGGCGGTGACGTGACCGGGAAGATGGTCGTGCCCGTCGTCGAGCAGTCCGACGGCTCCTACCTCACGTCGTTCGCGGGGAAGGAAGTCCAGCTCGGCGCGGATGAGCTCCAGGACTTCGAACGCCGTATCGCGGACATGGGCTTCTACCCGAAGGTCATGACCGAGGACGAGTTCCAGGATCTTCGTGAGCGTCCTGAGAAGCAGGATGAGCTCTTCCACAGCCTGACGGCGCAGCGGCTGGCCGCCTGGGCGGAGTACGCTCGTCCGCGCCTCGCCGAGCAGGCCGTCAAATGCTTCGCAGCACCCGGGAACGACGACGCGTTCTGGGTGGACGAGGTACTCGGATCGTCGGACGGCATCGAGCTCCTCGAGATGAGGGTGGTCCCGCTCGACGGCCTCGAGATGCTGACGACGGGCTGGTCGAACGAGACGCCGTGGAAGACCGAGCGCGAGTGCACTGAGCCCGAGCTCAAGGAGCGCATCCTCGCGATGATCGGAGAGGTCGGCGAGCCGGGCAAGGCGATCTTCAACATCCACGTGCCGCCGTACAAGACGGTGCTCGACCAGTGTCCCGAGCTCGACCAAGACCTGCGCCCGGTGCACCGAGGAGGCAATCCGGTCATGACCTCGGCCGGAAGCACGGCCGTACGGGAGCTGATCGAGGAGTATCAGCCGATGCTCGGGCTGCACGGTCACATCCACGAGGGGCGGGGGATCGCGAAGATCGGCCGCACGGTCTGCGTCAACCCCGGCTCCAACTACAGCGAGGGGGTGCTGAACGGCTCGCTCATCCGGCTCAAAGACGGCCAGGTCCGAGACGTCCAGCTCACCCAGGGCTAGAGGAGGGATTCATGTCAACCCTATCGGGCGAACGGGTCTTTCTCCGGAAGGCGTCCGGGCTGATCAAGAGCGCCTCCAACACCGATGTCTTCATCTACGACGTCGGCCTCGTCAGCATCGGCCTGGGCCTGGGCTTCTTGCTCTTCTTCGGGCCTGCCGTCTACCTCGGCGGGAACCTCTACGTCGCGACGATCCTCGCAGGGCTCGCGATGCTCGCCGTGGGGCTCGGGATGCTTACGTGGACGATCACAATCCCGCGCTCGGGCGGGATCTACAACTTCGGGACGCGAAGCATGTGGCCGCCGCTCGCGTTCACTCTGAGCTTCGTCGAGGTCACCGCTTGGCTCTTCTACGGCGCGTTCGGTGCGGTCTATCTCGGGCAGCTCGGGATCGCGCCGGCGGTGACGGCGATCGGCATCCTCACCGGCAACTCAGGGCTCGAGAGCTTCGGCACGGTGCAACTGGCCGGGCACTGGGGCACGTTCATCATCGGAACCACAGCCCTGACCATCGGCGCGATCATCCTCTCGAGCGGTATGCGCCGCTTCTTCTTCACGCAGAAGGTGATGTTCACAATCGCGTGCCTCGGGACCCTGGTCTTCCTCGGCACGCTGGTCGCGCTGTCACGGCATGACTTCGTAAGCAACTTCAACAACCTGATGGGCAACCGCCTCAACGTCGGGAACGACGCCTACAACGGCGTCATCGGGGCGGCGAGCAAGGGCGGATGGCACAACCCCGGCTACGACTGGGCGAGGACACTCGAGCTCGCGAACTGGGCCTTCCTGCCTCTGATCGGCGCCGCCTTCTCGATCTCGATCGGCGGCGAGATCAAGCAGGTGACCCGCGGACAGACGATCGGGATTCTCGGCGCGGTGATCGGCTCGGTCGTCGTCTGGATCGTGTCGTTCGCGCTGATCTTCCACACGATGGGCTCCAACTTCCTCGGCGCGGTCACGTACTCGAACCTCAACGCGGTGGACGGAGCGAGCACGCCCGTGACGCCGTTCCCGACGCTCCTGACCGGCCTCGGAGCCAACTCCGTGACGCTGACGATCCTGATCGCGCTCGGCTTCATCGGCTGGATCTGGCTCTGGGTCCCGACACAGATCCTCTACCCGACGCGGGCCATCGTGGCCTGGTCGCTTGACCGCGTGTGGCCGGACGTGATGGGGAGGGTCAACGAGCGGACGCACACTCCGATCCCTGCGATTGTGCTTTCGCTCGCGGGCGGGATCACGTTTGTCGGCATGCTCGCGTTCACGACGTTCTTCCAGCTCGTGATCTTCATCGAGGTCGCGGTGCTCGCGTGGGCGATCGTCCTGCTCGCCGGCGTCTTCTTCCCGTACCGACGGCCGGACATCTACGAGAAGAGCCCGATCGCGAGGATCCGGATCGCGGGCCTGCCGGTGATGACCGTCGCTTGCGGCGCCGGCGCGATCGCGGCGTTCCTGTTCTTCTTCGATCTCTTCTTCGACAGCTTCGCCGCGGGGCACGCGCGGCACTCGCTCGAGGTGCTGATCGGCTGGTTCGTCGGCGCCTTCGTCATCTACTGGATCATGTGGTTCGTCCGGCGGCGCCAGGGCGTCAAGCTCGAGCTGGCGTTCAAGGAGATCCCGATCGAATGACGGTCGGCCGAGGGGATCCGATGCCCGACTTCGCCCTGCCCGACCTCGCGGGTAGGACGTGGCGGCGGGCGGATCTCCTCGGCGCACCCAGCGTGCTCTTCTGCTTCGCGACGTGGTGAACGTGCCGTGAGCAGCTGCCCGGGTGGCAAGCGGCGTGGGAGGGGCGGGAGCGGGCGTTCCGGATGATCGGCGTCGCGCAGGATGCGGCGGGCGAGGAGCGCGTGCGGCCCGTGGTCGAGGAACGTGAGGTGGCCTTCCCGGTGCTCGTTGACCGGGCGAGCGTACTCGGGCGCGAGCTCGGCTTCCGCGTCGTTCCGACCGGCTTCTTCGTTGCTGCCGACGGCGTCGTCCGTTACCGGCACTCGAACGACTTCGACATCGCCGACCCGCGCGTCGGCTGGAACCTCGACCGCTTCCTCGCCGGCGAGGAGCCCGAGCCGCCGGCCGAGGAGGAGCGGATGGAGCCGCGCGCGCTCGAATTGTTCGCCCTCGGCGTCGAGCTCGAGGACGAAGGCAACGCGGACAGCGCGCTCGCCACCTGGCGCGATGCTCTCCGGCTCGACCCCGACAACTTCGTCATCCGCTCGCAGATCTGGGCTGCGGAGCATCCGGAGCGCTTCTATCCTGCAGTCGACCGCGAGTGGCAGGAGCTCCAACTTCTGAAGGAGGGCTATGACAAACCTCTTCCCTGACGTGCGCGTGCGGTCGGTCGGCACCGCGAATGCGGAGGCCGTCAAGCGCCTCTGTGCGGCCGAGCCGGTGCTCGTGGACGTGCGGCCGGCGGTCGAGGTCGTCCCGGGAATGACCCGTGAAACGATTCTCACGTCCGGGGCCCAGCTGGAGTGGGACGACTATGTCGGCGGCCAGCGCGCCGGCGTGGTCGGCGGGGCGATCTTCGAAGGACTCGCTGAGGCGCCAGAGGAGGCTGACACGGCGATTCGCGCCGGCCGCATCCAGGTCCGCTCCTGCCAGGACTTCGGCTGCGCCGGCTCACTCGCCGGTATCTACACCGCGTCGATGCCGGTACTCGTCATCGAGAACCGAAACGGCGGCAACCGGGGCTTCTGCAACCTCTTCGAGGGAAAGTCGCCCGCTCGTCTCAACTACGGCGTCTATAACGACGACGTCCGGCGCAACCTGCTGTTCCTCCAGGATGTCGTCGCGCCCGTGCTCGGGGAGGCAGTCCGGCTCGCCGGCGGCATTCCCCTCCGGCCGATCGTCCGCCGCGCCCTCCACATGGGCGACGAGCTCCACAGCCGCAACACGGCCGCCACGCTGATCTTCACGCGCGAGCTGTTCCCGTTTCTGCTCGAGGTCGCACCGCGGATGCCAGACGAGCTACGTGCGACCCTCGACTATCTGAGCTCGAGCGACTACTTCTTCCTGCGCTTGTCGATGGCGTCGTCGAAGGTGACCGCCGACACGATCCTCGGACTCGAGGGATCGAGCGTCGTCGCGGCAATGGTCTTCAACTGCAGGGACTTCGCGATCCGCGTCGCCGGCCTCGGCGACGAATGGTTCCGCGGTCCGCTGCCGACGATGGCCGGAGCGAAGCTGTTCGAAGGGCACACGGAGGACGAGATCGAGTTCATGGGCGGCGAGAGCACGCTCAACGAGACCGTCGGCTTGGGCGGGTTCGCGCAGGCCGCTGCGTTCGCCCTGCAGGACTACCAAGGCGGCTCGGCCGAGCGCATGGCCGAGGCCAACCTGGCGATGTACGGAATCACCGTCGGCGAGCACCCCGAGTTCAAGATTCCGTACTTCGGCTTCCGCGGCGTGCCGATCGGAATCGACGTCCACCGAGTCGCCGCCACGGGAGTGACGCCGTTGATGGACATCGGGGTCGCAGGACGGAACGGGGGTCAAATCGGCGCCGGCAGCTTCAGGGCGCCGATCGAATGCTTCCAGGCAGCGGCCGAGGCGCACACAGAGCGTTACGGCTCGAGCTGACCGTGTCGCTCGAGCACCTGGAGTACGTCGATCGGGCCCTCGAACTCGTCGACGCAGCGCGCGAGCGGGGACTCGAGCTGCGCATCCTCGGGTCGCTTGCGTACCGCCTCCACTGTCCCGCCAACATCGCGCTCTTCGAGCAGATGAAGCGCGACTTGACCGACATCGACTTCGCCGGCCGGAGCGCCGAGCGCAAGCAGGTGCGGTCGTTCCTCGAGGAACGGGGATTCGTCATCGACCAGGACCTGCTCGTGACAACGGAGGGGAAGCGGTACTTCTTCACCGATCCTGCGTCCGGCACCGGCGTCGACGTCTTCTTCGACGAGCTCTTCTTCTGCCACCCGATTCCACTTCGGGATCGGCTCGAGCTCGACTACCCGACGATCACGTTGGCCGATCTCCTGCTCGAGAAGATGCAGATCGTCGAGCTGAACCCGAAGGACATCAAGGATACGATCGTCTTGCTGTCAGAGCACGCACTCGCCTCGGGCGAGCGGGAGGCGATCGACGCCGGCTACATCGCGAAGCTGCTGGCCGACGACTGGGGCTTCTACTACACGGTCACGCGGAATCTCGAAGCCGTCCGCAGCCGTTTGACGGAGTACGCCATGCTCACGAGCGACCAAGCGGGCGTGATCCGGCAACGGCTGGGCGACCTCCAGCAAGCGATTGAAGTGGAGCCGAAGACCCGGAAATGGAAGGTACGAGCGCGTATCGGCTCCCGCGTCAAGTGGTACCAGGAGGTCGCGGAGAAATCGGCGACGTACTGAACAACGAGCTGGCGCGCGAGCTACTGGCCGCTCGCCTGATCGCCAACTTGGCGACGCTGAACTCCGACGGCACCGTCCACCTCGTCGGGATGTGGTTCCTCTGGGACGGCGATTACGTCCTGAGTCCCACGAGTCGACGCACGAGGAAGGCTCGCAATCTGGCGCGCGATCCCCGGGCGACCGTGATGATCGACGACTCCCGAGGCGGCTTCGATCTGCGCGGGATCACGCTCGTCGGCCGCGTCGACATCGTTGCAGCACCGGAGTCGCTCTCGCTCAACCGGCGCATCCACGAAAAGTACGTCTCGCCGGCCGGGCTCGAGCTCGAGCCGGTCCACGCCTATCTGGCGACGGACGACGTCACGCTGCGCTTGCACCCGGAGCGTGTGAGCTCGTGGGACCTGCGGAACACCGAGCAGGGTCGCGCACTCGCCACGAGCGGGGAGTTTCACCGCCTCGTGCGGACGAACGATGGGCTCGAAGAAGGGAGTCTCGGGGAGTCGGCCAAGGGCTAAGTTCGGCGCACGATGGATGCGCAGCGATCGCCTCGGGCACGGGCCGGTAGTACGGATGATCGCGACACGCGTGGGATCGGCAAGCGCCTTGAACCCCGCGGCGAGCTCGTCGCGTCGCCGCTACGCGACCGATACCCGACTAATTAACGTCGGGCGATGAGATCGATCGCGTTTGCGCTCAGCGCCAGCCTGACCTGGGGATTCGCGGACTTCTTCGGGCCGCTGAAGGGACGAACGCTCGGTGCGCTCCGGGTGCTCTTCTACGTACAGATCGGCGGGCTCGCCGGCATCGCTCTGATCGTCGCGGTACGCGGCAAGGGGCCCGCGGACGTCGCCGCTCTGCTCGCGATCCCAGCCGCCATCTCCGGCACGCTCGGTCTCTACGCGTTCTATCGGGGCATGGCCATCGGAGCGATGAGCATCGTGGCCCCGATCGCGGGAATCTCGGCGGCGTTGCCGGTCGTGGTCGGGATCGTGAGCGGCGACCGTCCATCCCTCTCGCAGTGGCTTGGCATCGCCGCGGCCCTCGGCGGAGTCTTCCTGGCCTCGCGGGAGCCGGGCCGCGGCGGCAAGGTCGCGGCCGGGGTCGGGCTCGCGCTGCTCGCGGCCATAGGTTTCGGCGGCTACTTCCCGCAGATGCACGCGGCTGGGATCGCCGACTTCTGGTGGGCGACCCTGATCTTCCGCATGACTTCCGCGTCGGTGATTCTGGCGGTGGTCGCGATCCGGCGGCCGGCGCTGTCGATCGAGCCGATCCAAGTGCCACTCCTCGCACTGATCGGGCTCGGCGACATGTTCGGCAGCCTCCTCTTCGCGGCAGCGTCGACGAGCGGGCTGGTCAGCATCACGTCGGTGCTGGCGTCGCTCTTTCCGATAGTGACGGTCGTGCTGGCACGCCTCGTCCTCAAGGAACGCGTGGCGCGCTCGCAGGAGTTGGGAATCGTCTTGACACTCGCCGGCGTCGCGTTCATCTCGGCCGGCTAGCGCACTTACAGCGGTAGCTCCTCGACGCGGCGCTCGATCTCGTCACGGATCTTGCGAACCGTCTCGATGTCCTGACCCGCGGGATCCTGGAGCTCCCAGTCGACGTAGCGTTTCCCGGGGATGACCGGGCACGCGTCGCCGCAGCCCAT
>WNEY01004290.1_pt1 | contig 10834 bp, 6 predicted proteins | sample 5400531 | NCBI WGS metagenome assembly WNEY01 (sample SAMN13153338, study PRJNA577476) | soil metagenome | isolation source: 200 cm saprolite under Douglas fir tree site 1 | place: USA:California | collected 2015-04-18
TCAGCAAAAGCTGCCAGGCCAACCGTATTTCCAATCACCGGAATGCGATATTCGAAGTTCCCGAGAAACTGCGTGTCGCCCCCGACAGAGGTGAATGAGCGCGGCAGCCGAACCACATTGCTGCCCGTTGGTCCCGTGAAGACTCCGATGCTGGCAAGCTATGCTGGCACACCAGGAACTGATACAGGTGTCCCCGAAGCGTTAGAGGCAATCACGACGTTGCGAGAGGTAACGAAGATATCGAGCGGAGCAACCGGGCTGATCGATCGGGTGTTGTAGCCCCGAACCGTGAATTCGTCACCGAGGAAGAAGCGATTGAAGATCGGTACGCCGTCAACAAAGGCCAAGGAATTTGAGTTCCTGACTTTAGCTGACGTCGCGAAGCTGCCGACAGTTCCCGCAAGCAAGCGGAAACCAAATACTTCGGGTCTTTCTGATTTCTTTCGGCGAAGCGGGAAAAATTGCGTGTAGGAAATTGTCGGTTGATAGTTGCGAACATCGCCACCTAAGCCTGCCAGCGCGATGGCAAACGAAAGCTCCCTACCTGCGGTTGGGTCGATATTTGCGTTCCGCGTGTCATAGGTGAAAGTCAGTGTGCCCTGGCTCGTTATGATGTTAGGCTGGCTATAAATCACCGGAATGAACTGTGTAGGGTTATTTGGATCCTGGTTAACCTTTGGATCTTTCACGCTCGACTTTGAAAACTGGTACGACGCACCAATGCGGGAGAACTGAGTAAAGCGACGCTTGCGATAAAACTCAGATAGCGGTGCGCTGGCGAAGATGGAGGCGCCATAGGAATCGCGCGTAAACAGGTTTTCTTCGTTGACATTGAAAAAATCGAGTGCCGAACCAGATAGACCCTGCTGTGCGCTCTGATTTTGTGAAAGGAATGTGCCCTCACCGAAAAACTTCTGACTAAAAGCAAAGACGGAGAAACCGGCGGTAATCGGCCGGTTCTTGATATACGGTTCGGTAAATGAGAACTGGAGATAGCGCTGGCGGTTACCAGCGGAAAGGTTGAGCGAAAGTATTTCGCCGCGGCCCAGGAGGTTGTTAGTCGAATATTCCAGTCCGAAGAATGAGCCTCCAATGCCCGAGAGGCCGCCGTTGAAGGAGATTTGCTGGCGGCCTTTCTCCGCGACTTTCAGATTGATATCAACTGTCGCTTCTTCTTCGTTTGTCCGGAAATCCGCGTCTTTGTCTTTGTCAATCGGATCGAAGTGGCCAAGCTGATTGAGCTTGATGATCGAGTACTCCCATGCGGTCTGACTGTAGATGTCGCCTTCGTTTATCAATACCTCGCGGCGGAGCACATTGTCGCGCGTGAAGTTATTTCCAGTAAATTCCAGGCGGCGTAGCGAAAACTGTTTACCTTCCTCGATCGTTATCGTGAAGTCTACGACTCCCTCATTAGGGTTCTGCGGGTTGTCCGTAAAGGTTGGCGTCGGCTCGGCTGTGTACTCGATGAAGCCCTGACCCCCATAGATCTTTTTCAGGTTTTCGAAGAGGGCCTTGCCTATTTTCTCACCGTTGGCAATGTCGCCCTTGTTTAGACCGATGACCGAACGAATCTGCGCCTCGGAAAAGATTGAGTTGCCTTCAATCTTCATCTCACCGATGCGGTAGAGCTTTCCTTCCACAATAGGGACCGTAACACGCAACCCCTCGTCGACTGACGAAAGAAAAGGCAGCGGTAGAATCGGAAATCCTGTGCGGCGTGGACCGACTCCTTCAACGCGCGGCTCACCATGGCGCGCCTGAAGGTAACCTTTCGAGCGCATGTAGTTGTCTACTTGGTGAAGGTCGACATCGAGCTTCTCGCGATCAAGTATGTCCTGACTGCGAAAGCGAGTGATCAGGCCCGCCTCTTTGACATACTTCATCGCTCCGCGCAGCTTGCCATCACTGAAGACGGTGTTGCTTTCAAATTGAATCTCAACGACCCGAACTCGATCGCCCTCATGGATCACAAATGTGACAGCGGTCGATGTGGCCGAAACTTCATCTCTGCGTTCTTCAATTGTTGCGTTTGGGTGCCCGCGGGCGGCAAGGAGTTCTTTCAGTACGCGGATCGCGTTACGAGCTTTTACCGGATCGTAGATGCTCTCTTTCGAAACGCCGACCCGCCTTTCGCGAAAGGCTTTGAGCACGTCTGATTCCGGTACGCTCTTCAATCCCTCGAACTGCAGGTCGCGAATGATCGGCAGTTCTCTGACTTCGAATATCACGTTAACGCCACCGCGCGCTCCTTCTTCTGTGAGAACGCGAGTGGCGGTCTTATCGAAAAAACCGAGGTTCAGAATAGTCTGTAAGTCCCGCTGGACCTGCTGTTCGTTGAAAGGATCGCCTGGACGGGTCTGGACGTAATAAAGAAGGTCGTCCTTCCTGAGACGACGATTACCCGTGATATCTACTGATTCAACAAGGCGTTGATTCTGTTGTGCACTAGTGCGGCCTGGCGCGGCGAATATGGAAGCTATCAGGAGAATCCCGTTCAGAACTATGAGCAAAACCCCGCGGTATGAGTGCATAAGCGCTTATTCCCTTAGTGGTTCTTACCGGATCTCAGATACTTAGGGGAGCTTGAATGAGTGATAAATTATCTTTTCGAGAAAATAAAGGCAAAAACAAAAAATAACCGGCCCGCACCGCATCAGCCTGGACACCGAGGAACTCTTGGATTCGTCAGCATACGGTCTCGTTGCCAATGCCAATCCAGCAAAGTCGCGCATTATACAGGGAAAATAAGATTAAAGTCCAAAGTGCCACATCCAAAGTCGGAAACGTGCGCCCGACTTCGGATCTTGGACTTCGGACTCTACTTCGGTGATGCTTAGTGTATGGCCAGCGCGTCGTCAGGGGCCTCAACTCCGATGGGTCGGTAATTGAGTTCGTCGCCATCGAGGAACATTTCAATCAGTGAGGCCTCGCCAAGATGTCCCTGAATCAGCGCTTCCGAGAGCGGATCTTCAACGTATTTCTGCAATGCGCGACGGAGTGGGCGGGCGCCGTATGAACGATCGGCGCAGGTTCTGTCCACAATCCAGCGCTTGACTTCCTCGGTCAGCCTCACTTCCAGCCCGTGCCTGGCCATTGTCTTGTTAATCTGTCCCACCTGGAGTTGAATTACTTCGAGCAACTCGTGGTCAAACAACTGGTCGAAGATGATGATCTCGTCGAGGCGATTGATAAACTCAGGGTTAAACGTCTGCCGTACTGTCGACATGACCATCTCTTCCATCTTGTCTCGCGATGCGTCTGCGGTCCCCTGGAATCCGAGCGTACCTTTCTTCTGAATGAAGCGAGCACCGATGTTTGAAGTCATGATGATGATTGCATTCTTGAAGTCGACAGCATTGCCGAGCGCATCAGTCAGAATTCCATCCTCGAAAACCTGAAGCAGGACATTGAAGATGTCCGGGTGCGCTTTTTCGATTTCGTCAAACAGCAGGACTGAATATGGCGCTCGCTTGATGCGTTCTGTCAGCTGACCCCCCTCCTCGTGCCCGACATAACCTGGAGGAGATCCGATCAACTTCGACACCGAATGCTTTTCCATAAACTCTGACATATCGAAACGGATCATGGAGCGTTCATTGCCGAACAAAACCTGCGCAAGGGATCGCGCTACTTCAGTCTTGCCAACGCCAGTTGGTCCAAGGAAAAGAAAGGAACCGACGGGACGTAGTGGATTCTTCAAGCCAGCGCGCGATCGGCGAATGGCTCGCGCGAGCGCGGAGATCGCGGGACGTTGTGAAACAACCCGCTGATGAAGCTCGATCTCTATCCTCAGAAGCTTCTGCGTCTCTGCTTCTTTAAGTGAAGTCACCGGAATGCCAGTCCAGCGAGCGATCACGTCTTCTACATCGTCGCGAGTGACTTCGGCGGAGACGAGCGCATCTTCGGTTGTCTCCCGAATGCCGGAAGGCCCATCGTAGGAGCGCGGCCAGTCGTTTAGCTGGTTCCAGTCAGCAAGGTTGCCCTGTTCCCGACGCACGCGAAGCTTCACACGGGCGCCTGCTTCATCAATAACGTCAATGGCCTTATCGGGAAGAAAGCGGTCCGGGATGTAACGATGAGACTGGTACACAGCAGCTTGAAGCGCGTCGTCCGTGTAATGAACTTGATGGAAGCTTTCGTAACGCTCGCGCACTCCGACCAGAATCTCCACAGCCTCTTCTTCAGAAGGCGGCGGAACTTTCACTGCCTGAAAGCGCCGCTCGAGCGAGCGATCCTTTTCGATCGACTTCCGGAATTCGGCGGGGGTGGTTGCGCCGATACACTGAATCTCGCCGCGCGATAATGCCGGCTTCAAGATGTTCGCCGCATCGAGAGACCCCTCAGCCGAACCGGCGCCGACAAGGGTGTGCAACTCATCGATGAAGACGATGTATTGCGGGTTCTCAACCAACTCGCGCATGATCTGTTTCAGGCGCTCTTCAAACTGTCCCCGGTATTTGGTGCCGGCTACGATCAGCGAGAGATCGAGAGAAAGGATTCGTTTGTTCTCGAGGAACGAAGGCACATCACCGCGAACGATTCGCTGGGCAAGCCCTTCGACGATCGCGGTCTTGCCTACGCCGGGCTCGCCAATCAGCACCGGATTGTTCTTGGTTCGGCGGCAAAGTATCTGCACTACGCGCTCAATCTCAGGCTCGCGACCGACCAGAGGATCAAGTTTGTCGTTTGACGCGTCATCAGTCAGGTCGCGGGAGAACTCCACCAGGTGGGGCGTATCCTTTTTCTGGGAACCGCGAGCGTCAACCCCCGATTGGCGGGCAATTTCGTCGCGCACCGCGTTCAGGCGAAGGCCGCGTTCGTAGAGAATCTCCGCCGCCATCGAACGCTCTTCTCTGAGCAAGCCAAGCAAGAGATGTTCAGTACCAATGTGCCGGTGTTGCAGGCGATCACTCTCTTCGTGAGCGTAGGCGAGGACTCGTTTCGTCTCGGGCGCGAGTGGAAGTTCAACAGAGGTAGAGATTTTTTCCCGTAGGAGAGTACGACCCTCAATCTCCTTGCGTATAGACTCAATAGAGACTTGCGCACGGGGGAAGAAGCGCCCGGTCAGTGTTTTATCTTCGCGCATCAGTCCCAGGAGCAGATGCTCCGGTTCGATTGCGGGAGCCCCAAATTGGGAGGCTTCATAGCGCGCAAAGAATATTACCCGGCGTGCCTTTTCAGTGTAGCGTTCAAACATTCGTCGTTCCGTTGGAGAAGCCTTCTATGATTACCGGCCCCGGCGAAGGGAAACTCGCTGGCCCGGTAACTGGTTGCATTATAACCCATGACTGAAAGGGCAAAAAGCCCTTGTCTGATGCCTTAGTAATAAAAGGCTGAACCAGCCGCTAGTTTCAGATGCGGCGCAGTCAGGATTGATAAACTTTGCCGTCTCTCAATCGCAAAACCCGATGACAGAGGTGTGCTAGCCGCTCATTGTGTGTTGCCAGAATGACGATTGCGTGATGATCTCGGGCGTAAGAGACCAGAAATTTACCGATCTCTTCGCCAGTCGAGTTATCGAGATTGCCGGTAGGCTCGTCCGCCAAAACGAGTGACGGCGCGGCAATTAGAGCACGACAAACAGCAACTCTTTGTTGTTCGCCACCGGAAAGGTGTCCCACCGGGTACGCTACTCGACCGCCAAGCCCGAGGTTTTCGAGTGCCTGAATCGAGCGACGCATAGCCTCACGTTGGCCAGTCCGGGCGATCATCAGCGGCAATGCAACATTCTCTGCGGCACTTAAGTCAGGTAGAAGATGATGAAACTGAAAAATGAAACCGACTTGTGCGTTTCGGAGACGGGCGAGGGCCGCAGGTTTGGCCCGATCAATGGGAAACTGGCCCAGCAAAATGCTGCCGTGATCGGCAGCTTCGAGACCACCAATCAAATGGAGCAAAGTTGATTTGCCAGCTCCTGAGGCGCCCATAATGGCAACTATCTCGCCCCCGGTCGCTGAAAGAGAGGCCCCGCGCAGCACGCCAATTCTCTCCCCTGTGGGCGACTTAAATGCTTTCCGCAGATCGGTAATTTTTAGTCCCAAGTTCCCTGACCCAGGTCCCAGGTTGGCAGACTGAAGGCTCTTCTCAGACTCTTCACGCCGGATACCGCCCGATGCGCTCAGCTGCAGTTTGGGACCTGGGACCTGGGACTTGGGGTTAACCGGCATCGCGAAGCATCTCCGCGGGTCGAACCCGAGCAGCCGCGCGTGCGGGATAAATCGTGGCAATGAGACTGAGGACAAACGCGACAAGTGCCGCGAGTAAGACATCTCGAAACTGTGCATTGAAGGGAACGTAACCGATCGAATAAACATCGGCGGGCAAACTGACTAGCTTGTAGTGATTGCCAACCAGGCATGCGAGACCGCCGAGGATTACGCCAAAAGCCGTCCCGAGGGCGCCGATTATTGCGCCTTCGACCATGAAAATAGCCATGATGCTTCTGCTTGTGGCACCCATGGCGTTGAGAATTGCAATATGTCTGCGGCGCTCGACGACAACAAGAATAAGCGTCGTCGTGATGTTGAGTGCAGCCATAGAAATGATCAGAGCGATTATGAAAAGACCCATGCGACGCTCCAGCGCCAAGGCCGTAAAGAGCGGGCGATTGGCTTCCTGCCAATCCACTGTGGTGTAGGAACTGCCCAGGGTCCCGCGCACTTCAGCGGCGCCTTGCTTGACGGAGTAAATGTCCCTTACCTGGACACTAATGACCGACGCCGCATGCTTACTGCCGGCAAATTCTGCGGCAACATCCAGCGAGAGATAGATCCAGGTTGAATCGTATTCAAAGAGTCCCGAGCGAAAGATTCCAGTTATTCGAACGAGCCGTTTGACTGGACTAATAGAGGAGAAACCGGCACTTGCCGAAATAATGTCGGCAACGTCACCCACTCTAAGTCCAGTGCGTGTTGCCAACTCCGCCCCCAGAATACCGTTGGATAGATCCTTCACTTTTGTTTCGGCCGCAAAGATTGGTCCAGCCGAACCTTCTATTAACGAGCGATTAAGCTCCATCTTTGCCTGCTCGGATTCACCGTCGATTCCCCGGAGCACCGCGTAAGCCGATCCTTTTGGCCCAACAACGACTGCGCCGTCATAACTTGTGCCCGTTGCGTCAGTGATGTCAGCCAATCTGCTAATCCGCGTCGCCAGCTCTTGATAATCATTCATCGGCTGGCCGTCGGTACGCATGACGGTAAGGTGCGCCGTGCCTCGCAGGATCTTGTCGCGCATCTCATCGCGAAAGCCGTTGGCGAGGGCCATAGCCACAATCAGCGCGGCTACTCCGATGGTGATTCCGAGCACGGCCACGAGTGCCGTCACGCGGGCGAGCCGGCGCTTTTGGCGCGAACGCAGATGACGAGTAGCCAGGAACAGTTCGTAGGGCATCGGTTACTCGGAATCAAAAAAGCGTAGCAATCTAACGGTATTAGGCCCGTCCGGGAGGACATTTCTTGGTATCTTCTGGTCTGTTCTCCGGAAGCAGTCTCTTAAGTTCGGGCAGATCATGCGCCGTCTCATCGCCGCGTGGTCTTATCTCGTAGACGGTCTGCGAAACTCGGCGAAAACTAAAACGCTGTTCGAGGCCAGCGATTACCGGAATCTCATCGCGCTGCCAGCCACAAGGCAGCCACCAGCGAGGATCAGTGTCGATGAAAACGCGGCGTCCTTGTTTGAGGTAATTCTCGATCAACGGAATGAATTGATTTCCGGGCCACCCTCCCCCCGTGCCGATTGTCTCCCAATCTCCTGCTCCGATCGCTTTCCAGTATGTGACGGCGATGGTCTGTGAGCCCGAGATCATCACGGCATTGCGAGGCACCTTCGCCAGTTGTTGGCGATAATCCCTGTTCATCGCCCGCCTCTGAATAAACTCCAGGCTTACAGGTCTGATGTAGACGCCAAAGGCGAGCGCAAGAGCCAACATGACAACCACGCAGGATGCGAAGGCAGGGCGCACGCCGCCAAAACGGCCCGTCAAAGTGTGCATCAGATAGTTGGCTGAGAGCGGCGCAAGTGCGGGCAGACCGGTTAAGAAGTAACGCCAGTTAACGGCCGTGCTGTAGTTGAAGAAGAGCAAAACATCAGCAAACATGCCCGTTGCCCCGAGTAGCAGCATCGGTGAAAACCTTCGCTCGCGTCCTTGTGTAAGCGCGGCAAATGGGAGCGCGAGAAAAACAAGCGGAGCACTGATAAAAAAATACATCAGATAAGGCCATAGGTTATGAATAGCTAGCGGATGCCGTACCGATTCCAGCTGCATAGATTCACGCCAACCAAACCAGATCCCGCGATAATACGCATCCGTGAGAAACCAGTAACCAAACCACCCCAGGGCACACAAGAGAAAAATCAGGCACGAGACGGCGACGTAAAAGAGCTCGCGGCGGCCCAACTTCCAGCCACAAGCAAACGGGGCTAGCACGAGCCATGGTACATAAAAACCTACTGTCTCGCGGAGATTCACCCCCAGTCCCAGAATAGCGGCACCAACCATGATCATCCAGACGCGGCGTTGCTGAAGCCCTCGAAGATGGACGATCAAGGCCACCACGAGAAGCAGGACGGAAGGAATGTCCGTCATTACCTGCCCACCGTAGAGCACGAAAATAGGCGACAAGGCGATAGACAAAGCCGCAATAGTCGCCGAATAGACCGAAGCTGTAACGTCGCGCGCCAACACCCAAAAGACAATCACTGCCAATGGTGCTTGAGCGACGACAGCATATTTGAAGATGAGGTAAGCGTTTTCTGGTTGTACCTTGAAGAGCGCGTGGGCCAGTTCGTAGAGGGCGTGATTGCCAAAGATGAAGAGGTTACGGCCCAGCGCCATCGAAGAGGGATAGCCGGTCAGCGACAGCATTGTGTAATCGAGACCATCCCAATCGCCAATAAAGGGATCAACGAAGTAGAGGATTAGAGCGAGAGAAAGCAGCGCGGGCGCAAGCCACCAGTGCCACAGGGCCCAAAATGAAAGCGGCAAGGTATGCCCTGCCGCCACCACGGAATCGTGATTTCTGCTCAGAATATCAGCCGTTTCGGGCGTGCTTTTCGTCAGGTGTGCTTGGTTCAACGAGTTGACTTTCGACCGAAGCGTCCGGTCGTTTCACCATCTTCACGCGATTACCCTGCGCATTGTACTCAACTTCGTCCATGATGTTGTAGATAAGCAGGACGCCTCGGCCTGAGGTCTTGAATAAGTTGGCCGGATCGCAGGGGTCCGGAATGTCCTGGACGTTGAAGCCTTCGCCTTCGTCTTCGACCGTAAAGCACGCTTCATGTGGAGACAACTCCGCGGTAATTCGAACGAGCTTTGTGGGATCGTTTTTGTTTCCGTGTTTTACGGCGTTCACAAAAGCTTCGTCCAGTGCGACAAAGAGATTTGAGCGTTCTGGTTTGATTACGCCAAGCCTGGAGACCCGTTCAAGCAGATACTGCAACACGCCGTTCATCAGCGCGATGTCGCTGGGAAGTTCAAACTCTATTTTTTCATGCACAAAAGGCAGCAGAGACGGATTATCAACGCATCGGAGCTTCTGCGAAAGAGTTTGCTCTACGATCTCTCTCAATTCGTCTTTGTTGTAGGGGAGCCTCAGGTAATTCGCCGCACCCATCTTGAAGGCTTTTACGATATCTGGCTGAGGGACTGCGGCGGCAACGGGAGTCAGCAGGTGCCTCCGTTGAAGTTCGCCGACTGGTTGGCCGTTGCTTTCGGAGTCTTCGGTGAGGTCGCTAATAATCAGATCAAACTGTTCCAAGTCATCTCGGGCAAGGGCCTCATCCCTATCGCCGATTACCATTACGTCGTGGCCCAGGCTACCCAGAACCTCTTCGAGTATGGCACGCAGTTCATCGTTATTATCGACGATGAGAATCCTACGTTTGTGCATCCAACTCCAATCAAATCGTTGTGGCCGAGGAGAGATGAGAGGGGTCGAGCGCGCCTCCCAAAGACATTGTACGACATTGCGTGCCGGCCTGTTCAAAATATATCAGAAGCAATGACGGGTGACGAGGACAGTAGGCAGCCGTCAGCCGTGGCAGTCGGTGCCGTGATTTGGCCGCTTCCCAAGAAACCGATTCATCTTTATTGGTCTGCTTACGGCTCATCCAGGTTTCCGCTATACTCATATCCGTCTCGATTGAACATCTCATGCAAGCTTCCGCCGAACAACAAGTCAGGGCTGCGCGTCCAACAAAACGAGCCCTGGAACGCGTATACACCTTCGCCGACCTTTCAGCCTACGCTGGCAAGGAGCGCTTTCTGATCCAAGCCATGGACCTGGCGTTTTTCATGTTTATCAAACTAATCGGGCGAACTGTGAAGTTTGAGATCGCGGGTTGGGAAAACTGGGAAGCTGCTTCACGTGAGGGCGGTATTCCCATCTACACCTTCTGGCACAATCGGATTTTTCTCGCGACCCACTTCTGGCAAAAGCGAAGCATCGTCGTGATGACCTCCCAGAGTTTTGACGGCGAATACATCGCGAGATTCATTCAAAGATTTGGTTACGGCGCCGTCCGTGGATCGAGCACGCGCGGAGGCAGCGGCGCACTCGTCGAGATGGTAAGGCTCATGCGTGCCGGGTACCCAACAGCTTTCACCATCGACGGTCCAAAAGGCCCACGCTATGTTGCCAAGATGGGCGCCCTGCTGCTGGCAAAGAAGACGGGCTATCCGATATTACCGTTCACAATCACAGCTGCGAAATCCTGGCGCGTAAAAAGTTGGGATCATCTTCAAGTGCCGTGGCCCTTCACGCGTGCTCGCGTTGATATTGCTCCACCCATCTATATTCCCCCGGATGCGGACGAAGAAACCTCGTTA
>WNEY01004291.1_pt1 | contig 10833 bp, 9 predicted proteins | sample 5400531 | NCBI WGS metagenome assembly WNEY01 (sample SAMN13153338, study PRJNA577476) | soil metagenome | isolation source: 200 cm saprolite under Douglas fir tree site 1 | place: USA:California | collected 2015-04-18
GCTCAAGCTGTGTCTCCTCCCCTGCCCTTTCCTGGGAGGCTGTCTAGTACTGCGTACCGCAATTGCCGCGCCAGTTTGGCGCGGGGAAAGCCCTTGTTTTTGCGTGCGATCTCGTTCTGGTAACTGGGTACATATTTCCGCCAAGCTATACTAGCAGTCGCGCCCCGGGTCACTGCCGCCAAGGTCTGACAGCACTGGCTCGACCTGCAGGGGCGTATCTTGCGCCAGAGGTTTGATGACTCTACCCTACTCAGGATGCTCCGCGTGCAGACTATTATACGGGGCTGGGAGGCAGGAGCCAGAGGAAATCGCGCTACAGACCACATTAGGCTACGAGAATGCGGAGGAAGACAATGTCAGAAGCGAAAATGAGCCTGGAGGATCGTCAGGAAATTTACGACACGCTGGCGCGTTATGTGTGGAGTATGGATACCGGCGACATCGAAGGTGTCGTCGCCACCTTTACGCCCGACGGTGTGGTCAAGGATGTCACCGGCAAAAGATGGGACGCTGCGGCGGGTGGCGCCAGGGGATTCGCGACGCATTTCCTCACCCGTCCCAACCGGCGCGGTGGACAGCATCACGTCCAGCACCTCTTTATCGATAAAGCCGCTGGGGGAGGCTACCGCGTCACCTCGTACTGGGTCTCCATACGATGGGACACCGAGGGAGACAAGAAATCCATGCGCGCCATGGGCAGTTATGTCGACACCTGCGTCAAAGTGGATGGCCAATGGCTGATCAAGGAAAAGATCATTGATCCCTGGAACAGCGAGACCGCCCCGATGGTCGGGGCAAAGGCCTAGGATTGTAGGGTCTCACACGCGCATGGCCAGCACACCGCCTCCCAGGAGCAGCAGCGGCAGAGGCACTTCCACCACGACGACCCACGGCCAGCCCAGCAGCACCTGGATCACGGGTGAGGCGTGGACGAGCCAGCGGGTCACGTGCGCCGGGGGGCTGCTATAGAGATAGAACATGGGCATCGTGTCCCCGTGGAGCACGACCCACCATTGGTAGCCAATCAAGATGAGCCCCACGACGACTGCCAGGAGCCCCGCGAGCCGCACGGTATTCCGGAGATAAATAGCCGCAATCATACATGCCTCCAAGGTACGCAGGAGGGATGTTGCGTCTCAGCCTCACTGGCAAACAGCGGAGCCTTGGGGAGGAAGCCGACGGGCCACGGCCCGATGCCGTCACCCGGCTACAGGCCCAACAGCTGCTCTAAGTTCTGCCAGAGAATTTTATCTTTCTCTTCCTGGGTGAGGCTCTGCAGTCCCTGCACCCAGGCCACCGGCGAGGGCTCCCAGCGCACAAAGGGCCAATCGCTGCCCAGGACCACACGGTCAGCGCCCACCTGGTCAAGTAAAAAGCGCAGCGCCGCCTCACTGTCGGTGATGCAGTCGTAGTACAGGCGACGCTGATAGGTGCTGGGGGGCTTGAGGATGTGGCGACGGGCCTCGGAGCGTACCTGCCAGCCGCGGTCCAGGCGCCCCATGCCAAAGCAGGCCGGCCCACCGCCATGGGCGATGCACACCTTGAGGTCGGGACAGGCGTCGAGGATGCCCCCAAAGATAAGCGTGGCCACGACCAGCGTGTCTTCGACGATGACCCCGATACTATTGGCTAAGCCATAGCGGTCCGTGCGCTGCAACAGCAGATTGTCCTGCGGCTGGGGGTGAAAGAACAGCACCGCACCCATGGCCTCAGCGGCCTTGAAGAACGGCAGGAAGTGTGGCTCATCCCAGTTGTGACCGTGCACCACCGTGTCCAGTTCCGCACCCTTAAGGCCGAGGACGTGCACGGCGCGATCGAGCTCGTCCACCGCCGCCCCGACGTCCTGTACGGGCAGGGTGGCCAGGCCAGCGAAGCGCTGTGGCCATTGGCGGGTCATGGCGGCAATCTCGTCGTTCACGTCGCGCGCCAATTGCCGCCCTTGCGCTGGTTCCAGATGGTAGCTGAACAGCGGCGTATGAATAGAGATCACTTGCACGTCGACGCCCTGCGCCTCCATGTCCTGGATGCGCTCCTCCGGAGTGAAACGCAGCTTGGGCGTGATAGCAATGCGTTTCTCTTGATTCACGACAACCCCCGGGCCATCCCCCGGCTCGTACCGTATCCCGTGCCAGGCATTGCCGGCATCAACGGTCCGCCACAGACACTGCGGCATCAGATGGGCATGGATGTCGATACTGCGCATACAGTGCTCCTCCTTGGTGCGGGGCGATCAACGTTGTGCGAGTCGTTGGCAGTCCTCGACTACTTTGCGCCCAATCTCCCGCAGCCGCCGCCGGTCCTCTTCGGGGGTCGGGGCTGGGGGAATCCCTGACACGACCTGGTCGTGGGCGTAGGTGGGGATGGCCTGCCCGTCCTTAGGGATCACGTGTGCGGGGTCAGCGCCATGTTGGACCGCACGAATACCCCGTCGGAGCATATTCCGCAACATGGTGACGCCCCGGTCGGTGGAGGCCAGATGCTCCAGGCCGTGACGAGAGATGCCCCCATGGATGCTCATCTGTGCGTCGTAGTCACCGGGGACGCGTTGCCGCTCCTCATAAGGGCGGTTGCCATCCTGCCCGAAACCGGCGTCCCGCCGTAGTTCCCGCCCCTCCGGAGCCCGACGAAAGCCGATTTGCATCGTGTGCGTATCGTCGATGGGGACCGTCCACGTGGTGGCCGCAGGTCGATTCATCCTGGTGCGTTGGGCCATCGGGTCTGCATTCGGCGGGAATTGATGAATGTTCGGAGGAATAAAATCGGCGACGCGTACCCAGACCTTATCCCCTTGCCGCCGCGTGTCGATATACACCATGCCGACGGGGGTCTCCATGAAGTCCCACTCACCCAGCGCTGCCAGGTCACCCGTAAACCCCTCACTGCCGGGGAGGGTATGGAGGAAGGCCAGATGCGCCGGGTCCATACTGTTTTCCTTCACCTGCAGCCAGTTGCACGGCCAGATATAGCCTGGGCGGGCCACGAGCTGGTAGCCGGGCAGGTCGAAAGTATCAAGCATGGGGAAGGCCGGCTGCTTGTGCGGTGGCCCCATGTAGGCGAACACCAGCCCACCGTACTCATGCACGGGATAGGCGCCATGATAGAGGCGATCCTTCAGCGTGCTGTCCGGCGGCTCGCCTGGCGTCTCGAGGATTTTGCCGTCGACGTCAAAGAGCCAGCCATGATAGCAGCACCGAATCCCTTTCTTACTTACCAGGCCAAACTCCAGTGAGGTGCCGCGATGCGGACAGTGCAGTTCTAAGAGGCCTACGGCACCACTCTGATCACGGAACGCCACGAGATCCTCGCCCATGATGCGCAGACGCCGCGGCAGGTCGTGCAATGCCTCCGCAAGAATAATCGGCTGCCAAAAGCGCCGCAGGTACTCTCCGCAGGGCGTCCCTGGGCCAACGTGGGTGAGCTCTTCATCTTCCTGAGGTCGCTCACGGTGGTGATACGCATTGTAGGCCATGTTCACAAACGGTACTCTCGTTGCCATGGTGCCTCTCCTTGCCACAGGGTGTGGAGCCACGCGTCTGGTGCTCCCTTCCCAGGATTCCCCTGGAGCACGGGCGCCAGCCCCTCGTGTGCCCTGACTACGTCATTGCCCTGTACGCTACTCGGAGCAGCGCGTGAAGTCAAGCGCCGAGAGGCACCACAGGCCCTCGAAAAAGCTCCTCCCCCCTGGCCAACCACTAGACCCCGGCCAGCACCTCGGCCCATGCCTCCACCATGGTCTCGTGTCCATACCGGATATGGGCCGCGAATTGGGCATAACCGGCGTCGCGTAAAGCACGAATCTGTTCGCATAGGTACTGTTGCGTGCCGGTGAGGGTGAGCCGCTTGATCAACTCGGCGGTGGCCAGAGGCTCCTCTTCAGGCCGCAGGCGCATGAGATGCCAGCGATGCACCTGGAGATATTTGGCGTCCGTGGGCGTGTACTGGGCATAGATCGTCTTGAAGGCCTCGAAGAGCGGTTGCAGGTCGGCCGGGAATCGATACCCAAGCGTCCGGCGCTCCTCGGCTTCCGCCAGGTCGTGCATGACCATAATCGCAGCGGGCCCTGCCTGCGCTTTGGCACGCGGGCTATCGTAGGGCTCGCCGTCGGCCAGCACACAGCCACCGCCTTGCGCCACGGCATAGAGCGTGCGCGGGTCGCGGCCGGCCTCGCGCCACGCCTGCTGCATCAACTGCAGTTGCGCGATGGATTGCTCAGCGTTGCGGACGCCGTAAATCCAGCCCGCTCCCAGGCGCGCGGTCAACGCTTTGCCGCGTGGGCCAAACGCCGAAATGTAGAGGGGGATCGCATCCGCGAGATTGATCAGCTCCAGCTCTGGATTGAGGAACCGGATGGCGCGCTGTCGCCCTTCGTAGTGCCATGCGACGGTCTCCTGTCGCAGCAGCCCCTGTACGACGCGGATGTACTCGGCCAGGTCGTCGAGTTTGACGGCGGCCAGCCCCATGGCGCGTCGGGCGGTAAACCCTGTCCCCAGACCACAGTGAATGCGCCCAGGTGCCAGTTTGTTCAAGGAGGCGAGACAATTCGCCGTGACTGGCGCCAGGCGATTGGAGGGCACGAGTACTCCGGTGCCCAGATGGATCGTGTGCGTGTGCACCGCCGCCGCGGCCATGGCCACGAAGGGATCGGCATTGAGCATCTGGGTGTCGTAGAACCAGGCATGGGTAAAACCCAACTCCTCAGCGCGTTTGACAACCTTCCAGGAATCCGCCGCGGTGGCGACACTGATACCAAAATCCATGGCGTATCTCCTTCTGGGTGCTCTGCAGCTTGCAGCGCAAATCGTCGTCTGCCAGGACGCGCCGGGCGCCGATTTTCGCTGACCCATAGTCAAAAATGCGGTATAACATGAGCCCATGGAGACGCCTACGCCTACATCATCGCACTTCGGGGTCCGCGAGCGCTGGCTCACCACGGCACTCCTGGGTTTGGGGCTAATCACCTTTGCCATTGACGCCTCCAACACGCAACTCATCTTACCCCAGGTCATGACCAGTCTGCGCGTCGAGCTGTATGAGATCCACTGGATCCTCACGGCCCCTGGGATTGCGCGTACAGTGGTAATTGCCGCTACGGGCTGGCTCATCGGCTGGTGGGGCCCGCGTACCCTGTACCTGATCTGTATTGGCAGTATGACCATCGGGTCGCTGGGCAGTATGCTGGCCTGGGACTGGCCCTCCCTGATCTTCTTCCGCATCCTGGCTGGCGTCGGCGGGGGCATGATCCCGCAGCTCTCACAGGCCATTTTCTACCAGATTTTTCCCCCTGGCCAGCGCGGTATGGCGCTCGGATTCGCCCTCATGGGGTGGTCGATTGGGCCAGCCTTCGGCCCGCTCATGGGTGGCAACCTGCTGGAGTCCGCTTCCTGGCGTATCGTCTACACTATGACCCTGCCCTTGAGTGGGCTGGGGTTCATCCTGGCCTGGTGGTGGCTACCGCACCTGGGCCGTCCGGAGCGCCGGCGGCTGGATTATTACGGCTCGTTGACCATGGCGGTAGCGGTGTCGACCCTGATTTTGGCCTTGACCCAGGGCAACCGGGAGGGCTGGGATTCGCAGTACATCCTGACGCTCTTTGCCATTGCTGGCGCGGCTGCCGTGGCCTTTGTGGTGGTGGAACTGTACCATCCGGAACCCCTGGTGGATCTGCGGTTATTTGGCTCTGTGCCGTTTGTGATGGCCATGGTAGTCATGTTTCTGACCACCATGACGCTTCGCGGCACCGGCCCCATGTTCGCGGTCCTCATGCAGCGGCTGCTGGGCTTCGGTCCCTTGCTGGTAGCCTGGGCCCAGATGCCTCCAAACCTGATCTATGGGGTAGGGGTACTCCTGGTCGGAGGTCTGTCCGACCGTCTCCCCACCTATGTGCTGGTGATCTCCGGGCTGCTGATGTATGCGGCGATCTTTGTGGGTTTCCGGGGGATCAACGAGGTCACCACCCTCAATATGTTCATGACCTTTTTGATTGTGCGTTTCATTGCCGAAGCGTTCATTGTCTCGCCGAATAACCTGGCTACCCTGGAAGCCCTGCCCGAAAGCCAGGTGTATATGGCCACGGCGCTCTCCGGATTGCTGCGCAGCATTGCCAACACCATGGGGCCAGCGGTGGCGACCGTGATGTGGGATCGGCGCTACACCTACCACCTGCAGCAGTTTGCCGAAAATACTCCCCTGGATGCCTGGGGGTTCACGGCGGCGCTCAGTGGCTTGCAGCAGACGCTGCAGTGGTCAGGAGAGATGGCCGCGCAGGTCCCCGTTCAGACCATGGCGCTGATGCAGGACCGTCTCCTGGCCGAAGCCAGTACCGCGGCCTGGCAGGACTACTTCTGGTTCAATGCCCTGCTGGCTATCCTGAGCATTTTCCCCGCCTTGCCCTGCTGGCGGCGCACGAAGTATCAAGCCCCGACCGCGCTCCAGGCAGCGGCCACACCAGCGCACCGGGCTGCCACACCCCAGGCGTCACGGTAATCGTAGCGGCCCACAAGGTGCCATTCAATGTTGCTGAGGCGTCGTTTGCTCTCCTAGGACGTGGCTATTACGCTCCCAGCTCTCCCCACAGGCCGTGCTTATACACGTTCTCTAGCCGTGCATCCGTGGCGGCGGCATCAATGCCAGCGATCTCGTCGGCGAGCATCTGGCCGAACGTCGGTAGGGCATCCGGGGCCACATGGGCGTCTGACTCCCAGAGACGCGACCGGGTGAGCGCTTTCCCGCAATGCAGCGAGGCGTACGCAACGGTCACCAGCAAGCCACTCTTCGGCTGTTTCCCTTGGACTGCTAGTGGGGCCAGCAGAGTCGGGTCGGTGGTGATCTGGGCCGTACCGTTGACCCGCAACGCCGACACGCGCCCTGGCACAAAGAAGATGAGGGCGACGTGGGAGTTCTCGACAATGTTGCTCAGCGTGACGATCTTTTTGTTGCCGGGGCGGTCAGGGATCACCAGGGTGTGCTCGTCGAGCACGGCCACAAATCCCGGCAGATCCCCTCGGGGAGAGACCTCAGGCATCCCCTGGGCGTTCGCAGATGCAATGACGAGAAAGGGGGACAGGGCAATAAAGGCCCGGTGATGCGCGTCGAGGTGCGGTAGGACACAGCGGACGGCGAGTGCGTCCGGGGAAGGTGTGCTATATATCTCGCGCAGCGCTGCTGTTGTGGAAATGGTGTGGGTCGTCATCACATGCCTCCTGTGTGGTGTATGACCATGGTGGTCAGTAAAGCCCTCGAAACCATCTAACGTGTCCAGGCCTGGGGGGGGACAGCGATGCCAGGTCCCCCCGTGGCGCGGAGCCTCCCTATACCGTTGGCTTGATGTTCTGATTCAACCGGAAGAAGTTCGTCGGGTCGTATTGGTTCTTCAAAGCGACGAGTCGGCTGTAATTCTGGCCGTATGCTGCTTGCACACGGTCTACATCTTCGTCGCCGAGATCGTTCACGTAGGCGGCCTGTTCCAGGAACGGCTGGGTGGCACGCCAGGCTTCCCGCACCCACTCGATGTTCCTGTCGCCATCCCCGTCAGTCCACCCCGCGTGGGGAATGAAATTCCAGTGATGGTAGCGATGGGCAAAGGCCGTCGCGGTTGGCGAGACGCGTGTGGCGGCCCCGTGCAACTGTTGCATGATGATCACCGAGAGTGGCGTCGGGATGGCGCTGGCGCATTCGACGATAACGTCGGTGGCACTGTCGCTGAGGGTGCGCATCAAGCTGGACTTCCAGTAGTAGTGACGCCCGGGTGCGAAGAGTTCGTCGAAACTCCTTTGCAGTGCCAGATACGGCATAGGCTGGATGAAGTCGAACGTTGGCGTGGCAATCTGCCTGAGCGGCTGCACCACTTTTTCTCCTGTGCTGAGGTCCCCGCAGTAGCACACGCCGATGCCGACCGAGAGACGGCCATCTGGAGTGGTTAAGAACCCACCGACCGTCGATAATTCATCCGGTGCTGTAGCCGCGAATTCGTTGTAGAACCGCAAAATGTCTTTGGCCTTGGTGAACGGGTAGAAAATGGGCCCGCCAAGCACGGGACCCACCTCGTGCAGACGGTATTCGAAGGACGTCACCACGCCAAAGTTGCCGCCACCGCCGCGCAGTCCCCAGAACAGCTCGGGGTTTTCGGTCTCGTTGGCCGTGACGAACTCGCCACTCGCCGTCACCATATCGGCGGAGAGCAGGTTGTCGCACGCCATGCCATATTTGCCCGCGAGCCAGCCATATCCCCCGCCGAGCGTCAGTCCGGCAATGCCGGTATCTGAGGCGGTTCCCAAGGTGGTGGCCAGGGCGAACGCCTGCGTCTCGAGATCCACGTCACCCAGTTTTACCCCGGCTTGAGCGCGAGCCGTGCGACGCACAGGATCTACGTGAATGCCTTGCATCGCCGCCAGGTCGATCATCAGCCCACCCGCGCAGACACTATTCCCAGCAATGTTGTGACCGCCACCACGGACCGACACCAACACATCATGCGTGCGTGCGAACTTGACTGCATTGATCACGTCCGAGACACCCACGCACCGGACAATCAGCGCCGGGCGCTTATCGATCATGCCATTCCACACTGTCCGTGCGCTGTCGTAGCGTGCATCACTAGAGCGGAGCAATTCGCCCCGCAAGGTGCCCTGGAAGGCTTGCACGGTGGTCTCGTTAAGGACGGTGCTCGTCTCTCTGGTGGTGGTAACGCGTAGGTCTGTCATAATGTCCCTCCTTACTGGTTGGTGTATATGTCTGGGGTTGGCATGGTGCCTCTGCCCCCGCGTCAGCCGCGCCTCAAAGGCGGAGCGACGCAGGAGTGGAGGCTACATGGCGTCGACTGCATGCATTTGCCAGGCCGGGGGGTGACAGCGATGCCGGGTGCCCCCACGGCGCGGATCCCCCTAGACCGTCGGCTTGATGTTCTGGTTGTGGCGGAACAGGTTAGTTGGGTCGTACTTGTTCTTCAGAGCCACCAGCTGCTCGTAATTCGCCCCATAACCCGCCTTGATCCGGACTGTCCCTTCCTCCGCTTCCTGCCCCAAGCCGTTGACGTATTCGCCGCCGCTCGTGAACGGCTCTATCGCCTCCGACAACCCGCGTGCCCAGCGGATGTGACTCTCAGATGCCCCGGGGTCGAGCCAGATGGAGATAATGACCAAGAGATACTGCGCATCCCGGTGGCCGAAGGCGGTCTTATCGTGCGGGCCACGGCTCATCGCCCCGTTCTTTTGAAAAAATACCGCCGCGGACAGTGGCGACGTGACTTGTGCGAAGTGGGTCGCCAGGATGTCGATGACGTCGCCGCTAATCTCCTTCACCCAGGGTGCCTTCTCGTAATACTGGCGCCCAATGCCCCACGCCTCGTCGAACATCTTCTGGACCTGGGTGTAGGGCACGGGTTGGATGTGGTCCGCCAGGGGGGGCCCAAACTCCCTGAGGGGCCGTAGCACCTCTTCCCCTGCCTCAAGAGACCCATTGTAGCAGGCGGCAATGGCGACTACGGGGTGGCCCTCGGGTGAGGTGAGAAAGCCGCTCGCAGTGGTCAGTTCATCGGGGATATCGCTGGAGAAATCGCGGTAAAATTTGAGGACGTCTTTCGCCTTTTCAAAGGGATAGAGCACCATGCCGCCCAGCACCATGGGACCGACCGGATGCAGCTGATACTCGAAGGATGTGACGACGCCAAAGTTCCCGCCGCCGCCCCGCACACCCCAGAAGAGGTCCGCGTTCTCGGTGGCGCTGGCGGTCAGGAACCGTCCGTCAGCCGTGACAATATCGACGGAGAGGAGGTTATCGGAGACCAGACCGTACTTGCCTCCCAGCCAGCCTATCCCGCCACCCAAGGTGAGTCCCGCGATGCCAGTATCGGACGCGGTGCCCCCGGTGGTGGCTAGGCCGAACGCTTGGGTCTCGTGGTCGAAGTCAATCCACTTGGCACCCCCCTCGGCGCGGGCTGTGCGTCTGATGGGGTCGACACGCACACTGCGCATCCTGGACAAATCAATCATGAGACCACCATCGCACACCGCGGTGCCCGCTACGTTGTGGCCACCGCCGCGCACCGACACCAGGAGATTATTGGTGCGGGCGAAATTGACGGCATGGATCACATCGGCCACCCCAGCACAGCGGACAATAAGAGCCGGCCTTTTGTCAATCATGGCGTTCCAGACCTTGCGGGCCTCGTCGTAGCCCTCATCGCCGGGACAGAGCAGTGGGCCACGCAAGCTGGTCTTGAATCCCTGCACGGTGGTCTCGTCGAGGTCCGTGCTCGTCCCTCTGGTGGTGGTGATTCTCAGGTCTGTCATGATGTCTCTCCTCTTGAGATGCGGCCACGGCAGCGCGAGCGCCATAAGTTCATCCGTGGCCGGCTCGGGGATGATCCCGAGCTGTTGCTGCCACCCGAGCCAGTCTGTACTCTCCCATTCCTCAAGGATGTGGCCGTGGGCGATGCGGCCCAAAGTCAGCCCCGTGAGAGTGAGTCTCTTGCCGCTGGGTGGTATCCCCCTGAAGGCTCCGGTATGGGTGCAGGTGAGGGTAAAGCGCTTGACGACCTTGTTGCCCTCCACAATCAGGTCGTCAAGCGTGAACCGGATATCCGAGAAGCCGTTGTGCAGGACGGTGACGAACCATTTGAGTGCCTCCCGACCACGCAGGGGAAAGTGGGGATCGTGCCGGACATAGTTGGGGGCAAACAGCTCGTCCACAATGGCCAGGTTCCTTGTGTTCATCAACTCCTGCCAGGCTTGGCTATAGATGGCCTTGTGCATCTCGGACATGCGGCACCTCCCGTCGAAGCGCTGAACCCTGTGGCTGTCAAAGCTGCATACATGGTAGTGAACTGGCAGGTACTCG
>WNEY01004293.1_pt1 | contig 10831 bp, 9 predicted proteins | sample 5400531 | NCBI WGS metagenome assembly WNEY01 (sample SAMN13153338, study PRJNA577476) | soil metagenome | isolation source: 200 cm saprolite under Douglas fir tree site 1 | place: USA:California | collected 2015-04-18
GAAGGCGTTCGCGGACTTCGTCGCGTCTGAAACCCAGCGCTGGGGCAAGGTGGCAAAAGAATCGGGGGCGATCGCCGACTGACAGCCTGGGGCAATATCTACCTATCAAAAACGGAGACGAGTAATGGCAAACGCAGGGATGGTGGGACTGGACTGGCAGCAGCGCATCAACTGGGACCGGCTGCGAAAGTACCGCCTGGAACGCGCGCGCGCGCGCATGAAGGCGGCCGGGCTCGGCGCGATGCTGCTCATGTACGACGAGAACGTGCGCTATGTCACCAGCACGCTCACCCCCGGCTGGAACCGCCTGAAGCCCGGCCTGCGCTACGCCATGCTCTGCGGCGACGACGCGCCGGTACTGTTCGAGCAGGGCGACATCGGCATGCAGATCGAGCGCCATTCGCCCTGGATCCCGAAGGACCACGTGCGCTGGTCCTACGCCTGGATCAAGGGGGCCGCCGGGCCCGCCTCGCTCGCTCAGGTGAAGAAGTTCACCAACGCGATCAAGCAGGAGATGAAGAAAGCGAACGTCGCCGGAACGAAGCTCGGCGTGGATTTCATCGACATCAACATGCTGAAGGTTTTCGCAGAGGAGAAGATCGACTGGACCGACGGTATGACGCCGATGATGGAGGCGCGCGCGATCAAGAACGAGGACGAACAGGAGGCGCTGCGCATGGTCGGGGCGATCGGCGACGCGGCGCACTGGGAGTTCATGAAGTTCCTGCAGCCGGGCCGCACCGAGAACCAGTTGACCGCGCACATCATGCAGTACCTGTACTCCGTACCCGGCATGGAGGACGTCGAGGACGTGATCGTGTCCTCGGGCCCGAACACCTGGCCGAACTGGCGCAATTTCTCCGATCGCATCGTCAAGCCCGGCGACATCGTGTTCATGGATCTCGCCGCGCTGACCTGGAACGGCTACAAGTCCTGCTACTACCGCACCTATTGCGCGGGCAAGGAGCCGACCAACGAGCAGAAGGACATCTACGCGACCGCGCTCAAGTGGCTGTACGACTCGATCAAGGCGGTGAAGGTCGGCACGACCACGCGGGAGATCGCATCGAAATGGCCCTCGGCGAAGGAAGCCTGGGGCTACGCCGAGGAGGATCAGGCCGCGGCGAACCTCTGGGGCCACGGCCTCGGGCTCGCGCAATACGACCAGCCGGTGATTTCGCGCATCTGGTCGCTCGACCACCCGATCGAGATCAAGGAGGGCATGGTGTTCGCGCTCGAAACGCAGCACGGCAAGAAATTCGAGTGGGGCGTGCGCATCGAAGAGATGCTGATCGTGCACAAGGACAAGATCGAGATCATCTCCAGCTTCCCGGTCGAGCAGATCACGGTGGTGGATCCCATGCCGGGATACTCCACGCTCGCCGGCGGTTGAAGCCCTCAGGGCATGCGGAGCGCACGGTGAGCAGGAGCGAGATGCGAACGGCGGTCCTCAATGCGCCGCGCAAGCTCGACCTCGTCGATCGCTCCAGGCCCGTCGCCGGGCCCGGCGAGGTCGTGGTTCGCACCGCCGCGACGGCGGTCTGCCACACCGACCTTTCGATCTACGTAGGGGAGCACCCGGGAGTCAAGTATCCGGTGGTGATGGGCCACGAGTCGACCGGGGTGATCGATTCGCTGGGCGAAGGGGTATCGGAGGTGAAGCCGGGGCAGCACGTCATCATCAATCCCATCATCGCCTGCGGCCGCTGCGACCAGTGCCTGCGCGGATCCGGCAACCTTTGCCGCGTGGCGGGGCTCTTCGGGCGCGAGGTCGAGGGCTCGCTCAGCCAGTACGTCAAGCTGCAGTCGCAATACATCCACGTCCTGCCTCCGCGGTTGCCGCTGGAACAGGCGACGATCATCGAAACGCTCGCCACGGTGCGCCACGCTCAGCACCGCGTGGGCGTATCGACGGCGGAATCGGTGGTGGTGCTGGGCCAGGGCACCGCGGGCCTGCTGCATACGCGCCTCGCGGTGCTCACCGGCGCGACTCCGGTGATCGCGGTCACTCGCACCCGCTGGAAGCTCGAGATGGCGGAACGAATGGGTGCGCATCACGTCATCGAGGCTTCGGTCGACAAGGCCGTGGAGGAAGTGCGGCGCCTCACCGGCGGCAAGGGCGCGGACGTCGTGATCGACGCCGCAGGAGGCGCGGAGACGCTGCGCGCGGCGATGGACATGCTGCGTCCCGGTGGGCGTTTCGCGGCGTTCGCGGTGAGCCACGAAACGGTGCGCGGCTTCAGTACTTTCCCGCTCTACTTCGGCGAGATCAGCATCATAGGCTCGCGCGCGCTCACGCCCCAAGACATGAATCCGAGCATCCAGCTCATCGCCTCGGGCGCGGTCGACGTCAGCGGATTCATCACCGCCAAGTATCCGCTCACCGATTCGGCGGCGGCCTTCGAGGAATACGAGCGCAATCCGAGCCGCATCCTGCGGATCGTCATCGATTCCGGGAGCTGAGGCGATGCTGCGGCTGGTCGTTCCCCTGAGCGCACCCGAAGCGGCGGATCCCTCGCGCTTCGGCGCGAAGGCGGCGAACCTCGCCGCTCTGGTGCAGGCGGGCCTGCCGGTGCCCGAGGGCTTCTGCGTCGACGCGCAGGCCTACCGCATCCAGCTGGCTGCACTGGGACTCGAGGAATCGGCGCGCGGAGTGTTTTCCTCGGACGACCGGCCGCGCGCACGTCGCTGCGCCCTGGAGACCAAGCTCGGCCTGATGCAGGGTGCGATCGTGCCGGAGGTGCGCGGAGCCTTGCTCTCGGCTTGGCGAAGCATCGCCGGAGAAGGGCGCCCAGGAGTGGTTCGCTCCTCGGCGCTGGTCGAGGATCGGGCCGGTTCGAGCTTTGCCGGCCAGTTCCAGAGCTACCTCGGACTCGAAAGCGACGAAGACTTCCTCACCGCCGTGCGCGCCTGCTGGGCGGCGCTGTGGTCCACGCGCGCACTCCGCTACATGGCGACCCACGGCCTGGATTCCGCCGACACCGCGATGGCCGTCCTGCTCCAGCCGCTCGTGCCCGCGCGCGCGGCGGGCGGCGGCCTGTCGCGCACCGCGAGCGGCGAGATGCTCGTCAACGCGGCCCAGGGGCTGGGCGCTGCCGTCGCGCAGGGCGAGGTGGTGCCGGACCGCTACGTGCTCGATCGCGCAGGGCGGGTGAAAGAATCGGCGCTCGGCCAGAAGTACCACGCGTTGAGTTGCGCGCACGGCAGGCGGGCATTCTCGCGCGCGCTCTTCGGCGCGCCTTGTCTCGATGCCGAGCAGCTCGCCGAGCTCGCGCTCCTCATGCGCAAGTGCGAGGAAATCGTCGGCGGCCCGGTCGAAATCGAGTGGGCGCTGGACGATGCGGGGATCCATCTGCTGCAGGCACGGCCGCTCGCCGTGGCCGCGGCACCCGTGCCGGAGGAGATCTGGCTGAAGCATCCCGGGCTGAACGGACATCCCTCGGGCATCGGCTGGGGCGAAGGCCGGGCGCGCGTGGTGAATTGCGAATGCGAGCTCGAGCGCGTCGGCCCGGGGGAGATTCTCATCACGACCGTCGCCGGCCCGGCGCTTTCCGAAGTCCTGCCGCACGTTGCGGGAGTGGTTGCGGAGCTCGGCGGCAGCACGTCGCATCTCGCCTCGCTCGCGCGGGAGCGCGGCGTGCCGATGGTGCTCGGCGTGCTCGATGCGACCCGCCGCATTCCCGAGGGCTCCATGGTTGCGGTCGACGGTGTCGCCGGCGTGGTTCGCTGGATGTCGTAACAGAAAACGGAGACGCCGTGGCCGGGCGCGCAAAAGTGGTGATCACGGACTACGTCTGGGAGACGCTCGACGTGGAGCGGAAAACTCTCGGCGATCTCGCCGATATCGTCGCTCTGAAGACGAAAAACCCGGAGGAATTCCTTTCCGAGGCCCGCGACTGCGACGCCTTGCTCAACACCTATGCAGGGCCGATCACGGCCGAGGCGATGGCAGGCATGCCCAAGTGCAAGATCATCGCCCGCTACGGCATCGGCGTGGACACGATCGATCTGGATGCCGCCACGCGGGCCGGGATCATCGTCACCAACAATCCCACCTACTGCATCGAGGAAGTCGCGGAACAGACGATGGCGCTCGTCCTTTCGTCCGCGCGCAAGATTCCGTTCTACGACCGCATGGTCAGGGACGGCCGCTGGGAAGTGCCTCCGGGGAAGCCGATATATCGCCTCGCGGGGCGCACGCTCGGCCTCATCGGCTTCGGCAACATCGCGCGCCAGGTCGCGGTGCGCGCCGCGGCCTTCGGCCTCGCCGTGCTCTACAGCGATCCCTACGTGAAGGAGGGACGGTTCAAGGTTCCGGGAAAAGCCGTCGATATCGACACGCTGCTGCGCGATTCCGATTTCGTGTCGCTCCATCCGCCGCTCACCCCGCAGACGCGAAAGATGATCGGCGAGGACGCTTTCGGAAAGATGAAGCGGACGGCCGTCCTGATCAACTGCGCGCGCGGGCCGATCGTCGACACCGATTCGCTGGTGCGTGCTCTGGACGCGAAAAAAATCGCCGGCGCCGCGCTCGACACGGTGGATCCCGAGCCGCTCCCCGATCCGCATCCCTTGCGCGGCCGCGACAACGTCATCCTCAATCCGCACGTCGCCTGGTACAGCGAGCAGGCGATGGCGGGGCTCCAGGCGGGGGCGCCGGGCGAAGTGCGCCGCGTGCTTTCGGGCGAGTGGCCGCTGAACGTGGTCAACCAGGCCGTCAAGGCTAAAAATAGGGCGAGCTTGTAGTACAGTATCCACGCCAGGAGGAAACCATGACTTTCATACGCGCCGTGCTCGTTGCGCTCGCCTGTCTGATCGGGGCGGGCGGAGTCCATGCCCAGGGAAAGTGGACGAAGCTCGCGCCTTTTCCCGATCCCTCGGAGGAACTGCTGGGCGCGGCAGCGGGAGGCAGGATGTACGTCTTCTGCGGCCTGGCTCCGGGCTGGGTGCCCAAGGCGCTGGTCTATGAATACGACCCCGCGACCGACAAATGGGCGAAGAAGAAACCGATGGCGCTGCCTTCGCACCATGTCGCCTTCACCGAATACCGCGGCAAGATCTACGTGTTCGGCGGCTTCGTGCTGCCGCAATCGGGTCCTGCCGCGTGGGTGCCGATCAACAACGCCTGGGAATACGATCCGGCCAACGACAGCTGGAGGGCGCTTGCGCCGATGCCGACGAAGCGCGGCTCGCCTGTCGCGGTTACCGTCGGGGACAAGATGTACGTGATCGGCGGCGCGACCACGCTTCCGGGTTCGACCGCGGTCCACCCGGCGCGTCCGCATTACTCCGTCGGAGCGGTCGAGGAATACGATCCCGCCACCAACACCTGGCGTGCGCGCGCGCCGATTCCGACGCCTCGCAATCACGCCACGGCCGGCGTGGTGAACGGAAAAGTCTACGTGATCGGCGGGCGCGTAGGCGGCGCCTTCGTATCGAGCGGGAGCAGCAACGTCGGTATCGTCGAGGAATACGATCCGGCAACGGACGCATGGGGCGCGCCTCGCGCGCGCATGCCGAGCGCACGCAGCGCGATGTCCTCGGGCACCTGGGGTGGAAAGATCTACGTGACCGGCGGCGAGGGACAGGATTACGTGTCGATGTTCACCTTTCGCGCGCTCGAGGCGTATGACCCGGCGACGAACAGCTGGACGGTGCTCCCCAACATGCCCGTCTCGCGTCACGGGCTGGCGGGTGCGGTGGTAGGCAACCGCCTGCACATGGTGAGCGGCGACGTGCAGTCAGCCGGCACCGGGGTGCACGTCGACACCGAGTCGCACGACGCCTATGAGCTTGACGGCGGCAAGAAATAAGCTGCCTTTGACCTCGTGGAAGGGCATAACTCGCGATTTGAGGTGTTAACCTGTCGCAGTCATTACTTAGGAGAACCCAATGATTCGTAGCATTGCTGCACTACTCATCGCCGGTCTGTCCGCAGTTGCCCTCGCCCAAGCCCCGGCGAATCCCCCGGTGAGAATCCGCGGGACGGTGGAAAAGATCGACGGCCAGACTCTGACCGTAAAGGCCCGGAGCGGCGAGACGATGACGGTCAAACTGGCCGACAACTTCGTGGTCATGGGGGTCGCGAAAGCGAGCGTCGCCGATATCGGCAGCGGCAAGTTCATAGGCACCACGACGGTCGGCGAGCGAGGCGGTGCACTCGTTGCTCTGGAGGTTCATATTTTCCCGGAGAACATGCGCGGCACGGGGGAAGGGCACTATGACTGGGACCTGAGGCCCTCGAGCAAGATGACCAATGCGAACGTGGCCAACGTGGTGAGCATGGGCAAGGACCGCGTCCTGACCGTGCAGTACAAGGGCGGTGAAAAGAAAGTCCTGGTTCCGGAAGATGCGGTCGTCGTGGCTTTCACGCCCGCCGATCGCAGCGAGCTCAAGCCCGGCGCCCAGGTCTTCGTGAATTCGCAGCGCCAGCCTGACGGGAGCCTGACCGCACCGCGCGTCAATGTCGGACTGAAGGGCCAGGTGCCTCCGATGTAGCCGGAACGCATCAAGCAACGGTCGACACCTCGGCTGAGTTTTTTGACACCACGCACGGGCTACTCGCGGCGCTCACCCTTCGCCGCGCCCCGTGCGTGTTCCCGCTTGGCCGCTTCGCGCCGCTTCTCCCGCTCGAGCTTCGCCTTCCCCGCCTGCTGTCTGCGCTCCTCCTGCAATTTCTGCTGCTGCTGGCGGCGCGGTTCCTGAAGGTTCTTGCGCTCCTCCTGCTGCGGTCGGCGTTGCTCCTGGCGCGGATGGAACGCGGATCTCTTTTCACCGCGCCGCTCCAGCTGCTCTTTGCGGCGCTGATCGACAAGCTGCCGGCGCGCCTGCAGGCGCTGCTGAAGCCGCTGGTGCAGCCGGTCGTGCAGCCCCTGGAAGCGTCCCTCATTTCGGGTCGGGCGGAAAAATCCCGGAACGCGATCGAGCACCCGCGGGCGCACCGCGCCGCGACGCGGGGCGAATCCCGCCTGGTTCGCCTTGACGCCGATCGTTCCCTGCGGCGTGCGTATCTCCGTCTCGCCGTTGTGCACGCGGTCGTAGGTACCCGGCTCGCCCTCCCTGCTGCCCTCGGGAATGACGAGCGGCTCGTGCTCGGTGCCGCGCACGCCGATCGTCGCCGTGGGCGTGCGCACCGCGTAATTTTGGCGGTTTCCCCTCGCAATCCAGCCCGTTATCGAGCGGAACGAGCCCTGCAGCAAATTGAGAACCGAGCGGTCGTCCGGCCCACCTTCGGCCTTGAAGTCCTCGATGCTCATGCTCGTATTGGGACGCACGCCGATGTAGCCCCCGTCCTCCATGTCGAAATGCACCTCGCCGTCGGCGCCGGTGACGATCCTATCGCCCTTGTAGACTGGGTCTCCGAGCTTCGGGATGCGCACTTGGCCCCGGGCATCGGACACGCGCGCGTCTCCCTCCGCCAGCACAACTTTTCCCGCGAGTACCGGCCCGTTCGCGCTGTCCGCGGGGTTAGCCGGGGACGCGCTTTGCGCGAGCGCAAGCGGCGCGGCAAAAGCGAGGATGAAGGCGAGGAAAGAGCGCAGCACGGGTTTTCTCCCTGATGTCCCGATCCGGTTGTTAACGCAGGGCCTGGGTGCGCCGCCGACCGCTTTCGGGCCGATTGCCGTCAATCGTCAACCCGCTTTCGCCGGAATGATCGGAAGCAGAAGGTGCGAGGCGCGGCTTCCTCCGGTGTAGAGCACGTTGGTTCCGGTGTTGTAGTCCGCGCCGTAGTGCGTATACGGAAAGCTGCCCACGCCGTCGCGTGGCTGGACGTCGAGCCGGATGCGATGGCCTTTCTCGAAGACCATGCAGGTCGGCCAGATTTCGACGTCGATGCGAACCACTTCATCGACCTTCAGCCACTGGCGGGCTTCGTGCGTATGGTACGGTCGGTGGGGCACGCTGAGCGAGGGGTCGAGCTTGCGGTGCGACGCGCGCAGCCAGCCCTTGGCGACCGGGACCGGCTGGCTCTGCTGGCCCAGCTCGAAAACGTCTTCGCCGTTCGGAGCGATGTTGCGCAGCGTCGCGAAAATGTCCATGTCTTCGGTGGTGCTGGAGACCCACAGCACCAGCACGACGGGCCCGGTCACCTCCGTGTCCTCCGTCAGGACCGCGCTTTCGAATGAAACCCCCATGCGGGGAAGGTTGCCGACGAGCGCGGTCGACGTCCACGAGGCCGAAGCGACGCCCGCCTTGCTCATTGCGCTTGCCGAATAGGAGAGCGACGAGGATTTGCGCGGCGCCTCTTTTGAAAGCGCGCCTTCGACTCCGCTGGCCCGCCCGCGCGCTCCCGGGTCGAGATAGAACTTCGTCCAGCGGGTGCGGCGGATCGGCCACTCGTTCTCGGTTCGCCATTGATGGTTGCCGTGGCCGCCTTTGCGGATGAGGAGCTTGACCGGGGGCTCGCGCATGATCCCGGTGTCGTTGTCTTTGAGCCAGTGATCGAAGAAGCGCAGCTGGTCGGTCCGGCCTTCCTCGGAGTAGAACGGGTGATAGTGCGTGCCGGCGTGGATGCGCAGCTTCTTGTGTTTCGATGCGGCGCGGAGATAGCCTTCGGTGTTGCCGCGCAAGTGCAAACCCATGCCGCTCCAGTTGCCTGCACTGTAGAGCGGAACGTCGATGTTCTCCCAGACCGCCTGCCGGCCGCGCCACCACTCCCCGTCGAGGTTGTTGCGCATGTAATCCCAGAGCCAGGGCGTTGAGAACGCGTCGGTCGCGGAGCCTTGAGGCTTGCCGAGCAGATGGTGGGCCATGTGGTTGTTCCACCAGTTCGTGGCAAAGCCGAAGGAGAAGATTCCGCCGTGATAACCGAAGTCGCGGTACATGTCCGCGGCGCCTTCCCAGGGGATCATGGCTTTCAGCGACGGCGGCTTGAGGCTCGCAACCAGCCACTGCGTCATTGCATAGTAGGAGATGCCGTTCGTGCCGACCCGTCCGTTGCTCCATGACTGCCTTGCCGCCCACTCGATCGCGTCGAAGAAATCGCGCGACTCGGAGGGCGACCAGGGATCGGTCCTGCCGGGGGATTTTCCGGAGCCGCGGCCGTCGACGCGAAGAGCGACGTAGCCGCGCGGCACCCACCACAGCGGGTTCACTGCCTCCCAGTTCATGTGGGGGTTCGGCGCCTCCTCGAGATCGGGAGGCGGAATCCACAGCTTGTCCTTCTGGTAGGAACCCAGATTGATGATGACCGGAAACCGGCCGGCCGATTTCGGGCGGAACGCGTCGGCCTTCAGCCGCGCCCCGTCGCGCATCGGAATTTCGATGTCCTTCTCGACGAGGAGTTCGAAGCGAGACCGCGATACGCGATCGCTTGTTTTCGATTGCTTCGCCAAAGCGTGGAGAGCCGCTATTCGATCTTGATTTTTGCCTCGCGCAGGAAATCGCCCCAGGCGCGCGTTTCCTTCTCCACCAGCTGCTGGAACTGCGCCGGCGAGGACGAGAGCGTGACGTCGAGCATTTGTTTGGACAATTGCTCCTTCATCTGTGAGTTCGACAGAACCGCCGCGACGGACTGGTAGAGCTTGTCGACGATCGGTTTCGGGGTAGCGGCGGGCGCGAACATTCCCTGCCACGCGTTGGTGCCGATCCCGGGGAATCCCTGTTCAGCCATCGTCGGGACGTTCGGAAGCTCGGCGAGGCGTCCCGGCGCGGTGGTGGCGATGGCTCTCATTCTCCCGGAGCGTATATGTGGCAACGCCGAGGACAGGTTGAGAAAGGCGACGGGCGCCTCCCCCGAGAGGATGGCCGGAATCATCTGGCCCGCGCCGCCCTTGTACGGGATGTGGGTCATCTGAAACCCCGCCGTTTTCATCACTTTTTCCATGTCGAGGTGCGGGTAGCTTCCCAGGCCCGCGGACGCGTAGTTGATCTTCCCGGGATCCTTCTTCGCGAGCGCGATCAGGTCCGCGAGCGAGTTGGCGGGGAAGCTCTCCGTTACCGCGATGATGTGGGGAATCTCCACGAGCTTCGCGATTCCGACGAGATCGCGCGAAGGCTTGATCTGCAACTGGTGCGCGAACGTATTCTCGTTGATCGTGTTGGTCGAGACGTTGCCGACGAACAGGGTGTAGCCGTCGGCGGGCGCTCTCGCCACGGCCTCGAGCGCGAGATTGCCCGAGGCACCGGTTCGGTTTTCGACGAGAACGCTTTGACCCAGGGACTCGGTGAGTTTCGCAGCGAGGATTCGAGCAATGATATCGGTGGCGCCGCCCGGGGCGTAGGGCACGAGGATCTTGATCGGTCGGGTCGGAAAAGAGTCGGCCGATTGCGCGGCAACCGGGAGCGGCAAGGCGGCGAAGGCGGCGCACAGGATGCCTGTGGCGATTCCTGGCAGGGCGCGGAGTCGGGCTCCGCTACGCCGTGCGGATCGGGCCATGATCTCTCCTCCAGTATTGACCGGTTCCGCGCTGTTAAAAGGGCCGCTGCGGATACGAGTTTTTCCTTGCCATCATATCGCGATCCGAACAGCGCGGAAATGGCGCGGAGGCGATAAGATACGCCATCCGCCTCACCGGGGAATCTGCGTCGCCCGGGGGTCGTATCATTGCGAAAAGGACCGGGGGTAATGAAACCGCGAGGTCAGCGCCTGGCGTGCTCGCTAAGGACGGTTGACGGCTGTGTCGGCTCTTACGACGTATTTCCCGGCGAGGCGCCCAAGTCCATAGCAAGGGCCGATCCGGTGAAGTGGGACCGGCAACCGCAGCAGGAAGTGCTCGAAGCGGTGTTTTCCATTATCGGCGAAATGGGGATGACCGGGCACATGATCCGCGCGAACCAGTACCAATGGCGCGCGCTTACCAAGGTCAAGCTGGAGGAGCCCTTCTACGCG
>WNEY01004294.1_pt1 | contig 10830 bp, 12 predicted proteins | sample 5400531 | NCBI WGS metagenome assembly WNEY01 (sample SAMN13153338, study PRJNA577476) | soil metagenome | isolation source: 200 cm saprolite under Douglas fir tree site 1 | place: USA:California | collected 2015-04-18
TGGTTTCAGTGTTATAGACCGGGCATGGTGGCGTTTCTCATCGGCCAGCCGCGCTAGCGAACGCCCCTCACCCCAACCCTCTCCCCTGTGGGGAGAGGGCGCAACTGGGTTAGCGGCGCTTGGCTTTTGGTTGGATTACCTGTTCAGGCTCGACGACCTTTGGTTCGGGTTTGCCCATTGAGACTTTGCCGCTGAACGTTGCGCCGTCTTCGACCGTCAGGCGCGCTACTCGCACGTCGCCTCCGATCAGCGAGGCGTCGCTCCCGACGACCAGGCGGTTGTAGGCCGTCACCGCTCCGTTCACCTTGCCCGACCCCGTGATCTCGATATCCCCGGTTGCTTCCAACGACCCATCCACGGTTCCTGATACGTGCAGGTCACCCTCGATGAACAGCTGGCCGACCAGGCGGTCCTTCGGCCCCAGGACTACGGAGTTGCCCTGGCCGTTGGCGCCGTTACTGACCGGACGTGTGGGACTCAAAGTCACCCATCCGAACGTGCCCGTTCAGCGTCGCGCCGTCGTCGATCTGCAGCCTGCGCACGACGATGTCGCCGCTGAGCTTCGCGTTCTTGCCCAGGGTCAGTTTGTCGCGCGCGGTGACCGTGCCTTCGACCTGGCCCTTCAGCGTCACGTTGGCGCCTTCGAGCAGCGCTCGCACGCTCGCGCCGGAGGCAACGTCGATGTTGCCGCTCACCCGGACCTCGCCCTCGACCTTGCCGTCGGCGTGGATCGAGCCGTCGTAGATGAGCTTGCCTTCGAGGATGTCTCCGGGACCCATCGAGAACTGCTTGCGCCCGTCGCGTTTGACCTCACCGTTGTCGACAGAAGCCGTACCTTCTGCCACCGCCTCCTGAACGTCCATGCGTTACCCCCCGACTTGGAATTTAGGGGCTAAAGGTTAGACGCTGGCGGCTGCGAATTGACGATGTGAATGCATAGGCCTCGCCTGGCTATGAGAGTTTGCTTAGACGCACGCTGTCGAGCGCGCGTTCGAATCCCGGGAGCGCGCGATCGACCATATCGTCGTTTCCGGTGAGTGAGATGCGAAACCATCGTGGTAATTCGAAGAGCCGACCTGGCAGGACGTACACGTTTTCCTTGGCGAGGAGCTTCGTGAAGGCGACATCGTCCTCGAGCGGCGAGCGGACGAGGATGTAAAACGTGCCCTCGGGCTTGACCGTCTCATAACCCATCGCGTCGAGCGCGCCGACGATGCGATCGCGGCGGCGCTGCAGCGCGGCGACGTCGACGCTCGCTTTCTCGAGGTCGCCCATCGCGTACTGCAGCAGCGCGTTCGGATAGGCGTAGCCCGTGATCGACTGCGCGACGAACAGCGCAGTTCGCAGCTCCTCTCGGTCGGGCATCGTCGGCGGCATCGCGATGTAGCCGATGCGTTGGCCCGGCGCGACCAGTGTCTTGCCATACGTGTAGATGAGGAAAGACCGGTCGTAGTACCGGACCGGCGACTCGTGCTTGCGGCCGTCGTAGAGGATCCGGTTGTACGACTCGTCGGAGATCAGATAGACCGGGTGGTGTGTGCGGTGGAGAACATCCGCAAGGCTCTCCAGCTCGTCCGGCGTGAAGACGCGGCCGCTCGGGTTGTGCGGCGTGTTGATGATGATCGCCCGCGTTCGTGAGGTGATGTGCCATTCGATCGCGTCGACCGGCAACTCAAACTTCGGGGGTTCGAAGTCGACGCGAATCGCCTTCGCGCCGTTGGAGATGATCATCGGGACGTAGAAGAACCACGGCGGCGACAGGTAGATCACCTCGTCGCCCGGGTCGAGGACCGCGCGCAGCGTCGACGCCAGGCCGCCGAATGCGCCCGTTGTCATCGAGACATCAGCGGGATCGAAGTCGATCCCGGTCAGTTTGCCCAGAGACTCGACCGCGACCTGGATCGCCTTCGGGTCGCTGAACTTGTAGGCGAACCAATCCTTGTTCTGCGGCGCCGCCCATTTCGCGAGCGCCTGCTGGATCTCCGGCAGCGGCATCTCTTGCGGGTTGCCGAACTGCAGGTCGCTTGCATCTGCGCTCAGGGCGGCGTCCCCGGCTTCGCCCTCGCTGACAAACGAGAGCACCGGCTCGAGGTATTCGATCATCGCTCGCACCGTCGACGAGTAAGCGCTCATGCAAACTCTCCCAGCAGACCCTTCTCGGTGAGGCCGGCTGCTCGCGAAGAGATCGCGATGTACGGCTCGTGGCCGTAGCCGTTCTGCAGGAGATGTGGGTGGTCGCGGATCGCGATGCGCCAGTCCTCGAGCTGGCTGCGGTGGCAGTCGATGGCGCGCACCTTCATCATCACCTCGTCCGCGTCGAGCTCGATCACGACGTCGACTTTCTCCTGCGGTTGCAGCGGCAGCGCGCGGTCGCCTCCACCAAGGTGCATCGCCTCGCGGTAGAACTCGGCGAGCGGCTGGTCGACCGCGAGGTGATAGAGCGCGGGCCGTTCGCCTTCCGTCATGGCCGCGACGGCGGCGTCGGTGCACGCGCCCATCGCGATGTGGTCGGGATGGCCGTACGCACCGTCCGGCCCCCACCCCACCACCACGCGGGGTCGCAGTTTTGAGATCTCGTCCCAGATGCGCTGGGTGATCTCCTGCTGGTCGGACCGCGTCACCCCGCCGTCGGGGTAATCCCACAGCTCCACCCCGCTCAACGCAAGCGCGGCCGCGGCCTCCTCGAGCTCCTTGGCCCGGATGTCGGCTAGGTCCTCCTTCTTCGCGCCGGGCGGCTTGCCCGTCCACCCCGCCTCGCCGTAAGTGGCGCAGATGAGATGTGTCGCGATACCCGCGCGTGTGTGGCGCAGGATCAGTCCGCCCGAGCCCATCGACTCATCGTCGGGATGCGCCATCACGACGAGCAGGCCTCCCTTCTGCTCTTCCATAGACCGACTAGGGTATGCGGTCTTCGATCTCCCACGCGTGGTCGAGTGCGTGCCACGCGGTACGCCGGATCGCGTAGGCGACTGGCCATCTTCCGTCCGAGCTCGGGTTGCGGAAGCCGGCTAGAAGAGCCCTGCGGTCCGGCGCCTTCAGGCGCACGCCGATCCCCTTACCGTATTCGAGCTCGGCGTCCAGCACGTGCTGGAACATCTTGTCCCGGTCCCTTCCTCCACCGCGCGGCCCTTTGCGCAATTCGGCCGGCGCATTGGCGACGACCCTGTCGAGGTATTTCCAGCACGCTTCCAGCAGCGAGATATGGCGTGCGTGCTCGACGTTGGTCATGGTCTTCGACTCGCCCTTCGCCGGGATGCCGGGGGCGCCGAAGTCTGTAGTCGCGTTGCCCGCGAGCTTTTCGACGACGTCGAATTTGGTTGCGTCCTTGGGAAATTCGATACGCGCGAGCTTGGGGATCGACGCGTAGCGCGGCGCGTAGGAGGCAAGCGCTTCCAGTGCCGCCTCCGGGGTCTTGCCGGAGCGGGACCACCCGGGCCAGTCGGCGGCGCTGGCGAACACCCGCTTGCCGCCGACTTCGATATAGACCCGGGTTCGCGGCTTCACATAGCCGAGATTACCCCTCGCGAGGTCAGGTCTTTTCGGCTGCCTCCTGGGCCGCCGTTTCCCCGGCTTCGTGAGCCGGGTCCTCGTTGGAGGGACCGGAGCCCGGACCGCCGTGGCGGGCGGTGCCGTTGTTCTCAGCTGCCTCCTGGGCGGCGCTTTCCGCTGCCTCGTGGGCGGTGGCCTCGTTCGACGCGGGCGTCGGGGAGGCGGCGGCGAGGGCGGCGCTGGCCGGTGTGTAGTTCAGGCGGGCAAGCGCGGTTGCGCCGAGCACACCACCGAACACCATCGCCGCGGCGACTACGGACGCAAAAAGAATGACGCGAGTTCGATCCATGCATCGAATCTTCTGAGCCAAACCTCAAAACGAGCTTGGATTCGGGTGTGAGTTTCGGGTCCCGCCCAGCCCACCAGCGTTTTGGATCCAACCATTCGGGACGTGCGGCGGAAGCAGGTCACCGTGGCCCCGGGTTGTGGTATGTTAGCAACGGTTGCCAACCATGAGTCGAACAGCCGTGAGCCGAAGCTTCTCCCTCCGCCCAGATGAGGCGCCGCGGTTCGACCGCATGGTCGAGCGCCTCGCGAACGGGAGCCCTACTGAGTTCATACGGAAGGCAATGGACCGCATGGAAGCGGTAGAGAACTGGGAGCTCTTCGAACGGGTCCGTGAGGTCGGGCTGAAGCGGGCCGCCGCGGGCGGGATAACCAGCCCACGTCAGCGGCGTGATGCGGTCCAGTCGAGTCTCAACCGGAAAACGACTAAGCCACACGCCTGAGCGTGGTTTCGCCACGGCGAGTCCCAATCGTAGTGGACATCAACGTGTTAGTCGACGCTGTGGTGGCCGAACCGGACCCCGAACGGTGGGAGTCGCCGCCGCCGGTCCGCGGCGAAGCCTCGGCCATGACACTCGCGATCCTTAACGAGGGTCTGGAGTTCGAGCTCTGGCTGAGCAAGCATCTGATCGAGGGAACAACACGAGTCCTTCGTCGCGCCTTCGGCTTCACCAGCGGTGAGGCAGCCGCCTACATCGCGTTTCTGCGCGGTGTGACCAGCAGGGCGGGTGGTCTTGTCGAGCCTAATGTTCGCGTCGCCGAATGCGAGGACTGGGAGGACAACCGAGTCCTGGAGCTCGCCGAAACAGTCGGCGCGTTTCTAATCGTGAGCTCCGACGATCACCTCATTTCGATGTCGCCATGGCATGGGATTCCCATCCAATCCCCGGAAGCGTTTGTGTCACGCGTCGACGCCATGCGGCGGCGGTCTCGGAAAGGCTCTTGAGGACCGAGCCGGATCGGGCTGCCCTGAACAGTTACGTCGATGCGGTTCGCGTGACGGAAACCCCGGCCCCTCCGGCGCCTTCGGCGCCACCTCCCCATGAATGGGGAGGAGTTTTATTGGGGGCCGAGCCCCTCCGGCGCCTTCGGCGCCACCTCCCCATAAATGGGGAGGAGTTTTTGCCGACCAGCCCCTCCGGCGCCTTCGGCGCCACCTCCCCATAAATGGGGAGGAGTTCTCACTTGCCATCCCTAGGAATGGGGAGGAGTTTTCGCCCGGTCCAGCGCTTGGACGGAGCGCGACACGCAGCATCTTTCGCCCGCGAGGCACACCCAACGGTCGACAAAGCGCAGCGTCGAGCCGAGGATGCTGCCGGCGGTGCGCCCGCCGGCAGCTCTGACTTCAGAGGTTTTCGTGGATAAGACGGCCAAGGGTGTTGTACTTCTCCGGCTGGTTGCTCTTCAAATAGAAGGCTAGACCGATGCCAGCCGCGATGACTAAGAGGTCGATCGGGCCGAGCCAGCGCGCGAACCCGAGACCGCTGCTGACGAAATCGATGTTGGTGAACAGCAGGTACAGCACAAATGCCTGCCCGAGAAACGAGATGATCGGCGCCAGCACCGTGCTCCACCAGTGAACGTCGGTCCCATGGTGCTGCAGGAAGTACCTGAGGATCGCGACCGAGACCAGCGCCTGGACGGCGAGGATCACGATCACGCCCATGATCGCCATCAGGCCGTAGAGGTCGATGTAGGCCTGCTGGGTCGGGTTGTCACGGCCGGCGAAGATCGCGAAGAGGACCACGATCACCGCCGCGATCACCGATTGGGTGATCGAAGCGATGTGCGGACTCTTCCAGCGCGGGTGCGTCCGGCCCAACGCGGCAGGCAGGACCTTCTCCCGGCCGAGTGAATAGAAGTAGCGAGCTGCGGTGTTGTGAAACGCCATGCCGCATGCGAACGAGCCGGTGATGATCAGGACGCTCAGCGCCTGGTCAACCCCCAGTCCGATGAACTGCTGTGCCGGACCGAGGTAGAACTGTCCGGCGTTGGTCTGCGCCTGGCCGATCGCGTCCTTGAGGGTGGCGTAGCCGGCGAACGGAGCCCAGCTCGTCAACACATAGAACACGCCGAGGCCGATCACCGAGATGTACATCGCCATCGGGACGATGCGCTTGGGATCTCTTGACTCCTCGCCGTAGTTGGGAGCCATCTCGAAGCCGACCCACGACCAGAACGCGAAGAACAGGCCGATCGCGGGGATGCCCGCGGCGAGGGCACCGGTTGCTGGGAAGCCCTGGAACGCCTTGACCGGGTTGAGCGCCTCGAACGTAAACGCGGTCGACGTTGTCAAACCGCGCCCGATCATGAACACGTCGAAGATCAGCAGGAACAGGATCTCACCGACGAGCAACACGCCGAGGATCCGCGCCGAGATGCGGATGTCGAAGTAAGTTACGAGCGAGATCACGACCACCATGAAGAGAGCGAGCCACGGCCACTGGATGCCGTTCAGCCAGCCCGCACCGGTGGCGGTCCCGATCTGGCTCAGCTTCTGGTTGAGGAAGAATGCGAAGCCGCCGCACAGCGACGCTTCGAACACGGAATAGGCGACGACCGCCCCAAATCCCGTGCCGAGTCCGAGCTCCCGGCCAAGACCGTGGCTGATGTAGGAGTAGAAGCCACCGGCGGTCGTCACTTTGCGCGACATCGCCACGTATCCGACGGAGAAGACGGTGAGGATGACGGTGGCGAACATGAACGACGCCGCAGCGCCGAGACCGTTGCCGAATCCGACGACGAGCGGGGTGTTGAACAGCATCGCGGAGATCGGCGCCGAGCCGGTGACTGTAAGAAACAGCACGCCGGCCAAGCCGACCGCATGCTTGCGCAGCATCGGGACGTCCCCACGCGCCGAGACATCGAAAATATCCGCCTCCGCCTGCGCAAGCGGCCCGACGGCGCGCACCGTTTGATCAGCCATGTTGCGTCCCCTCCGTGTGCTTCCGAACTTCTGCCGGCATCAATAGATCTCCAGGTATTCCTGGAGCTCCCAATCCGTCACGTGGTCCGCGAACCGCTGCAGCTCGTACCGGCGCATGACGGTGTACGCCTGGACGAACTCACTCCCCAACATCTCAGTGATCTTTGCGTCGGCCTCGAGGAGCTGCAGCGATTCCTCGAGCGTGGTCGGCAGCTTGGGTTTCGACTCGTCCTCTTCTGCCGGCGGGTGCGCCGCGGCCTCGAGATCGAGCTTGTCTGTGATGCCCAGCAGGCCGCTCGCCAGCAGCGCGGCAGCGACCAGGTAGGGGTTGGACAGACCTGAGGGCGCGCGGTTCTCGATGTGCCGGCTCTCGGCCGAGCCGCCCTTGACCCGGACGAAGGCGCTGCGGTCCTCGGGTCCCCACGACACGTTGGTCGGACTGAAGGTGTGGCGGCGCCGGCGCTTGAGACAGTTGATGGTGGGCGCCAGCAGCGCGTAGATCGAAGCCGCGTGGCGCAGCTGGCCGGCGACGAACTGCTTGCCGACTGCCGATAGCCCTGACTCGCCGGCCATCACGTTCTTCCCTGTGCGCACGTCGAGGAGGCTCAGGTGCGTGTGCGCGCCGCAGCCCGCACCTCCGGCAAATGGCTTGGACATAAAGGACGCGAGGAGCCCTTCCTTGCGGGCGATCTCCTTGACGCCGTTCTTGAAGCTGAAGGCGATGTCGGGGCCGGCCATTCCGCGCCCCGGCGCGTAGTTGATCTCCCACTGGGAGCCCGCGTATTCGCAGTTGGCGGTGATGATGTCGATCCCGTACTCGCGCATCTCGCCGACGATCCGCTCGATCGCCGGTACCCACGTGTTCCGCACCGAGTTGAAGATCTGATAGCCCTCGAACAGCGGCTTGCGGGTCTCGGCGTCGAGGAGGTAGAACTCGGACTCCATCCCCATCACCGGGTCGTATCCGAGCTGCCTGGAGCGTTCGAGCACGCGAGCAAACACGTGACGAGGTGAGGCGGCGAGCGGCTTGCCGTCAGCCCACTTCGCGTCGCAGATGAATCGTCCTGTCGCTTCGAGCCAGGGCACGATCGCCGCGGTCGAGGGGTCCGGGTACAGCAGCTGGTCGGCGTAGGCGACCTCTTCGTTGTAGAGCGTCCCGGGCACGACGTCGGACCGGCTGTCCAGGACGGCCGCGCCGCCGTACATGTTCAGACCGTCCGATGCGTACCGAGCCGCGTGCTCGATCGGCACCAGCTTGGAGCGGCTCGTGCCGTGCATGTCGGGGAGCTCGAAGCGGACGTTGCGAATGCCTTGTTCCTTCCACCCCGTCAGCACCTGCTCGACCGAAGCGGACTTCTTCTCTGCTATCGCCATGGCCTCAACTCCTGCATCCGTTGTCCCAGACGCCGACCTCGAGCCCGAGCTCGCGTGCGATCGGCTCGACTGCATCTGCACGCTTGGCCGGCAAGACTGCAAGAACCCCGCCCTCGCGGCCGTCACCGCGAAGCAGCGCCGCCGCGATCGCGCGTGGTGGCTGCAGATGATGGCCGTTCCAACCCAGGGTCGGGTACGAATCGCGGACGGCGACCAATGCGTTCTTCGGTCCGCGGACCAGCATCGCCAGCTCGACGAAATGGCCGACGTCCCAGTCCGGCGTCGGACCCTGGACCTGCTCACCCTGGAGCTCACCCAACAGCACGTCCGGATCGGGGCGGCTGCCCCAAAGGCACCCGGTGCGGACGTTGGCGATGAGGCGCGCCCCCAGACCCGGAGCGTGTTCGACCAGGCGCTGCACCCGTTCGGCCGTCCACCGTCCGCGGATCGGCACGCATCGCAGCGCGCCATCGGAGAGGGACTCGATGGCCTGCACGAGACCGGCGGGCGAGGTGCCCGACTCGGCCGCGGCGACGATCGGGAGCTGGTTGCGGTAGGTGGTCAGGCTGGTCGCGCCGGGTGGGACGTACGGGCCACCTGCCGAGTCCGGAAGAGTCGTGCCGGCGCGGCTCGCAACGAGGTCTTCGTCCATTTCCTCGCCCGCGTGCGCGCTGAATCCGGACTCGACGAGAACCCGCGCGGCCCAGAACGGGCCGCACAGGTTGTCCTTCTGCTGCGCTGTTTTCAAGAAAAGCTGCGGCACTAGACGGACCTCATGTAGCGATCGCGCTCCCACTCGGTCACCGCCCCCCGGAACGCCTTGACCTCCCACTCGCGAGAGGTCACGTAGTAGTCGCTGAAACGCTCGTCGAGCGCATTCCGCAGAACGTCGTCCGACGCAAATGCGCGCAACGCGCTTTCCAGCGAGCCCGGCAGCTCCGGCGTGTCTGTCCGCGCGTACGCGTCGCCGACGATCGGGTCGGGCGGCGCGAGCTGGCGCTTGATTCCGTCCGCGGCGGACGCTGCGATGGCCGCGATCGCCAGGTACGGGTTGGCGTCGGCGCCAGGACGGCGGCACTCGAGCCGGCAGAGCTCGGGATGGTCGGGGCGGACGATGGCGCGAACGGCGCAGGACCGATTCTCGACCCCCCACGTGGCGTTCACCGGAGCGAACCAGCCGGGCACCAGGCGCTTGTAGGAGTTGATGGTCGGGTTGAGGAGCAGCGAGGCGGCGGGCAGGTGCTCCAGCACTCCGGCGATCGCGGACCGGAACACCGCCGGCAGCTCCTTCTTTTTATCTGCGACGCGGAATGCGTTCGCGCCGTCGCTCCAGCACGAGAAGTGGACGTGGCCGCTGGAACCCTCCTCGCCCGGGTTCGTCTTGGCAAGGAAGCTGGCGCGGAGGCCCATCGTGGCCGCGAGGTCCTTGACGGCCATCTTCGTCAGCGCGGCGTCGTCGGCCGCGCGCAGCGCCGGGCGCGCTCCAAGGTTCAGCTCGAGCAGCCCGGGCCCAGCTTCGGTGTGGACCGCGTCGAGCTCGACGCCCAGCGCCTCCAGCGCCGGCGCGAGCGCGCGCACAAACGATTCGAAACCCCCGACCTCGGTCAGGCTGTAGCTCAGCCCGCTCGAGAGCGGCCGGTCGCCCGCGTCCCAGAACCTGACCTCGTACTCGACCGCGGAAACGGCCTCGTAGCCCAGCTCGGCCAGGCCGTCCAGGACGCGGCGCAGGACTTCGCGCGAGGACAGCTCGCACCTGCTGCCGTCGGGCCAGCTCGGCGTTGCCAGGCACACCTTCCAGCCCGGCCGCCACGTCAGGTCGTGCAGCGTCGCCGGTTCCGGATGCACGATGAGGTCGCCGGCGCCGGTGCGGATGCCGAACTTCGTGTAATCGCTGATCGGCGTGTCGGTCGGGTCGAGCGCGAGCAGAAGGTCGGTCATCACGGTGCCGTGCCGCAGGGCCGATTCGAAAGCAGCCGGGCGCAAAGCCTTGCCGCGGATGGACCCGTTGACGTCGGGGATGCCGAGGAGGATGAAACCGCCGTCGTCTGTTTCCATCCGCTCGGTTTCGTGGAGCACTCGCTGCGCCGGCCTGGCTTCCGCGTCGATGGTGCTCATAGCTTTTGCCTGACCGCTTTTTCCACCGCGCCGATGCTCTCGGCGAATCGCCCGACCATCTGCCGCAGCTCGTCGTCAGTGCTGTTATACGCGGGCGCCAGGACCACCTCGTCGCCGGCGAATCCGTCCGGCGTCGAATGGGTGGAGCTCACCAGCAGCCCGTGCTCGAATGCGACGTCGTCGACCAGCGTCGCGGCGTCGAGCTCGTGCGGCAGGAACGACTTGCCATCGCGCGGGTCCACCAGCGACACGCCCAGCAGGAAGCCGCGGCCGCGCACCTCGCCGACGATGGTCGAGCCCTTCAATGCTTGCTCGAGCTCGTCGCGAAGCCTGGGTCCGCGGTCGTGGACGCGATCGACCAGCTTGTTTCTGATCAGGTAATCGAGCACCGCGAGACCGACCGCGCACGGTAGTGGCGCGCCATCCCATGTATGGCCGAGATCGAACTCGGCCGACCCTTCCGCCAGCGCGTCGTAAACGTGCTCGCGACAGAGCACGGCGGCGAGCGGCCAGTAGCCGGCGCCCAGACCCTTGCCGATGGTGACGATGTCGGGGTCGATGGGCAGCTGGTGCGCGGCGAG
>WNEY01004648.1_pt1 | contig 10830 bp, 9 predicted proteins | sample 5400531 | NCBI WGS metagenome assembly WNEY01 (sample SAMN13153338, study PRJNA577476) | soil metagenome | isolation source: 200 cm saprolite under Douglas fir tree site 1 | place: USA:California | collected 2015-04-18
TGCAGGACGCGAAGATCGTGAGCGGCTCGCCGTCGACGTCGCCGGCCGCAAATCGGTCGCGATAGGGGACGCGAGCCAGCTTCGGCGCGCCGGGCACGAGCCCGCTGAAAGGCGCTCCAGCGCGCAGCACTCGATCGGCCAGTTCTGGACGCTCCCACAGGCTCAGCACAGCTTTCTTGCGCAGCGACTTGCGACCATTCTTGCGGTGTTCGAGGATCTGGCGCGGCAGCGGGATGTCAACCGGGCAGATCTCCTGGCACGCGTTGCACTGGGTGCACAGCGTGTTCGGCAGGTCGGCCTCGTCCAGGCCGTGATGAAAAGGCGTCAGCACAAGCCCGATCGGGCCGTTGTAGATGTGGCCGAACTGGTGGCCCCCGACCGCCATGAAAGGCGGGCACGCGTTCGAGCACGCGCCGCATCGGATGCAGGTCAGCGCGTCCTTGAAAACCGGGTCGGCGCGCATCTGCTCGCGTCCGTTGTCGAGAATCACGCAGTGCATCTCGCGAGGACCGTGCACGCCGATCGTCAGCGACTGCTCGATGTCCGCGGATCGCGACGGGCCAGTGATCCAGTTCACGTAGCTGGTCATGACCTGGCCGGTGCCGCTGCGCGGCAGCATGCGCAGCACCGCGACAGCGTCGTCTAGCGTCGCGACCACCTTGTCCATTCCGAACAACGCGATGTGGACCGGTGGCAGCGTCGTCGTGAGGTCGGCGTTGCCCTCATTGGTGACGAGGACGATGGTCCCGGTCTCTGCGATCGCCATGTTGGCGCCGCTGATGCCGACTGTGGCGTCGATGAACTTCTGGCGCAGGGATTCGCGCGCGTGGTGCTGGATCGCCTCGACTGTCGCTTCCGTGCCAAAGACGTTGGCGGCGTCCTCTTTCGTCAGGTGAATCGCCGGCGCAATCAGGTGCGAGGGATGCGTGTGCGTGAGCTGCACCATGCGCTCGCCCAGGTCTGTCTCGACCACCTCCATGCCGAGCGACTCGAGGTGCGGATTCAGCTCGATCTCCTCGGACGCCATCGATTTGACCTTGGTCACGATCATTCGATCGCCGCCTTTCTTGTGGCTGCCGGCGTTCCAGCAGATCTGGGCGATGATGTCGCGCGCTTCGGCCGCGTCTTTGGCGAAGTGCACCTTGCCGCCGACTGCCTCAAGCCGCTCTGTGAACTGCTCGACAAGCTCGGGCAATCGATCGAGGTTGGTCTGACGCCGCCGCTTCAAGTCTGCGCGGCCCTTGTCGAAGTCGAAGCTCTCGAAGGCGGCGTTACGGCGCGCGCGGAGGCCCGTCATGGCGTGGACGAGAGCGCGCTGCAGGTCCGGGTCGGCGAGCGCCTTGTTGACCCGGTGCGAGAAGTGGCGACGACTTTCAGGCACGCGTTTGGGTGGCTTCTCGGATCGCTTCCACGACATCGCCTGGTGTCGACACCGGCGCCAAGCATATTGTTCCGGCGCAGACAACGGCTCGCTTGTCGCCGGAGGGATCGATGACCGCGTATGGATGCGCCGACGCCGCGGCGCGCGCCAGCTGTGGGTTTGACGTCGTCACCTTGATCGCGTGACGTGTGCGGTCGAGCGCGCGAGCGAAGACCGCGGCCATCAGGCCGTACTGCCTGGGCAAGGCGGCGACCGATTCGAGGGCGCGGCGAGCGCGTTCGAGGTAAGGCGTGGCCGGGTCGCCGGTCAGGATGTCGAGCTCGACGAGCGCGATCGCCGCAATCGAGTTCTCGACGAGCGGCTTGATCGGCTCGGCAAGGCGGCCGAGGGAATCGGTCCGCGCGTGGTCGAAGAATCCGCCGAGGTTGGGATCGCCGTACTGCTCCTCGAGGTTTCCGGCCAGGTTCAGCGCCGCAGGCATCCACCGGTCGCCAAGTCCCGCCTGGTGGGCGCGCAGCGCGGCCCAAAGGCTCCAGACCTGGTCAGCCAGCTGTCCGCCGGCTCCCTCGGCATGAGTCATCCCTTCGTCGCGCCTGTAGGCGTCGCGGAACAGGCGCTCGAGCAGCCTGGCCGCGTTCTCACGCAGCGCCGGGCGATCCAGGCGCACGGCCGCGTCGAGATAGGCGATCGCGAGCGCAGCATTCCAGGACGTGTACACGCGGCGGTCGACATATGGCGCCGGACGCTGGCCACGCTCCTCCGCATCCATGGAGTAGTAGTGCTCGTCCGCGTCCTGGCTGCCCGCGTAGAGCCCAGTCTTGGGGTCGCGCAGGACGCGGTCGAGGTAGCCCGTCGTGGAATCGAGCACCGATTCGAGGCCGGCCTGGGAGAGCCCGCTCACCAGGCCGGCATGGTCCTCCAGCATCTTCTCGAAATGCGGGACGCTCCAGTCCTGCGTAGTCGAATAACGGAAGAACCCACCTTCGACGTGGTCGTAGGTGCCGCCTCCTGCCATGTGCTCCAGGGTGTGAACGGCGATCTGGCGCAGCTTCGAATCCGAGCGCAGCTGCGACTGTTCGAGCAGCAGCAGGATGGCGTCGGTCTGCGGAAACTTGGGCGCGCCGCCGAAACCGCCGTACGCCGGGTCGTATGCCGCGGTCACCGCTTCGAGGACCGAATCGACGAGCCCGTTGTCGAGGGACGCCGCGCTCCGGGCGACTGCAGACCCGGCGCGCTTGCGGGCCTCGAGCACCCGGGTCGCAATCTCCGGCTGGTTGGTCCGGTAATAGCTCGCGATGCGCGCGAGCGCGTCCGCCATCTGGTCAGGAGGCAGGTAGGTCGCGCCCGTGAGGATGTCGCCCGACGGAGTCAGGAATGCGGTCGAGGGCCACCCGCCCATGTTGTAGCGCTGGTTGATGTCAGGCCGCACGTCGTTGTCGACCCGGATCGGAACGTACTCGCGGTTGATGAGGTCGATGATTCCGGGGTGTGAGTACGTCGTCTCGTCCATCACGTGGCACCAGTGGCACCAGACAGCGGAGATGGAGAGCAGGATCGGGCGCGTGGTGAGCTTCGCTTCCTCGAAAGCCCCGGCCGACCATGGACGCCAGTTGATCTCTGCAGCGCGGTTCGGGCGCGGCGAAAAGTGGAATTCTTGGGTCTCGTCTCCCACACGACAAGGTTACGCGGGTGAAACAATGGCACTGTGATCTCGACCAGCGCGGTCGATGCGTACATCGAGAAGAATTCGCGGCGCTTCATCGATGAGCTGAAAGAGCTGTGCTCTTTCCCGAGCATCTCCAACCACGGAAAGGACGCAGTCGAGCCGGCGCGCGGCTGGATTGCCGACCGCCTTGCGCGCTTTACAGACCGTGTCGAAACCCTGGACGCCGGCGGCATGCCGGCCCTCTACGCGGAGGTGCCGGGCGCGGGCCGGCGCAGGCTGCTCCTCTACCAGCACTACGACGTGCAGCCGGTCGACCCGATCGACCTGTGGGACTCGCCTCCGTTCGAACCGGTTGAGAAAGAGGGGCGGATCATCGCGCGTGGGGTCGCCGACGACAAGGCGGACGTGATGGCGCGGATCCACGCGCTCGAGACGTTGAAGGCGCTCGGCGAGGTGCCCGTGACGCTGCGCTTCCTGGTCGAGGGCGAAGAGGAGATCGGATCCAAGACCTTCGAAAAGATCGCGCACGAGCACGCCGGCAAGCTCGCCGCTGACGGCTGTCTATGGGAGTCCGGCGCTTCGTTTGACGACGCGGGCAGACCGACGATCCAGTTCGGCTGTCGCGGTCTCCTGTACGTGCAGCTGCGAGTGAATATGCTCGCATTCGACCAGCATTCGGGCTGGGCCTGCATCTATCCGTCGGCCGCGATGTACATGATCGGCGCGCTTGCCAGCCTGCGCGACCAGGAGATGAACATCCGGATCGAAGGTTTCTACGACAAGGTGGTCAAACCGACAGAGTCCGACCGCCGGATGATGGCGAAGATCGACCCCGAGGTGGAGAAGCGCAAGAAGCTCGTCGGATTCGATCGCCTGGTTCGCGATCCGAGGCCTGAAGAGGTGATCGAGCAGATGCTCTTCACGCCGACCTGCAACATCGCCGGCGTCACGACCGGCTACCAGGGACCTGGGTCAAAAACGGTGCTCCCCGCCGAAGCCACGGCCAAGCTGGACTTCCGGCTCATCCCCAACCAGGACCCGGCCGACGTGCTGGCCCAGCTGCGCAAGCACCTCGACGCTCACGGTTTTGAAAAGGTCGAGATCCAGTGGAGCGACGGCGAAAAACCGGCGCGCTCAGACCCGGATTCGGCCGTCGGCAAAACCATGATCGAGTGCGTTCGCGAGCTGCACGGCGAGCCCGTACTCTGGCCGTTCATGCCCGCCACGGGACCGATGCACCCGGTCGTCGCGGACCTCGGCATCCCGACCGTGCTGCCCGTGGGAGTCGGACGCCCGGACAACCGGATTCACGCCCCCAACGAGAACATCCACGCCGCCGACTACGTCAACGCGGTGCGCCTGATGTGCCGCGTCTGGGAGCGCTTCGGAGCGGGCTAGCGTGGAGAAGCTCACCGACAAGCTGTTCACCGTCAAGTTCAACGAGGACACCGGGCGCCCTCACATCGAGGTCGTCGACCAGAACGTTTGCGCCCTGAAGTGCACGGGCAAGTACTGCAACCACTTCTGTCCGGCCGGCGTCTATGAATGGAACGGGGAGCAGCAGAAAAACCTTGTCAGCTTCGGCAACTGCATCGAGTGCGGGGCATGCTCCATCGGGTGCCCGTTCGACAACATCGCCTGCCACAGCCCCCGGGGGGGCTACGGCGCCCAGTTCAAGCACGGCTAGCCGAACGGAATACGAGCGGGCACCGGCGCAATTCAAATTGATGCAGTGAGCGAATACGACGTGGTCATCGTTGGAGGGGGTCCCGCCGGGCTGGCGGCCGCCCTCTACACGGCCCGGATGGACCTGAGAACCGTGGTGGTGGACCGGGGCCCCCTGGGCGGGCAGCTCCTGAACACCGAGCTCATCGAGGACTACCCGGGATTCGAATCGATCCTCGGGTCGGAGCTGGCCACCAAGATGGGCGAGCACTCAAGGAAGTTTGGCGTCGAGATTCGGGACTTCGAGCCGGTCAACGAGATCGACGTCGAGGGCGAGACCAAGGTGGTGCGGCTGGAGTCCGGGCAGGAGCTGCGCGCCCCGGCGCTGATCATGGCCGCCGGCGGCCTGCCGCGGTACCTGGAGGTGCCGGGCGAGAAGGAGTTCTGGGGTCGCGGCGTGAGCTACTGCGCCGTCTGCGATGGAGCCTTTTTCAAGGGCCAGGAGCTGGCCGTCATCGGCGGTGGTGACGCCGCGGTGGAGGAGGGGGACTTTCTCACCCGCTACGCGTCGAAGGTGTACATCATTCACCGGCGCAGCGAGCTGCGCGCCCAGCCGATCTTGATCGATCGGGCGAAGGCCAACCCGAAGATCGAGTTCATCTTCGACGCGCAGGTGAAGGACATCGCGGGCGACAGCAAGGTGCAGGTCGTGCACTACGAGCAGCGCGGCAAGCTGAAGGAGCTCGCGGTCGGCGGAGTCTTCATCTTCGTCGGTTTCGTGCCGAACTCTGCGCTCCTCAAGGTGCACGTCGATCACGACGAGGCGGGCTACATCATCACCGACCGCAACATGCAGACGTCGGTCGATGGCATCTGGGCTGTCGGCGACGTCCGCTCGCAGCTGACCAAGCAGATCGCGACCGCGGTCGGCGACGGCACGACTGCCGCCGTGGCGGCCTCGATGTACGTGACCTCGCTCAAGGACGCCGCCAGGGCCTGAGACGCGCTCCGCGCCAACCATGTAGGCTGGCGCCACCGTTTTATTTACGTCTTGAAGCGAGAGGAAGGAAGGGTGCACCTGAAGTTCATCGCGGCTAAAGCCGCGGCTGTCGTTGCTCTGTCATGTATGGCATCGATTTCGATCACCACTCTTGTGGTCTACGCCGACGCCAACCCCAACAACCACGGGCACCACTATGGCCAGCTCAAGCACCAGCATGCGCCGGCGCCGGCGCCGCAGCCGCCGCCCGCTCCGAAACCCAACGCACCGCCTGTCGTGCCCGTCGGGTCGCATCCGAATGTATCGATCGCGCAGACCATTGCGCCACCGGTCTCGGGCGGTGCGACGCTGCCGCTTCCGGACCTGGGAGGTCAGGACAAGGCCCCGCAGAACGTGGTCGCGTCGGTGCCGCCGGTCCGGGACCCGAACCTGTGGGTCGTCGAGGCGCTGCTGCCGGCGCTTTTGATTGTCTGGCTCATCATGCTGGCGAGCGCGCGGGCCTTGCAGAATCGGAAGCGCGCTCCTGCGGAGCAGCCGGCCTAGGCCGTTACGTCGATCCAGACCAGGCCCGGGGGCAGGGTCAAAACCTGGCCGCTGTCGAGGGTGAACGTCAGCGGTCCGTGACTGTCGGTGGAGCTCCACGTACCCGCATAACCCATTCCTTTGTAAAAGAGGTCGAAGCGGCCGCTAGTGTCGAGGTCGTAGTCGTGGATATGAGCCCCGTGGCCGTCGCCGACATTGAGGAGATATTCCTTGGTGTGCAAGGTGATCAGCATCTCGATCCGCAGCGGCTGGCCCAAGCTGGCATCGGCGTAGGGATGGCCCTCTTCGGTCTTCAGATAGGTGCCCGTCGCCGCGTCGTACTTGTAGACCGAATAGTGCTCATCGACATTTACTGTCGCCGCTGACGAGCTCGCCGGGAGCACGGGCCTGGTCTTCGGGATCGTGAACGTGGCGAGCCCGGAGAAATAGTTGTCCTCGGCCGCCTTGACCAGGGGGCCCGTGATCATCAGGTTGTCCGGCGCGTAGCGCGGTGGGGCGGCGCGGAACTGATACCCGATGGTGTCGAAGAACTGTGGCGTCGGGTCCTGGGCGGCGCGCGCGGCTGTTGCCGCCGACTCACCCGACTGGAAAAGTAGACCCCTGTAATGGCGGCCGAGCTTCAGGGATATGAATCGCGCGGAGCGCATCGGGCCGATCAGGTCCGGCGTGTTGTCGTACATCGCGGTCAACCGGGTGATGCCGCCTTCGGCCAGGTACTCCCAGACGATGTCCGCCGCCTGGAGCCCGTTCTGGTCACGCGCAAACTCGTCGTTGGGGATCTGGATGAGGGCCGGAAACCTGAGCGCGGTCGTGTGCTCACGGTCGTGGTAGTAGATCCCGGTGTTGAAGGTGAAAGTGCTGGGCACAAGGTGCCCCGTCTGGTCGCGTCCACCCGCGTTCAGCTGAACCTTCAGCGGTCCGGATGGGATTCCCGAGGTCGAGACCGTGGCGCTCCTGTCGTCGGTTGCCCACTTGAGATCGACGACCTGCGCCCCGAACGTGACCTTGATCGTCGTCGGTTCCATCGCGTCGTTGAAGTTGAGCTTCAAGGTGGTTCCCGGGTCGATCTCCGTTCCGTCGGTGAGCGGCGTGCCCGCGGTTCCGGTGATCGACGTGACGTGCGGCACGATGAGTGTGCTGAAGGTCCACGTGCTCCCTTGGACTCGGTGCCGTCCGATGTCAACGATCGGCTTGATGGTGACCGTGTAGGTCGTCAGATCGTTCAGCCCTTTTGTCGGCGACCACGCGTACTGCGTCTGACCATCGAGGCTTGAAATCGTCCCATCGACTCCAGGGCTTATGGAAAAAGCCCCTTGCACCGCCGCCAGCGCGACGGGGCGGCTGAAGGTGAGCAGGATTCGGCTGTCTGTTGGGACGTCCTTCTGTCCGCTCTTGAAGTTCGTCGCGAGCGTGGTCGGCAGCGTGTTCTCGTAAAAGAGAAATGCGCCGATGCCGGTCAGCAGAACGACGACCACGAGTCCGACGGACACGAGGCCTCGACGTGGAAAACCTGGCCGGCGACGCGAGCGTCGCCTGTAGGGCGGTGCAGGCGGCAGCGACGGCTCGATCTCGGGGAGCGACGTGAAAATGGACAACGGGCCGCCGGAGATTATCTCAGACTTGGCCCGGCTCGGTCTTCATCGCCCGCAGGTAAGAGAAGGTGTAAATGCCTGTCGCGTGGCCGCTCTCGAAGGCGATCTGGAATGCGTACTGACCGACCAGCACGACGTCTTTGATGCGCAGCTCTTCAGGCGTGAGCGACTTGACCCGCGCCAGTCGCCCCGGTGCGCCTGCCTCACCCCGACATTCGGCGCAGGGACATGCCCAGCGCAGCTGCTCCGCGGAGTACGTGGTGTGTTGACCGCCTTCCCACGTGATCTCCATCGACTGGCTGGCGCGGTCGACGTCGACGTTGACCGGGAACGGATCGGGATCTTGCAGCTGTGTAGCGCCTAGTGGACGTTGATGACCGGTAGCTGGCGAAACGATTGGATCGACGTGCGCGCCGCAACCTGCGAAGCGATGTGCTCGAATGCTTTGGCGCCGGCGGACTCGGGGCGCGAGATGACCACCGGCGTCCCAAGGTCGGCGTCCTCACGAATGCCCTCTTCGAGTGGAACCGCACCGAGGAATGGAACGCCAAGGCGCTTGGCGGCCGATTCGGCTCCGCCATGGCTGAAGATCTCGTGCCGGTGCCCGCAGCTGGGGCAGACGTACCAGCTCATGTTCTCGATCAGTCCAAGCGGTGTGACGTTCAACTTCCTGAACATCTGCAGCGCTTTCACAGCGATGTCGGTGGCCACGTCCTGCGGAGTGCAGACGATGGCGACACCGGTCAGCGGAACGGCCTGCGCGAGGGTCAGCGAGGCGTCGCCCGTGCCCGGCGGCAGGTCGATGACGAGGTAGTCGAGCTGGCCCCAATCGACCTGGACCATCATCGCCTCGATCGCCTTGCCGACCATCGGCCCGCGATAGATCGTCGGCTGCTCGCCGGGATAGATGTGGCCGAAAGACATGAGCTTCAACCCGTGGGCCTCGATGGGGCGGAGGCGGCCATTGACCTGTTCGGGCACCTGCTTGGAGCCGGTCATCGCGGGCACCGAAGGTCCGTAGATGTCCGCGTCGAGCAATCCGACCGACGCACCGCTCTTGCGCAGGGCGGCCGCAAGGTTGACAGCGACGGTCGACTTGCCGACGCCGCCCTTACCGGAGGCGACGGCGATCGTCTGCTTCACACCGGGAAGGATTTCGGACGGCTTTGGCCGCATGAAAGCGGGTCGCACGTTGGCCGTCATGCGGACGTCGACGCCCGTCACACCTGGTAGTTCTCCGACGAGGTCCTGCGCCTGCGACTTGAAGCGGTCACGGACCGGGCAGGCCGGGGTGGTGAGCTCGAAGGTGAAGCTGACCTTGCCCTGGGGGGTGACGTCCAGCTCCTTGATCATCCCGAGGCTCACCACGTCGCGACCGAGGTCGGGGTCCTGGATGTGGGACAGCACGTCGAGAATCTGTTGCGAGGAAGGGACGGCCATCGTCACGGCATGTTACCGGGACTCCAGGGCCGTCCTAGGTCGGCGACTCCGTGTCCAAACCCGCATCGACAGCCGTATGCGGGTTTCGTTCCGCTCTCGTACCCGCATCCACGAGGCGGATGCGGGTATAGGCGCCCTCAGTAATCACCCGGCGCGCCGCCAACATTCAACGCACCCCTGGCGGGGCCCACCCTACCGTTTTGGCTTCCCACCCCCAAGCCGACGCACCGAACCGCGGTTGAACTTAGCCGCAACTCGGGGCGATGACAACCCTGCCTGTTAATTTCGCGTGACATGAGCGGTCGCTCTGAGCTGCTGGACCTTCAGGCGGCCTGCAGTGCATGCCACGTCTGCGTCGACCAGGGGATCATCCCGGCGGCCACACCCACCTTTGCCGGGACGTGGGGCGCGCCTTTCTTCCTCGTCGGTCAGGCGCCCGGTCCGGTCGAGAGAGAGTCGCGCCGCCCGTTCTCCGGACGGGCGGGCAAGGAGCTCGATCGGTGGATGGTGCGGGCCGGGTTCGCCAGCCCAGAAGAGTTCAGGCGCCTCACGTACATCGCCGCCCTGATGCGCTGCTTTCCCGGCCGCAACCGCGCCGGGAACGGCGACCTCAAGCCGCCGCCCGCCGCCGTTGCCAACTGCGCGCACTGGCTCGACGCCGAGCTTCGCCTCCTCAAGCCGAAGGTGGTGATCCTCGTCGGGCAGCTCGCCATCGCCCGCTTCCTCGGGCCAGGCCCACTGGAGGATCGTGTCGGCCGTCGCTTCGGCGAGCGACCCGTGATGGTTCCGCTTCCTCACCCTTCGGGCCAGAGCCGCTGGCTCAACGACCCGGCCAACCGGGACCGCCTCTCCGCGGCGCTGGAGTTGCTGGACCAACTTCGCTCAAGCCTTGCGCTGGCGCATAGAAGGCGGTCAAATAGCGACGGCGGTCCGGCAACCGCCCCGCTCTGAGCGGGCGATATCGTTGTCGATGAGGAGAAAGGCGTGAAGTATCTGCTGGTTTATTACGGTGGGGGAATGCCCGAGACGCCCGCGGCTCAGGCTCGGGTGTTGAAGCAATGGGAGAAGTGGTTCACCAAGCTGGGGCCTGCGGTGGTCGACGGCGGCAACCCATTCTCTGGTGCGGTCAGCAAAGTCAAGGAGGACGGCACGATCGCGAAAGGCCCCATCGGCAAACGCGCGACGGGCTACAAGGCTGTCCGATCATCAAGAGCGGAGGACAGATCGCCGTCTACGAAACCTTCAACGCGATGTGATCCGTCCGCTCTGAAAGGTTGCCTTCATTTTTTGCCAAGCGGGCCGGCGGGCGCGTCACCATCACAGGTGCCGATGCCCGCCACCTGGCCCGCTCGCTGAGGGCGCGCGTCGGCGAGGAGATCGAGGTCATCGATCCGTCGGGCCACCTGCTCAACGTCCGGCTCGACGCCGTTTCGCCAGAACGGGTCGAAGGGGTGGTCCTGGGGGAGAGACCGCACAACCCCGAGCCCACCGCGAAGATCATCATCGCGATCGCCAACCTGCCGGCGCCCGCGCTCGAGCTGGT
>WNEY01004907.1_pt1 | contig 10830 bp, 14 predicted proteins | sample 5400531 | NCBI WGS metagenome assembly WNEY01 (sample SAMN13153338, study PRJNA577476) | soil metagenome | isolation source: 200 cm saprolite under Douglas fir tree site 1 | place: USA:California | collected 2015-04-18
ACGACTGGGGCTCCATCTTCTTGATCAACGTGCCAGTGGTGGTGATCGGCGTCATCGGCGTGTGGTTGTTCGTGCCGGAGAGCAAGGACCCCGCCGCGCGACGGCTCGACTGGATCGGAGCGATCCTCGAGGTGGTCGGTGTCACAGGCATCGTCTACGGGATCATCGAAGAACCGCTCCGTGGCTGGAGCGACCTCCAGGTATACGGACCGATCGCGGGCGGTGTGCTCTTGCTCGTTGCATTCGCTGTGCGCCAGCTCCGCGTGCGCGTCCCGCTCATCGACCTGAAGCTTTTCAAGAGCGCTCGATTCACGTGGGCGACGGTCGCCTTCACGGTTGTCGGCTTCGCCCTCACCGGAGTGCTCTTCATCCTCTCGCCCTTCCTGCAGATCGTCCAGGGCAGCGACGCACAGGGCACCGGCATCCGGTTGCTGCCCCTGATCGCGGCCATGATGGTCGGCGCCGTATCGACCGATTCGGTCGCGAAGCGGATTGGCACGAAGGTGACCGTGGCCGGTGGGATGCTCGGCTGCGCCGTCGGGATGATCATCCTGTCGCGTGTCGGCGTCGACACCGGTTATGGGCTGGTGGCGCTTTCGCTGGCCATCATCGGGCTCAGCATCGCCTTCACGATGATCCCCTCGCTTGACGCCATACTCGGCTCGTTGCCGGCCGGCGAGACCGGCGCCGGCAGCGCACTCACCCGCACCCTGCAGAACATCGGCTCTTCGTTCGGTGTCGCTGTCATGGGCAGCATTCTCAACAGCGCGTACAAGTCAGGTCTCGGCGGCCATCTCAGCGGACTGCCGGCGCAGGTTCAGGCCGCCGCGCAAAGCAGCGTCGCGGTGGCGGCGGCGCTGGCACACCACCTCCCGGGCCCCATCGGTGCTCAACTGCTGCGAGCGGCCCAGGACGCTTACTCTCAAGGTATGTCGGAGGTGATGCTGGTGAGCGCGGCGATGATGATCGGCGGTGCGGTGCTCATGGCTCTGTTCCTCCCGGCGGGATCCCCTCTCCGCGCGGGGGAGAGGGTTAGGGAGATGGACGTGGCCTGATGCCCCACACAATCACGCCGGTCGCGCAAGGGCTTCGAGAGCGCAAGAAGCTCAAGACCAAAGAGGCGATCCAACGCGAGGCCCTGCGTCTGATCGAGGCCCAGGGCTACGCCGAGACGACGATCGAGCAGATCGCGGCCGCCGCCGAGATCTCCCCCAGCACCTTCTTCAACTATTTTCCGACCAAAGAGGACGTCGTCCTGTTCGACCGCTACGACCCGATGATCTTTTCGATGATGTCGTCCATACCGCCGAGCCAACCCCTGAGCGCGGTGGTGTACGGGCTGCTCGATGGACTCGCGGGCGTAATGGAGCGCGACCACGACGTCATCCTCGCCCGATCGAAGCTCTCGCTCGCAGTGCCCGAGTTGCGGGCGCGGTTCTGGGAGGAGATAGAGAAGGCGCGAGATCTCATCGCGACCGTACTGGCCTCCCGGACGGGTCGGGATGCCTCCGATTTCGAGCTGAGGGTCCTGGCCATGGTCTTCTTGACCGCAACCTTTGAGGCCATCCTGGAGTGGATCAGGGAAGATGGCCGCGGGGACATGGTCAAACTCGTCCGACAGGCTCTTGACCTTGCGCAGATCGGCCCGCGACTCGACGAGCTCGAGTCCGCATCGCGCAAGACCAGCTAAGCCCCGGCCAGACCAGCTTCGTAAGCAAGGATCACCGCCTGCACGCGGTCGCGTAGCTCGAGCTTGTCGAGCAAGTGCGCGACATGAGTCTTCACGGTGGTCTCGGCCACGTGGAGCCGTGCGGCAATCTCGGCGTTGGTGAGCCCTCGCGCCACCTCACGCAGCACTTCTACCTCGCGTTCCGTCAGGCGGTCCAGCTCCTTCGGCTTGCGCCCGCTCGGTTCCGGCCGCTTTGCAAACTCTTCGATAAGCCGCCGCGTGACCGACGGGGCGAGCAGCGCGTCACCTGACGCGACCTCGCGGATCGCGCGGATCAGGTCCTCCGGAGGCGCGGCCTTCAGCAGGAATCCAGATGCGCCGGCGGAGAGTGCGTCGAAGACGTACTCATCCAGCTCGTGGGTCGTGAGGATCACGACCCTTGTTGTGCTCGCCACCTGTCGCGTCGCCGCGAGGCCGTCCATACGCGGCATGCGAATATCCATCAGTACGACATCCGGTTTCTCGCGCCGGACGAGGTCGATCGCCTCGCGGCCGTCAGCGGCCTCACCCGCCACCTGCATATCGGGCTGCGACTCGACGATCATCCGGAAGCCCGCGCGAACAAGCGCCTGGTCGTCAGCGAGGGCGACTCGTATCACGTCATGAGTTTGGCGTGAACGACGTAGCCGCCTAGCGATCCCGAACCGGAGGCGAGCTCGCCGTTGAACAGCTCGACGCGTTCACGCATGCCGATCAAGCCGTGTCCGGTGGACGCCCCGGCCGTCTGCTGCTCGCCGATTCCGTTGTCGCTGACCGTGATCAGGACTGCATCCGGCTGGTACGCGACGGTGATCTCGACGCGGCTGGCATGTGCGTGCTTGAGAACGTTCGTCACCGACTCCTGCAGGATGCGATAGGCGGACAGGTCGAGCGCGGCCGGCAGCGGCCTTCGCTCGCCTGTGACCTTGAGCGTCGCCTCCAGCCCCGCGTCGCGCACTGTTTTCATCAACGCCTCGACCTGGTCCAGCCCGGGCTGCGGAGTAAGTGGGGCGTCATCCGATTGCTTTCGCAACACGCCCAGCAGCCGGTTCAGCTCTGCCAGCGTGTCGCGAGCCGTGCTTTCGATCGATTGCAGGGCTTCTTTGCTCGAGTTGCCCGAGACCCGCGCGGCGCCCGCCTGAATGGCCATCACGCTCACGTTATGCGCGACCACGTCGTGCAGCTCACGCGCGATGCGCAGCCGCTCCTCCTCGGCTGCCTGATCGCGTTCTTGCTTGTGGCGCGCGACGATGTCGATGAAGAACTGGCGCCGCGATCGCATGTAGTCACCGATGACCCAGGCCACCAGCGAGGTCGCGCCGGCCGGGATCAAGATCCTGCTGAGTGCGAACTGGCCGAATACGAGCAAGGCGACCGCGATCGCGATGATGGCGATGGCGGCGGCGGCGACGATGAGACGCGCAACGGTTCTGTCGTAGACGGACACGGCGTACACGGCGAAAACCAGGGCAGGGCCCGACGGTTCGTTGGAGAGTCCCGTCGCCCATTTGACGATCTCAACGCAGGCGATGACGAGCAGGACCGCAACGGGATATTTCCGCCTCCACCAAAGCGGCAGTGCTTCGCCGAACAGGACGAGTACCGCCCCAGCTGCGAACGATCCGAACCGAAAGTAGGAGCCGGCCATCGCGCCGATTCCAACTGCAAGGTTGAATCCGACCACAACCGCGTCTGTAAGCCGCGGCCGACCTGTGATCCATGACCACGGCCGGCCGCGTAGAGGTTGTTGTCCACGAATCTGTCGGTCTATGTGACGTCCCTCAGCCGAAGCAAACCGGCCGCCACGATCATCAGGCCAACACCATAGGCCGCGAGCACCAGCACCGCACTCTCGGCACTGATCGCCGGGCCGACTGTTCGGCCGAACGCCGGCGAAGTGAAGCTTTGGGCTAGAGCGTTGACGTTCTGCCCCACGAACAGGTTCCCGATCCACTGGTAGGCGCCGTTGTTGATGCTGTCAATGAACCGCACTGCGATGAGCTCGACGGCCAGGATGTAGATCAGCCCGGCGCCCAGCGCCGCTGCGGACTGCCTGATCAACACACCGAGAGCGAGCCCGATGGCTCCCTCGACCGCGAATGCGAGCCAGATCGCGCCGAAGCCTTTCACGATGTCAGTTGCTGCCGGCCACGTGATGGCGTGGCTCTGGAACGAAGCCACCACGACGCTCATCAACGCACCGGTGACAAACAGCACGACCGCCAGGATGCCCATCCACGTCGTGAACACAACGGAGCGGCCGGTCCACACGGTCAGACGGCCGGGGTGCTGCGTGAACATGGTTTTCAGGGTTCCCCACCCGAATTCGGAGCCGGCGAACAGCGCTCCGAGGACAATCGCGATCGCCGCGCCGACGGGAAATGCTGCCCCCATGACGGCGTTGACGAACTGGTCGGGATAGAGAGTGAGGATGGAGACGAGTCCGCCGCGATCTCTAGCTCCCGGGTGCAAGGCCTGGTACCAGTTGAGGCTGTACACCAGCACCGTGATGCCCGCGATGAGACCCGAGGACACGAGGAACGCCGGTCGGAATCGGAGCTTTCGCCACTCAGATTTGATGGTTGCGATCATGACCCTTGCTTCTCCCCTGTCAGCTGGAAGAAGACTTCCTCCAGCGATCTTTCGAATGGCCGCAGCTCGCTGACTCCAACGCCGGCGCCGACGAGCTCGCGATTGATGTCGATGCTGTGCGCGGGGTCGGTGGCCAGGTGGATGAAACCGTCCTGGCGACTCACCGCCGCTGCGCCGAACATCCGGCGGAGGATCTCGGCCGCGCGGTCCGACGAGTCGGCCCTGACGAGAACGCCCTTCTCGCCGATCAGCTCACGGACGGTCGACTGGCTGACCAGCTTGCCGCCGCTGATCACGCCCACGCGGTCGCAGATTTGCTCGACCTCACCGAGGAGGTGGCTCGACAGCAGCACTGTGCGGTCACCCTGGCCGATGTCCTTGATGAGTTTGCGCATCTCGGCCATGCCCTGCGGGTCGAGTCCGTTGGTGGGCTCGTCGAGGATGAGCAGGTCCGGGTCTTTCAGCAGCGCTCCGGCGACGCCCAGCCGCTGCTTCATCCCGGTCGAGTACGTGCCGAACTTGCGCCCGGCCCTGGACGTGAGCTCGACCATGTCGAGCACTTCGTCGACACGCTTCTGCTTGGCGCCCGCGAGGTCGGCGAGGACGCGAAGGTTTTCCCGGCCCGAGAGGTATGGGTAGAAGCCGGGCGACTCGATGAGCGAGCCGATGCGGGCGAGCCCCGCTGGGCTGCCGGGCGTCTGCCCGGCGACGGCTGCCGTGCCAGAGGTCGGCCGGATCAGGCCGACGAGCATGCGCAGGGTCGTGGTCTTTCCCGCCCCATTGGGGCCGAGGAAGCCGTAGACCTCGCCACGCCGCACGCTCATGTCAACGGAGTCGACGGCGAGGACTCCGCTGCCATATCGCTTTGTGAGACTGTGGGTCTCGACGATCGTGGTGTTTTCCATGGCGACCACGCTATTCGCCACCGGTCGCCACGTCGTCAGCACAGAGATCGATCTTTGACCTCATCCGTAGGGATGAGCCGGCAGGGATTACTTCAAGCCGAGGAAGCTCTGCAGCTGGCGCAGCGCCTGGTCGACCCGATCCGATGCGGAGTTGGCGACCGGGACCATAAAGAGTCCGCTCAGGGTCGCGATCACCAATGAGGCGGTCGCGTCCGGATTCAGCTTTGCGTCCACGAACCCGTCGTTTTGAGCGTGGCGGACGAGCACGACCAGGACGTCGTGCCACGCTTGGATCGTGTCCTGGAAGATCGCCGCGATCGCGGGATCCCGTCCGGAACGCAGGGCCAGCTCGCCCATGACCACGAACAGCTCTGGCTCGTTTTTGGCCAGCCGCCGAATCCCCTTGAACTGAGCCGCCAGCAGCTCGCCAGGCCTGGTGCCAGGCGTCAATATCGTCCGGAACCGGCCCATGGCGTGACCGACCACGCCCCGGATCAGCGCTTCCTTGGTCGGAAAGTAGTAGTGCAGGGTGGCGATGTTGACCCCCGCCTCCGCGGCCACATCCCTCGTGCGTAAGCCTTCGAAGCCGGCGTCGGCGATCCGCCGGTAGGCGGCCAGGACCAGCTCGTTACGCCGAGGTTCGGCCTCGGGAGTCGCCTTCGGCCGGCCGCGTTTTGGCTTAGGTGCTTTGGTCAATCAATCACTTGATGGAATATACTATGGGAATCGAACTGTTACTGCTTCCGAGGAGATGAAGATGGCACCAACCAACGTTTCGACAGCGACGCCGACTGACGTACCGGCTTTCGTCGACCGGATCATCCGGCCCCTCACCCACCTGCTGAACCCGCTCATTGTGCGGATCGCGGGCGGCTGGTGGACTCCGATGTTCTCCCTGCTGCATCACCGTGGACGTAAGTCCGGCCGCGTCTACGCCACCCCTGTCACCGCCTTTCCGCGGGGTGGATTCTTCTGGTTCGGGCTGGCCTTCGGGGAGCATTCGGGCTGGGCGCGCAACGTGATCGCGGCCGGTGACGCTGACCTCCGCTATCGGGGCACGGACTACCACCTGGTCGATGCCGCCGTGGTCGAAATCGCCGACGTCAAGTCCGAGCTACCGGCGGTCGTGCGCTACGGAAGCGTTCTTGCGGGGATGAGCAAGACCATCCGCATGCGGATCGTCAAGGGCGCGTGATCTTGTTGCCATTGCCATCGATGACATACCACCCGCCACCGAACTCCACCACCGCCTGACATTTGATATCGCCTGGCGCGTGATCACCTGCGTAGTAGTAGAGCGGGTGGCCGGCGTAGACCACCTGGTCACCGCCACCCGTCCGCGCCGTTGTCGACACCGTCCCCTGCACCAAGCCCTGTCCGACGATTGGTGCGTGAGCAATCACGAATGGCGGCCAGGCCGTCGCGCACGCGTTGTAACAATGCGAGTCCGTGCCGCCATCCGCACTGAATAAGTAGAGCGTCCGGCCCGATCCGTCGAACAGAATGGCGCCGTATCGCGACCCGGCCAACATCACGTCGGGTTGCGGAGCTGGCGACGCGGCAGCAGAGGGCGAGGTGGCGATCGTGGCCTCCGTTCTTGGAGGTGACGCCGCCGGGGCCGCGGCCGATCCGCAGGCGCCGACCAGCAAGCCGGCGATTGCGAACACTGCCATCGGCGGGGCGAGACGGCTCAACCCCGCGAGGTTAGCTGGAGGGCACCCTCCCCCACTACATCGCCGCTTGCAATTAGCTTTAGATCGTGTACGACAAGAGCGCGCTGATCTACGACCTTCTATATGTCGGTTCTGGAATCAAGGACTATCCCGCCGAAGCCGAAGAGCTGCACCGGATCATCCAGGACGCAAGCCCGGCTGCGCAGACGCTGCTCGACGTGGCGTGCGGCACCGGTGCTCACCTTGTCGAGATGCAGCGCTGGTACGCGGTCGAGGGCGTGGATCTGAGTCCGGCGATGCTCGCGGTGGCACGAACGCGGCTGCCAGGCATTCCCCTGCGCGAGGGCGACATGCGGAGACTCGACCTGGGCAAGACGTTCGACGCCGTGACGTGCCTCTTCAGCAGCATCGGCTACATGACCGATCCCGCCGACCTGCGCGCCGCCATCGCGCGACTCGCGGCGCACGTCGCGCCGGGAGGAGTCTTGATTGTCGATGGCTGGGTTCGCCCCGGTCAGTGGCGCGACAACTTCCGCCCTGACTCCCCCGACGTCGCGAGCGATGACGAAGTAACTGTCGTGCGATTGTCATACGGCCGGCGCGATGGCAGCATCACCGAGCTCGAGATGCACCACCTGGTCCAGACCGACGCCGGCATCGATTACTTCATGGAGCCTCATCGCCTGCGCCTTACCGAGACCGACGAATATGTTTCGGCCGTCACTGACGCCGGGCTCGAAGCGCGAGTGATTCCCGATTACATGCCCAACCGAGACCGCATCGTCGGCATCCGCCGCTAACCGACTCGATACCCCTAGGGGGTATATACTGCAAGAATGCCAGGGTATTCGAATCACAAGCCTCACGTCCAGCGCCGCCTGCACAGAATCGAAGGCCAGGTCCGGGGCCTGCAGAAGATGGTCGACGACGACCGCTACTGCATCGACGTCCTCACTCAGGTCAGCGCGGTCAAGGCCGCGCTCGAGAGCGTGGCGCTACTTCTTCTCGCCGACCACACGGAGCACTGCGTGGCCGAAGCGATCCGGGCGGGTGACGGCGAGGCCAAGGTCAAGGAGCTCAACGGCGCCGTTCAACGTCTCGTGAAGGCATAGCCGAAGTGTTCGTGCTCAACGAGATCTGGCTGGCGCTGCAGATGGCCTTCTTCATGTTCTGGGAGGTCCTCTGGCCGCTCACGCTGGGCTTCGTGATCTCCGCGATCGTGCAAACCGTCGTGTCCAAGCAAGCGATCATTCGCACGCTAGGCAAGGACGACCTGCGCGGCGTGACGTTCGCCACGCTGTTCGGCGCCGCCAGCTCCAGCTGCTCGTACGCCGCAGTGGCGATCTCGCGTGGACTGTTCCGCCGTGGCGCGAGCCTCGCCAACGCCATCCTTTTCGAGTTCGCCAGCACCAACCTCGTCTTCGAGCTGGGCATCGTCCTGTTCGTCCTGCTCGGCTGGCAGTTCGTGGCCGCCGAATTCGCCGGCGGGCTGTTGATGATCGGAATCCTGGCGGTCATATTCAAATACACCCTTCGCGCGCGCATGGTGACGCTCGCCAGGGAGCAGGCCGAAAAGGGCCTCAGGGGCCGGATGGAAGGTCATGGAGAGATGGACATGGCCGTCACCGACGGCCCATTCCTCCGCCGCCTGTTTTCCCCACGCGCCTTCACCGCGGTCGGCCATTACTTCTATGGGGATGTCTACAGCCTGTGGCAGGACCTGCTTCTCGGGTTTCTCATCGCCGGCGCGCTGGCCGCATGGGTTCCGAACAGCTTCTGGCAGGCTCTGTTCCTGGCCCGTCAGCCGGGTCTGAGCACCTTCTGGGATCCGATCGTGGCGCCGATCATCTCTCTGCTCAGCTTCGTCTGCTCCGTCGGCAACATCCCGCTTGCGGTCGTGCTGTGGAACGGCGGCATCAGCTTCGGCGGCGTGATCAGCTTCATCTTCGCCGACCTGATCATCATCCCCATCCTCAACATCTACCGGAAGTATTACGGCGCGCGTATGAGCCTCTACCTGCTCATCACCTCATACGTCGCGATGGTCCTGGCCGGGTTTGTGATCGGCGAGCTGTTTCAGCTCTTCGGACTGGCGCCTGCGCATCACTTCATCGCGGTCTTCCAGACGAGCCCGACCTGGAACTACACCACTTTCCTCAACTTTGCGGCGCTGGCGCTGATCGCGCTACTCGGATGGCGGTTCCTGCGCACAGGCGGGGTCGAGATGCTACGCGCCATGGAGAGCCCCGGCGGGCATGCGAACGAACACCATGACCACCACGAGCCTGAGCACGAACACCACCACCATTAGAAGGACGTAACCGCCCACCCTCGCGCTTAGAGTGGTGCCGTGCGGCGTCTGATCGGAACGATCGCCGAGGCCATGATCCTGTTCCTCTGCTTCCTGCTCGGCCGCCGCATGGATCGGGGCGAGGCCCCGTGGCTGGATGGACCGACCGGACCGCGCCGCATCGGAACCGACTTCCATCGCTCGCTCGCCGTCGAGTCCGGCCTCGAGGTCAAAACCGGCCGGGACGTCGGTCTGCTGCCCGACTGCGCAACGCTGGACGGTGAAGGATTCGACTCGAGCCGCCTCCACCCGTCGGTGCGCGACTTCTATGAGCACACCGGTCGCTACCACCTCGACGTGTGGTCGCAGTGGTCGCCGCTGTTCTGGCCTTTCGGCTGGGCGCTGATCCATTTTGTCAGCAGGCGAATGGAGCAGCTCAACTTCCCGATGTATCCGCTCGAGACCGCCCAGGGCATGACGAGCGACGTCGAGCAGCTGGTCGACCGTTCCGGCCGCGTGGTCTTCACGAGCTGGCTCCGCCGCAACCTGGCCAGCGGCCTGGTCATCTACTCGGGACTGTATGCGACCGCCACACCGCCGGGGTCCGGCCCTTGCGTGAAGACGGTTTTCCCGGTCCCGCGGGGCAACGCGACCGTGTTGCTCCGCCCCGAAGCCAATGCCGACGGCTCGCTCAAGCTCATCTCATCAGGCCGCCGGTTCGGCGACCCTGGCTTCTACCGCATCACCGCGACGGGACCGACTCGAATTCGGGTCTGGTACGTACGCGGTCTAACGGAGCTCTTCCATGTCTATCCCGATGCCGATGGCTCGGTTCGGACAGACCACCACGTGCGTTGGTGGGGGCTCCCCGTGTTGCGCTTGCACTACCACATCACGCTTGGCGAGGCTGGTCGCGCAGCAGCCTCTTTGGAGCCACCTGCTTATAGGCCTGCTCGACCATGATCCCGACCTCGACCCAATCCACCTCGACGTCGAGGTAGATCCCCAGCCAGCCCCGCGTCCCTACATATGGCGGACGGAAGAACCGCCGCGGATCGGCCTGAATCAGCATCTGCTGGGCGCCTTCCGGTGCCGCCAGCCACGCGCTCAAACGGTCAGATTTGCCGCAGGCGCTCGATCTTGCCGGGATCGGACGGCCTTAATGACACGGGGGCGTACCCGGTCCAGTATCTCAGTAGCGTGACCAAGGCAGCGACTCGTTACGCGGCGGTGGTGAAGGCGCTGGCGGGCAAAGGCGGTGTCACGCACTCAGAGCCGGATGACTCGAAACGCGGTTTTGGCGCCAACGCTTTGAAAGTCAACAAGAAGATCTTCGCCATGCTCGCATCGGACGATCGCTTTGTCGTCAAGCTGCCACGCGGGCGTGTCGACGCGCTCGTCGCCGGCGGCCACGGCGAACGATTCGATCCGCGCCACAACGGACGGGTGATGAAGGAATGGCTCGTGGTCGGGCCAGGACGCGAGGCCCGGTGGCTGCCGCTGGCCAAAGAGGCGATGGAGTACGTGTCGCGCTAACGTAAGTGTCGGTGCAGACGCATCCCCTCAAGCCGCGGCTCCAGGCCACGATCGTGGCTTCGCGCGAACGCGAGCACGAGCTCATGACGATGGCTGACGATTCACCACCGACGGAGCCCGGCTTGT
>WNEY01008510.1_pt1 | contig 10830 bp, 12 predicted proteins | sample 5400531 | NCBI WGS metagenome assembly WNEY01 (sample SAMN13153338, study PRJNA577476) | soil metagenome | isolation source: 200 cm saprolite under Douglas fir tree site 1 | place: USA:California | collected 2015-04-18
CGGTTTTGATCACGACGACCGTCCGCGGATTCGCCCCAATCACGGCACTGACCAGCGCATTCTGGTCGCCGGCCAATTCGAGCGACTGGTCGTGTCCTTCGCGGTCGTTGTCACCGATCATGACAATGGCGACGTCGGCCACCTTCGCCGTTGCTGTCGCGGCAGCAATATCGGAGCCGTCGAGAACAGCCAGCGTCGCCTTCGCGCGCAGCTTGTGCCTGATCCCATCCAGCGGATCGACCGTGTACAGCGGTTGCACGTGCGAGCTGCCGCCGCCCCCGTCGAGGCCCTCTGGGCGTATGGCCCGATCAGCGCCACCAACTTCAATTCCTCCGCCTTCAACGGAAGCAGGCCGTTGTTCTTCAGCAACACCATGCCCTCTTCCGCCAGTTGCCGCGCGATTGCGCCGTTCTCTTTTTCCGGTAGCGGGTGCGGCATGGGCAGGTGGTCCCACACGCCGATTTCCATCATGGCGCGGAAGCGGCGCACCAGCTTGTCGTCCACCACCGCCATCGGCACCTTGTCCGACTCGATGTCTTTTTTCAGTCGGTTGCTGAAGTAATCGCCCGTCGGCATTTCCAGGTCGAGCCCGGCGAGGGCGGTCTGGGCGGAGCTGTGTACCGCGTGGAAGTCCGAGGTGATGAACCCGGTGAATCCCCACTCTTGTTTGAGAATGTCGTTCATCAACTGCGCGTGCTCGCAGCAGTAAATACCGTTCACTTCGGGTAGGCGCACATCAGCGACGTCGCGTGGCCTTCCCTGATCGAGACTTCGAACGCGGGGAGGTAGATTTCGCGCAACGCGCGCTCGTCCACCTCTTCGTTCACGGTGCGACGGTCGGTCTCCTGGTTGTTCGCCGCGTAGTGCTTCACGTCCGCGAGGATGTGCTCCGACTGGATGCCGATGATGTTCTGGGCGCTAATCTGGCCGCTCAGGTATGGGTCTTCGCCGAAGCCTTCGAACGTACGGCCGTTCTGCGGCACGCGCGCGATGTTGATCGTCGGCGCTTCCACGAGGCCGTTGCCGAGCAGCCGCGACTCGCCGCCCACCACTTTTCCGTAACGTTTCGCGAGTCCCGGATCCCACGTCGCAGCCAGCGAGATCGGCGCCGGCAGAGCCGTCGCTTTCGGCTGCGGCCCAGCTCCGTCCGGTCCTGCGCCTGCAGGGCCATTCGTGATCCGCAGCTCGGGAACGCCCAGCCGCGGAACGCCGGGGACGTAGCGATCGTGCGTGGCATCGCGAATGCCGTGCAGCTCGGCGAGCTTCTCGTCGAGCGTCATCCTGATGACGATTTCTCGTGCGCGCTTGTCGTAGTCCTCTGCGGTTTGGCCCGCGGCGGCCAGCGGGAGAAGCGCGGCGCATAGAAACGCCAGGCTGTACATCCTGTTGGCACGCGCGCCGTCAAACAGCCGTTAGCCCTTCCGTCTGGAAGAACCTACTGCGAAGTGCAGATCTGCCCATGGAAATCAACAGACACCACCCCTGTTTGGATGTTAAAGGTGCCCGCATCGTGAATGGACCCAAAGGCATCCTGAAAGACTCCAGTCCCGCCAGTGATATCCGCTCGATTGTCCACCCTATAGATGGGCGGATCGATCGGGGACAGCACGATGCTGTCTGATGTGGTAAAGGTATCTCCCGAATTAGTCATATAGGTGTGGACCAGCCCCAGCTTAAGTGCCCCGTTACCTTCCTGTTGTAGGCTAGTTGCACAGGCCACGAATGTTCCCAGTGTGTTGCCGCCGCTGTCGGTGAAGGTGCCAATCTCCGTGAGCGCGCCATCGCAAAGGGATGATGGTCCGATGACCTGTCCGGCGATATGCCCACTGATGTGTTGACAGTTGCGATTAGACTCCGCATGGGCCTGCGGCATCAAATTTAACGATCCCCCGAACATCAGCACCCCAACAAACCCGATAAACCGACTTGTTTTCATTCTGTCCTCCTTTCCGAGGTTTAAGCGATTAACCTGACTGTGGACTGCAGTATCGGTGATTGACACTCTCTCGCTCTAAGGCGAGGCTCGTTCAATGCACGCTTATCACAGATAAGTGGCGGCTTGCAAAGAGTTACGGCAGAGTTTCAACTGGCAGCGAGAGATTTGAAAAACCTGCACGCCGCATACTAGAACTGACCCTCCGATAGCGTAAAGCGGGAGTCTGGGAAACGGCGCCGTCGCCGTGTTCACATCATCGATCGACAACGGAACGGGCGACTCGATTCTGCGGACGGAATAGACGGGCTGGGAGGGTGGTCGGGGCAAGTGGATTTGTTTTTTGTACGCTCCGGCAGAAGTTGTTAATTGCCAGTGCTTTCAGTAGTTTAGCACTTTCTCCAAAACCACGAGAAACGGCAGAAATACGCCGTCATCGTACAAAATCACGTACACGGAACAAGTTCGATCGCTCATTCGCCTCGCCCAAGGAGCGCACATGGTAAACTTGTTGACTATTGATCATCGGAGATCTTCAGATGAATGCCGAAAATAAACATCACATTTTCATCGAACTGATGGACGGGAAAGTTCGCGACGCCAGGATGCTCACCCTCGACGAAATTCGAGCTAATGGCGAGGGTTGGGAACCGGATTTGCGAAATAGGGATCACAACGTGAGCTCTGATTGGGTCAGAGATCCTGATACGCGTCAGAAACTTCGGGACGAACGGTGCGACCTCTCGCGAATGCGTCAGCTACTCGCTTATGTCAGCGTGGCAGCATATCCGGCAACTAAACGAATCGAGCCACTTTTCGGATACGGCCCGAGCGCGCCGCCGACGTGCGATAGTCGCCGTAGAACTTGTCTAGACCGGCTTCCAACTGCCCGACCGTAATCGTCGGCGGAAACAGCTTGTGTGTTGGTGAGTTTGCGTCGAAGAATCTCTTGATCAGTTCTGGCTTAAACATTTCCACGGCGTTATAGGCGCCGTTTTGCCTCCCGTCTACCCATCCCATGACATAGATCGCTTTGTTTTCTCTTGTCCACTGGTTCCACGTTGTACCAGCGGGTTTTGATTGTCCGAATGAGCTCGTTGCCGAGAACGCGATCAAAAGTATCGCAAAGTACCGTGCGTCCACGCTTGCCTCCTGTTCTTTCTGCAGTGCTATTCGGCCTTCGTGAAGTCGATGTAGTACGGCTTGCCGTATTCGAACTCCTTCACGGCCTCCTCGTTCACGGTCATTAGCTTGATTTCGTCGCTCGGTGTCCAGCGATAGAAGGACTCGTTCTCTTTCGACCCGCTTGTTACCGGCGTCAGCACAATTTCGTACCCGTCGGATGAGATCTGGCTGAGGCGAACAACGTTGAACTTTGCTCTTACTGCCATTTCGGTTGTTGGTTGAAGGACCTTTACTTCAGTAAAACAGAACGAGACATGTCGTCAAGTGCACAAGTTTCTGTGCAGAATATCGTACAAATCCACGTACACGACGGAAATAAGGCGCGGACTAAACGACTCGCGGTAGGAGGGATATGGCTGGTCGGGGCAAGTGGATTTGAACCACCGACCTCACGGTCCCGAACCGTGCGCTCTAACCAGGCTGAGCTATGCCCCGATTTCTTGGCTCCTGTCCAACCCCGTGGCCGGACAGTTCATTCCGACGCGGAAAAACATGAATGCAGAAAGCAGAATGCAGAACGTAGAATGAAGAAAAATACCCAGCCCTTTCTCAGTTCTTCATTCTGCATTCTGCGTTCTGCATTCCGTGAGCGTACGCCGCCGGGCCGGCGGCGGACCAGCCGGCGGCCGCCGGCGTTACGCTAGAAACGATAGCCCAAACCGAAGGAAACGATCAGCGGCCGCACGTGCATGTCCAGCCGCGAGGTTGTGCCGGGAAAGGTCACTCGCGACGTCGTCTCCATCGGCACGTAACGCGCGTCGCCCAGAATGCTCCACTTCTTACCCAGGCTGAATTCGAGGCCACCGTCGACAACGACGCCGGTCGGATCCTTGAAACGGATTCCCATCGCGCCCAGGCCGACCTGCTTGTTGACGTTCCGCAGAATCGTGTACACAACGCCCGCGCCGATGTAGGGCCGGATTGCGCCACGCTCGAGAAGATGCCACTGGATCACCGCGGAGATCGGATACAACTGCGCCCATCCGAGGTCCGCGGTGCCCACAAAATCGCTGCCGATGATGCGTACGCGCGTCTTGGACGCCAATCCGGCGACCTTTGCCTCGAGCGAGACGCGGTCGCTGAAAAAGAAGTTCAGTCCTCCGCCCACGCCCCCTCCCGTCTTGAACTGCGGCTCGAATCGCGTGACACCCGGTGTGAAGTCGGTTGTGTTTCCTGTCCGGCGCACTCCCTCGACATCGAAAAAGATGTCCACTCGCTGCTGCGCAATAGCGGTGGCAGCGAAGAACACGAGAGCGGCGACGATCAGAGATAGCTTCATGGTTGTGCCGATTCAGCAAGAACCGTGCTCTCCTGTTCTTTCGGAGGAATCGGCTCCACCCGGCACTCGTTGTCGTGCGAGAAAGGGAGTCCCCATGCTCGAGAGAATCACCCTCACACTCTTACTCGCTGCGAGCACAGCCGTGGCGCAGCAGCAAACGGGCAAATTCGGAGAGAAAGTCGACGTCAACCTCGTATTGCTCGACGCCGTCGTTACCGATTCCCGTGGCAACCAGATCCTCGGACTGGACAAAGACGACTTCGTGGTGAAGGAGAACGGCGTCGCGCAGCCCATCGACTCCGTCGACTACTTCACGAACCGGCAATTGCTCAACGAGCCGGAGCAGAAGGCGGCGTTCAAAGTCGAGCGCGTGCACGACCAGCGCTACTTCGTCTTCTTCTTCGATAAGCCGAACAACGGAGCAACATTCTTCGACCGCCTCTCGCTGGCGCGTCGCGCCGTGAAAGACTTCATCCGCAATCAGATGAAATCGACCGATCTGGCTGCCGTCGTGGTGCACGACGTCCGGCTGAAGGTCTACAGCGATTTCACATCGAACAAGCAGCAGCTCGAACGCGCCGTCGATGCAACGGCGACGTGGGGCCGCGGAATCACCACGTCAAACGCCGCATCGGACACTCCGTCGATTCTTCGAGCCGACAGCTCACGAATGATCGACGAAACCGGAACGGTCTACGAAGCCCTGCAGCTGCTCGGCGACCGGCTGCGCCCGGTTCGCGCGCGAAAGGACATCGTCCTGTTCTCGGTCGGCATACTCGAGCTGGGAGATGAGATTCGCGGCGGCATGGTCGTGAGCACGAGCCGCTATTACGAGCCGATGATTCGCGCTCTCAACCGCGCGGACGTCACGGTGTATCCGGTGAGCTTGCTCGAAGATCCGGGTCAGCCGCCGTTCGTGCACCAGGCTCTCGAGCGGATTGCCGCAGATACGAACGGACAGTACTTCCGCTACAACACCAGCTTCACTCCGGCGCTCAAACAGATCGACAAGCTGTCGAACGGCTACTACCTGATCAGCTACTACACGAAGCCGAGGAACGGAAACGGATTTCAGAAAGTCGATGTGGCGGTAAAGAATCCCGAGTTCCGCGTGCGCGCGCGGCAGGGATATTCATTCGGCGATTAGCTTGACGCGATCACCCGGTGCGAGCTGCGCGAGTTTCCAGCGCTCGCTGGAAATCACCGTAGCCGGCTGCAGATAGCCGCCGGTCACCGGATGATCGGGACCCAACGCCATCACGGTCCCGTCAGCGTGCCACTGCAGCGTTCCGAATTGCGCGCCGCACGACGGCAGATCGGTCGGAAGCTTCACATCGATCGCCTGCAGCGGCCGCAGGCGGATACCAACCCGATTCATCTGCGGCGTGACCTCCCAATCTTCGGGTAACGGCGGCGCATCATGCGGCCCGCGCATGACGCGAATCTCTTTTGGAGTGCGGCGGCTTGCCGCCGCTTTTGTATCGATTGTCGGAAAGCGGTGCCAAGGCACCGCAGTCCAAAGGCGATCCCCTTTCTTCACCACCGTGGGCGCCTCCGAATACCGCAACCGCTGCTCGTCGATGCCCCCTTCGATTGCCAGATATCCTCGCATTCCACGAATGCGTCCGATTTCGACTGTCTCTTGCACGTTCAGCTCGCCGTCGCAAAACGCGATGCGGCATTGCTTGCGAAGCTGCAGCTTCGGTCCGACGAGGACGCATTCGAGCAGCGGCGCACTGGGCGGGTTGCCCACGGCTGCGTTCGCGATCTCCGCCGCTTCTTCGTCGAATGCGCCACCGGGCGACAAACCATGCTCGAGGCGTGTCCAATCTGGCGGGCCGACGATCGTGGTTAGCTGCCCGGGCGTGGTGACATCGGCGATTGCTTGGCTTGGTACGTAGAGCCGGCTCTCAGCCGGCTCGAACCGCCTGAGAGGCGGTTCTGCGTTGCTCGTTGGAACGATGTCGATCGCATCTCCCGGCGCAAAAAGATTCGGCGGCTCGCGCATCGGATCCCACAGCGGCGCGGCGGTGCGGCCGAGGATGTTCCAGCCGCCGGGGGAATCGACGGGATAGAAACCGGCCATGGCGCCGGCGACGCCGAAGCTTCCTCCCGGAACCCGATTCCGCGATGTCGAGCGCCGCGGCATCGACCACTCCACCGGCCATCCGTCGAGATAGGCAAAGCCAGCGCGGAAACCGAGGTAACGGACCGACAACCGGATCGATGGCAGCCGCTGCAGGAACTCTTCGCGCGTGGCATGCACGTGCGCCAGAAAATCGCGCAGGTCCAGCGCATGCTCGTCCTCAAAGGAAACCTCGATCCGATGATGCTTTTGCGCGCCGGTTTCGGATTCAACTGACTGCTCCACTGCCCGCTGCAGCGCGACGGCGTCACTCGTTCCGATGACGTAGATCGATTCGTGCCCGACAATCGCGGCGACGACGCCGGCAATGTCGCGTGCGCGTTCCGCCGCCGCGCGCAGGCGTGCGCTCGAAGCGCCAGGAAGGGTGATCAGAAGCGCGCGATCTCCCGCAGCAGCGATGTGCATCGACTCGAACGATGATACCTTTCGCCGATGCAGGACCACGCCACACTTCTCGCGTCGATCGCGCATCAAGCGATGATCGATCGAGGTCTGGAACCCGACTTTTCAAAAGCTGCAGAGAAACAGCTCGCATCGATCAAGGCGCCTGCCAATGAGAATTCCGTTCGTGATCTGCGCGACCGGCTCTGGTGCTCGATCGACAACGACGACTCCCGCGACCTCGACCAGCTCACCGTCGCCGAAGACCTCGCCGGCAGCAACGTACGCATCCTCGTCGCAGTCGCGGATGTCGACGCGCTGGTCAAACGCGGCACGCCGATCGACGAGCACGCGAGCACGAATACGACGTCGGTCTACACCGCAGCAAAGATCTTTCCCATGCTGCCCGAGAAGCTGTCGACCGACCTCACATCGCTGAATGAAGGCGAGGATCGGATCGCCATGGTCGTCGACATCACTGTGGATCCCGATGGCACGGTGAAGGCAGGAGACGTCTACCGCGCCCGCGTTCACAACCGGGCGCAGCTCACTTACAACGGCGTGGGCATGTGGCTCCAAGGACAATCGGAACCGCCACCGAAAGTCTCGAGTATCCGTGGTCTCGCGGAGAACCTGAAGCTGCAGGATCGAACGGCGGACAAAATGCGCGCACTGCGTCACGAGCATGGCGCGCTCGACCTGGAGACCATCGAGGCGCGGGCGGTCATTCGCGACGGTGAAGTCGTCGATCTCCACCAGGAAGCGCGAAACAACGCCACGAATCTGATCGAGGACTTCATGATCGCGGCGAACGGTGTCACGGCGCGCTTTCTGGCGTCGAAGGAGTTGCCGAGCCTGCGCCGCGTTGTCCGCTCACCTGAGCGCTGGGATCGCATCGAGAAAATCGCATCGGATCTCGGCGATCGTCTGCCGCCGGATCCCGATTCGCGCGCGCTCGAGGATTTCCTCCTGCGCCGCAAGAAGGCCGATCCCGTTCGATTTCCCGATCTCTCGCTGACGATCGTGAAGGCAATGGGAGCCGGCGAGTACATCGTCGAACTGCCGGGGCAGCAGCCGATCGGACACTTCGGCCTCGCGGTGCGCGACTACACGCATTCGACGGCGCCGAATCGACGCTTCCCCGATCTGATCACACACCGCCTGATCAAAGCGTCGCTGAATGGATCGCAGCCGCCGTACGCCGAGGACGAGTTGCAACAACTCGCTCGGCATTGCACGGACGCGGAAGACGCGGCCAACAAAGTCGAGCGTCAGGTGCGGAAATCCGCCGCAGCCGTTCTGCTTTCGTCGCGCATCGGCGAGCGCTTCGACGCCATCGTCACCGGAGCCTCCGAGAAGGGAACGTGGGTGCGCATCTTCCATCCGCCCGTCGAAGGAAAGCTGGTGCACGGCAGCGAAGGGTGCGATATCGGCGACCGCCTTCGCGTCAAACTGATTTCGGTTGATATTCCGGCTGGCTATATCGATTTCGCGCGGACGCATCAGTAGCACTGGCGATGGCGAACAGCGCCGGTCCGATCATGTGCATCAGCAGGCGGTCGGCCGAAGCATCGGTCAACTCGCGCATCATCCATTGCGTCACGACGTAGGCGCCGATGTAAACCGCGGAAATGGACAACACCACCACGGGCGCGCGCCACTCTTTCCGCCACGCGAGCACCGCGAGAGCAATCCAGGCGGCGACCCACAACAACCCCCACTTTGAAACGATGAAGAAATGCTTGCCGTACTCGATCACGGCAGGAACGACACGGTCCACATGCGACGCAAGCGACGGAAGCAGCGTCACGAAATTCTCCTCGTCCGTCCTCGGAATTCCCGAGCGCCACGCGATGAGCGCAGCGATGGCAACCGCAACGGGCGCGATCGACCAGCCGATGCGGCGACGGAATGACGCCATGCCGATGACCAGGAAAATCAATGCGATCGGCAACCCTTCGTTCTTCGTCAGGACGAGAAACGCCAGCCACAGGCCGAAACGAAACGGCGACTGACCTTCCATGAGATCGAGAAACGCACAGGTAACAAACGCCGCAACGACGATGTCGTTATACGCGGTCAGCGCGCCGCCTTCATTGTTCACTGCGAATTGAGGAAGCCACGCGAGAATCGCGCCGCACCACGGGTTGATCCGCCGAGCGACAACAAAGACCAGCGCGGCGAACGTGAAGAGATACAGCCATCGTACCTGTCGATCATCTGTTTCGCCGCCGGCGAGCATCACCGTTGCCGCATCGAGCGGAATGAGCAGCGGATACTGATTTCGCGGATCGTCTACGACCTGATTGTGAAAAAACGGTCCGTCGATGACGCGCTCGTGGACGAGCGCTTTAGCCTTCAGAAGCCAGAATCCTCGGCCATCGAAGTCGTTCAGTGGGACGACGGCGGCGGAAATCGCGAGGACCGCGAGCGGGATAAAAATCGCGATCAGTGCGAACCGGTTGCTCGGTTGCTGAGTTGCTCGGTTGCTGGGTGACCGAGCAACCCAGTAACCGAGCAACCCAGCAACGATCACCAACGCAATCGTCACAACAAACGGCACATGAAACAGCCCGAGGATAAACAGCGAGGCGCCGACGACTCCGACGCCGAGAAGAAAACATTCTGCGAGTGGACGTCGACTAGTGACGCAACCGGCAAGCGGAAACAGCAGAGCGGTGATCAGCAGTCCGCTCACCGCAAATCCTCAGGCCAGGTGAAGTGCGTCTGGCCGTCCGGCTCCTTCGCAGAGAGAAACGCGTAGACATGTCCGGAGACCGTCCCTGTCGCGTTGATGGCCATGAGAGTTCGCGCAGGAACGAGCGCAGGGTGAGTCCCGGCGTGAGCAACTGTGATGTCATCGCCAAGGTTGAGGAGCCACAAGCGCGCCTTGGGATCGACTGGGAACGGCGCGGGCTGCGTCAACGGTCGCTCGATCAATCGAATTGGCGCCGCGGTCCGCGCTTTTCGATTCACCAGCCAGAATGCGGCGCGAATCGGCTTGTCACTCGACACCTGCACCCATGCGGCAAACTCCATCACACCGAAGCATTCGTAGACGAGGTCATAGAACGTTCTGGTGCCGCGGATGGTCAACCGTCTGGTGATGCCTGCCGGCTGCAAGGTCAACGTGACGTGGGCTTCGTCGTCGCTGCCGAGCGCGCCTTCGACCGTGTAGGCGACCGTCAGCGGGCCGTCGGTGGACGTCACAATCGGGATGGCGAACCTCGCGCGCACCTGCGGCGGCAAATGCACATCGCGAACGACCGGCGAGCTTCGCACGTCTTCGTCGCGGAGCTCGGCGTACGTCATCACTTTGGGAGTTGATCCCAGCCTGACCAGCACTCTCGGTTTTTCTTTGGCGATGAGGTACAGCCACCGATCGCGAAAGACCCTGGTCGGATGCGGATAGAGGTAATAGTTGATGACCAGGGCTTCAACAACACTCTGCCGGGAAACGCCCACCAGCGCGATGGGCTCGCTGAGCGGCACCTGGCGCCGGATCTTCTCGATGGCCGCATAGGAGTCGGGCATCACCTTTTCGCGCCGCGCGTCGATCGTCAGCGGCCACAGCGCACGCGTGATGCGCATCAACCTCGCGACGCGCGGCAGCGTCGGGATGATCACCGAGCCGAGGAGGAGGGCGAAGAGAAGCTCGCGCCAGCGTCGCATTACGTGACCGACAACACGCGATTGTGCGAATCCAGGCGGATCTCGCGCAGGACAAAGGCGTCGACCTGCAGCGAGACAGCCCCGGCGTGCGTGAGGCGGGCGTCGTGAATCACGGATCGGACCAGCGATCGAATCATTCCTTCACATTCTCATTCCGAGCCGCGAAGACGGCGAGGAATCCCCTCGGCATCTGCGTGGGGGTTCCTTCGCCGTCTGCGCGGCTCAGGATGTCAC
>WNEY01004295.1_pt1 | contig 10829 bp, 9 predicted proteins | sample 5400531 | NCBI WGS metagenome assembly WNEY01 (sample SAMN13153338, study PRJNA577476) | soil metagenome | isolation source: 200 cm saprolite under Douglas fir tree site 1 | place: USA:California | collected 2015-04-18
AGGAGCGGCCGCCGGTATGGAAGGTCGGCGCGATGCCGAGCTCGCGGCACTTCTGCCACAGCGGATCGTAGTCGTGGTCGCTGTCGAGGCCGAGCTGATCGAAGCCCTGGGCATAGCGGGCAAGGTCGGCGGGGGCGCCCTTGGCGTGCGGGATCGGCCGGCGCACGCCGCTGCCGAACATGCAGACCTTCGCACCCAGCCGCTTGGTGACGAATTCCAATTCCTCGATCGCCTCGTCCGGCGTGTGCACCGGGATCACCGCGGCGGGCGTCAGTTTGTCGCCGAGGTCCTTGAAGTACTCGTGGGTGACGACGTTGAAGCCGCGGATCACCGCACGCCGGGTGGCGTCGTCGGCGATGCGCGGGATGCCCAACCCGGCGGTCGGGTAGACGATGCCGAAATCGATGCCGAGCTCGCCGAGCCGGTCGTAGAGCATCCTCGGCATCATCGCCGTCGCGCGGTCGCGGGTGTTGGTCGATTGCCGGCCCCAGAACCCCTCCATCGCGACGCCGCGTTCGGTGCGCTGCTCGGGGGTCATGCTGAGCGAATCCGGTATGCGACGCTGCGACTGCAAGAACCCGTTGGCGCCGAGGTCGCCCGTGACCTTGCGGATCTTCTCGGCAAAGACCGGGGTGTACTCGACCCAATGCCCGTCGCCGTCGACGACGGGGTGCGTGAGCCCCTTGCGGATTTCTTCGGGCGTATGGTGCGCGCTCATCTGGCTCCTCCCCCGACCGGTGAAGTGCGATTTCGGGTGAGCGTATGCTCCCCGCACAGTCAAACTGCCTGACGAGGCCCGCGGACGCGTCACATTTGACAGGCCCGGCGTCGACGCGCTATGTCTCGCTCGCACGCCAGCGCGCCGGGTCGGCGGCCTCCTGGGCCGGGCTGCCTCGCGACGGAGGACGGGATCATGGGTCTCAAGGAGCGGGGCGCGATCACCGGGATCGGTGAGACGGCCTACAGCCGCAACTCCGGCAAGAGCGTGGTGGCGCTCCAGATGGAGGCCTCGCTCGCGGCGATCGCCGATGCCGGGCTGGCGCCGACGGACATCGACGGCATCATCGCCTACGCGCCCAGCGGCGTGGTCGCGGAGGACTTCGTCACCAACTTCGGCATTCCCGACCTCCGGTTCTCGGCGACCACCCCCATGGGCGGCGCCAGCGCGGTCGCCGCCGTGCAATGCGCCCTCGCGGTGGTCGCGACCGGCGTCTGCCGTCACGTCCTGATCCCGCTCGGCCGCAACGGGGCCTCGGGCAGCCGGATCGGCGCCCGTGTCCGCGAGATGCCGCAGTTCCGCGTCGTCGGCGAGTTCGAGATGCCGGTGGGGGCGCTCGCGCCGGCGCAGCTCTACGCGCCAATGGCCCGTCGTCACATGGAGCTCTACGGGACCACCAGTCGCCAGTTCGGCGAGATCGCCGTGGCGACCCGCCGGCACGCGGCGCTTCACGGCAACGCCATCATGACCGCGCCCATCACGATCGAGGACCATCAGGCCTCGCGGATGATCGCCGACCCCCTCCGGCTGCTCGACTGCAGCCTCGAGAGCGACGGCGCCGCCGCCGTCGTCGTCAGCGCGGCGGAGCGCGCCCGGGACCTGGCGCGGCGGCCGGTCTACGTGATGGGCGCCGCCGAGGGCCATCCCGATTCGCCGAGCGTCATCTCGCAGCGTCCGGACCTCACGACGCTGGGCCTCGCCAAGGCGGCGCCGCGCGCATTCGCGATGGCCGGGGTCGGACCTGCCGACATCGACCTCGCCGAGATCTACGATTGCTTCACCTTCACCGTCCTCTGCGAGATCGAGGACCTCGGGTTCTGCCGGAAGGGCGAGGGGGGCCCCTTCGTCGAGGGCGGAGCGATTACGCTGGGCGGCCGGCTCCCGATCAACACGCACGGCGGGCTCTTGTCCCAGGCGCACATGGCGGGCCTGAACCACGTCGTCGAGCTCGTGCGGCAACTGCGCGGCGAGGGTGGAGCGACGCAGGTCCCGGACGCCGAGATCGGCCTCGTCACCGGGTATGGCGACATGGGCGACGGATCCTTGGCCATCATGCGGCGAGGCTGACGCGATGGCGACCGAGGCGGCCGCGAAGCCCTTGCCCGAGCCGACGCGCGATTCGAAGCCGTACTGGGACGGTCTGAACGAGGGGCGCCTGCTGCTCCAGCAGTGCGCGACCTGCCGGAAGATCCGCCACTATCCGCGCCCGGTGTGCGACGCGTGCTACTCGATGGAGGTGGCATGGATCGAGGCCTCCGGGCGGGGCCGCGTGCATAGCTGGACCGTGGCGCATCACCCGTTCCACCCCGGTTTCAAGGAGGAATTGCCCTACATCGTCGCCATCGTCGATCTCGAGGATGGCGTCCGCATGAACGCGCAGATGCGCGGGGTGACGCCGGACGAGATGCGGATCGGCTTGCCCGTCCAGGTCATCTTCGAACGGACGAAGGAGGGGTTGACCCTGCCGGCGTTCGTCCGGACCCAGTGAGCGGTCCGATCGCTGTTCGCGAGATCGTCAAAAAGGAGGTTCCATGTCCGCCAGCGTCTGCGACTTCACCTTCCTGAAGGGCGTGAAGGTCGTCGATTTCACCCAATTCGAGGCAGGTCCGTCCTGTACCGAGGCACTCGGCTGGCTGGGTGCGGATGTCGTGAAGATCGAGAACCCGAAAATGGGCGACCCCGGCCGTCGTCTTCGCCCCGGCCAGCCCGACACCGATCCCTACTATTTTCACGCCTTCAACGCCAACAAGAAGTCGATCACGGTCAATCTCAAGTCCCCCAAGGGGCTCGAGCTCGTCAAGGACATGATTCGCAAGGCGGACGTGATGATCGAGAATTTTGCCCCAGGCGCCATCGAGCGGCTGGGCCTGTCCTATGACGTCGTGAAGGCGATCAATCCGAGCATCATCTACGCCCAGGTCAAGGGCTTCGGCGAAGGCAGCCCGTTCGAGCACAACCTCGCCTTCGACATGATTGCCCAGGCGTGCGGCGGCACCTTCAGCGTCACCGGAGACAAGAACGGCCCGCCGACCCGGCCCGGCATCTCGCTCGGTGATACCGGCACCGGCATGCTGATGGCGATCACGATCGTGGGCGCGCTGTACAAGCGCCGCGAGACGGGCGAGGGCCATCGCCTGCAGGCCGCCATGCAGGACGCGATGCTGCACTACATGCGCATCAACTTTGCGACTCAGGGCCTGACCGGGAAGGCGGCCGAACGCGGCGGCAGCAAGGTGCCCGGCGTGAGCAACGCGCCGATGGGGCTGTATCCGTGCGCGCCTGGCGGGCCGAACGACTATGTCTACATCATGACCAGCAGAGCGAACCCGGACCATTGGGACCGCCTGCTGAAGCTGATCGATCGGCAGGATCTGATTGGCGACAAGCGCTACCTGACCCCCGCCGACCGCGTCGAGCGGGAAGCCGAGGTGGATGAGGTCATCTCCGTGTGGACCCGCAAGCACACCAAGCTCGACGCCATGAAGCTGGTGGGTGACGCAGGCATTCCGGCCGGGGCGGTGCTGGACACGGATGAGCTGAACAAGGACGTCACGTTCGAGCAGCGCGGAATCATGCAGACCATGATCCATCCCGTGCACGGGCCGTTCAAGATGCCGGGCTGGCCGGTGCGCGTCGATGGGAAGGCCACACGCATCACATCGTCCCCCATGCTCGGCGAGCACACGGACCAAGTGCTGAGCGACTGGCTGGGTCTGACTGCCCAGGCGGTGGCGGAGATGAAGCGCGAAGGCGTGATCTGACCGGTCTGCGCCGCGTGCCCGATCAGGGCTGCTGAATCGCCAGACGCCACTCCGTTGTCTGCATAGCTAGCGGCGGCGCGGTCCGTTCGCGGCCACGAGGCGCAGGAGGGTGAGCTCCGGCCTCGTGCCGAGGCGCACGGGGGGACCCCACGTCCCCGTGCCGGCACTGACGTAGACCCACAAGCGGCCGCGGCGCGAGAGCCCGGCCGCGTGCGGCCCGTGGACCAGATGAATCACGAACGTCCACGGGAAGAACTGGCCGGCGTGCGTGTGTCCCGACAGTTGCAGGTCGAAGCCGGCCTGCTCGGCCAGCGGCGCGATCTTCGGATTGTGCGCCAGGAGCAGACGGAAGGCCGGCCGCGCGTCGCCGTCGGTCGCGAGGTCCGGACGCGGCCGCGCGTCGGGATCGGACATTCGCGCAGCGAAATCGATGACGCCGCCGATCAGGAGTCGTGCCGCGCCACGCGCGATGGTGACGTGGGCGTTGCGGAGCACGCGAAATCCCATAGCCTCGAAATGCGCCGTCCACGGCGCCGCCCCCGAGTAGTAGTCGTGGTTGCCGAGCACGAAGAACGCCCGGTCCCCGGACGCGAGCGCCGCGAGCGGCGCGACGCGGGGCGCCAGCCGCGGCACCGACCCGTCCACGATGTCGCCGGTCAGCGCGACGAGATCCGGCGCGAGCTCCTTCGTCATGTCGACGACCCGCTGGACGTATGCGAGCCGCATCGTCGGACCGGCGTGCAGATCGCTGATCTGCACGATCCGGAATCCGTCGAGATCCGGCGCCAGCCCCTCCACGGGAATCTCGACGCGACGGACGTAGGGGCCCCGCAGCGCGGCCAGCGCGCCGACGCAGACCGCGGCCAGCGCGGCCACCGGCACCCACGCAGCGCCCGACGCATCGAGTAGCGTGTGCACAGCTGCCAGCGGCGGCAGCGCGGCCGCCGCCAGCAGGAGCACGTCGCGTCCTACCGTGAACACGAGGAGAAAGCTGAGCCATCCCATGCAGAGGAAGCTCAGCGCCTGCACCCACTCATGCACCCGGCCCCGGCGGTCTCGATCGCCGAACCAGTAGACGACCGGAAGGATCCACACCATGATGAACGGCGCCGCCAGCGCCGCTCGGGCCGGCGCCGTCGACGTCAATCGCGCGGCGGTATACGCGTAGCCGGCCAGGAGGATCGCGCTCACCACGAGCACGAACGGATGAAGGAGACGCCTCACCAACTGATGCTACCAGAGCCCGCGTAGGAACTTGTGTTTGTCGCTTGGGTGTTTATCTGAAACCGGAGGCTCCGGGAGCGTAGTCCATCCACCGCAGCTCGGCCACGCTTCCATCCAGACTACGCTGGACCGCTACGGGCATCTCATGCCTGATGCGCACGCAGCGGAAGCGCGCCCGCGACGAGCGCATTCGCCGTTACCCTGCCCAAAGGATGAGCAGCACTTTCAGAACGATTCAGGCCGCGGCAAGGCGAGGACGTCGTGTTCTTGTCCTTGTGCTGCTTGTGGGTCTTACCGCCCGCGCTCTAGGATGAGAACGTGAAAAAGTCGGGCGCGAGCCAAGGCCAGTCGGCATCGGAGCTCATCTCGAAAAGAATCGCCGAGCTCGGGGACTGGCGCGGGGAAACCCTCAGCAGAATGCGCAAGCTCATCAAGGAAGCAGACCCGGACGTCGTCGAGGAGTGGAAGTGGATGGGCACTCCGATTTGGTCGCACGACGGCATCATCTGCACCGGCGAATCCTACAAGAATGTCGTGAAGCTTACCTTCTTGAAGGGCGCGTCTCTGGAGGATCCGGCCCGTCTCTTCAACTCGAGTCTCGACGGAAATGCACGCCGCGCGATCGACATCCACGAAGGAGAAGAAGTTGACGAGTCCGTCTTCAAGACGCTCGTTCGCCAAGCGGTCGCCCTCAACAGTTCTGGCAAGTCGAAACCTTCGAAGAAAGCGAAGTCCTAAGGGATTCCGCCCCTGAACAGGTCGGACATCGGGGTGGCGGAGGTGTCGTTCCGCGAGAGCGTATCTCGCGCCGGAGAGTGGGATTCGCACCAACGCACGTCGAGAATGTCCAGGCTCGGGTCGGCATCGGGCTCACAACCGGGGCAATATGCGCGCGCGACATTAGCGGCGTCCGGAAGGAAATCCGTCAACGCTGCGTTACTCATGTCACTGCACCTCCTGCCTCTACGATGCCGAGCCAGGTCAGGAGGTTTCGCTGTCGGCCGTATACGCGTAGGTGTGCTTCGCGCCACTCGACGTTACAGCGAAACAACACCTGGCCCGGCGACCGAGGTGAAGGCGGGTCACGCGATCGCGGAGCCAACCGGAGAAGTCATTCGAGCCGTCAATCGTGGAGATGTGCCGACGAAGCTCGTGATTTTGTACGTCGCCCCACCGCGGACGCCATTTCTCGAGGAAGAGGAAGGGCGCGAACCCGCACCCTGCAGTCAGGCTTCATTCGCCGCCCTGATGCAGGCATGGGCGGATTCCGGAGCGGCCTGCCCGGCACGATAACGGCACAGCCGACGACATCATCGATCTGCTCCCCACACGCGCCTCGTTGAGGACGTGTTCGCTACATCTTCCTATCACTCAAGACTGCGACCGTGCAGACGTGTCGGCACGTGACCGGATCTCCGACGCGATCTCCCGCGCCAGAGAAGAGAGCAACCGGTTCATCCCTTGGACGAGCGCTTGGTAGCCCTGTCCGGCAACAGGCTCGTTGATAGTGGAGCGCTTCAGGGCGAGCTCGTTGCCGTCCTTACCGACAAGGCGCCACCGCGCGTCCAGGGTCGCCTGCCGCCCGGGCCAGCCCTCGAAGCGCAGTACCACGACGACCACCTGATAATCGAGCACTCGCGCGACTCCGCCGCGCCACGGAAAGACCGCGATCCGCTCGCTCCCCACGTGCGCGCCGAGATTGTCCGCGAGCACTTGCGCGATACCGCTCTCGAGCGGTTCCGCCCAGCGGTCGTACATTGCGACGGCGACCTCGTCGTTTGCGTCACGCGTGACGATCTGCACCCGGTCGAGATAACCGGGAATCAGCACCGGACCGACGCCGACGGCGACACTTGACGCGGAGGATGTGGGCGTGGGCTCGCGCGGCGACGTCGGCGAGAGCACGTAGTACTTGGTCGGATCGGCGACCGACATGCAGCCTGCCAGGGCCAGCACACCGGCCGTGAGCAACCAGGCGAAGCGGCTGGCTTGGACGCGCATCATCGGCCTCCGTTTGCGCTCGGACGGCGAGCCCCGTACAGTAACGCGCTCGGGTTCCGCTCCAGGTAGTCGGCCAGCGATCCGAGCGCTCGCAACGTCTCGCGAAGCTCCTGCAGCGACTTGCCGAGCTCGTAGCCGAGCGCCGAGTCCTGATTCAGCGTCCCGTCCACGCCGGCCAGGGTTACTTGCGCGTGCTCCAACGTCGTGCCGGCGGTATCCGAAGACTTCTTCAACGACACGAGCAGCGGTTCGATCTGTGCGTCGATCTTCACGACGACACGGTGGAGGTCCTGCACGAGCGCCGGGCCCTGGGCAAGCGTTGCCTTGGCCGACTTGAGGGTGGCCTGAGCGTCGCTGGAGAGCGGGCCGACCTGAGCGTTCACGTTGGCGGCGAGGGTGTCGACGCTCCGGACGAGCCCGCGGCCATCGCTGAGGAGCACGTCGAGGCTCTTCAGCGAGCTCGCGACTTCCGGGGACTTCAAGATGCGCCGTGCTTCGTCGACCGTCGCGATCGTCGAGCGCGCGAGCTCGTCGAGCGGCAGCGCCGCCAGCGCGTCGGCGATCTTCTCGACCTTTGCCGTCCATAGCTCGACGGTGGTCGGAACAGTCGGCAGCTCGTGGACGTCCTTGTCAAGGCGACGCAGCACCACCGGCGTGCCGGGAAAGTCGTCGAGCGCGACGTAGAGCACTCCGGTCACGAAGCTTTGCATCCGGAGCTGGGCGCGCAAGTTGCGATCCCGGATCACCCGCTGGAGCGCGTCGTCGAGGTCGCGGGGCCGGACTCCCTTCAGGGCGTCGGGTTCGAGATCGGCGTAGACCGTGGCGAGCCACGTGCCCCAGCGCATCTGCACGTCTGTCACCTCGCCGACGCGAACACCCCGCAGGAGGACCGGTGCTCCCTTTTGAAGACCGGTCACGGCGGCGTCGAAGTACATCACGACGCGATACTTGGGCTTGAACATCCCGGTGCCGCCCCAGAGCAGGAGGCCGGACACGAGCAGGATGGAAGCGCCCAGGACAAAAGCGCCGATGACGGTGGGATTGGCACGTACGCTCATACCTTGATGCCTCCTACTTCGCCGCGCCGCAGAAACCTCCGTACCGTGGGGTTCGGGCACTCGTCGCGGAGTGTTTTTGGCGGACCGCAGGCGATCATGGTCCGGGTCTCGGCGTCGAGAAACACCGCGTTGTCCGCGATGGCGAAGATGCTGGCCAGCTCGTGTGTCACCACCACCATGGTGGCGCCGAGGCTGTCGCGTAGTTCCAGGATGAGATCGTCGAGCCGCCGCGAGCTCAGCGGATCGAGCCCGGCGGAAGGCTCGTCAAAGAACAGGATATCGGGGTCGAGCGCCATGGCCCGCGCGACACCGGCACGCTTGAGCATCCCGCCGCTGATCTCGGAGGGATAGAATTCTTCGTAGCCGGCCAGGCCAACCAGCGCGAGCTTGAGCGATACGATGTCGCGGATCTGATTTTCGGGGAGCCGCGTGAATGTCTGCAGCGGCAGGCCGACGTTTTCCGCCAGGGTCATCGAGCTCCAGAGCGCGCCCTGCTGGAACGAGACACCGAAGCGCCGGCGCAGGCCCTCCTTTGCCTCGGGCGTCGCGCTCCAGAAGCTTTGGCCGTCGTAGACGACGTCTCCTCGCGCCGGCACCTTGAGACCGACCATGTGATTGAGGAGCGTGCTCTTGCCGCAACCGCTCCCGCCCATGATGACGAAGACCTCACCCTGCTCGACGGTGAAGTCCAGATCGCGCTGGATCACAAAGCTCCCGTACGCCATCGTCAGGCCGCTCACGTGAATGCGCGAGGTCTGGTTAGAAGTCGAGGACATTGAGAATCACCGCGAAGATCCCGTCGAGGACGATCAGCCAGACGATCGACGTCACCACCGCGGAGGTGGCCGCTAGGCCGACCGCAGCGGCGCTGCGGCCCGACTGCATCCCCCGCAGGCAACCCGCCAGCGCGACGACCACGCCGAACACAGAGCTCTTTGTGATGCCGATCAGGAGGTCACTCACGTGTACCGCCGCCCTAGTCTGCTCGATGTACTCGGTGGAACCCAGGCCCAGCATGCCGATGCCGACGACCGCGCCGCCCAGGATGCCGACCAGGTCCGAGTAGATGGTGAGCAAGGGCATCATGGCGATGAGCGCGAGCATCCGCGGGAGCACGAGGAACTCCGTCGGCGATATGCCCATGGTGGCCAGCGCGTCGATCTCCTGATTCGTGTTCATCGTGCCGAGCTGAGCCGCGAAGGCGGCACCGGTTCGGCCCGCCATGACGATGGCGGTCATGATGCAGCCGATCTCGCGCGTCATCGCGATCGCGACCAGGTTGGCGACGAAGATCGAGGCGCCGAACTGCTGGAGCTGGACGGCGCCGACGAACGCGAGGATGAGGCCGATCAGGAAGCTGATCAGGCTCACGATGCCGAGCGCGCGCGGACCACAGTCCTGCACGACCAGGAAAAGATCCGAGATCCGAAACCGCGCGCGCCGACGTATCAGGGCACCGAAGGCAATCAGGCTCTCGCCGAGGAAACCGAGCCCGACCGTGACGGCTCGTGCCGTCGCGATCGCGTTGGTGCCGAGACGCGCCAGCCACGGCGGCTGCGCGCCCGTGCGTCCGGTCTGCCGTTCTGGTACGGCTTCCGCCATCGCGATCAGCCGGCGAACGCCGTCGGGGAGCCCGGCACGGTCGGCAGCTATGCCCCGGGCCTGCATCTCGCCGAGCACCTTGAGCACGAACGTGACCAGTCCCGAGTCCCACGCAGCGACCTGCCGGGCGTCGAACGCAAGGTGGCTGACTCTGGCCGCCTGCAGCTCACTCAGCGCGCCCGACGGTTCCGGCAGTCCGCGCTGGCTCAACCAGTGGCCGGCGAGCTCCAGCACCGCGCAGTCCGGCTCTGGGTGTCTGACGGCCAGCGTCGCGTCGGGTACGGAGACCGACGCAGCGTTCATGTCGAGCTCGCCTCGCCGTCAGATTTGCCCGCTTGTGCCGGAGCGCCGTCAGGACGAAGAACGTCGACACGACACGGGACGACTCCACGCAGGGGTTCGACCGCGAATCCAGCCCGGCGCCATCCCTCGAGCCCCTCGCTGAGAGGATGGAGGTTCTTGTAACCGTGAGAGCTCAGCCGGAGGGCCATCCGAGCGCTCGTGGCCTCTCTCGGCTCCGCACAGTAGAAGACGATCTCGCTGCCTTTCGGGATCAGCTGATGCGGATCGCGCAAGGCATCCGGCAGGACCCACCGCGCTCCAGGGATCCCGTACGGGTTCGTCTCGAGGTCCAGCTCCGTCCTCAGGTCGACGATGACCGGTGGGTCGCCAGCCTCCATCCGTCTCTTGAGCTCGATCGGGTCGATGCGAGCTTTCCGGAGGTGGCGCAGGAAGCGGCGCCGAGTTGCGAACTTGATTGCGATGTAGAGGATCAGCGCCGCCACGATCGCAGTGAGCAGAGGCGTTCCGAAACGGGCGTTCGCCGTCGCAATTAGAGCGATGACGTCTGCGAACAGGTAGCCGAGCATGATCCACGCACCGGCCCAGAGCAAGGCTCCGGCCGCAGCGTAGAACAGGAAGAAGCCCGGGCGGAGAGCGACCACACCGGCCAGGCCGGCAGCGAGTGGGTTCACGCCGGGCAAAAACTTGGCCACGATGAGATATCGCGCGCGATGCGCGGCGAATCGCTCCTTGGCGTGACGGATGAGTGAGTCAGGATCCATGGAGAATCGGCACAAGATCGCGAACACTCGGAGACCGTGCGACCGGCCGAGCGAATACCAGAGCACATCGGCGCCGAGAGTCGCGGTCATCGCCGCAAGAATCGAGAGCGCGAGGTCCATG
>WNEY01004296.1_pt1 | contig 10829 bp, 8 predicted proteins | sample 5400531 | NCBI WGS metagenome assembly WNEY01 (sample SAMN13153338, study PRJNA577476) | soil metagenome | isolation source: 200 cm saprolite under Douglas fir tree site 1 | place: USA:California | collected 2015-04-18
GATTATTTTGGTTCATAATCAACGCCTTCATGCTGAAATTTGCCTCCGCGCTAGTTCCCGGATTTGTGGTCCAGGGATTCACGGCCGCATTCCTCGGTGCGATCCTCCTCAGCCTTGTGAATATGATGCTGAAGTGGCTGGTCCATCCCTCCGGAAGCCACAGCTAGAACGGCAAGTCACGGCCCCGCCCCGTGGCGGCATCCTTAAACTAGGACGGCTAATACCTATGGCGACTGCCCCTTCGCAATTCCCGCCCGATTCTATCGAACCCCTTTTCGCCTCCATCCCCGGAGCGTGGTTTCTCATGGGCTCCACCTCCGGTCCGGATTGCGAACGCCCCGTGCACCGCGTCTGTATCGACGCTTTCCTCCTCGCTGCAACCCAAGTCATGAATGCCGAATACGAGCGCTTTGTGCACGCGACTTCGTCTGATCCTCCGCCTTTCTGGAACGATGCCAACTTTAACCATCCTCACCAGCCTGTCACCGGCGTCTCGTGGTTCGACGCCGACCGCTATTGCCGGTGGCTGGCATCGCAAACCGGTCGCGCCTACCGCCTTCCCACCGAGGCTGAGTGGGAGCGCGCCGCCCGTGGCGATTTTGAACAAAAAGATTTTCCCTGGGGCAACGAGCCGCCGCAATCTCTTCCGGACTACTTGACTCGCTGGCAAACCGGCCCCGAGCCCGTCGCCCGTTACGCACCCAACTCGTTCGGCCTTTACAACATTTGCGAGAACGTCCACGAGTGGTGCAGCGATTGGTACGATCCCAACTACTACGCCACTTCACGTGAACCCAATCCGCGCGGCCCCGAGCAGGGCCAACGCAAATCCTCTCGCGGCGGATCATGGCGCCATCACGTCAAAATCTCCCGCTGCTCCGCCCGTTCCAGCATTCCTCCCGAATTCCACTATGCAGACTATGGCTTCCGCGTCGCTTGCGATATTCAGCAATCGACACGCCTCAGCGTGTCGAACCAAATATAATTTGTCATTTGTCATCCGAAGCGGGCGTAAACCCGGTGAGGAACCTGCATTTGCTGTCATCTCGTCAGAACCGGAGCAAGCATGTTTCGTGACAATCTTCTCCATCCCAAGCGCATCCTCATTACCGGTGGCGGCACCGGCCTCGGCAAAGCCATGGCGCACCGCTTCCTCGAGCTGGGCGCCGCCGTCTATATCTGCGGCCGCCGCGAAGATGTTCTCAAGAAGACAGAGGCCGAACTCGCCGCCCACGGCCCCATCCACGCTCTCCCCTGCGACGTTCGCAATCTCGATGCCGTCGAGTCGATGATCGACACTATCTGGAAATCAGGACCACTCGACATTCTTGTCAACAACGCCGCCGGAAATTTCATCGCGCGCACCGAAGAGCTTTCTCCGCGCGCGTTCGAATCCGTGATCGGCATTGTGCTGCTCGGCACGCTGCACGCCACCATGGCCTGCGGACGCCGCTGGCTCAACGCCAGTCATCCTGGCACCGTCCTCAGCATCTCCGCTACCTATGCCCCGGTGGGCTCGGCCTACGTTGTACCATCCGCGGTCTCGAAAGCCGGAGTCGAAGCCCTGACTCGCAGTCTCGCTGTCGAGTGGGGCAATCGCGGAATTCGCATGAACGCCATCGCTCCCGGCCCCATTCCTACCCAAGGCGCTTTCTCTCGCGTTCTTCCGCGCCCTGAACTGGAAGCATTAGCGCTTGACCGCAATCCCATGCACCGCTTTGGCACCACGGAAGAATTAGCCAATCTTGCGGCATTCTTGGTCAGCGACGGATCGTCCTACGTCAACGGAGAAGTCGTCCGCATGGACGGCGGAGAATTCCTGCAAGGCGCCGGCGAATTCAGCAACCTGGGCCGCGTCCTGACCGACGAAGACTGGGGATCTCTCAAACCCCGCAAAAAGGCTTAATTGGCTTAGGGTTGCAATCATCTATCACGCGTTCACATGTAGAAAAGGCTGAGGCGAGGCAGGTTGTATTTTTCCAGAAGGCGTTTGTGAACATATTGTTTCTGCAGTTGCTCGATCTGTGGCGCGGGCATCTTGCGGCGGTAGGGCGCAAGGTCGTGATCGGCTTGGGCGCGAACGGTCACGATTGCTTCATCGGGCGTGGCGGCGAGGAGTGCTGCGAAAAGCTTTTCCTCGAGCACGGTGAGATGGCGCTCCAAATCCTCCAGCTTTGATGGTGCCCTTGCGCTCTCGATTTCCCTGGCGAGTTTTCGCAGGGTGGCAGCGGAGTTCTCAGCGACTACATGTGCGGAAATCCCCGCAGTACGCGGCAGCTTTGCTGCTTGTAGAAGATCCGCATTACGCCGGAGGAATGCCGCGATGGTTTCAGACTCAAAGCCCTGTCCCGCGCCTGATTTGCCGGATGCCAAATGCCCGGCAGCCGCGTTCGCCGTGCCTACTGCCGCTTCCCTCATCGCTTCCGCAGCAGCCAGCACTTCCTGCGAACAAAACCCCAAGCCATTAACCTTTCGCGTCCTGGAAGGGCGTTTTTCGTAGTGTTCGAAAGTCGCGTCGATGCCGCGCAGTACGGCCTCCAGCGGAATGCCAGCATCCTTCCAGGTTTCAATAAGCACCCAGTCGAGTGTCGACAGCCGCAGAATACCTCCCCAGCGGCGCTGAAAGTGTTCTTCAATTTCGGTGAAGTAGTTGAAGTAGTTTTCCACGGCGGATCAACGGGGGGAACGCGAAGTGGAGGGAGCGCGCGTCGCGGCGCCGTTCTTCGTTGTGCCTGCGGTCCTGGACGAGAGGGGAGATGAAACCTTTGACGAGGCTTTGGGCGCGAGGCCGGGCCGCCCCGCAACATTTCGTTCCCAGATGATACGCAGGCCTTCGAGAGTTAGGAAATCGTCCACATGCTTGATGTATTTCGATCCGGTGCCAATCATTGGGCCGAGGCCGCCAGTGGCGATCACCCGCGTCTCTTTGCCAAGTTCGGCGAGGAGCAGTTCGAGAATGCCATCGACCAGGCCGAGATAGCCGTAGTAAAGGCCGGATTGCAGGCTGCCCACGGTGTTGGTTCCGATGACGCGGGTGGGTTTGCGAATCTCGACCCGTGGCAGACGCGCGGCGCGCTGAAAAAGCGCGTCGGCGGAAATGCCAATGCCGGGACAAATCACTCCGCCAAGATATTCCCCCTTTACGGAAACGCAGTCGAAGGTGGTGGCGGTGCCGAAGTCGACAATCACGCAGGGGCCGCCGTATTTCTCAAATGCGGCAACGGCGTTCACAATGCGGTCCGCGCCGACTTCCGCCGGATTATCATAGTGAACCGGCATGCCGGTCTTTACACCAGGTTCGATTAACAGCGGCTTGGAATTGAAATAGCGCTCGCAGACCTGGCGCAGCACCGGATCGAGGGGAGGGACAACGGAGGAAATCACGATGCCCTGAATCTCGGCGGCCTCAAGGCTGGCCATAGAAAATAGATTGCGGAAGAGGACACCGTATTCGTCCACCGTGCTGCCTTGACGGGTAGCGACGCGCCAATTTGCTACCAGGCGCTGGTAGCGGGGGGTGTCGCCGGCATCCGAGTTTTCGGCGCGGGCGAATACTCCCAGCACTGTGTTTGTGTTGCCGACATCGAGAACAAAAAGCATTGCGTTGTCTTTCGCGAGTGAGCCTTCACCACTCAGCATTTAGCCAACACAGTTCCATGCTGGCTGAATGCTGACTGCTGAGTGCCGCTTCACTTCTCTCTCACTGTTCCACTCAAAACCGTCTGCAATCCTTGCGCGGTGCGCACTTGCAGAAAGCCGCGGTCATCCAGGCCCTCGGTGGTTCCTTGGACTCTTCCGCCGTTGTCTTCGATGCGAACCTGCTTGCCGCTGATCCAGGACGACTGCTCGGCAAAACGCCGTAAAATAGACAGCCGCGCATCTTCCTCTTCGACCAGCAGGCGATATTCCCGGTCCAGCGATTTTAACAAAGCCGCGGTCAGTTCCACTCGCGACCATTCGCCGCCTGTTGCCAAACGCAGCGACGTAGCCTGCGCCTGTAACTCCTGGGGAAAACTCGCCTGGTTCACGTTGATTCCCATTCCGACGACAACGTGGCGCACGCGCGTAGCTTCGGCATTCATTTCCGTGAGTATGCCGCACACTTTCTTGCCTGCGATTAACACGTCATTCGGCCACTTCAAATCAACGCTTATGCGCGCGTCGACCTGCCCAATGGCGGCGCGCACGGCTAAGGCGGCGGCCAGCGAGAGCAGGAGAACGTCTGAGGGCGGCAGGGCCGGCCGCAACACCACCGAACAGTAAATGCCAGCCGAGCGTGCGGACTGCCAGGAGTTCGCGCCTCGGCCGCGACCCGCGGTTTGCTCTTCGGCAATAAAGACGCTGCCTTCCCGAGCGCCCTCGGCAGCGGCGGTCATGGCAGCGCTGTTAGTCGATCGAATCTTGTAGAAATGATGAAGCTGAAGGTCGAAGACGGTGCCGCGCAGCAACGGTCCGAGAATTTCCGGCAGCAGCAGATCGGGGACCGACTTTAGCCGATAGCCGGTGGCGGGGTGTCCGGCGATGTCGACGCCCAGGCCTCGTAATTGCTGAACGAGCCGCCAGACTTCGGAGCGGTTGGAGGAAATCTCCTGCGCGATTTTGGTTCCGCTCACGACGACGGTGGCGTGCTCCATGAGCAGGCGGACGATGCGGCCGAGGCGGATGTCGCTGGGTTGTAAGCCCGACTCGCGACCTTTCGTGCGCGAGCCGCCCTCGGCCACACGAGTTGTTTTAGGTTTCTTGATGCGGGAATTATGCGGGATGCGGGGAGAAAGCACAAACAAGAGCAAGAGCTTCAACCCCGAAGGGCACTAAGGTTCACTAAGGAAAACCTCTTTCAATTTACACGGGGACTACTCGCAGGCTCATGTCTGCAGCGTGGGGGGAGTGGGTGAGAAGGCCGATGGAGATGAAATCCACCCCGGTGTCGGCATAGGCGCGCACATTTTCCAGGCGGATGCCGCCAGAGCACTCGACCGGAATTCGGCGCTCCAGTTTGGCGCAGCGCTCGACGGCGCTGCGCACGTCTTCCGGGGACATGTTGTCGAGCAGAATTGCTTCCGCGCCGTGGGCGAGGGCGTCATCCAATTCGGCAAGAGTACGAACTTCTATTTCGATCGGTTGTGAACCTCGGCGGTTGCGCACGGCACGCTCCAGCGCCGGAACGATTCCGCCCGCCAGCGCGATGTGATTGTTCTTGAGCAGAACGCCATCGGAGAGATCGAGGCGGTGATTCTGTCCGCCGCCGCAGCGGACGGCGTATTTGTCGATCACGCGGAGGCCGGGGGCGGTTTTGCGGGTATCGAGAATTCGGGCCTTGGTCCCGGAAACTGCGTCCACGAATTGGCGGGTCAGGGTGGCGATTCCGCTCATGCGCTGCAGAAAGTTGAGCATGACGCGCTCGCACGAGAGAATTACACGCGCATTGTGACGGATTACTGCCACCGATTGGCCTTTGTGCAGACGCACACCATCGAAAATTTCAGGATGCGTGGTGACCTCGTAGTGCGAAGTGACGGCTCCATCGAGCGCGGCGTACACATCAAAAATGCGTCCGACACAGCCGATGCCGGCGAGAATGCAATCCTGCTTGGCGAGGACGGTGGCGGAGGCGCGCTGATTGGGATCGATGCAGCCGTAGCTGGTGGCGTCGCGCGTGGCCCGGTCTTCGAGCAGCGCGTTTTCAAGGATGGCGGTGATGCGTCGGCTGTTGAAGTCCATAAGCAGTTACCAGTGATCAGTGGCCAGTTTAACTATTTAGTTCCGGTGCCGTTCAGCTCATCTAACTGACGTTTTATCTTATCGTGCAGGGTGTTCAGTTCCAGCGCGCGGCTGCGTAGGCCCTCGACTACTTTCGCTGGGGCTTTCGCGAGGAATTGTTCATTGCTCAGCTGCCGCTGATTATTCGCGAATTCCTTTTCGATTTTTTCCAACTCTTTCTTTAACCGTTCACCCTCGGCGGCTACGTTGATCTTTCTCTCGTAGATTACATGAACATCAAAACGGGCGGTGCTGCGCGCACCGGGCTGCTTGGCGAGAGACGCATCTACAAAGGTGACCTTCTCCACATTCGCCGTACGATCAAACAGAATTGCGCGAAGATTCTGTTCGATCATGGCGCGGATGGCGCGATCAGGCGCGAAGACTTCGATCGGCACTTTCGCTTTAGATTCGATTTTCAATTCTGCGCGGAGATTCCTGACGTTCACGATCAGGTCTTGCAGGATCGCCATCTCGGTTTCCGCATTCAAGTCGACCTGGCATTCGTCTGCTTGGGGATATGCTGCCAGGGCAATCGACTTCAGGGGCGGCTTGCCTTCATAGATCGCCTGCCAGATTTCTTCAGTGATGAATGGCATCACCGGATGCAGCAGGCGCAAGGCCCCGTCAAACAGGTTGACCAAGTTGCCGCATGCGATGCGGGCGTGTGTCCTGTCGGCGCCTTCCTCAAAATTCAGGCGAGGCTTGATCAGTTCCAGGTACCAGTCGCAGAACTCGCCCCAGAAGAAATCGTAGATGCGGTTGGCGGCTTCGTGGAAGCGATAGGAGGCGAGCGCATTGTTGACTTCGGCGGTGACGCGGTTGAATCGGGAGAGGATCCAGCGGTCTTCGAGGGTGGCGGGGTGGAATGGCTCGATGCCAGAGTGAGGGCCACCGGAACTTTGTCCCGGCTGCACAGCCGAGAGCCTGCCCTGAGCCTGTCGAAGGGGCGGCTGTCCCCATATGAATCCCACGCGGTCCACATTCATGAACATGAATCTAGCGGCGTTCCAGATTTTGTTGGCGAAGGCACGGTAACCGTCGGTGCGGCTCTCGCTGAAGGCGATGTCAGTGCCGGGGGCGGCCATGGCGGCCAGCGTGAAGCGGGTCGCGTCGGTGCCGAAGCGCTCGATGATCTCGAGGGGATCGATCACGTTGCCTTTGGTCTTCGACATCTTCTGCCGGTCAGCATCGCGCACCAGAGCATGGATGTAAACCTGCCGGAAGGGCACGCTGTCGTTCTTTTTTTCCGCCCAACCGCTGGCTTTCTTTATCGCGGGGTCCTGCTCATGCCCTTGCATGAAGTGGCAGCCGAACATGATCATGCGGGCCACCCAGAAGAACAGAATCTCGTAGGCGGTGATCAGCAGAGTGGTGGGATAGAAAACGGCCTGGTCTCGCGTCTTCTCCGGCCAGCCCAACGTTGTGAACGGCAGGAGGCCCGACGAAAACCAGGTGTCGAGCACGTCGGAAACCTGCTCCAGTTTGGCGCTGCCGCACTTCGAACATTGTGCCGGAGTCTCACGGGCGACGATCACTTCTTTGCAATCTTCGCAAGTCCAGGCTGGAATGCGATGTCCCCACCATAACTGGCGAGAGATGCACCAGTCATAGATGTTGTTCATCCAGTTGAGATAAATCTGGCGGTAGTTGTCTGGGACGATCGCGATCTCGCCGCTCTCGACGGCCTGGATGGCGCGCTCGGCGAGGGGCTTGATCTTGATGAACCATTGTTCTGAAAGCCGCGGTTCAACTACGGTGCCGCAACGGTCGCACTTGCCGAGGGCGAGCGCGTGGTCCTTCTCCGCTACCAGAAAGCCTTGCTCTTGCAAATCTGCCAGCACACGCTTGCGGGCTTCGTAGCGGTCGAGTCCGGCGTACGGGCCCGCGTTATGGTTCATGTGCGCGTGCTCGTCCATCACATCGATCTGCGGAAGGTTGTGCCGCTTGCCAGCCTGAAAGTCGTTAGGATCGTGCGCTGGCGTCACCTTCACGGCTCCGGTGCCGAACTCCGGCTGCGCAAGTTCGTCGGTAATGATTGGGATCTCGCGATTCATCAGCGGCAGCAGAACTTTTTTGCCATGCAGGTGCACGTAGCGCTCATCTTTCGCATTTACCGCAATCGCAGTATCGCCCAGCATGGTCTCGGGGCGCGTGGTTGCCACGGTGATGAACTCTTTCGTGCCTACGACCGGATAGCGAATCTCCCACAACTTTCCGGTAATCTCTTCGTGCTTCACCTCGAGATCGGAGATCGCGGTCTCGCAGCGCGGGCACCAATTCACGATGTACTTGCCGCGATAGATCAAGCCCTCTTCATAGAGGCGGACAAAGACCTCGCGCACGGCGCGGGAGAGATTCTCGTCCATGGTGAAGTATTCACGGTCCCAGTCGACGGATGCGCCCAGGCGTTTCATCTGCTCCAGAATGGCGCCGCCGTAGAGCTTCTTCCATTCCCATACGCGCTCGATGAATTTTTCGCGGCCCAGGTCGCGGCGCTTCTTGCCTTCTTTGGCAAGCTGGCGCTCCACCATCATCTGCGTCGCGATGCCGGCGTGATCGGTGCCGGGCAGCCAGAGGGTAATGAAGCCGCGCATGCGATGCCAGCGCACGATGATATCCATCTGGGTCTGGTTGAGCATGTGGCCCATGTGCAAGCGGCCGGTCACGTTCGGCGGCGGCAGCAGCAGCGTGAATACCGGACGGCTTTCTCCGGGCGGCGGCGTGGGAACGGAGAAAAGTTTCTCCTTGATCCAGTACTCGGCCCAGCGCGTTTCGATCGCGCCCGGCTCGTAGGATTTAGGCAGTTCGTGCGGCATGAGTTGGCAGTCAGCCGTCAGCGAAAACCTTCAACACAGAGGGCACAGGGGATCACAGGGTAATTCATGGTCCTGTACACATGGGAGTCGCTGATGGTGGTGAAGTTTGATCTTACAGGCGGGAGAAAAGAAGGGTCAAACGGGGAGAGGGTTAAGCTACTTCTTCTCGGCCATCTTGCGGGAGATTTCTTCCATGAGTTTGGGGCGAAGACCAGCGAGGACGCTGTCGACGATGCTGGCGACATCTGCGGGAGTGCCACTGGGGGCAGCCGCGGAAGCTTCCTGCACTGCCTGTTCAGCACCGGCCGCGACCGCTAGTGCAGCGGTGTCAGACGGAACTGAATCGGGTGCTGCCAATTCCTGGGGCTGCGGCTCCTCGCCTTTGCTGGTGTCGCGGACTTGACGCCAGCTCGCCCAAGCTGCGGCACTGGTCCTGACGGTTTCGGAATCCGCTTTCAGTTCGGATTTACCGGCGATGGGGGCAAAATCGGCTGGAGAGGCGGTTGCAGTCTCAGCAACCGGGGGCGCAGTCTCCGGCGCCGCCTGCATGTCCGGCGCAGCATCGGAAAATTCTGCGTTTGGGGTAGGGCTTCCAAACTCTACAACCGGCGCGACGTTCTCATGGAGCTTGGGAGACTCGGGAGTCTGTGGCGTCCCGAGGGTAGCCTCTGCAGATGCAATGGGTGGTTCTGGATTCGCTACAGACTCCGAATTTGAAATGGCTGAGACTGCGTCTTCAATTGTGGTTTGTGACCGAGCAGAAGAACTCCCGTGCGATGTGGTCTCGGCTTCCACTGTGCCAGCGCTGGTTGCGTAGTCTGCAGCGGCGAACGCGGCGTACGCCTTTTGCATTTCGCGATCGAGCGACATCGATGTCTCGTCGCTTCCGAGCGCGACCGGCACTGCGGTCCAGCGCGGCGGTCCGGAGCTTGTAACCGCTACTGATTCGGACGTGGCTGCCATAGTCACGGCGGCGGCCTGCGGTTCTTCCAGTCGTTCGTCACCGTTGCGGCCGTGGCTCGCTTCGACGGCAGCGAGTTCACCCGAAACTTCGACCTTGTCTGGCTCGCGGCCGGCGGCTTGGGCATCCGCCTGACGGACCTCGGCGCCGGAGTTGGTTTGATCTTCGTCGGCGGGGCTGTCCTGAAGTCTCTGCAATGCGGGCTCGACAGAAAATTCGCTGGGGCTGGCAGTTTTGGGAACAGCTGTTTCAAAACCTCTTTGCTCGTCCCGGGTGGCGACTTCCGCCATTTGCATTCTCGCGGCTGCGGCCGTGATTGCGGCGACCTCTGACGCCGTTACATCTTTTGGCACGCCGATCGGTGCGAAGGCCGAAATATCGACATTTGTTTCCGCAGCAGACGGCGCTGGCTGGTAATGCTTCTCCTTTTTGCCCGCAACCTTTTCGCCTTCGCGGTTCGCGGGTTGAGCTTCTTCGGCGGCCGCTTCTTCGCCATCGCCCTTCTTGTGAGGGAAGCTAATCCGGTTCTTCCAGCCCGTCTCGGTGCTGGAGGGTTGAGTTCGTCCGCCGCGGTCTGTGTCATCGGCGGCAGCCATTGCCCGGGCAAAACGTCCGGGCTTGGAGGGTTCGGCCCGAGGCACAACTTTATCTTCCAATTTCGACAGCGCGCTCAGCAACTCGCTGGCCTCGAAGGGCTTCACGATATAGCCTTCCGCACGGACGCGCTGCGCTTCTTCCGGCTTGAAAGGCTCCAGCTTACCCACGGTGAGCAGCACCGGAATGCGTGCCGTTTCCTGCGATTCTTTGAGGCGCTGGCACACTTCAAGTCCGCTGTAGCCGGGCATGTAAACATCCAGGATGACGAGGTCGGGTTTCAGCTCGGCGATCTTTTTCAGCGCGGCGGAGCCGTTGTTGACGGCAATCACCTCATACCCCGCGTCCGCGAGGATTTTGCGCCCCATGTTCTGGGCGGTCACGCTGTCGTCGGCGAGCAGTATTTTCCGGGCCAAAGAATTCCTCTAGTGAGGGGAGATATCGCGAAGGTAACCTGCCCTTCGACGTAAGTCAATGATCGGACGGGAGGTAACACGTTACCAGCGGTCAGCACCTACCGCGCGGACGGGGCCCTAGGTTGAGGTTGAAAGCCGCCGTCAATCAGCAAGAGACGGATTTAGAAGGATATTACCTTCTTCAGCCCCTTCTTTTTCTTCTTCTTGCTGCTGGAAATATCTCGATCGCTAGCTAAGTCGGAACTGGAGCTTGAAGTGGCGTTATTACCAGTCGGTGAT
>WNEY01004297.1_pt1 | contig 10828 bp, 13 predicted proteins | sample 5400531 | NCBI WGS metagenome assembly WNEY01 (sample SAMN13153338, study PRJNA577476) | soil metagenome | isolation source: 200 cm saprolite under Douglas fir tree site 1 | place: USA:California | collected 2015-04-18
GTCAGCCCTTGCGGATTCTGTGCCAGATTATTGAAGTCATTGAAGAGCGTATTCAGTGCCCCCGAGATGCCCGTGGCAGGTGTGTTCAGATCGTTGAAGAGAGACTCAACCTGCCCTAGCAGGTCGGCTTGTGTCTGGGTGCTCTGCTGATTGCTACTAGCCACGTTGATTTGTGCGGTGACGAAGCGATCGTACGCACGCGTGACCTCCTCGACATTCACCCCAGAGCGCAAGATATTGGTATGGGAGGACGGTGCCGAGGCCAGCTCTGCACGTTCACGGGAATAGCCAGGCGTGTTGGCGTTCGCAATATTCTGGCCCGTGACCTGCAGGGCTGTTTGATGTGCCAGCAGGGCCTGTCGCCCCGTGAAGAGAATACTCCCGAAAGTGCCCATAGCCTTAGACCCTCCCAGAGAGGAAGCGTCCCGACGTGGGGGTGGTCAGCTTCCCCGACTGGAGATACAGCGACTGTGCCGGGAGCAGGCCCGTAAAAAAGGCCAGTGCCGCATCCACAAACGCCCGTACCTCACGTAACAGCTGCGCCTGCACGCTATTGAGTTGCTGGACCTCGTCGACCAGTGTCCGGAGCCGGGTACGATACTGGCGAAGGCGGCTCGCATAGGGGGCATCGACCCGCGTGCTCAGGTGCTGCAAGGTAACGTCGGTCGCTGGGAGCTGTAACAGCGGTGCGAGTTGGGCTGTCACTGCAGCGCGTTGGTGTTCCACGTGGGCGATATGACGTGCCACATGCTCTCTGGCCTGAAGGCTCGCCAACAGTGGATCGAGGGCTGGTGCTGCCAGGCAGCGCTGGACTTCCTGGTGCAGCGTCAGCAGGTGCTCATAGGCTTCCACCTCCTGCTGCAGGAGATGGTCTAACTCGGCCAGCAACGGCGCTGATGTGCTCATGCTCTCTTCCTGAGTATGTGGGGAGCCACGCCCCAGCTCTTCCTGTTCTGCTCGACCAGACTGGTCCCACAGCGCCACGACACTCAGGCGCTACTGCGCTCAGCTTGGCAAGATATCCTTCAGGAGTTTCTCAGCAAGATCCTGGCCCTTCAGGTTGAGCTTACCGCTTTGCAGGGCGCGGCGTGCCATCTCGACCTTATCCGCCCGGACCTCTGGCGCATCCTGCGCCACTTCCCGCGCCCGCTGAATATCGCGGGCCTGGGAAGACAACTCGACTCGGTCTGATGCTGCAGCTTCGTTACTCTTGTCTACGTCCTCAGAAGGTTTGGTACGGGACACTTCATTGCTGCGTACCGCATTCTCAGGACGTTGTGTGTTATTGGTAGTCTCTTGACCGGTAATTCTCATGGCGTTCCTACTCCTTTATGGCGTCCTCAGGCATATGCACTGTTCAGCCTTATTGTATAGCTTCTGTATCGGCAGTGGCCATGAGAAACTTCAACTTTATTTTTGAAGCACTGCTAGCCTCAACCGCCGCTACCGGTTTTGGCGTGCTACCGACAGCAAAGAAAAGTGCCGGGTCGAGCCGCGTGCCATCTCTGCGGACCTCGAAATGCACATGGGGACCGGTCGACCGCCCTGTGCTCCCCACCGTGGCGATTGGCTGTCCCTGGCTCACAGTCGTCCCAACGGACACGAGGTTTTCCGTATTATGGGCGTAGAGGGTAGCATAGCCCTCCGCGTGTTGGATGACCACAACATTCCCGTACCCTGCCTGCGTGCCACTAAAGACCACCTGCCCGGCGGCAGCGGCCTGTATCGGGGTGTCGGTCGGTGCCGCGATGTCCATACCACTATGCAGCCGCTCTGTGTGGTCTATGGGATGCATCCGCATGCCATAGCCAGAGGTGGGCTGCCCCTCCACAGGAAGCACAAACATGCCGTCCGTCGGCCCAGCTTGCTGACGATACGCGTCGATGGCCGTCGCTCTCCCCGCCTGCAGGGCTGTGGGCGGACGCGGCAGCGCGGTGTTTGGTCGGCCTGGCAGTTGGCGGTCTGCGTCAGTATCCTTGAGCTGTCGCTGCAGCAAGGCTGTCAGACCCATATCTTCCCGTCGGGCCATGTGACGGGCAATCTCCTGATCGAAAAGGGAGAGGTATGTATCATGCGCAAACCCCTTGTCGAGCAAGCCTGACTTGGGCACAGTGCGGCGCATGGCCGCCAGCATCTGGTAGACGAAGAGTGAGGCCAGCTCTGCTGCGGCGCTCTTGACGTCCTGAGGTTTGCCGCTCGGCCCACGCTCCCCGGCTGTCATCTGGGCGTGTAACTGCTGCGCACGGGCACTCTCATCAGGTTGCAGTGCTTGTGGCGGCAGTGCGGCAGGAAGTGATAGTCCCACGTTACATGATCTCCAATTTCGCTTGCAGAGCGCCGGCGGCCTTGATCGCTTGAAAGATGGCCACCAGATCGCGCGGCGTTGCCCCAATGCTGTTCAGCGCGCGGACCAGATCACGAATGGTCACGGCCTGGGAGAGTAGGATGACTTGATTCTTATCCTCCTTGACCTTCACGTCACTCTTGGGCGTGACGACCGTTTTCCCCTGTGATAGCGGGGCTGGTTGGGACACCTGGGGTTCTTCGCGAATTTCGATGCTGAGATTGCCATGCGCAATCGCCACTGTGGCAATCCGGACATTTTCGCCGATCACCACCGTGCCTGTGCGCTCGTCGAGGACGACTTTCGCGACCTGGTCTGGGGTCACTTCCATATTTTCCAGGGTGGCGACAAAAGCCGCGACGTTAGCGCGATAGGGCTCAAGCACCTGCACCTCAATCGTGCCACTGTCAACCGCCCGTGCCACACCTGCCCCTAGCTGCGTGTTGATGGTATCGGCCAGGCGGGCACTCGTGGTGAAATCAGGAGTGTTGAGAAGCATGCGAATCTGCTCGCGTCCGTTCAATTGGAGGCCTACCTCTCCTTCGATGAGGGCACCATTGGTAACTTGCCCCACCGTGGGGTGGTTCTGCTGGACGCTACTACCAGATTTTCCACGGGCCGCAAAGCCGCCAATGGATACTGGCCCCTGGGCTACAGCATAGATCTGGCCATTGGGAGCGCGGAGCGGGGTGAGCAGCAGGGTCCCTCCCTGCAGACTCTTGGCATCGCCCATCGAGGAGACCAGCACATCGGCATGCCCACCGGCTCGGGCAAACGGCGGCAGGGTGGCCGTCACCATGGCCACGGCAGCGTTACGGGCGCGGATTTTTGCTGCATCAATGGTCAGCCCCATACTGCGTAGCATTGTACTCAATGTCTGACTACTAAAGCCAGTATTGTTGCCGTCTCCCGTGCCATTCAAGCCCACCACCAGGCCATAGCCAATGAGCTGATTATCACGCACGCCAGCAATGCTGGTCAGATCTTTGACGCGCGCGGCGTGTGTGTCCCTGGCCAGCGATAGACCCAGAAACAGGCACACGGCGATGCCAAGGGACAGAGGGACAGAGCAACGCAGAGACAGCGTCATGACGATTCCTCGTTAAAACGGCCAGACGAAGTCCACGACACGACCGAGCAAGCCCGGACGCTGTTTGTCTGACAGGACACCGCGACCGGAATAGACCAGACGTGCATCGGCAATGAGATCGGACGACAGACTGTTGTCTGGACCAATATCTTCAGGACGTACCACCCCGCTCAGAGTAATGTACTGGCGTTCATTATTGATCAGGACTTCCTTCGTGCCCTCAATGAACAGGTTGCCATTGGGAAAGACCTCACGGACTACCGCCGTGACCGTCGCACTCAGGGAGTTCTTGCGCGTGGTTGTCCCCTTGCCGTCAAAACCGGTTTTGAGTTGCGCTGCCAGGGCAGACCCGGGGGTAATACCGTTGTTCTTCAGCGTGCGTTCGAAGCCAAACATGCCGTCCAGGCTGCCAGTGGCTGAGGAGGTACGACTGGTGTTGGTATTCGCCTGGCCTGTGGCGCTGGTGACATCGGCGATGCGCACTGTTACCACGTCGTTCACGGCGCGCGCCTTGCGGTCTACGAAGAACATGTTGCGGCCGTTTTCACCCGAGAACAGCGAGCCTTCGTAGCGTGGTGCCACCTCCTGCTGGGGCGGCGGGAGGGCCCGGTAGACATCGCGATTGACCGGGGTAACCTGGGGTTCGATTAGAGTACAGCCCACGGCGAGCCCGAGGGTGCTGAGCACCAGGGTGAACCCCCAGGCGCGGCTATAGGAAGAGGTGGTACAACGTTTCACAACGGGATCCTCACAGTTTGCTTATCAATCACCTGGGCCCGGACTTCACGATTAGACGAGGTATTCTTGACGCGAATGGTGTCTCCGGGTTTCCCTGCCTCGAGCGCTTCTCCGGGAGTACTCACTTTGATCAAAGGCGACTCCGAGACAATACGGACTATGTCGCCCCTATGTACAACGGCCACTGTTGTGACATCCTGCGTGGAAAGCGGTGCATTGCCAGTTAAGGAGCGCCGGGCATGTTTACCGATGACATCTTCCGGTTGGGTCACTACCTGGCGCAAGGGCTGCGTCACCTGGACCTGGGTACGGGAGACCGCATCAGCCGTAATGATCTCGCCCTGTGCCACGGGACGGACCAGGCTCACCACCTCCTGCTCCACAGCGATAGTGGCTGTGCCGTGGAGCTGTTTTTCGACCTTGCCAGCGACCTGGATGGTGAGCGTAAAGGAGGTAGAGCCGAGCAACATATGGCGCCCTGGCACCGTGACCTCATACTGTACTGGTCCGAGCGGCACGAAGACCGGGCTGAGCCCACGAATGTCGCGAATGCTGGACGGCTGCGTGGTCTGTGGGAGACGCCGGCTGAGCGCCTGCCGCACCACTGTCTCCAGGTGTTGTGGATCAAGACGCTGGCTGGCACGCATGACGCGGCTCTGGAGGGCGCCCTGGACCTGGATCTCCTGCGTCCACAGCCCCTGGTGTTTGAGCTGGGTGACGAGCGTGCTCTTGGAGAGTAGCCGCTCCACCCCGGCTGGCGGGGCCTGCCCCAGGAGGACTTGTCGCAGGCGAGCCACCGTGTCCGCCGGCTCACCCTGGATCTCGGCTACGTCCCCAAGGGTGATCTGTGGTCCTTGGACCTGCGCTTCTGGGGGCACAGTGATCACGATCGACGCCCCCCAACCCACCAGCGGCACACAGAGGAGGGCCACGATGCTGAGGGAGAGCAGCCAGTACCGATGCGTCATGCGTGCACTCCTAACGCCGCAGGTTCGCGGCCGTCTGCAGCATCTCATCAGACGCCTGGATGGCCTTGGAGTTGATTTCATACGCCCGCTGCCCCGTGATGAGATTGACCATTTCTTCCACCACACTGACATTGGAAATTTCGAGCACTCCCTGTGACAGCCCACCCAGGCCACCCTGACTGGGCGCACCGGTGATGGGGTCTCCTGAGGCCGTCGTGCGCTGAAAGAGACTGCGCCCCTGCCCGCTCAGGCCAGCAGGATTGGGGAAATTGGCTAGCTGGATCTGACCGACCTGTTGCGGCGTCGTATTCCCTGCCTGCAATACGGAGACTGTGCCATCGGTGCCAATGGTGATGCTGACAGCATCGTTCGGAATCGTCATCTCCGGCTCCAACGGAAACCCGTCGGAATTCACCACGCGGCCCTGGCTATCGAGCTTGAAAGAACCGGCGCGGCTATAGGCTGTTTCCCCATCTGGTCGCCGAATTTGGAAAAACCCGGCGCCATCAATGGCGATATCGAGCTGATTCTGCGTCTGCTGAAAGTCGCCTTCCAGGAACAGGCGCTGCACTGCCGCCGTGCGCACACCGAGTCCTACCTGAATGCCGGTAGGAATTTCGGTCTGGCTCGAGGACGCTGCGCCAGGCTCGCGCAAGGTCTGGTAGAGGAGATCCTGAAAATCAGCCCGGCCCCGCTTAAAACCTGTCGTATTAACATTCGCCAGGTTGTTGGAGATAACGTCAATGTGTTGCTGTTGCGCCGTCATACCAGTGGCTGCAGTGAACAGGGATCGCAGCATGTCGTGCTCCTTCTTAGACTCGTCCGGCGATATCGTTGACTGCCCGTCCGGCAGTGTCATTGAACGCCTGAATGACTTTTTGATAGGCTTCGTAGGCCCGCGAAGTCTCTATGACCGAGACCAGGAGACGGACCGGTTCGACATTGGCCGTCTCGATTACTCCCTGCCGCACCGCGGCGTTCGCCGTCGTCTCAGGCGGCGTGGGGACAACCGAACGAAAGAGGCTATCCCCTTGTTTTTCCAGGGCATAAGGTTGTGGCAAATCGACTACCCTGAGACGGTCGACGACCGTGCCCCCCGCCCGCACCTGACCTGTGGCATCAATCTCAATCTTCCCCTGGGGCAGTCGCAGGGGACCTTTATCACCCAGGACAGGGAGCCCTTGCGCCGTGACCACCACGCCCTCCGTATTGAGGGAGAACGTGCCTTGGCGCGTATACGCCACGCCATCAGCGGTCTGCACAGCAAAAAAGCCGCGCCCTTCCAGGGCGACATCGAGTGGGTTGCCCGTGGTACGCAGGTCGCCCTGGGTGAAATTGGTGGACATGGCACTGAGCCGCGTCTGCGCGCTATCGCGTCCCTGGAAGCGGCTGAGCGGCGTCATCACTGCCGGCGACCCCTCTGAGACTGCTAGGGGACTGACCACATTGGGAAGCGGCTCGACTTGAAACACTGGCCGGTCTGCTTTGAACCCCACGGTATTGGCATTGGCCAGATTGTTGGTGAGGATGGCCAGGCGCTTTTCATGCGCCAGACTGCCTGACACCGCGGCATAGAGACCCGTGTACATGTTTGTCTCCTCGTCTCTCAGACTCTGCGTCTCTCCGTCAGTGTGGCAGCCTGGGGGTCTTAGGCGTCCGGACGTGCCGACTATCCGACTCGGTAAGACACACTTCCAGAAAACACTTACCGTCCTCGCCGACGGTGAAGGGAATCATCAGGACAGGGCCAGGAAAGGGATGGCAGATCTTGTGGCCTTTGCCGTCGATCACCGTAGGAATAGCGGCCTGAAATTGGTAGCCCTGTTCCGCCAGGATGCGTCGCGCATCACCACAGATCATGTTGGTGATCTCGCCGACCGCATCACGGACATCATCGTTCATTTCCTTGCATGCCTCGCCGAACATGTTCGACACCACTTGCAAAATCGCGGCTTCGGAAAAACTCACGGCCAGTGAGCCATTCTTGTCCCCAGTGAGACCCACGATGCCCGTCACATCACCCTCGGACAATGGTGTCTTGCCCTTGAAGAATGGCTTGCCGACTTGCATCTCTGTAAAGGCCATGGTCTGTAACACATTGACCGCGGCTTCCAGAAAGGGATTGATGAAGGTCACATCCATAAAGCACTCCTTCGGGTCAGAAGACAGTGATGGTTTCCGGCTCCTGCAGGCTGCGGGTGAAGGGCCTTACCCCTTGAAAATTGCGTCGATTTTCTCTTTCAGCGTTTCAGCCGTGAAGGGCTTGACGACGTAGTTATTGACTCCAGACTTGACCGCTTCCACAACATTTTCTTTCAGCGCCTCAGCCGTGACCAAGAGGACAGGAATGGGTTTGAGGTTGTCGTCCGCACGGATCGCTTTGAGGAGGCCCAGGCCGCTCATGTTGGGCATGTTCCAGTCAGAGATGACAAAATCCACCTTCTCCCGCTGCAGCAGGCTCAACGCTTCGACACCATCCTCGGCCTCAACGATGTTGGTGTAGCCCAACTGCCGCAGCATGTTCCTGATGATGCGCCGCATCGTGGAAAAGTCGTCTACGGTGAGAATTTTCATGTTTTGGTCCATCATTGTATGCTGCCTCTTGCATGTGTTTGCGCCCCTGCCCGCTCCAAGGTCATTCCTGGAGGAGCACTTTGAGCTTGCTGCGGAGATGAAAAATGGACTTCGTATGAATCTGGGAGACACGCGATTCTGTGATGTCCAAGACCTTCCCGATCTCCTTCATGGTGAGTTCCTCGTAGTAGTACAAAGAAATCACCACTTTTTCCTGATACGGCAGGTCGTCGACCGCCTCGGCAATGAGTACTTTGAGACGACGCGCTTGGACGAGCTGCGCTGGCCCCTGGGCTTCATCAGTAGACACCAGGTCCAGGAGGTTGAGGGTGTCGCCATCGGAGACGCGCAACCCTGGCGCTTCGAGACTCAACAACGACACGCCCCGGACTTGACTGAGCCATTCGTGGAATTCATCGAGTGCGATGCCCAGAAGTTCTGCGACTTCCTCGTCGTGGGCCGAACGCCCTAAGGTCCGTTCCAGGGTCTCGTAGGCGCGCTCGAGGGCGCTCTCTTTCTGCCGCACAGAGCGCGGCACCCAATCCAGACTGCGCAACTCGTCGAGCATGGCGCCACGAATGCGAAATTCGGCGTAGGTCTTGAACGTGTTATCACGACTGGAGTCGTATTTCGCAATAGCGTCGATCAGTCCGATCACGCCAGCGTTGATGAGGTCGTCCAGCCCGATGTGAGGCGGCAACCGGGCGGCAATACGCTGGGCGATGTATTTGATCGTAGGCGCGTATTCCAGAATAAGGCGCTCTTTGTCGTCGGGGTCGATGCGTGGCGCCTTACGCACATAAGGGCTGGGAATGGTACTCATGGCTGCTTCTCTCCTTCGTTGCCTGACCCGTGTGCGAACCAGTCGGTTAGCGCCCAGCGTGTTCCGACGCGTGGGGTTTCTGTCGTTCCAGGAGTCGTTGCCAAAAAAATTGGATCCCCCCTTTCGGGCAGGCTGCCTCTGGCCTGGCCAGCAACTGCTGCGCCAGGGCGCGAAAGCCCGGGGCAGCCACCGAGCTCGGATAGATATCCAGCAGGGCTTTTTGCTGGCGCACCGCCTGGGAAAAGGATATATCGTGAAGAATAAACCCCAGATAATCGATGGAGACATTGAGAAAGCGCTCTGCCACCAGATGCAAGCGTCGGAAGGCTTCTTTGGCTTCAGTCGCATGGGCCACGTTATTCATGATCACTTTAAAGTGTTTTTCGTCGTACTTCGTACACAGCACTTTCATGAGGGCATAGGCATCAGTAATCGACGTGGGTTCTGGTGTCACGACCACCACAATGTCCTGGGCCGCCATGTTAAAGTACATGACATTGGCCGAAATCCCGGCGCCCGTGTCAATCAGGAGGAAATCGATATCCTGTTCCAAGGTCTCCAAGACAGTGAGCAATTGCAAACGCTGCACTTCATTGAGGTCGGCTAATTCCGGCACCCCTGAGCCGGCGGGTAGAATCAGCATGCCGGCAGGACCGGTGACCAGCACGTCGTCCAGCCCCTTGTGCCCTTCGAGCACATCCTGGATGGTGAAACGTGGTGCCAGTCCCAAGAGCACGTCCACGTTGGCCAGGCCGAGGTCGGCGTCGAGGAGCATCACCCGTGCCCCGAGGGACTGCAGAGCATAGGCAAGGTTGACCACAATGTGCGTTTTCCCTACCCCCCCCTTGCCACTGGTAAAGGAGAGGACCTTCACACTGGGGTGGGTAGGGGCTGGGTACGGACCGCTCCGGTCCGCCAGACCCGGCCACCGGGTCTGGAGCTGATGTTGCCTGGCATCATCGGCCAGGCGTCGCAAGGTGCGTGCTTGATCCATGGCGTCCGTTCATCCCCTTTCCATCACACATACGTTATCGTGCCATTGTGAGACATTGAGAATGAGGTCGACGACGCGTTCTGGCGTCGCGACTTCAATGTCCTCTGGGACACGTTGACCAGTCGTAAAGTAGGACATGGGTAGCTGGGTGTGGAGCGCCGTACTCAAGAGCGGGCCAAACACCGTGCTCTCGTCCAGTTTGGTAAACATCAGGCTCGCCAATCCCAAGGGTTTGAAACGGGCCACGGTATCACTCAGATTGGGCATACTCGCCGTTGCACTCAGAACTAAATGAACCCCGATGCGCTGATTCTCAGTAAAGAACGTGGTCAGCTCCGCCATCTGCAGGGCATCGCGCTGGCTGCGTCCCGCGGTGTCAATGAGCACGATCTCTTTGTCACGGTGGCGTGCGAGCGCCTGCTCCAGTTCGTCTGCAGTGAGGGCGATATCCACCGGCAGACCGATGATTTTGGCAAAAAGCCGCAGTTGCTCGACGGCTGCAATGCGATACGTGTCGAGCGTCACCAGCGCTACCTTACGCTTGTCGCCCAGCACATAGTGGGCGGCGAGCTTGGCAATAGTAGTGGTCTTCCCCACACCTGTGGGACCAACGAACGCTGCGATAATGGGCTCGCCCGCCGGGGCCTGCAAAGGGCCACTGACCGGCGTGCTCTTCATGACCAGACTGGCGACATGCTCTTGCACAGATGCCGCCTCGTTGAGCTTGTCTGGTTCCAGGCTGTTTTGGGCCTTTTCGATCAGATGCCGTGCGAGCGTCTCATCCATACCGCTGGCGAGGAGCCGCTGGTAGCAGGGCATGAGCGTCGCGGCAAACAGCGGCATGGTGCTGTCCTGTTGCTGGCGTACGAGTTGTTCGACCATACGTTTCATCACGGTGAATTCCCGCTCCAGACCGTGCAGATTCACCGGTGGCACCAGGCGTTCTTTCAGCGCCAGTTGCTGCAGCAGGTCTTTCATGGTCTCCACATCCCGCTGTAACGGATCGAGCAGGCGGGTCATGTCGGCCACGTCCGGCGTGGTGACACGGGCCGGGGTGGCAGCTAGTGCGCGTGGCTGGGGCGCTGGCCGCGGCGCGTCAACGGCCTCGCGGTCCACTGCGGCTGTGACTTCCACAAAGGAGCGGCCAAAAATGCCAAAGGCACCGCCACCTTTCTTGATCTGGCGTGTCGACAGGATAATGGCATTCGGCCCGAGCTCGAGCTTGACCATCCGCAGTGCTTCGGCCATATCCGCTGCTTCAAAGCGCTTGACGTGCATGCCTTAGACCTTTATCACC
>WNEY01004302.1_pt1 | contig 10822 bp, 8 predicted proteins | sample 5400531 | NCBI WGS metagenome assembly WNEY01 (sample SAMN13153338, study PRJNA577476) | soil metagenome | isolation source: 200 cm saprolite under Douglas fir tree site 1 | place: USA:California | collected 2015-04-18
TCGCCACCAACGTGGTCGTCTCGAAGTACTTCCGTGGGGTGCTCGGCACGCCCGAGCGTGAGCGCAGCGTCAAGCAGTTGATCGGCCGCGTGGTCCGCACGATTCATGGGTGGGCGAACAAGCAGGGATACTTCGCGACACCTGAGGCCGGGGAAATCTTCCGCGATGAGCTGACGCATCTGTTGGTGCACCAGAAGGCTGCCTTCAACAGCCCCGTCTGGTTCAACGCCGGCATCGAGCAACGTCCTCAATTGTCGGCTTGCCAGCCGTACGACGCCCTTGTTTCAACGCCAGCCGGAATGATCCCGATCGGCGAACTCGTTGAAAGCGGCGCGGTTGGCAAAACCGTATACGACGCCGACGGAACCACACGGATCCAGGCGGTCAAGGCCAATGGCCAGAAGTCCGTGCGGCGGGTCGTTCTACGGAATGGGAACTTCATTGAAGCCACCCCTGATCACGTCGTCCAAGCCGTTAGGGAGCGGCGGACCGACCCCGAGTGGCTTGCCGTTCAGGAACTCCAGCCCGGCATGCGTTTGCATCTGCTTCCACATCGGGCTCGAGTTACTCGTGAAGCCGGCGTCCTTCTAGCGGCCGGTTCTTATGCCACCAATGGTTCTGTCGTCTTCGCCGAAGACATGGCGCCAGCCAGCGAGGGTAGCGTTGCCGTCTCCGAAGCCGCCTTGGCCGGCTGGCTCCAAGCCGATGGCTTTGTCGGTGAATATCCAGGTTCGACCAATCGGTCGCTGACGATCGAGTTTCAGGTCGCCAACGACGACGAGCTCAATTGGGTACTAGGTCATCTCGACGTGGCGCTCCCGAACGTTCACCGCCTCGTCGTGGACGTTGAATCCAAGGATCCGGACAAGCTCGGGACCGTCGCTTGCCGGCGAGTACGGCTATACGGCGAGGTTCTTCGCCCGTTCGTGGCTCGCTGGAATCTGAAGGTGCGGGGAACCGAGATGACGGTCCCGGGGCAGCTCTGGACGGCCTCCCACGAGGAAGTCGTCGCCTACCTTCGGAGCATCTTCCAGGCTGACGGTTACGTGACCGCCAAGATTGGTCGCCACGAAGCTGGCTCCATCGGATTCGCCGTCATTAGCGAAAAGTGGGTCGAGCAGGTGCAGATCCTCCTTGGCTCCATGGGCATCTACTCCCGGAGAGCTCGAGCCAACGAGAAGCGTCCTGACCGGTTTGATCAACATGTCCTCAAGATCGCGATCGGATCGGAACGAGCCCGTTTTGCTGAGCTGATCGGCTTTATTGGCAAGAAGAAGCAACAGGTCCTCCTCAGCACCTTTGGCCTCCGCGGCCTGAAAGTCTGTCCCAACCTGCGGGAAGAGGAGATCGTCCGGATTGAGGACGTCGGCATCCAGCAGGTCTACGACATCCAGACCGAATCCGGCAACTACCTGTCGAACAACGTCGTGGTCCACAACTGCTTTATCAACAAGATCGAGGACCGGATGGAGTCGATCCTCACCCTGGCCAAGACCGAGGGAATGCTCTTCAAGTACGGCTCGGGCACCGGCACCAACCTCTCGCCGCTTCGCTCCTCGCGCGAGCTGCTCGCGGGTGGTGGCACGGCATCCGGCCCCGTCTCCTTCATGAAGGGCTTTGACGCCTTCGCCGGCGTGATCAAATCCGGCGGCAAGACCCGCCGGGCGGCCAAGATGGTCATCCTCAACGTCGACCATCCCGACATCGTCGAGTTCATCAACTGCAAGGTCGAGGAGGAGCGCAAGGCCTGGACCCTGATCGAAGGCGGATACGACCCGTCCTTCAACGGCCCTGCCTACAGCTCGATCTTCTTCCAGAACTCCAATAACAGTGTCCGCGTCAAGGACGACTTCATGAAGGCCGTGGAAGAGGACGCCGAGTGGCACACCTTTGCCATCACGACCGGCCAGATCATGGATACCTACAAGGCGCGTGACCTGATGCGGATGATGGCCGATGCGGCGTGGGCGTGCGGCGATCCCGGGTTGCAGTACGACACCACCGTGAACCACTGGCATACGAGCCGGAACACGGACCGGATCAACGCCTCCAACCCCTGCTCGGAGTACATGTTCCTCGACAACACCTCCTGCAACCTCGCCTCCATCAACCTGATGAAGTTCCTCGACGAGCGCGGCGAGTTCGACGTCGAGGCCTATCGCGAAGCCTGCCGGATACTGATCACCGCCCAGGAGATCCTGGTCGACAACGCCAGCTATCCGACCGAGGCGATCACCCAGAACAGCAAGGAATTCCGGCCGCTGGGCCTCGGCTACGCCAACCTCGGCGCCCTGCTGATGGCCTCGGGCTTGCCCTACGACAGCGACGCCGGCCGCGATGTGGCCGCCGCCCTTACCGCGGTGATGACCGGCGAGGCCTATGCCCAGTCGGCCCGCATCGCGCAGAAGAAAGGCCCCTTCAACGGCTTCGCGGTAAACCGCGAGCCCATGCTGCGCGTCATGGACCAGCACCGGAGCTCCGTCGACCACATCAACCCGGCGCATGTCCCGCTCCCGCTGCTGAGCGCGGCTCACGACGCGTGGGACAAGGCCTGCCAGCTGGGCGACCTCTATGGCTACCGCAACGCCCAGGCGACCGTGATCGCGCCCACCGGCACGATCGGCTTCATGATGGACTGCGACACCACCGGCATCGAGCCCGACATCGCCCTGGTCAAGTACAAGAAGCTGGTCGGTGGCGGCATGCTCAAGATCGTCAACCAGACGGTGCCGATCGCCCTGCGCCGGATTGGCTATCCCGAGCCCCAGGTCTCCGAGATCCTCCAGTACATCGACGAAAACGACACCATCGAGGGCGCTCCGCACCTTCGGCCGGACGACCTGGCGGTCTTCGACTGCGCCTTCAAGCCGGCCAAGGGCTCCCGGACGATTCACTACATGGGGCACGTCAAGATGATGGCGGCGGCGCAACCGTTCATCTCCGGCGCGATCTCCAAGACCGTCAACATGCCCGAGCAGGCGACGTCCGAGGACATCATGGAGGTCTACCTGGAGGGCTGGCGGATGGGCCTCAAGGCGATCGCCATCTATCGCGACGGCTCCAAGCGCTCCCAGCCGCTGAACACGGCGCTCGACGACAAGAAGAAGGTCCGGTCGGTCGCCGTGGCCGCTGCGGAGGCTCCCGCCGAGCCTCGGCGAGCCGTGCGTCGCAAACTCCTGGACGAGCGCCGGGCGATCACCCACAAGTTCGACATTCAGGGCCACGAGGGCTACATCACGGTCGGCATCTACGAGGACGGCACGCCCGGCGAGATCTTCCTGGTGATGTCCAAGGAAGGCAGCACCATCTCCGGTTTGATGGATGCCTTTGCCACCAGCATCTCGCTGGCGCTCCAATACGGTGTCCCGCTGGAAGTGTTGGTGAAGAAGTTCGCGCACACCCGCTTCGAGCCCTCGGGATTCACCAAGAACCCCGAAATCCCGATCGCGAAGTCGATCACCGACTACATTTTCCGCTGGCTCGCGTCGAAGTTCCTCGACGGGACGCAGCAGGAAGCGATCGGTATCGTGCGCCGCGAGCCCATCGTCGAGATTGAGGTGCCGGCAACTCCCGCGCCCGCTCCCATGAAGCCGGCGCCGGCCGATTCGAGCCCGATCAAGATCAGTTTCGTGGGCCAGGAGGACGCGCCGGCGTGCTCGGACTGCGGCTCGATCATGATTCGCAACGGAACCTGCTACAAGTGTCTCAATTGCGGCAGCACGAGCGGGTGCTCCTAGCAAAAAAATCGGAGGAGATCGCCGTGGTCTCCTCCACCCGGCTCACAACCACCACCCAATCGCATCCGACGTGGTCGCATGAGGGTCCGGAATGTCCATGCGGAGGCGCGACGGACTGGGACGGACGCAAATTTCGGTGTCGTGGATGCGGTCTCTATTACGAAACCTGCTGTGATGGCGGTCGCTGTCCATGATTGCGGGAAAAATTCTGAAAAATTCTGTTCGCTGACCCGCGCGCGGCCCGTTAGTGCCGCCGCTCGCGAAAATAATTGGGCCGAGAGTATGCAAAGCGGCTCAATTCATGCTATGGTCGCCTTACATGAGCGCTGAGCCGCGCTCTGATCATCGCGTTGATCAGGGCGAGGACCTGAAGAAGGGCAACCGTCAAAGAGCTGCGCGATCCACATCGATGACCATCGACGCGTGGCTTCGCGGATCCCGAGGGTTGATCGCGACGCGCCGTCGCTCCCCTCATTTTTCTCTCTCCACTTTGCTTCCGGTACCCGGCCTCGCCGGCGCCCGCGCGTCCACGGTACCCGTGGCGCTCACGCGCGTTTGGCGGCGGCGTCCAAGCGGCCGACCGGGGGAATCTTGCTAAGAAGGAGGTGAGCCCGGATGGCCGCAAAGAAGAAAGCAGGCGGAAAGAAGAAAGCCGCGAAGAAGTCGTCGAAGAAGAAGTAGGTTAGCTTTTTAAGCTGACTTCAATACAGCCGGTGCCTTCGGGTGCCGGCTGTAGCATTTGTGGGCGATGATCGATCTCGAGCGCGCCCGCCACTTCCTCAAGGTGCGTCATGACGGTATTCTGGCCACCATAAAGCGCGACGGCCGCCCCCAGCTCTCCAATATCCTCTATCTCATGGATGACGATGGCCGGGTGAAGATCTCGGTCACCCAGAGCCGCGCCAAGACCCACAACCTTCGTCGCGATCCACGGGCCAGCCTGCATGTCCAGGGCCGCGACCGCTACGAGTACCTGGTGGCGGAGGGGACGGCGCAGTTGATCGAGGGCGACGAGCTCGCGGAGGCGCTCCGGCACTACTACCGCAAGGTCCGCGGCGATCACCCCGACTGGGCCGAATACGACGCGGCCATGATCACGGAGCAGCGCCTGCTGCTCTCGATCTCCGTCGAGCGCGCCTACGGCCAGCTTCGCTAGCGGACGGCCAGGCAGGTGACGGTCTTGAAGACCCCGTCGATCTTCTGGATCTTTTCGACGATCACCGATCCGATGCCGGCCACGTCGGGGGCCTCGACCGCGGCGATCACGTCATATTCCCCGGTGATGGCGTCGGCCAGCTCGATGCCTTTGACGCCCTGAAGCGACCTGGCCACCTCGATCGCCTTTCCCGCCGACGCGTTGATGAGCACATACGCCCGCATAGCACCCTCCTGGACGAATTTGGCCTCAGAATACGGGTTTGGTCGCCGGTAAGATGGTAATCATGACGTCCATGACGGCAGTGGTGAAAGCCGCTGCCGGTCCGGGCGCCGAGATCGACCAGGTCGAAGTCCCTGAGCCCACGGGTCAGGACGTCTTGATCGAGGTCGCCGCCTCCTCGATTTGCGGAACCGACGTCCACATCTTCGACTGGAACGAGTGGGCCCAGCGCCATATCCATCCCCCGCGGGTCTTCGGTCACGAGATGTCCGGGCGCATCGTGGCCACCGGGCCCGAGGTGAAAGACCTCAAGCCAGGTACGTTCGTGGCCGCCGAAACCCATGTCGTCGACCACACCTGCCGGCAGTGCCGGCGCGGCCTCTACCACCTGTGCGAGAACACGCGGGTGCTCGGCGTCGATCGGGATGGGTCTTTCGCCCGCTACGTGCTGCTGCCCGCGGAGAACTGCTGGCGGAACGCCCCCGGACTGAGCCCGGAAGTCGCCGCGCTGCAGGAGCCGTTTGGGAATGCGGTCCACGCCGCCACTGCCGGTCCGCTGAAGGACAACGCGGTCGCGATCTTCGGGCTCGGCCCTATCGGGCTCTGCGCGGTCGGCATCGCGCGGGCCGAGGGTGCCGCGGCGGTCTACGGCATCGAGCCCAACCCCTACCGGCGCGAGCTGGCGGAGCGGATGGGTGCCACGGCGGTCTTCGCTCCGTCGGCGTCGACCGTCGAGGACGTCCGCCGGATCAACGGTGGAGTTGGCGTGGATGTCGTCCTGGAAATGTCGGGCCACCCGGTCGCGATCGAGCAGGGGCTGCAGGTCCTCCACCGCGGTGGATGGATGAGTTTGCTCGGTATCGGTGACCGGCCGGTCACGCTCGACCTCAACGACCTGGTGGTCACCAAGGGGATCACGATCTATGGCATCTTCGGCCGGCGCATCTGGGAGACATGGGAACGCACCTCGAACTATCTCAGCACCGGCAAGGTCGACGTCTCGCCGCTCATCACCCACCGCTTCCCGCTCGACGACTTCCAGGAGGCGATGGCGCAGATGAAAAGCGGCCGATCGGGGAAAGTCGTGCTGCTGCCCAACGGCGGCTAGGAGGATCGCATGATCACAGAAAAGAAAACCCAGTTCCTGGTCGAGGAGCTCGACCAGCTCCGGCAGCAGGGGTTGTTCCGCCCCTTGCGGGTGCTGGGCTCGGCCCAGGACACCGAGGTCGTGGTGGACGGGAAGCACGTGCTCAACCTCTCGTCCAACAATTACCTGGGACTGACGACCCACCCGCGGCTGAAGGCGGCCATGATCGAGGCGACCGAAAAATGGGGCGCCGGCTCGGGCGCGGTCCGCACCATCGCCGGCACGATGACGGTCCACGAGGATCTCGAGCGCCGCCTCGCCGAGTTCAAGCACACGGAGGCGTCGCTTGTCTTTCAATCGGGCTTTACCGCCAACCTGGGGGTCCTCCAGTCGCTGGTAAGGGAGGGCGACGTCATCATCAGCGACGAGTTGAACCACGCCTCGATCATCGACGGCATCCGCCTTTCCAAAGCGGAGCGCTCGATCTTCAAGCATCGCGACATGGATGACCTCGAGCGCCACCTCGAGAAGCACCGTGAGAAGCGGGTCAAGCTGGTGGTCACCGACGGCGTCTTCAGCATGGACGGCGACATCGCGCCGCTGCCGGCGATCGTGGAGCGTGCCGAGCGGTTCGGCGCGCTGGTGATGGTCGACGACGCGCACGCCAGCGGCGTCCTGGGCGAGAACGGACGTGGCTCCGTCAACCACTTCGGCCTCGACGGACGCGTCGACCTGCAGATGGGGACGCTCTCCAAGGCGATCGGGGTGCTAGGCGGCTACGTCGCCGGCGCCCAGCCGGTGCGCGACTTCCTCATCCATCGGGCCCGGCCGTTCCTGTTCAGCACCTCTCATCCGCCAGGCGTGGCGGCGGCGTGCATCGCCGCGATCGACGTCCTGCTCGCCGAACCGGAGCGGATCGACCGATTATGGAAGAACACGGCTCGTTTCAAGGAGGGCCTCAAGCGGCTCGGCTTCGACACGGGGGCCAGCGAGACCCCGATCACGCCCGTGATCGTCGGCAAAGGCGCGGTCGCCATGGAGCTCTCCGACCGTCTCTTCAAGCTCGGTGTCTTCGCCCAGGGGATTGGGTTCCCCACGGTCCCCGAGGGGCGGGCACGGATTCGCACCATCGTCACCAGCGGGCACACCGATGCCCAGCTCGACCGGGCGCTGGAAGCCTTCGCCAAGGGCGGTAAGGAACTTGGCCTGATCGCGTAACCTTCACCACGCAAGGTACATATATGGGTAGGTCAGCCGCGTGACCGAGCGTTCGGCGGCGGAGCTGCAAGACGAGGCGCGCTTGATCGAAGCCGCCAAGCGGGACCGCAAGGCGTTTGCCGCCCTCTACGACCGCTACTTCGATCAGATCTACTCGTACTGCTACTACCACTCCGGCCGGCGCGAGGAAGCGGAGGATCTGGCGAGCGAGACGTTCCAGCGTGCGCTGGAAGGTCTCGACAATTTCGAATGGCGAGGAATCCCATATTCAGCGTGGTTGTACAAAGTCGCGGCCAATTTGATGTCGAAGCGGCGGCGCCGGCCGCCCTGGATCGAGCTGCCCGACCCGATCGCGGGGAGCGGCGAGAACGATCCCGAGCGGTTATGGCTGCGCCGGGAGCAGGGCGATGAGCTCCACAAAGCCGTGCGAACGCTGCCCCTCGACCAGCGCGAGGCCGTGCTCCTCAAGTTCGAAGGCCGGCTCAAGAACAAGGAGATCGGTGTGATCTTGAATCGCAGCGAGGGCGCCGTGAAACTGCTGCTCTTCCGTGCCGTCCACGGCCTGCGCCGGCGCCTCAGCGAACGGGAGAAGCGGCGATGAATCCACGTCCTGAGGACGTCGACGCCCTCGTTCGCGCGATCGACCGGGTGGTCTTCGCCGAAACCGGCGGGACCCATGCGGCTGAGGCCCAATCGGCCTCGCTGGCCCTCATCTCCTACCTCAACGACAGCTTTCCGCGCGTCGCGGTGGCCGCCGGCCGCCGCGAGCGGTTGCAGCGGCGGCTGATCCGAACGCTGGGTATTCCCAACAGCCCGGCGCCCCCCGGCTGGGTTCGGCTCGAAATGGAGATGAACCGCCGCTTGGGGAATCTCGATCCCAGGTGGACGCCCGTGGTCGGAGGCGCCGCCCTGGTGCTCCTCGGCGTCGTCGGCTTCGCCGTATGGCGCCAGCGAGGTTCGGTGAAGCCGGCGATCGCCTCCCTTCGCTAAAAGCGCGAAACTTGGGGCGGCTTGCGCCGTTACATTGACAACCATGCACAGCTGGACGACCCGCGCCAAGCGAGGGGGCACCCTGGCGCTCCTCCTTCTGATTCCGGCCGTCCTGGCGGGCACGGGCCTTCGGCCGGCGCCGCTGACGGCCGCGGCGATCGTACAGGGCGTCGCGGCTGACGAATTGGACGAACCCAATGGCCTGATTGTGAACCGTACGGCGAGGCCGGCACCGGCGCCGCCCCTCCTCGCTGAGTTGTCCCCGAAGAAAGCCCCGGTCCCTTCCGGGCCAGTGACCTACGTCCCCATCCTCTACTACCACTACATCCGAATCAATCCGAATCCGCGCGACCGAGTCGGCTTCAGCCTGTCGACGCCGCCGGCGATGTTCCGAGCCCAGATGCAGTACCTCGCCGACCACGGGTTCCATGTCATCTCGCTGCACCAGGCCGTGGTGGCCATCAAAAACCACAGTGGTCTCCCGTCCCGGCCGGTCGTCCTGACGTTCGATGATGGCTACACTGACTTCTTTACGACGGCAGCGCCGATCCTGCAGAGCCATGGATTCACCGCCACGAGCTTCGTGATCAGCGGCCGGATGGGATGGAGCGGGTTCATGTCACTGAGCCAGGTGGTGGCCGTCGACGCCATGGGGTTCACGATCGGCGCCCACACGGTCGACCACGTGGCGCTGGCGGCGCAAGCGCCTCCCCGGGCGACCTGGGAGATGAAGCAAAGCAAGCTGACGCTGGAGGAATTGCTTGGGCACCCCGTCGTCGACTTCGCCTATCCCTACGGGAGCTTCAACCAATACGACATGGCCCAGGCGAAGAGTCTTGGCTTCGAGACCGCGGTCTCAACGATGTACGGGACGGCACACACCGCCGGTCAGCTGTTCTTGCTGTCCCGGATGCGAATTGGCGGCGGTTTGCCCCTCAGCTACTTCGCGGGTGTCGTGGGCGGCCCGTCACCCACGTCCGCGGAACTCCGTAGCGTGGGCGGATCGCCAACGATGTCGCCGGCCCCCAGCGCCCCATCGCAACCGAGTCCCACGCCGAGTCCCACCCCGACTCCGACCCCCAGCCCAAGCGCCACCGCATCGGCGCTCAGCCGGCCCCTTTCGATCTGGCTGTGAGCCGAGAAGAGGACCTTTCGCCCAAGGAAGCGGCCCGCCTGCGGGCGCGCGAACGGAAGGCCCAGCCGCCGAAGATGGTGGTCGACAACGCGGGCGTCAAACGTATCCAGATCGCGCTCCGGGATCGCGCGAAACGAAAGAAAAAGTAGTTCATCAGGGTTGCGGGATTTCCCGCGTGTAGAGTTAGATCGTGACTCCAATTCGCAAAGCCGTTTTTCCTGCCGCTGGACTGGGCACGCGCTTCCTGCCCGCGACCAAGGCGCAGCCCAAGGAGATGCTGCCAATCGTCGACAAACCCATCATCCAGTACGGCGTCGAGGAAGCGGTCGCCGCCGGCATCGACCAGATCATCGTCGTCACCGGCCGGGACAAGCGCGCGATCGTCGACCACTTCGATATCTCCTTCGAGCTCGAACACTACCTGAAGGATCGCGGCAAGACCCGCGAGCTGCAGGTCGTTCGCAAGATCTCAGACATGGTCGACATCACCTACATCCACCAGAAAGAGCCCCTGGGGCTCGGCCACGCGGTGCTGATGGCGAAGGACGTCGTCGGCAACGAGCCGTTCGCGGTCTTCCTCGCTGATGACATCATTCGCTCGCAGGTCCCGGCGATCAAACAGATGATCGACGTCTACGCGCAGCACCAGGTATCCGTGCTGGCGCTCCAGCGGGTCGCGGACGACCAGGTCTCGCGCTACGGGGTGGTCAAGGTCGCTCGGAGCGACGGCCGGATCCACGAGGTCGTCGACATGGTGGAGAAGCCCGAGCCTGGAAAGGCTCCCTCGAACCTCGCCATCCTGGGCCGCTACGTGCTCAAGCCGTCTATCTTCGCCATCCTGGAGACCACCCACGAGGGCGTCGGCGGCGAGATCCAGCTCACCGATGCGCTGCGCACCATGGCCCAGCAGGAGAAGATGCTGGGGCTGGAATTCGAGGGCACCTACCACGACGTCGGCACGGTCAGCGGTTTCTTGAAGACGTCGATCGCCTTCGCCCTGGAGCGTCCCGGCTTGCGGGACGAGCTGCTGCGCTATCTGGGAAGTCTAGACGGGCTCAAGCCCTCCCAGCCGTAACCCCGCCCCTTGTGGGGGAGGGTAGGGTGGGGCGCAAAACCCTAGGAGAACGGGCGCGCGCGGGCCTATAATGAGGGGTCTGTTGAAAGGCTTTAGCTACGGTTTTGGGTCCAGAGATGGCAGTTTCAGGGAGACGCAGATCCGACGAGGACCGGGTCGTTCGGTATTTGAATACCGAGGGCGACTTCGAGGTCGAGGTGTC
>WNEY01004303.1_pt1 | contig 10820 bp, 12 predicted proteins | sample 5400531 | NCBI WGS metagenome assembly WNEY01 (sample SAMN13153338, study PRJNA577476) | soil metagenome | isolation source: 200 cm saprolite under Douglas fir tree site 1 | place: USA:California | collected 2015-04-18
CGTGGCTGTGCTGCCACGTCATGGCACCTTTGGATGGGACTTTCTCGACGCATTCACGCTCGCGTTCTCCTTTACGTACGTCGGGCACCTGGTGGAGGTCCTGTTGCTGAAGATTCCCGGCATCGAGACTCCAGGTGGGAAAATTGTCCGGGTGTTTGGTTGGTTTGCCGGTGGCCTGTGGTGTTACGAGCTGGCGCGTTTGGCGCTGTTCTTGTACGGCCGCAACACCGGCGAGCTGCCGCCCCTCTGGTGGGGCGGTGTTTTCTTTGTGGGTCTGGAGTTCGTGGTGCATGGGCTCTTGCAAGCGTCCGGCAAACCCAACTTCTATAGTGGTCAGCTGTCAGAACCCAGCCTTCAGTAGAGTTGCACAGACGCCGAAACTGCAAAGTGGCCTCAAGTTCATAGCTCCAAGCTTGAGGCCACTTCGCAACATGGCGTCTGCGCAACTTCTCTAGGGCCTTGCAGCGGGCTGCACATCAACGACGGCGTCTCGTCCCTCTCGCAGGTAGCCGGCTGCAACGCCGCCGACGACCATTATCAAGCCGACCCAGCCAATCACCGTGAGTCCCTGGCTCAGCAGCAGGAACGCGAGCAGCGCGCCGACGACCGGCTCGATCGTGGCGGCGACGGCGGTCGGCGTCGCTTCGATGCGGCGCACGCCCCCGAAGAACAGGAAGTTCGCCAGCACCACGCCACCGGCCGCGAGCGCGAAGACATACAGCCACGCCGCGCTGGTGGGCGGCGGCGCGGGCGCGTGGCCGGCAAGCGGCAGAACGATCGCCAGAATCACGACGCCGCCGAGCGCTTCCCAAAACAGCATGCGGTAGGAGCCGTAGCGCGGCACCGTCCAGCGCGCCAGCACGGTGGTCGTCGCGTAACTCACGGCGGCGAGCAGTCCGCCGAAAATGCCGACGACAAGGCTCGGAAGTGGAATGGCGCTTTGCGTCGCGCTCGCGGCGGCGGCCTTGCCGGTGACGGTCATGGCGGCGCCGATCATCACGACAACGGCGAGTGCAAAGCGCAGCGGTGTGAGTCGCTCGCCGAGCAGTGGCTTGGCGACCAGGGCGACCATGACGGGCGCGGTGTAGAGCAGGGCGGCGGCTCCCGCGACGCCCGCGCCGGCGATCCCGAATTGGTAAGCGACCTCGAACAGCGCGACCATCGCGCCGCCCAGCCCGCCCATCAGCAGCAACCCTTTGCGGTCGACTTTGAACACGTCGCGATGAAACAGCACCGCCCACAGCGCGAGGCCCGCGGTGCCGAGCATCAGGCGCCAGAAGCCGATCCCGGTGATGGCGGCGCCTTCGGCGTAGAGTTTGGTGGACAGGGGGCCGGTCGTGCCCCACACGGAGCCCGCGCCGAGGGCGCAGAGGTAGCCGACGACTCGGCTCGATTTGTGGTCGTTGGTCACGACGCCATATTGCCCGCGGTCAGTTCGCCGCGCAACACCGTGACCGCTTGGCCGCCGAGTCGCACGCGATCCCCGGCGAGTCGCAGCCGCAGCTCGCCGCCGCGCGGCGACGCCTGATAGGCGACCAGCTCCTGCTTTCCCAGCTTCGCGCTCCAGTATGGCGTCAGCGCGCAGTGCGCCGATCCCGTAACGGGATCTTCCGGAACGCCGGATTGCGGCGCGAAGAAGCGCGACACGAAGTCGTAGTCGCTCTTTCCATTCGTCCGACTCGTGACGATGACACCGCGCGCTGGGACGCGGCTCACGGCGGTCAGATCGGGCGTCAACCCTCGCACCGTTGCTTCGTTCTCGACTTCAACGAGGTAATCGAAGCGGCTGCGCCCGACGAATGTTGCTTTGGCGCCGATCGCCTCGATGAGGCCCGATGGCGGCGAGGCAGCGGCCGGAGGTGTGGCGGGGAAGTCGAGCTCGATCCAGGAATCACGGCGATCGGCCGTCAGAAGGCCGCTCTTCGTATGAAAGCGCGCTTGCTCGTTGGGCTTGAGACGACCGTCCTCCCAGAGCACGTGCGCGCTGGCGAGCGTCGCATGGCCGCAGAGATCGACCTCGACGGCCGGTGTGAACCAGCGGAGATCATAGCCGTCGCGTTGCGGAACCAGGAATGCGGTCTCGGCGAGATTCATCTCGCGCGCAACGTTCAGCATCCAGGCTGGGTCGGCGGCCTTCGGGAGGATGCAGACGCCGGCGGGGTTCCCGGCGAATGGTTTGTTGGTGAACGCGTCTACCTGTGTGATCCGGAGGCTCATGCCTCCAAATCTAAGGTGCAGCTGGTTTATGAGCGTGTGTTGGAATCACGACCATGCCTTTCGGAGGCCGGGACAGCTCGTAGCTGTCGGAGGTTACTTCGACCATGAGCGTATCCCGACTCGCCCACCAGACATTCGTCGCGGATCCGCTCAGAACGAGAAACCCTGGTAAATGGGAAGGTTTGCCGAGGGACGCCATAGTGATCGAGTACCCGAATGCCCCGATGTCGTACTGAAAGACGTACGCCTTCTCTGACGCACCGACCTGCGCCGAGTCCAGCACAATGGCGTTTTCGGGAATCCAGACATCCTCTACTCGTGGAACCGGCGGCACAACAGAACGAATTCCCCACAGCACGAACGCTGCACCGGCGACAAGCGTGACTGCTCCGATTGCAAGAGTGCGTCCGGTCATCGTCGTCCAGGACCTAACGATTCGTCGGGCAGGTGGGTGTGATTGCGGCGCTGACGAAACGGAGCGGGTACGCTTCTTCGACAAATGCGCCAAGAAACTCGCGGTGATATCCAGGAGGGACTTCTGGAATACGACGCGCGGTTACCAAATTGACGACTGAAGTTTCCACCCGGTCGTCAACCTGGAGCAGTGGGAGGCGACGCGGAGCCGTCAACATATACAGGCATAGATAGGTTCGTCCACCGGGGTTGATCACCAGGTTGACGGTGCCGCGGTACTCGCCGTCTCGATCTCCGCTCGCGTATATGAGGAGACGGTAATCGTACTCGGCGAGGACCGGGTTTAGTTGCTTTTCTTCGAGAACGACGGACCACATCGGAGAGATTGCAACTGGACCCACGGTCCGATCACTGCGTGGCGGCGGCCAGCGCATCTCCATCTGCACTCGCCATGCGATCCACCCGACCAATGACGCGATGGTAGTGACAACGCCGCCAGAGAACCAAGCGATCCCGGATGCGCTCAGAAAACGCATTTCAGGCCCGCCGCACGCGATTCTCCGGCTCGAGCCAATGCTGCCGTAGCCCCAACCATCCGGCCCGCGCGGTTCATTGTCAGCTCGCTTTCACCAGCGCAAACGTTGTCTTGCCGTGCAACAGGCTGTTCTCGTGCCCGATGATAAACGCCGTTTCGAAATCGTTATTCCGCAGCATCAATCGCAGGTCCTTTGCATCAGCCGGCACGTCGAACGCGATGTCTGTCGTGTACGATTCGCCGGGAATCAGTTTGCGCTTCAGCCCGTCGGTCGAACCGGCGTACCGCTTGCCCGAGTCATCCACCAAAGCGACGTAACGGCTGTTGGGTGCGAGCGTCGCGTCGCGCGGCCGGCGTGACGAGATCGTCGCTTCATCGAAGCGCACCTTCACCGTGACCGTGTGCCGCACCATCCCGTTGGAGAGTGACTCCGACTTGGTCGCGGCCACCGCGTAGGCGAGATGACAATCGATCTCGCAGATGTGCTTCTCTTCGCCGACGGCCAGCACGCGACTGTGACTGAACACCGAGGCGCCGAGGAAGAGCAAGAGATAGAGTCCGACTCCGCCCAGCAGCACGCGCAGCGTGATCCGCGCGAACGGCTCGCGCTTGGTCACCCGCGCGACGATGTAGAGGACGATGAGCGTCGCCGCCGCGAGTACGGCACCCACAAAGAGCAGTACCGTGAAGGGATTCAAGCCGTCAGTGATCATTGCGCTGCTCCTGCGGTATGATGGGACACGACGTTTTCAAGGCGTCCGCGCGATTGCGGACCAGCGACCGCGCGCGCGCGCGACTCCAGTTCCAGGTGCGCCAATCGACGTCCGCCTTGTCCCAGCGGGCCAGGAGGCCATGCACGACGACGCAGCGGTCTTCCGGATTCAGCTGCGGTATCGCGTCGAGCAGGGCAGGGACCGCATCGCCACCCAGCGTCAGCGCGTACTTCGCATCGAACGGACGCTCGGCCGCGGGACGATTGAGATTCGTCTTGATGATGAAGGCGTCAGGGTTGAGCAGATGCAGGCCGGCGAGGACCGCGAGGCCCTGCATGAGCGAGCCAAACACAAACCGCTGCCGTTGCCCGCGCAGCACGGTCCACGCGAACCAGGCGAAGATGCCGAGCAACAGGATCATGAACGCCGTGGCGTACAGCCGGTCGGTGGACAGTCCGTAAGCCGACACGTACAGCCGCATGCGCTGGAGCGCCGAGGCCATGATGACGGCGAGCAGGCCGAGCAGCAGGCCGGCAAGCTGGCGGAACACGCGGATCTGCGGCGGCGTCGTTCCGCGGACGAGCGCTTCGGCGCCAAGCACAATCGGGAGGACGAGCCCGCTGGCGGTCATCAGCTCGAAGAACCCGCGCCGCGCGTACTCTGCGTACGTCAACCCGCTCGTTTCTTCGACGAGCGCGGCGCCGCCGAAGAAGTAGCGGAGCTGGACGACGACGAACAGCAAGAACAGCGCATTGAGCAGCCCCAACGCCGTTGCGAGCGGCACCACGCTCTGCACGGGCTTCAGCACCGGCGTGAGGCCGAAAAAGGGACGGCCGAGGAACGACCACCGGAAATACCCGGCGACGAGCAGCGCCCAGAATCCGATGAAGAACGTGTGGGTGACCACCGACGTGAGGTCGAAGGCAAACAGATTCGTCAGGACGTTGTTAAACACTGGATCGGCCGATGCAAACAGCGCCGCGAACACGATGAGCACGGGCACCGCGAGCGCCACGCCGAGCAGCGTGCGCCGCACATTGCGGAGGCGGTCGTCCTGCGGCAGCTCGTGCCACTGAATGTCGCTGAACAACAGCAGGAATCCGCCGAACATGCTGGACGCGCTTGCCGTGACGACGCCGCGGATCAGATCGAAGGGATACCATTTCGAAATCACTTCGCCCTGCAGGCTCGCCGCGGTGAACGCCAGCGCCCCGATGAGCGCGATGGCATCGAACGCCGCAAGCGTTTCCGCATCGCGGCGCAGAAACGCGAGTCCGAGCAGCAGCGCCGTGATTGCGAGCCACGCGGCGTCCGGTCCGTGCTTGACGTGGTGACGGCGGACCAGCCAGGCGCCCGTGCCGACGAGCGCGGTCGTGCCGAGCGCGACGTTCAGGCCCCACGGCATCGCGCGCAGCAGCGCGTCCCCGACGATGCCACCGACGGCGCCGGCGGCGACGATCTCAAGCCCCAGCTTGGTGCGCTGCGTGACAGTGGGAAGTGCGGTCATACGGCCTCCCGCGTCGGCAATCCGCCGAACCGGCGGTCACGTGAGTGGAACTCGTGAATGGCGGCCGCCAGCTGGGGCGCGCCGAAATCCGGCCACATCCGCTCGGTAAACCATAGCTCGGCGTACGCGCATTCCCAGAGCAGGAAGTCCGACAGCCGCTGCTCGCCGCCGGTGCGGATGAGGAGATCGACGTCGGGAAGGATCGTCCCCGCGCGAATCGCGTCGCGCGCGGAGTAGTCCACGGCGATCCGCAGCTCGAGACGTGTCCCGCCCGCCGTTCCGTGTTCGGCCGCCGTGATCGCCGTGACGAGGGAGTGGGGCAGCCGGTCGCGCCGGCCGATCACCGTGAGCGTGACGCCCTGTGCGGCGAGCTCGGCTGTCTCCGTTCGCAGATGGCGGGCGAACAAGCGCATCAGCATCGAGACCTCGGCGGCCGGCCGGCTCCAGTTGTCGGACGAAAAGGCGTACAGCGTGAGGGCGGTGATGCCGCAGCCCGGCGCGATTTTGACCACGCGGCGCACCGCCTCGGCACCCGCGCGGTGCCCGGCGGCGCGCGGAAGGCCACGGCGCGTCGCCCAGCGCCCGTTGCCGTCCATGACGATAGCGACGTGGAAGGAAGTACTTTGTTTCATAAAGCGATCCCGCAAAAAAAAGCGTCCACGTCAGCCCCCCCCCCCGCCCGCCCGGGTCGCACGGATCAACGCTTCCATGTGATCGAGGTAGCGCTCGAGCGCCCGCCTGCCGAGGGTGGAGAGTCGGTATTCGGTTTTGGGGACGCGGCCTGCGAACGACTTGTCGCACGTGATGTACTCCGCATCCTCGAGCTTGCGCGCGTGGACGCTGAGATTGCCGTCGCTCGTCTTGAGCAGCGCCTTGAGCTCGTTGAACGTCAGGCTCTCGCGCACCGCGAGCGCACTCACGATCGCGAGCCGCACGCGCTCGTGAATCAGCCGGTCGAGATCCGCCGGTTGCACTTTCGTTTTCACCGGCCGATCGGGTTCCGCGCGGGTGATCCGCGCCGTGTTGCTCTTAGCCACCGTACCTCCGTGCGATGATCAGCCCAAACATGATGTGCAGGCCGCCGAAACCACCTGCGAGGAGCCACGCTTGCCAGCTGGCCGGTGCGAACAGCGCCGCCGTGCCCAGGATCATGAAACAGATTCCCATCACTGGGACAACCCGCATTGAAAATGCGCCGCCCGTGACCACGCCGGCGCCGTAGCACAGCAACCACACTGCAGGGAGGAGCGCGAGCTGCTTCGCGTGCCACAACACGTATGTCAGCAGCGCCCCCGCGATGAACGGTGGCACCACGCTGAGTCCGAAGCGTCGTCCGGGGCCGTGGATGATGGCATCGCCGGCGCGCATGGCTTTATAGAGGAGTGCGGCGACGCCGACCCCGGCGCCGAGCAACGCTTCGAACATCCAAACCCAGAGCCAGCGACTTTGCGCCGCGCCGTACACTTGCGCGACCGGCAGGGCTCCGGCGAGCGCCGTGGCGGCCAACGCCGTCACGCCGAGCACGACCATCCCCCACCCGGGCACCGCAGTGAACGAGCCCGCCCGCTCCATGGTGGAGCGGATGAACTGGAGGTTGTCGAGCGCACGGTCGCGAATCGGGTGCGGTGAGGTCATGGCTCTAAGTAAAGCACTTTGCCATGCAAAGTCAAGTCCGGTTTTTGAGGCGGCGGACCAGTTTCAGCCCTGACCAGACGTCATTGATTGCAGCGACCTTCACGTCCACAAGTCCCGTAGGCAGCGCGACGGCGCGCACGACGTCCTCCGTGATATCGGTTTCCACGCCGGACGACTTCTTGGGCCACGAGATCCAAAGAGCGCCGGCCGGCTCCAGCGCGCGCAGCAGCGCCGACAGCTGCGCCTCGAGTATGTGGCGGCTCGGCGTAAAGAAATGAATGAAGGGAAGGGACCCGCTCGCTGAAGCCGTAACCGTCACCCCCGGCGGCAGTTTGCCGAGGGTCTTCCGGTAGCCGCGCGGCGCGTTGAGGATGGCGATGCGCGTGCGCGGCTTGATGCCCAGTTTATCGACAAGAGACTTGCCGGAGTATCCTGCCATCGGTCCTCAATCTACATTTTCCCCCTGTGACGCCGCCGCGGCCGGCGTGGGTAGAAGAAGCGGGGGAGATCCATGAACAGACTCATGTGTGGCTTGACTCTCGTGGCCGCGCTCGGTGCGTGTGCGGATCCCGCCGCCCCGCGGACCGTCCGTTCATTCGTCAACGACTCGCGGGTGCCGGACGAGTTGCGTGTCCTGTACCGTGAAGACGCCGCTCGCCTCGCGCTCCGCGAGCTGCAGGCCCGGCCGGGAGGCTACGGCGACATCGCGATTACCGCAGAGCTGATCGACACCTACTACGCTGCGCTCGTCCAGGTATTCAACGCGGACGGCCTGACCGCGCGCGATACCGTCGTGGACGTCTATAGCATTCACACCTTCGGCCAGCCGGAAACGCGCCGGCTGCTGTTGCAGGCCTCCGCGGATCAGGAATGGGTGCAGCGACTCGTGAACGGGGAACTGCCCACCGGGAACGCGCAGGTGGACCGTCTGCTCGAGGACTACGGGCTTTCTCTGGACTGGAAATACCCGCTGTCTACCTCGAATGAGATGCTCATCGTGCTGCGGTCCGCCGCAACGTTGAACATCGCCGCGCTCGCGCACCTGTTCGAGGGAATCGCGGGCATCCGTTATTCCGAGCCTGACGGAATGGGGGGTGACGGTAACGACATTCGGGCGTCACGCGCCGATCCGATTCTGCTCGACTACAGTGTCGGGTACGGAGACTGTCCCGCTGGCTGCATCGGACGACGGTTCTATCACTTCGCTGTCCACGAGGACCGCACCGTCGAATACCTTGGCGCTTCGGGCTCTCCCCCGCCCAAGCCCGGCCAGCCCTAAAAAAAACGGGCCCCGTAGGGGCCCGTTCGTGCAACGTGGCGCCAGCTACTGCACGCAGTTGCCGTGCGGATCCGGCTTCGGCTTGTCCACGACCACACGATGATCGAGGTTCGCCACCGCCGCCGCGACGTCGTAGACGAACTGCGACACATGCGCCAGCTTGTCGTAATCGATGTACTCCGGCTCGTCCGTCACCTGGTGGTAGTCGCGGTGGTTGCCCGTCGTGAAGAACGCGATGGGGATGCCATAGCGCGCGTACATGTAGTGATCGCTACGGCAGTAGTACTGCTCCGGATGCCCCGTGGCGTCGAACTGATAGTCGAACGTGAACGGCTGCTTCCGGGCCTTGTTCACGGTCTCAATCATATCGCCGAGCTCGGTCGACAGGCGGCGCGTGCCGATGAGCTGCAGGTATCCCGGCCCGCCGCCATTCTCGTCGTCGGCGCGGCCGCGGCCGATCATGTCCATGTTGAGCTGCGCGACGATCGAGTCGCGGGTTACGGTAGGATGGTCGGTGAAGTACTGCGATCCGAATAGCCCCAGCTCTTCGCCGGTATGCCAGACGAAAATGAGCGAGCGCTTCGGCTTCACGCGCGCGCCGGCGAACGCTTCAGCGATCTCCAGTGCCGCGGTTGTCCCCGAGCCGTCGTCATCGGCGCCGTTAAAGATCGAATCGCGCCGCGCGGCGTGGGCGCGGTGCAGGCTGTCCACGTTCACGTGGATCTGCTGCACTTGATCGGGCGTGACGCGGTGATTGGGGGGGGGCGCAGCAAGCTCGAGCCGCCGTACGGCGTCGTTGAACCCACGGAGCGAATCGTGGTCCACGGGCGTCTGGTCGAAGCCGATGTGGTCGTTGTGGGCGCCGATCGCGACGTACTCGCCCTTCAATCTCGGATCGCTGCCCGGCAGAATGGCGACGACGTTGCGCGCCGGGGCGGGCGTTTCGACGAACGACACCGAGCCGTGCACCGTCTTTCCCGCCGCGCCCGCGCGCACGCTGTCGAGCGGGGCGCCGAGCAGCAGTCGGGCGCCCGCGGCACTCACGTACACGTAAACGGGCAAGCTGATCGTGTCGGTCGCCTGCGGCGCGTCGCGCAGGATAGTTTGCGGCTGGCGGAAGAAGTTGGCCGCCTGCGGCGGGAATGTTTCCAGCGCCACCACCGCGATGCCGGCGGCGCCGCGGAAGCGGGCGAGAATCGCGCCACGATTCACTTGCTGCGCTTGAGGCACCCCCGGGCCGGTATGCGCCCCGAGCACGATAAATTTTCCGGCGGCCTGATCAGCGCTGATCATGGTGCTGTCCGGCCATACCCCGGCGTAAATCACCTGCGCACCGTCGAACGCGCGAGTCGCGCGCCCCGGATCGCGGGGGATGAACTCATCCCACGGACGAAACGCCGTTCCCTCAACCGACAGGGTTGCGCTCGGATCGAGCTGCCGCTTGACGAGTGGCACGTTCTGGAAGTAGCCGCCGGAGTCACCCGCAGGCACCAGCCCAATGCGTTTGACCTCGGCCGCGATATACGCGGTGGCTTTGAGATTGTATTCGCTGCCCGCCAGCCGGCCCATCATCGAATCGTCCGAGTAGAGGTACAGACGAGTCATGAGGTCCGCCGGCGTGATCGCCGTTTGCGTGCGCGCTGGCGCGTGCTTCAGCGGTAGCGCCCCCCCGGTCTGCGCTCTCGCCTGAGCCGTGAGCGCGACCAATGCACCGAGAACTACGAACCGACCTGCTGCCTGCATAGAGCCATCTCCAGAAAGAAGGAAGGGGTGGATCCAACTTCACCGATTGGTTGCGCCCTGTCACGTCGGGGTCTCGTTAGGAACGGCTACCTTGCGGCGACCCCCCAGCGATCGCGCCAGGATGCCGAGGCCGGCTCCCTGACCTTCGCGGCGGGGCATCGCCCGATACAACAGGATGATGACGACCCACGTGAGCCAGCTCGCCCGCTCACTCCAGCTCAACGAGCGCAGCATGTACCATGGCTGGCTCACCGCCGCGGCCCAGGACCACCCGTTGCCCTGTACCAGCGCCAGCGGCCGCGCAAAGACGCGATTGGTGTGAAAGCCCTGCGCGCCCGGTCGTGAGACGTTCCAGACGCACGTGACCTGTCCCCAGCCGTGATTGTCGCTCGCGCCGACGACCATCAGATCGTGGCTGCCCGCGAGCGCGAGCACCTGGCGGCGCAGGTCCGGCGGGAACCCCAGTGCCTTCGGCGCGCAGTTCACGATCTCGAACCCGTCCACACCCGCCACGACGAATGCGCCAAGATCCTCCCAGTGGTTGCGCCAGTACTCGGGGAGCGATGCGATGCTGAGCCCTCCCTGGCGCTCGATCGCGGCGAAGATCCGTAACATCCGCGCCGTGCTCCCTCCGAAGCTGTCGCGCGGCAGTGCCTCGACCGGCCCGATCGCCACCACGTGTTGCTGATGGACGCTCCATTCGACGCCGGGCAACAGACTGATGGTCGTGCCCGCCGGGACGGGAAGCGAGCCGTCGTACACGACGTTGTGGTCGGT
>WNEY01004304.1_pt1 | contig 10819 bp, 12 predicted proteins | sample 5400531 | NCBI WGS metagenome assembly WNEY01 (sample SAMN13153338, study PRJNA577476) | soil metagenome | isolation source: 200 cm saprolite under Douglas fir tree site 1 | place: USA:California | collected 2015-04-18
TGGGATGTGGACGCTCGGCGCGGGCCGCGGGCCGCGCGGCGTTGCGATCCGAGACCACGCCGCCCACGCGACGGCCGTGGTCTGGGAGGCGAACCACGTCTGGCTGATCTACGTCCTCGTCGTCTGCTGGACCGCCTATCCCGTCGCGTTCGGCTCGATCACCTCCACGCTCGCCGTACCGCTCTTCCTCGCGGCGGTCGGGATCATCTTCCGGGGAACCGCGTACGCGCTGCGCAGCCCGGCGGCAGGCCGGCGCGAGCAGCGCGCGGTCGGCGCGGTCTTCGGGCTCTCCTGCCTGCTGACGCCCTTCGCGCTCGGCGCCGTCGCCGGCGGCATCGCGGCCGGGAAGGTTCCCGTCGGCAACGCGAGCGGCGATCTCTGGTCGAGCTGGCTGAACACAACCTCGGTCGCCGTCGGCGTGATCGCCGTCGCCACGGCCGCGTACCTCGCCGCGGTCTACCTCGCAGCCGACGCCGCGCGGCTCGGCGACGACCTGCTGGCGCGCAGCTTCCGCGGCAGGGCGCTCGCCGCAGGCTTCGTCGCCGGACTGGCGGCGCTCGCCGGTCTTCTCGTCGTCCGCGCCGACGACCCGAGGCTCTGGCACGGGTTGTCGCACGGAGGCGGCCTCGTGGCCGCGGTCGTCTCGGCCGCTGCTGGACTGGCGACGCTCGCCCTCGTCTGGCTGGGTCGCTTCGAGCCCGCTCGGGCGACCGCCGCGCTGGCGGTCGCGGCGGTCGTTGCCGGCTGGGCGCTCGCTCAGCGTCCGACCTTCCTGCCCGGTCTCACGATCGGACAGGCCGCCGCCGGACACTCGACGCTAATCGCCGTCGTGGTCGCGGTCGCCATCGGCGCCGTCGTTCTCCTGCCCTCGCTCGCGCTCCTGTTCGGGCTCGTGCTCCGAGGACGCTTCGACCCGCATGCGGCGCCGGCCGGCGTACTGCCAGAGCCGCGCGCGACGGCGGGGCGGCCGACGGCGGGCTGGATCGCCGCCGCCTGTGCCGTCGCCGGTGTCCCGCTCACCTTCTTCGGGACCTCCTGGGCCCTCGGAGTCGGAGTGGGCCTGCTGCTCGGCTTCGCTGCAGCGGCCTTCCCGCTGCTCGCGACGCCCCCTGGTGACGAGCCCTAAGGGCTGCCGGAGTCGCAGCGTCGCTACTTCCCGCTGCGGTCGATCAGCTCGATTCGATAGTTGTCCGGGTCTCTGACGAAGCACAGGCGTGAGCCGCCCTCGCTGACGCGGTACGGTGGCCGCTCCGGCTCGATCTCCTGCTTCGCGAGCCGCTCCAGGGTCGCGTCGAGATCGTCGACCGTGATCGCGACGTGGCCGTAGCCGGTGCCGAGCTCGTAGCCGCCGTCGGGCGTCTCGAAGTTGTAGGTCAGCTCGAGCCGGTCGCCGTCGCCGGGCAGGCCCATGAAGATGTTGATCGCCTCCTCGCGGATCGGCAGGCGGCGCCGCTCCTCGAAGCCGAGCGCCTCGTAGAACGAGACCGAGCGGTCGGGATCGGTGATGCGGTAGCAGGTGTGGATGAGCTCCATCTATTCCTCCTCGAGATCTTCGCGGATGACGGCGTAGAGCATTCCATCGACCCAGCCGTCGCCGCGCCGGTATGCCTTGCGCCTGACGCCCTCCCGAACGAAGCCCACGCGCTCCGCGTGCGCGATCGAGCGCTCGTTGAAGCCGTAGATCTCGAGCTCGAGCCGGTGAAAGCCGAGCTCGAAGATCAGGTGGTCGCGGAGCAGCCGCGCGGCCTCGTCTGCGATGCGGCGACCGCGGAAGTCAGGGTGCACGGCGAGCCCGCCCACGTGCGCGATGCGGCTGCGCTGGTTCGTGCGCTCGAAATCCATCACGCCGCCGCGGTCGCCGTCGACCTCGATGACGAAGCGACCGAACGCCTCCGGTTCCCGATCCGAGCGCTCGATCTCCGCCGCAACGGCCTCGCGCGACACGTCGCGGCCGGCGGCGAGGAACGGACGCACGTCCGCGTGGGCGAGCAGCTCGGTGACGAAGTCGACGTCCTCGGTCCGGGCGCGCCGGATCGTCACCGTCATCGCGCGAAGGCGCCCGAGCCGACCGCGACGCCGCCGAGGATCAGCGTGAGACCGAGCAGCGCCGAGGCGGTGACCGGCTCGCCGAGCAGCACGGCTCCGTAGAAGAGGGCGGTGACCGGCAGCAGGTAGGCGACGAGGCTCGAGCGCGCCGAACCGTACAGGCGGAGCAGCCGGTAGAAGAAAAGCTGGGCAATCGCGGTGCCGAGCACGCCGAGCGCGGCGACCGACCCGAGCGCCTTCCATCCCGGCGCGTGCGCGGGCAGCTGCGCGAGCCCGAACGGAAGCAGCACGAGCAGCGCGCACGCCATCGACGCCGTCGCTAGCACCGGGCCGCTGATCGTCCCGCTTACGTGCCGCTGCGCGTAGAGGTTTCCGGCCGCGTACGAGACGGAGGCGACGACGATCGCGAGCGTGCCGACGACGGCCCACCAGCCGCCGCGCGGATTCACCCCGGTCAGCACCCCGACACCGACAAGGCCGAGCGCGACGCCGGCGAGCCGCCAGCCGTAGACGCGCTCGCTCGGCCGGAAGCGGATCGCGAGCAGGACCACGAAGATCGGCACGGTCGAGTTCGCGATCGCCGCCACGCCGGAGTCGACGTGCTCCTCGCCCCAGGCGATCAGCGTGAACGGGATCGCGGCATTGATCAGCCCGAGCACGATCCCGGCCGGTAGCGCAGCCCGCAGCTCCGCCGCCGCCCGCCGCGCCCCGAGCCAGCGCACGAGATACGTCATGAGCACCGCGACGGCGAGCGCGAGCCGCAGCGCGATCATCGTCGTCGGTGCGAGGTCGCCGACCGCGACCTTGATGAACAGGTAGGAGCTACCCCAGATCGCAGCCAGGATCAGCAGCAGTGGAACGTAGGCGCGCGACACGTCTCCACGTTATCGTCCCGCTCCCGAGCGCCACCCCGCCGAGAATCAGGGCCAACCCGCCGAGCGCCGAGGCCTTCAGCGGCTCGCCGAGGAAGATCGCACCGTAGGCGACGGCCATCGGTGGCACCAGGTACGTGACCAGAACCGCCCGTGAGGCGCCGGCCCCGCCGATGATCTCGAAGTAGAGCAGGTACGCGATCCCAAGCCCGATCACGCCGAGCGCGAGAACGGAGCCGACGACCTTCCAGCCGGGCACGTGTGCGGGCGCCTCGACGATCCCCGCCGGCGTCGTCAGGATCGTGCTGGCGAGAAGCGAACCGAAGGCGACGGCGAGCGGCGGCTCGCCCCCGAAGCGCCGCCCGGCGTAGAGGATGCCGATCGCGTAGAACAGCGCCATCCCGACGACGGCGAGCGCGGCGAGCACATCGCCCTGCGGCTGCACCCCGACGAGCAGCGCGACGCCCACGAAACCGGCGAGCACGCCGACGAGGCGCAGGCCCACGCTCCGTTCCTCCCGCACGAATACGAACGCCAGCACCGCGATGAAGATCGGCGCCGCCGCCTGGATGATCGCGGCGAGCCCGGAATCGATCCGCGTCTCGCCCCACGAGAGCAGCCAGAACGGCGCCGCGGTATTCGTGACGCCGACGACGGTGAGCGACCGCCACCGGCGGTGGAGCACCGCGCGCACCTCGGGGGAGGCGAGCGCGAGCGGGGCCAGCGTCAGCGTGCCCAGCCCGATCCGTAGCCAGATCAGCGTCGCGGGCGTCAGCTCGCGCACGCCGACCTTGATGAACATGAACGACGAGCCCCAGATCGCCGCGAGGGCGACGAGCATGAGGAGGTGACGGCGGCTCACGAGAGCTTCAACGGGTCGGACGGGCGGTCTGTGAGGCGGCGGGGCACCAAGAGCCACAAACGTAGCGGGTGCCTGCGTCGTTCCGGGGAGGAGTGTTGGCTCGAATCTGCCACAGTCGCGTGCGCCCGGGCGCGCTACCGTTTCCCGCCCACCCAGGGTGGGGGTTGGGATGGAGTAGCGCCTAGGCGTTAGCGCGCGCGTGTACCAAATAGTGTCGCGCGGGCGGTGATTCCGGTCCCGGCCGGTTCATGGCGCCGCGGACCCGAGGTCGGCCGTCGGGCGGCCCGGCTACACTCGACGCTCTGACGGAGCTCGTCGAACAGCCGCTCCATCGCGCCCTCGGACTCACGGACGGGGAGCTCGACCGTATCTGCGAGCTGCTCGAGCGCGACCCGAACCACTTCGAGCTCGCGGTCTTCTCGCTGCTCTGGTCGGAGCACTGCGGCTACAAGCACTCGGCGCTCTTGCTCGAGCGGTTGCCGTCCTCGGGCGAGGGCGTCCTGCAGGGGCCGGGCGAGAACGCGGGCGTGATCGACCTCGGCGACGGCGAGGCGGTCGCGTTCAAGGTCGAGTCGCACAATCACCCCTCGGCGGTCGAGCCGTTCCAGGGCGCGGCGACCGGCGTAGGCGGGATCCTGCGCGATATCGTCGCGATGGGTGCGCGCCCGATCGCGCTACTCGACGGCCTGCGCTTCGGGGGGCCGGACTTCCAGTTCGAGCGGGCGGTCGCCGGGATCGGCCACTACGGCAACTCGACCGGGATACCGAACGTCGGCGGCGAGGCCGTCTTCGACGAGGCCTACCGGGACAACTGCCTCGTCAACGCGATGTGCGTCGGCCTCGTGCCGTCCGACCGGGTCAAGCGCTCGGCCGCGGTCGGCCCCGGCAACCTCGTCGTCCTGTACGGCGCGACGACCGGCCGCGACGGGATCGGCGGCGCCTCCGTGCTCGCGAGCCAGGAACTCGGCGAGGACGACCCGGACAAGCGCCCGACCGTGCAGGTCGGCGACCCGTTCACGGGCAAGAGGCTGATCGAGGCGTCGCTCGAGCTCGTCGAGCGCGGCCTGGTCGAGTCGCTGCAGGACTGCGGCGCCGCCGGGCTCGCCTCGGCATTGTCGGAGATGGCGCAGGAGTACGGCATCGATGTCCACCTCGACCGCGTGCCGCTCCGCGAGGAGGGCATGGAGCCGTGGGAGATCATGATCTCCGAGAGCCAGGAGCGGATGGTCGCGGTCGTGCGGCCGGGAATGCTCGAGGGCGTCGAGGCGGTCTGCGCGCGCTGGGAGCTGCCGTGCAGCGTGATCGGCGAGGTGGCAGACGGCGCGCGGTTGCGCGCTGTCTATGAAGGAGACGTGGTTGGAGATATTCCGGCCTCGTTCCTGACCGACGAATGCCCGCGCTACACGCTTGCGCAGGAGCCGCGCGAGACGGTCGCCCCGGCCGACTCGCCCGCGTCGCTGCCGACGAAGCTTGCATGGCCGAGCCACCGCAGCCGCGCCTGGGTCTACCGGCAGTACGACCACCTCGTCGGCTCGCGCACGGTGCGCCGCCCCGGCTTCGACGCGGCCGTGCTGCGCCTGCGGCCGGGCTACCGGGGGCTCGCCGTCTCGCTCCAGGGCCCGCCGCCGGGCGAGCGCGACGGCTTCTCGGCCGGTGCTCTCGCCGTGCTCGGGGCCGCGCGCAACGTCGCCTGCGCGGGCGGACGGCCGCTCGGCCTCACCGATTGCCTCAACTTCGGCAATCCCGAGAAGCCGGAGATCGGCTATGAGCTCGCCGCGGCGATCGAGGGGATCGCCGCCGCTGCGGAGGCGCTGGGAGTCCCGGTCGTCTCCGGCAACGTGTCGCTCTACAACGAGACCGACGGTCGGCCGATCCCGCCGACCCCCGTCGTCGGCTGCGTGGGGCTCGTGGAGGACGTGCGCGGCGTCCCGGCCCGCTGGCGCGAGGGCGACGTCGTCCTGCTCGCGAGCGCGCCCGAGCGCCCGCTCGCCGCCGAGGCCGCACTCGTGCGCTTCCTCTGGAAGGCGGCGCCGCTGCTCTCGCTGGCGCACGACGTCGGCTCCGGCGGGCTCGAGGTCGCGCTCGCCGAGGCAGCGCTCTGGAGCGGCGTCGGCGCGAAGGTCGAGCTGCCCGCCGAGCCCGAGGGCGGCGCGGCCGTGCTCGCGTGCGCGCCGGAGGACGTCGAGCGGCTCGGCTCCAGGGGACTGCGCCGCCTTGGAGTGGTCGGCGGCGACTCGATCCTCGGCTTCGCACTCGACGAGCTCGGACAGGCCTGGTCCACGTAGTGGCTCACCACTGATGTGCGGCGTCTTCGGCATCCACTCGCTCGAGCGCGACGTCGCGCGGCTCGCGTACTTCGGGCTGTTCGCGCTCCAACACCGCGGCCAGGAGTCGGCCGGGATCGCGGTCTCCGAGGACGGGCGCCTCACCGTCCTGCGCGACATGGGCCTCGTCAGCCAGGTCTTCGACGAGCGCAAGCTCGGCGGCCTGCAGGGCGAGCTCGCGATCGGCCACACGCGCTACTCGACGACCGGCTCCTCGCACTGGTCGAACGCGCAGCCGCTTGTTCACCACGGGCGCACGCGGACGATCGCGCTCGGCCACAACGGCAACCTTGTCAACGTGGCCGAGCTGCGCGCGGAGCTGCACGGCCTCGGCTCGACCTCGGACAGCGAGGTGATCGCGGCGCTGATCGCATCGGACGAGGCGCCGCTCGACGAGGCCGTCGCGCGCACGATCCGCAAGCTCGAGGGCGCCTTCTCGGTGGTGGCGCTGTCGGAGCGGACCCTGATCGCCTTCCGCGACCCGCACGGCTTCCGCCCGCTCTGCCTCGGCCGGATCGGGAACGACTGGGTCGTCGCCTCCGAGACGTGCGCGCTCGACCTCGTCGGCGCCACCTTCGAGCGCGAGCTCGAGCCCGGCGAGCTGGCGCTGATCGACGGCGACGGGCTCAGGACGCACCAGGCGGTGCCGCGGGCCGACGGCGGCGCGCTCTGCATCTTCGAGTTCTTCTACCTCGCCCGCCCGGACTCGCGGCTCGAGGGCGTCGAGGTGCACGGCGCGCGCGTGCGCATGGGCGAGCGGCTCGCCGCCGAGGCGCCGGTCGAGGCCGACCTGGTGCTGCCGATCCCCGACTCGGGAACGCCGGCGGCGGTCGGCTTCTCCCGCGCGCTCGGGATCCCGTTCAGCGAGGGGATGGTCAAGAACCGCTACGTCGGCCGCACCTTCATCCAGCCGGACGAGGAGATGCGCCGGCAGGGCGTGCGGCTGAAGTTCCATCCGGTCGCGGAGGTGGCCGGCCAGCGCGTGGTCGTCGTCGACGACTCGATCGTCCGCGGCAACACAACGCGGCAGATCGTGCAGATGCTCTTCGACGCGGGCGCAGCCGAGGTGCACGTGCGGATCTCCTCGCCGCCCGTGATCAGCCAGTGCTTCTACGGGATCGACCTGGCCGACCCGGACGAGCTGATCGCAAACGGGCGCACGGTCGAGGAGGTGTGCGAGCACATCGGCGCCACCTCGCTCGCGTACCTCTCGCACGACGGCCTGGTCGAGGCCACGCGCCGGCCCGTCTCGGGGCTCTGCCGCGCCTGCCTCACCCGCGAGTACCCGACGCCGGTCCCGATCGACGCGGCGAAGCTGCGTTTCGAGCCGGTACGCGCCTGAGCCACCGCCACCACAGCCAGGCGGCGAGGACGAGCATCGCGGCCCAGCCCCAGTTCGCCGCCGGGTAGAGCACGCTCGGGATCTCCCGCGCCGTCCAGCCACGCTTGACGACCTGCTCCAGCCAGGCGTCGTTGGCGACGTTCATCAGCCCGTAGGCGGCCAGCAGCGCGAGCAGGCCCGCGACGAGCCCGTGCAGGTGCCCCGGCCTGAGCGCGCGTGAGAGCAGGAGCGCCGTGACGACGAGCAGCGCGCCCCCGAGGCCGTGGTGAAAGCCGTGGTGGACGGCCGCGTGCAGACCGGGAACGCCCGGCTGGTGCCGGAGCTCGCTCGTCTGGAAGACCTGCCCGAGCACGGGGATGCCGCCGAACGAGAGGCCGAGCTCGGCGGCGAGCCAGGGCAGCGAGAGGACGAACAGCGCGGCCGCGACGAGCAGCCGCCCGCGGTCACCCGGGACGTGGCCGAGGGGCCGGGAGCGCCCGAGGCTCAGCAACACAGCGAGTGCCACGCCGACGGCCGCGACGGCATTCACGGGGCGCGCGTCGAGGTCGGATGGGCGCACGACCCCGGGCCAGAAGACGGCGGCGCAGAGGACCGCGGCGACGGCTGCGAGCGCCCGGCTCCGCCGCCCCAGCTCCGGCGCGACCGTCCCGAGCACGCCGAGCGCCGCGAGCGCGACCGGGTAGTTCAGGAAGACGAGCGCCCGGCTCGCACCGCCCTCGAGCCCGCTGCCGCTGACGTTATAGAGGTCGCGCGCGGGGAGCCGCCCGTACGTGACGAACACCTCGACGGCGACGAGGCCGAAGAGGAGCCACACGACGAGCGGCTCCGCCGGGCGCTGACGCAATGCGGCTAGTGCTCGAGCACGCGGCTCGCCTTCGCGATCCCGCGCGAGATCAGGTACGCGGCCGTCAGCCACATCGTCGCGACGACGAAGTCGTGCGCGTTCACGTATGCCGAGGTAGCCCAGATGATCAGGAACACGATCTCGACGATCAGCCAGAGCAGGAACTCGGCGTTGCCGGGCACAGGGAGGTAGGCCGGCGCGAAGCCGCGCTGGGGCTCGCTGGGAGTCGTCATGACGCTCCTTTCGTCAGGCCGCGTGGCCGGGGACGTGGACGATCTCGAGCTTGATCCCATCGGGGTCGTAGAAGAACACCGCGTAATACCCCGGCTGGTAGCCGTACTCCTGCGGGCCGCTCTCGATCTCGGCACCGACCTTGTGCAGCCATTCGGCCCGCTCGTCGACCGCGGCGCGCGAGTAGGCCTCGAGGCAAACGTGGTGCATGCCGACGCGATACCGGTCGTAGGCGCCCTCGGACTGCGCCTCGCGAATCCCGATCGACGAGCCCGGTCCGTTGAAGTACCAGATCGTCTCGCCGCGCTCGCCCTCGACCTGCGAGATGCGGTGCCAGCCGAGCGGCCCGAGCAGGTCGCGGTAGAACGGCAGGCTCTGCTCGATCGACGAGACGACCAGATCGACGTGATGGACGCCCGTGGAGCGCATGCGACCTTTCTCGTTCACCGCGACGGCTCTTGGTCCTGCTTCGCTAATCTCGCGCGGCGGTCGTGCAACTCTTCCACTACCACCTGGTCACGAGCAAGGCGCGCGAGGTCGAGGCACGCTACCTGGGCAAGCTCGGCTTCGAGCTCGTCGCGCGCTACGGGCGGATCGGCGAGGACACGACGTCGTTCGAGCAGGGCACGTCATGGGAGCAGCTCGACACGATGGGCTTCAAGTTGCGGCTCGCCGAGCTCGAGCGCGGAGCCGTCAACGTCGTCGTCCAGCCGGGCCAATGGGCGCTGCCGCGCGTCGACCACATCGGGCTCGCGCTCGACGAGGACGAGTTCTTCGAGGCGATCTCGGAGGCGCAGCGGCGCGAGCTGCGCATCCAGGAGCACGGCGGCCGGCGGACGTTCGTCGCCACCGGCGTCGGCTATCGCCTCGAACTGCACCCGCCCCGCGACTGGATCGAGGAGCTCCTGGCGGAGGGCCGCGATCTGCGCCTGGCCGAGCTCCACCTGCTCGCGGACGACGCGGAGTCGAAGGCGCAGGCGCTGGCCGGGCTGCTCGGGCTCGAGACCGAGAAATGCTCGGTCGAGGTCGGCGAGACACTCGTACGCTTCATCCCCGGCGGCCCGCAGGGCCGGCCGGAGCTGCACGGCGAGCTCTTCGTCTAACAGCTCGTTTCGGAATGACCACGCGCTGACGGGGTGCGATGGGTGGTGCGAGGCAAGGACGCAGGGAGCGGCCATAGCAGCGCTATGGCCGCGACCGAGGACGACGCATCGCGCCGCCCAGCGCGGCCCGGCAGCCCGTGCTTCATTTCGAAAGGAGCTCGAAGCGGGCGAGCCGCTCCTGCTGCTTGCGCGCGACGCTGTCCGGAAGCGCGCGGAACACGGCGTCGCGGATCGCGCACGACGACGGGCTGCGAAGCTGGGCGACGTGCCCCGCCTGCCGCGACTGGCGGAGGATCGCGTTCGCCCGTTTCGCTCGCAGGCTCTCGTAGCGGCGAAGGCTCTGCTCGCTCGTCGGCGCGGCGCCCAGCGCCTTCCCGAGCACCACGGCGTCCTCGAGCGCCTGCGCGGCGCCCTGGCCGAGGTTCGGCGTCATCGGGTGGGCAGCGTCCCCGACGAGGGTGACCCGCCCCTCGCTCCAGCGCCGGCGCGGCTTGCGGTCGTAGATGAAAGCGATCGCCGGGGCCCCAGGTCTCGGTGAAGACGCCCTCGATCTCCGGGTGCGACAAGCGCGTGACCGCCCGCCAGCCGGCCTGCCCGCCGTACCGGAGCAGCTCGCCGCCGAAGAGCTGCCGGCGGACGACGGAGTGGATCCCGTCCGCGCCGACGACGAGGTCGCCCCTTTCGTGCGTGCCGTCGGCGAGCTCGACGTCGACCGCGTCGCTCTCCCGGCTGAAGCCGGTGCACGCCGCCCCGAGCCGCACCGCGTCGTCCGGGAGGCCGGCGAGGAGCGCCGCCTGGAGATCGGCCCGGTGCACGCCGTAGGTGTCCCAGCCCTCGTCGGCGTAGCGCGCCTCGTAGAGCAGCGATCTGCGGCGGTTCCGGATGCGCACGACGGCGGCCGCGGCACTGCAGGCGCGCACCGCGTCGCCCGAACCGAGGCGATCGAGCGCCGTCATCGCGTTCGCGGCCAGCAGGATGCCGCCGCCGACGGGCTCCAGGACAGTCGCTCGAGCACCACCGCCTCGGCGCCGGCCCGGCGGAGCGCGATCGCGGCCGCCAGGCCCGCGATGCCCGCGCCGGCGACGAGCGCGCGGCGACCCTCCAGCATCCGGGCGCTACTCATCGCCTCGACTCTAACCATCGTCCCCCCGCGGCTTTACACTCGGCTCCTTGTGCAAGACGTACGACGCCGCCG
>WNEY01004308.1_pt1 | contig 10815 bp, 12 predicted proteins | sample 5400531 | NCBI WGS metagenome assembly WNEY01 (sample SAMN13153338, study PRJNA577476) | soil metagenome | isolation source: 200 cm saprolite under Douglas fir tree site 1 | place: USA:California | collected 2015-04-18
CTTCCACTCGTCGTAGATCCGGTCGGCGCTGCCCAGGTCGACCGTGTGGCCGTGCTCCTGATGTGCCTTCCAACGGTAAGTCGGCGACTCCAGGACCTGGAGGAGCGAAGTGTCGATCGGCTTGCCTTCAAATGCCTTCGTGACCGCGTCGACAGCGTCGCGGCCGACCGGTGCGGACACCTTGACGGGGACGATCAGGCTTGCGGCAAGCGCGAAATAGACGGCGGACCCGCCGAGCTCCTCGCGCAACTTGCCGAACGGTCCGTCGCGGTTGTCGAGCGCGACCGACCCCACCACGAGCAGCTCGGGTAGGTCAGGCACGCCGTCCGGTGCCGCTGCTGGCTGTCACGACGTGGCGGGCATAGCGCAGCTTCTCGAGGAAGTCTTCGGTGCTCGAGTACTCCTCGATCTCCATCCAGCTGCGGCCCAGCTCTTCGGCCGAATGCGAATCGGATCCCGTCGCCTGCACCTTTGCGAGCTCCTCCGCCAGGCGCGCGGCAGCCGTATTCGCCGCGGCGTCGCACCACGGGTTGTACGACTCGATGATGTCGATCCGGTTGGCGAGCTCGACCATCCGCTCTGGTCGAAAGTTTGCGCGATGCCGATCAAGAGGATGAGGTATGTACGTCAGCCCACCCATCTGGTGGATGCGGTCCATCGCCTCCTCGGGGGCGAGGAACGGCGGAACGCGGCCGGTGATGAAGAGACCGATGACCTCGCCTTCCAGCGTCTTGACCTCTTCGCCCGCGATCGCGAGCTCGGGAGCGACGCGCACCAAATTGAGCGCGCCCCCGACCGTGTTGTGGTCGGTCAGCGCAATCCTGTCGAGTCGACATTCGTGCGCCCGCTCGATCAGCTCATCCAGAGAGCTAAGCCCGTCGTGCGAGTAATGCGAGTGGAGATGAAGGTCGACGCGCAGCATTGAAGCCGCTACTGCGTGGCGGCCTCTTTCAGCATCCGCTCTCGGGAGCGTGCGAACAGTGGAATCACCTGGGCCGGTCCGCGGCTGATGCATGCCTGCTCCATGAGCGCGGCCTGCGCGTCGTAGATGATTTCCATCACGTGCTCGGGCCGCCGCTCGCGCCCGAGGCGCGACGGAAGTTGTGGATGGGCATGACGAAGCACCGTCATCAGTCTTGGAATCAACCAGCCAGGAACGATGCGAATCTTCTGGACGAGACACTCTTCAACCCAGAAGAGCAGCTCGTCTGATTCTTGCAGCAGACGCCGCGGGGTCATCGCCCGCGTGGTCCTGCGATGCCACCGCTCATACCGCTCCTGCTCCTCGATGGTCTGCTGAAGCATGGGCTCCAACCCACTATATCAGTGACCTGTGGCCATTCTTGCTCTTGTCGGATAACACAGCGTCCGCCATCCGCCGGCCGCGGGTACGAGGTGAACCTGACGGTCGAACGTCCACTCTTTCCACTGCTGACGCACGCGATACCGCATGACGAGCCGCGCCACGTTGTTGTATGTGCGCTGATGCAAGTGGTCGGTCCAGCTCTCCAGCACGGTGGTGCTTGTCACCTCTATGTCGAGGATCTCCAGCCACTCGTCGAGGCGGGGCATCTCACGTATGAAGTTCTGCAGGCCGCCCCACGCGCGCTGCGCGTCTTCGGCCACCATCTCCCACATCTCGTCGAAGCGTCCTTCGGCGTGGAGCTTCATGAAGCGCATCTCGAAGGTTGCGGGTGCGGCCGAGGTTGGCGGCGGTGGCCGCAGCGGCTCGACGGGTGGCGGCATCGCGGCAAACGCGCCCGCCATGCCGGTCCCGACGGAGGCGCTGACGAAGCGGCCGAAGTCATCCGCCGGCCAGGTCGTGAAGTGCCCCGCCAGGCGCAAAACGAACGTTTCCACGATCGGCCAGCCGCGCAGCGGCCTAAAGAACCTCTTGACCATTGGCGCTAGATGTTGTGTGATCTCCCCAGACTGTATACAGAATGTGGATAACCCGCAAGTCCTGGCGCAGTCGGACCTGCCGGCGCGGCGCGCGTCGAAGGAGTCAGCAACGACGAACCAGCCACCTCCAGGAGGGGTGTGGCGATCCTCAGAGGTGGTCCGGAGCCTGGATCATCAAAGTCCGGGCGAGGTCGAAGAGATGATCCGGATCGGGGTTTCGGCCTGGAGGCTTTCGCCCCGACCTCAGCGCGTCGTCATCCGCCGCACGACCGCCGCCACCTCGTCGAGCGGCAGCCCCACCGGGCAGACCGAAGCTGCCGCTGCCAGGTCCGGAGCAGCGCCGCCGTCCCCCGCCAAGTCAGAGGACGCTTCGCTGAGCCGCGCGTAAAGGCGCATGTAAGAGGAAGCGAGATCCGGTAGTCGCGTCTTGCCGAGACGGCCCGCGGCCAGCGCGCACAGACCGCAGTTGATGCAGCTCACAAGGTGTGGGTGGCGCTCGCGCATCTCTGGCTCGACGGCGCGGATACCGTCCGCCGCGTATGTTTCGACGAGGTCAGCGAGCTGCGATCGCCGTCGCGTCAGGCGCCGTCGTGCCTGATGGATTCCATAAGCCCACGCGAGCCGCGCGAGCGCGTCAGCGCGAGCCATCGAAACCCATCAGCCCCCGCATAGCGCCCTGCGCGAGCTCTTCCTGCGCCCAACCAGCCTGGTTGAGGACTGGTGCGCGTCCCAACCACGCACCGCGCACGAACTCGCGCGCGGCGTCAAACCGCTGCGACGCGCTCCAGCCGAGCTCCCTGCCGATCACCTCCGCCGTCCGCAGGATGCAGGCGGCACCGGCGCATGGTCCCGCCGCCACACCGACGCGCCGAAACGCGTCCGCAAGCGTGCGCACCTGCTCGCGTCGCGCAGCGTAAACCAGCTCGGCCTCGGTGACGGGCTCGCATCGACAGAGGATTCGCGACGTTCCACCCTCGTCAAGAACCTTTTCGGCGTTGGTTCCGTGGCGGCTCTGCAACTTCATCGCGGCCAACGCGGAGATGCCGCATTGCGCGGCCAGCTCCGCGGGCGGCTCGGGATCGGACTCATTCCCGGGCAAGGGTCGCGACGCGGTCGTGCTCGCCACCTGGTGGCCCAACTTCCGGCAGACGGCGTCGGAAGTCTCCTCGGCCATCAGGCGGTACATCGACAGCTTGCCACCGGCGATGGTGATGAACCCGTCCGCGTCCTGACTGGCATGGTCGATCACCTCATAACGCCGCGAAAGCTCATCCTCATATTTCCGCCACTTGAACAGGGTCGGGCGCACGCCGGTCGTCGTGCGCACCGGTCGGTAGTCGCGTATCCGTGGAAAGACGCGCTCGAATCCCTGCAGCAGGTAATCGACCTCGTCCTCGAGCACGTCGACCGAGTCCAGGTCGCCGTAGAAGTCGTCGTCGGTCGTGCCGAGGAGGGTGAAGCCAGCGTGCGCGACCATCAGCAGATCGCGCCCGTCGACCGACTCCGCGCTGATCGAAAAATTCGAGATTCGGTGCGGGTAGACGATGTGGATTCCCTTGGCCGGGCGCAGGCGAATGTCTACGCCGGCCATCGCGCCGAGCTCCGGCGACCACGGGCCGGTCGCGTTGACGACCGCTCGCGCGCGCGCCTCCGAAGTCGCGCCATCCGCAGTTCGGTAGCGCACTCCGAGCACCTTGCCTCCATCCTTGACCAGCGCCGTCACCCGCGTGTGGTTGAGAGCCCGCGCACCATGGGCGACCGCATCCTGGACGTTGGCGTACACGAGCCGGTGGGGGTCGACACCCCACTCCTCCATCGTCACCGCGGCGATCACGTCAGGCGACAGACCGGGCTCGGCTTGAAGCGCCTCTTTGCCGGTGAGGCGCCGGTGGGGATGCGCGTGCTTCAGCGGCTGGAAGCGGTCGTACACCTCCATGGCAGTCTCCATGCGCTCGATGTTGTTGCGGTCATGCGGCATGACCGGGATCAGAAAGACCACGCGGTAGACCAGGTTGCGGGCGATCGTCACGATGTGCCCGGCGTCGACGCACGACAACCGGGTCGTGTCCCAGTCGAACTCGAGGTAGCGCGGCCCGCCGTGGATCATCCAGCTCGAGGAGCCACTGGTGCCGGCCCCCCAGTCGCCTTTTTCGAGCAGCAGGACCGAAAGCCCGCGTAAAGAGAGGTCGCGCGCGATGCCGGCGCCGGTCACGCCGCCGCCGATCACGACTACGTCGTGGGCGCTCGGGGCGGTCACGCAGCCGATACTAGGCGATAGCTAGCTCGCCGCCTCGTGCTGCTTCTGGAACTCTTCGATGATTCCCTTCGCCAGATGCGCGGGCATCTCCTCGTAGTGTGAGAACTTCTTCGAGAAGCTGCCGCGACCCTGCGTGATCGAGCGCAGGTCGAGCGCGAAGCGCAGCATCTCCGACTCCGGCACCATCGCCTTCACGTCCTGGTAGCCGTCGGTCGGCTCCGTGCCGAGGATCTTGCCGCGGCGCCCGTTGATGTCAGACATGATGTCGCCGAGGTACTTCTCCGGCACGTGGATGGTCGCCTCCACGAGCGGCTCCAGCAGGACCGGACCGGCGTCGAGGGCCCCCTTGCGGATCGCGAGCGAGCCGGCGATCTGGAACGCCATATCGTTGGAGTCGACCTGGTGGAATTTCCCGTCGACGAGGGTTACCTTGACGTCGACCATCGGATAGCCGGCGACCACGCCCTTGGCCATGTTGTCGACGATCCCTTTCTGGACCGATGCCCGGAAGTTCTGCGGGATGGCCCCGCCGAAGATCTTGTCCTCCCACACGAAGCCTTCGCCTCGCTTCGTCGGAGCGACCTCGATCACGCAGATCCCGTACTGGCCGTGGCCGCCGGACTGCTTGACGTGCCGGCCCTCGGCCCGGCTGTGGCCCGAGACCGTCTCGCGGTAGGCGACGCGAGGGACCTGCGTCGTCGCCTCTACGCCGTACTTGCGCTTGAGCTTCTCGAGGGTGACATCCAGGTGCACGTCGCCCAGGCCGGCGATAACTAGCTGCTTGGTCTCCTCCACACGTTCCACGTGCAACGTCGGATCTTCTTCGCTGAGACGGGCCAGGCCGCTCGAGATCTTCTCCTCGTCGCCTCGCGCCTTCGGTGTGATCGCCACGCTGTAGGCCAGGCCGGGAAGATCCAGGGGCAGCAGCGGACCCCCGTCCTTTAGGCCCAGGGTGTCGCCGGTGAACGTGTGCGCTAGCTTGGTCGCGGCTGCGATATCGCCTGACCGCACCTCGGTTGTGGCGACGTGCTCCTTGCCTCGCGGGAAGAAGATCTGAGCGAGGCGCTCTTCACCGCCGCGACTGAGGTTGGGCAGGTGCGCGTCGGCCTTCAAGGTGCCGGCGACCACCTTAAAATAGCTCACACGGCCGAACTGGTCCCCGCCAGTACTGAACACGAAGGCCTTCACCGGCTTGTCAGGCTCGACCTCGGGCGGCGGCATCAGCTCGGCGATCGTCGACATCAGGGTCCGCACGCCGAGGAGTTTCGTGGCCGAGCAGCAGACGACTGGCGCGACCTTGCCCTCGAGGATGCCCTCGCGCAACCCGCGCTGGATCTCCTCTTCGTTCAACGTCCCGGCGTCCAGGTACTTCTCGAGCAGCGAGTCGTCGCTCTCCGCGGCTGCCTCGATGAGCTGGCCGCGGTACTCGTCGACTCGCTGCTTCATCTCGTCGGGGATCGGCACCTCGCTTCCCTTGCCGTCGTCGGCGGTCACGAACGCCTTCAGGTGCAGCAGGTCGACAATGCCGCGGAACTCGTGCTCGGCACCGATCGGAAGGTGCAGCGGGAACGGCCGGGGTGTCAGCGTGCCGCGCATCGCGGCGACCGCGCCGTAGAAGTCGGAATTCTCCTTGTCCAGCTTGTTCACGACGACGATGCGGGGTTTGTTCGCCCGGTTGACCTGCTCCCATGCGACCTCGGTGCCGACGGCGAGCTGCGGGGTCGGCCCGACCACGACCACCGCGCCCTCGGCCGCGCGCAGGCCGCTGACGACCTGGCCCGCAAAGTCGAAGAAGCCGGGCGCGTCGAGGATGTTGATCTTGTAGCCGTTGTGCTCGGCAAAGGCGACGCCGAGGTTGATCGAGATCTTCCTTTTCTGTTCCTCGGGTTCGAAGTCTGTGGTCGCGGTCGACTGATCGGGCGAGCCCATTCGAGGAACGGCGCCGGACGCGAACAGCATCGCCTCCGCGAGCGTGGTCTTGCCGTCATGCGAGTGGCCCAGCAGGACCACGTTTCGGATCTTGTCGGGAGCGTATTCGGTCGCCATCCAGACCCCCCACCACGAACGGCCGGAGTTACGAGACAAGTCTAAAGCCCGGTTGAGAGTCAGCCGGCGAGGGGAGGGTCGCCATGGCCCGGTAGAATGTGGACGCCAATGGTCAAGAAGACCGCGTCGATCGAAGAGGTGCTCGCGGCCATCGAGGCAGCCCGCGACAAGGTGATGGCCGACGAGGTGAAGTCGCTTACCAAGCTCGGCATCCCGAAGGCGATGGCCTACCAGATGATCGCCAGCAGGTTCCACCAGAAGGTGGGTAACCAGGAAGAGGCTGAACCGGACCCGTTCGAGGGGAACCCCACCACCTCCTGGGAAGAAATCAGCTAAAGCGCGGGTGAGGACGCCGTCCTCCCCCGCGGAACCCCCTCCTGCACCAGCAACGATGGGAGGCGTTTGGAATGAGACGTCTGGGGGACGGCCGGAATAAATCCGGCCTTAGGCTCCACCTCGTCTTAGTGGACCGACCGTGAACCGAGCGGAGCGGCTGGCTCGGCTGTTGAGAGTTCTGGCCGCGATCATCTCCGAGCCTGGCCTCAATCCCCTCGAACTCGCCGACCGCGCCGGCGTCTCCGAGCGCACACTCCGCCGCGACCTGGCCCAGTTGCGAGACCTGGGCTACGAGGTGGCTTACACGAGCGGGTACGAAGTCCAGGAAAGGCTGAACCTGGAAGGCCGCGCCAAAGGGAGGCCGCGAGGCCGCGGCGACGACGCGCTGCTGCAGGCTGTCGCGCAGGCGGTCGAAACCGCCGGCTTGTGGCGCGACACCGAACACGTCGAGCCACTCGTTCCCCGCCGGGGTAAGCCACGTCGTTCGGGGTCGGCGCCGATGGTCCTCATCCCGACCGGCGAAGATGACCCCGACTTCATCTACGCAACCGGGTTCGGCGTGGAGACCGGCCTCTACATCCGATACGCGGACAGAGAAGACGTCCTGATCGTGAGCCCGCTCGAGATCGACCGCGCCCGCGCGCAGTCCAGGGTGTCGAACATCGTCGAGGACCGCGAGGCTTACGTCCATCGATCGTGGGCGCGCCTGGCCGCGCGCCTCATACGGGAGAAGGGGATGACCGAGGCGCGCGTCTCGCCGAATCTCCGTGCGGTGCATCTCGAGGACCTGCGCACGAACGGCGTCGACGCGCAGGTGGTGCGTGATCTCTTCGTCGCCGACCGGCGGCGCAAGTCGGCCGCGGAGGCGGCCGCCATCCAGGATGCGCAGGGCGCGGCCGAGTCGGCGGTGGTCGAGGTCGTGCGCGAGCTGGCCCAGGCGGAGATCAAGGATGGAATCCTCTGGTCGAACGGCGGACCGCTTACCTCAGAGCGGCTCTATGCGCGCGCTCAGCTCACGCTGGGCGAAAAAGGCTTCACCTGTCCGAGCATGATCGTCGCCGGGTCGCCGGAATGCGCACTGCCGCATTACCGCGGCGAGGGCCCGATCAAGGCCAACGAGCCGGTGATCATCGACATCTTCCCGACCAGCCGACGCACCCACTACAACGGCGACCTCACGCGCACTGTGGTGGTCGGGGAGATCAGCGACGAGGTCAGGCGGATGCACGCGGCGGTGGTGCAGGCGCTGGATGCGGGCATCGAATCGATCGCCCCCGGCGTGCCCGGCAAAGAGCCCCACCTCAACGTGTGCCAGGTCTTGATCGACCGCGGCTTCGGCACCAGGACGACGGGTTACGAAGGGCCGGACGGCGTCGCCAAGATGAACCACAGCACGGGCCATGGCGTCGGGCTTGATGTGCACGAAGAACCGTCCCTCCGGGACACGGCCGACGATCCCCTGGCGGAGGGTGATGTGGTCACCGTCGAGCCGGGTCTCTACCTGGTCGGGCTGGGTGGGGTTCGGGTCGAGGACACCGGCATGGTGACGAGGCAGGGATTCCAGAACTTCACAACCCTCACCCGCAGCCTCGACCCTCACGACTACCTGTAAACTGGCCCTTTACATGGACGAGGACACCAGGCCGATCGAGGAGACCGAGACGCTGGGTCAGCGGATCAGGCGGATCCGCCAGGACCGCGGCATGAGCCTCGCCAAGGTCGTGCGCGACGACTTCAGCCGCGCCTTCCTGAACCAGGTGGAGATGGGCAAGACGCGTCCGTCGATTCGCCTGCTCCGCGTGATCGCCGAGCGCCTGGGGACGGAGGTCGAGTACCTGCTCGAAGGCCACGAGGCCGGGGTCGACCGTGAGCTGGCGGTCGAAAAAGGACGGGTCCTGCTCCTGCAGGGGGAGCCGCGCCGGGCACTCCTCGCGCTCAAGCCGGCGCTTGACACGTACGACTGGCCGACAGGTTGCGACGCGCGGATCTGTCAGGCGCAGGCTCTGATCGCGGTCGGACGCAAGGACCAGGCAGACGCCATCCTCGCCCACGAACAGCAGGAGATGGAGCTCCACAACGATCGCCACCGTCTCGAGCGGTTGAAGGCGATCGAGCAAGGCCGGCAGTTCCGCTACCAGGGGGACGCCGTCAAAGTCCACCTGCAGCTCGCCGACCGTGCCCAGCGTGCTGGACAAAGCCATGACGAGCTAGAGCACTACCGGGCGGCCAGGGTCCTCCTGGAGGCCGCGCCGTAGAGCGCCTCTAAAGCCCCGAGTTCGCCGCCGAGTTCCAGTCGAAAGCCGGAGGCGGTTTCACGTCCGGAGGCGTGATCTCGATCGTGACCACGTCATGGGACTTCAGCTGGATCGCGCGCGGATCCCCTTCGTGGAGTTGCGGTCCCTTGCCGTCGCCGAGGTCGACGTAGGTGACGACCTTCTGGTCCGGACCGATGGTGAAGGTCGACACGTGAGAGGCGTCCAGCTTTTGCGCGGGCTTCCCGTTGGCCTGGCTCCATGAGTTCATCACGTCGAAGAACTGGCCGACGGTGAACGTGTCGCTGGCAGGGGACTCGATGTGGATCACGTTCTTGTTCGCGGCGTGGACGTGCAGCCAGTAGTAACAGGTGACGTTGGTCCCGGTGGAGTCGCGCTGGATGCCGGCGTCGTCCGGCAGATTGACGACGTTGCCGTTGTAGACGATCTGCAGCGCGGCGTGGTAGTGCACCTGGGAGTGCTCGAGGCGGTCGCACGGAACGCCGGCGACTGCGGCCGGTCCGGGCTGCGGTCGTTCGTAGTAGACGATGAGCCCGATCAGCGCGATCGCCAGCACCCCCAGGATGCTCCCCACCACGATGGGCAGGAGCGGTAAGCCGCTGCCGCTTTTGGGCCGGATCGGCTGCCGGCGACCTGCCTTACCTTTGCCGGAGCCCGCGGCAGCCTTCGCTCGGGATTTGCTACTCAAAGCTGTTGGTAGAATACCGGCCTGACCTTTCTGGCCTCGGCCGGCGGCGTTGCCTCCGTTTGCCGGGGCCTCCACCCATAGGAAGGAGGTTCCCCGTTGCGGGATTACGAAGTTCTTTACATCGTCCGTGCCGACCTTGACGACGACAAGGTCCAGGACGCCGTCAAGCGGGTCAACACGCTGATCGAGCGGTCGGGCGGCACCATCGAGCGCACCAATCTCTGGGGCAAGCGCAAGCTTGCCTACGAGGTCAAGCACCAGAAAGAGGGCGCGTACGTCCTCCAGGACTTCCAGCTCGACCCGACCCGCGTGCCCGAGCTCGAAGCTGGGCTCAAGATCACTGAGGAGGTCTTGCGCCACCTGGTCGTGCGCAAGCCCGAAAAAGTCGTCGCGACCGCCGTCACTCCACCCCCGGCGGAGGTCGTGCTGGAGCCGAATGCTTCGGAGCCGGAGGCGGTGGTGGGGCGGGTGCGCGAGGCGGTTCGGGAGGAGGACACATAAATGTCGAACTTGAACAAGGCGCTGCTCATCGGACGGCTCACCAAGGATCCGGAGATGCGCTACACGCCAAGCGGAACCGCGGTCACCAACTTCAGCATCGCCACCAATCGGTGGTCGAGCGGGCCCGAGGGCGAACGCAAGGAGTTCACCGACTACCACAACATCGTCGCCTACAACGCCGGCAAGCGAAACCTGGCCGAGGTCGTCGCCCAATACACGCGCAAGGGCGCACTGGTTTTCGTCGAAGGTCGCATCCAGACTCGCTCTTGGGAAGGCCAGGACGGGCAGAAGCGCCGCACCACCGAGATCATCGCCAACGACGTGCAGTTCCTCGAGCCACGTGGCGCCGGGGCGGGTGCCGGTTCGGGTTCAGGTTCAGGCGTGCCAGCGAGCCGCGGTGCGGTCGCCGCGCGAAGCGATGACATTCCAGGGGGAGACGACGTCCCGCGCGACGTCGACCCCGACGACATTCCGTTTTGAAGACGACTTTGTCCCCCTCACCTGACCTCTCCCCGAGGGGAGAGGGCATTTAGGAGCATCTGATGGGATCCAACAGCCCGCGTCCACCAAGGGAGTCGAGCAGCAGCGGCGGCCCGCGAGGGCCGAAGCGCCAGCACCGCAAGGTCTGCAGCTTCTGCGTCGAGAAGGTCAGCTACATCGACTACAAGGAGATTTCGCGCCTGCGCCGCTTCGTGAGCGACCGGGGCAAGATCCTTCCGCGTCGCGTCACTGGCACATGCGCCCGGCACCAGCGGCCGCTGACGACCGCGCTCGAGCGAGCGCGTGCGATCGCCTTGCTTCCGTACACGACC
>WNEY01004310.1_pt1 | contig 10814 bp, 11 predicted proteins | sample 5400531 | NCBI WGS metagenome assembly WNEY01 (sample SAMN13153338, study PRJNA577476) | soil metagenome | isolation source: 200 cm saprolite under Douglas fir tree site 1 | place: USA:California | collected 2015-04-18
TGCGCGGTGGTCTCGAGGCGGCGCTCCTTCGACGGCGCGAAGGCGGCGGCAAGCTCGGCGACCGCGCGCAGCGCCGCATCATCGCCGCCGGAGCTCGCGCGGTGGGCCTGAACGAAGAACACCGCGTCGCAAAACCCGCCGCCCTCGGCGATCATCACGGTGAGCCAGCGTCGCAGCGACATCGCGTCGGAAATCTCGCCCGCCTCGACCGCCCACTCGATGCCGCTCGAATACGAGAATGCGCCGATCGGATAGGCCGGCGACAGCCACGCCATCAGCCGGTAGAGCGCGGCGGCTTCGAGCGGTGCATGCCGCTTAGACATCGCCGTGGCCATGATGATCGGCGTGATACGCGCCGGGCTCGGGATCGAACGGCGCCTCGATCGGCGTCAAATGCGCGCCGAGGCCGCGCAGCATGTCCTCGAGCACATGGTCGCGGCGGATGCGCAGCCGCTCGCCGACCACCTGCAGGTCGGTATGGCGATTGCCGATGTGCCAGGCGAGCCGCGCGAGCTCGTGCGGCGACCCCGCGGTGATCTCGATGAGCGGCTCGGGCTTGCCGGTGACGCGCACGATCGCGCCGTCCTCGAGCACCAGGCCGTCGCCGTCGCGCAACGCGGTCGCGTGCGGCAGATCGAGCAGGAACACGGTGCCGCGCTCGCCCGCCAAGGTGATCCTGCGCCGGTGCCGTTCGTCGGCGTCGAGCACGACGCGGTCAATGACCAGCGAGTCATTGACCGAGTCGGCGCGGCATACCGATGACGCGCGGCGCATCGGTCTACTCTGCCTCGGGATTCTCGGGAAAATACTCGAGGTCGAGGACCTGCTCGGGCGTGAATGGGCACTCTTCCGGAAATACGTGGAGGGCGATGCCGGTTTCTTTGGCGGCGGTGAGCGTTGCCGCACGGTAGCGCTTGAACACTTCCTGGCGCTGGAACTCGCGCAAGCTGGGACTCTCTTCCACCAATCCAATCAACCGGCCCCGCTGCTCGAAGATTGTGCCGATCCAGCCGTTGCCGCGGCCTCCCGGCTGAAACTTCCATTTGAGGAGATGCGCCAACAGGACTTCGAGCCGGCTTTCGATCTGCCGTTTGTCGCTCCGCCCCACGGTTTCCACCTCGTCGACCAGATTGTCCAAATCGAGATCGTCCCAGCGCCGCTCCCGCAGGAGCCGCGCCTGTTGCTGCGTCCAGGCGTAGAAATCGATCTCGTAGAGATCGTTCGCGGGCGGTTTGGTGGCGACTTTGCTCATACGAATCCAACGCTCCGAGCCTAAAGCCCATTCTAGAATAAAAAGTACCGCTGCGCCATCGGCAGCACCTCCGCCGGCGCGCAGGTCAAGAGCTCGCCGTCGGCGGTCACCTCGTAGGTTTCCGGGTCGACCTCGATCTTGGGCGTGGCGTTATTGTGCACCATGCTCTTCTTGGAGATGCCGCCGCGGGTGTTCTCGACCGCCACCAATTGCTTCTCGACCCCGAGCTTGTTGCGCAGGCCGCCCCGCAGCGCCGCCTTCGAGACGAACACCACCGACGAGGCGGTGAGCGCCTTGCCGAAGGCGCCGAACATCGGCCGGTAGTGCACCGGCTGCGGCGTCGGGATCGAGGCGTTGGGATCGCCCATCTGGGCGGCGATGATCGAGCCACCCTTGATGATCGTGTCGGGCTTGACGCCGAAGAAGGCCGGCGACCACAGCACGAGGTCGGCGAGCTTGCCTTTCTCCACCGAGCCGATGTGCTTCGACACGCCATGCGCGATCGCCGGGTTGATGGTGTATTTGGCGATGTAGCGCTTGGCACGGGCATTGTCGTTGTCGCCCTTCTCCTGCTTGAGCCGCCCACGCTGCTTCTTCATTTTGTCGGCGGTCTGCCAGGTGCGGATGATCACCTCGCCCAGCCGACCCATCGCCTGGCTATCCGACGACATCATCGAGAGCGCGCCAAGGTCGTGCAGAATGTCCTCGGCCGCGATCGTCTCTTTCCTGATGCGGCTCTCCGCGAACGCCAGGTCCTCGGCGATCGACGGATCGAGATGATGGCACACCATCAGCATGTCGAGATGCTCGTCGATGGTGTTGCGGGTGAACGGCCGCGTCGGGTTGGTGGACGACGGCAGCACGTTCTTGAGCCCGGCCACCTTGATGATGTCGGGCGCGTGCCCGCCGCCGGCGCCCTCTGTGTGGAACGCGTGGATGGTGCGGCCCTTGAACGCCTTGATGGTGTCCTCGACGAAGCCCGACTCGTTGAGCGTGTCGGTGTGGATCATCACCTGCACGTCGTAGTCGTCGGCGACCGACAGGCAGCAGTCGATAGCGGCCGGCGTCGTGCCCCAATCCTCGTGCAGCTTGAGCGCGCAGGCGCCGCCCTTGACCATCTCCTCCAGCGCCGCCGGCCGCGAGGCATTGCCTTTGCCGGCAAAGCCGAGATTGACCGGCAAGCCGTCGGCCGCCTGGATCATGCGGCCGATGTGCCACGGCCCCGGCGTGCAGGTGGTGGCGAAGGTGCCGTGCGCGGGCCCGGTGCCGCCGCCGAGCATGGAGGTGACGCCCGACATCAGCGCCTCCTCGACCTGCTGCGGGCAGATGAAGTGGATGTGGGTGTCGAAGCCGCCGGCGGTGAGGATCTTGCCTTCGCCCGCGATCACCTCGGTGCCGGGTCCGATCACGATCGTGACGTTGGGCTGGATATCGGGATTGCCGGCCTTGCCGATCGCGGCGATACGATCGCCCTTGAGACCGACGTCGGCCTTGACGATGCCCCAGTGATCGAGGATCAGCGCGTTAGTGATGACGGTATCGACCGCGCCCTGCTTGTTGGTGATCTGGCTCTGGCCCATCCCGTCGCGGATCACCTTGCCGCCGCCGAACTTCACCTCCTCGCCGTAGCTGGTGAAATCCTTCTCGACCTCGATGATGATGTCGGTGTCGGCGAGCCGAACGCGGTCGCCGGTGGTGGGACCGAACATGTCGGCATAGACGGAGCGTGAGATTCTGGTCGCCATAATATACCCGCTTTCCACAGCCGCCTGAACGAGTTCCGATTGATTCCGGCGCTCACTCGAGTACGATCTCCATCAGCTCGTAGCGTTCAGTTTGGTAACGAGAAGCTGCCTCGAGACGCTCGGTTTTTCGTCGATTGTGCGCACCTTCGACGTTTCGCCGAGTTCATGAAGGCTCCTTGCTATCCAGAGCGAACCTTAGGGCTCGGCGGGCAGGCTTCGGCCTGCCCGCTGCTATTTTGTAAGCTAGCCTCATTTTGCCGGCGCAGCCGCCTCGTCTGGCGCACGCCAGAGATTCTCGAACGCGGGCCGCAGGATGTCCTGCGCGAAACGAAATCCGTCCCGCCGCCGACGGCGGACGGTATCCGGCGAGAAATCGCGCATGCCATCCTTGTCGTCGGCCGACCGCTGTGCGGCGGGGACAAGCGTGACCGCCGGGTCCTGCATGTCGACGTTCACGATCGCGTCGATGACCTTGTAGCGTCGCGCCTCGTCCAGGCGCGCATGCATCCGTTCGTCGAGCGCACCGGACGGAACCAGGGCGGCAAGGTCCTCGATGGTCTCGACCAGCGCATTGATCCGCCGGGCCGTGTCGTGATCCTGGCGCAGGCGGTTGCCGTAGCTCAGCTCATGCATGCGGTCTTCGACACCGGCGAGGTTGCGCGGCAACCTTGCGCGCAACGGATACAGGTTCATGACCACGAGCATGCGGTCGACATCCGGATCGGTGCTGAACGCATCGATGGCCAGGCCGAGCGGCGTGTTGTCGACGATGCCGCCATCCCAATACGGCATGCCGTCGATCTCGGTCCATGGAAATCCCGGCGGCAGGCTGCCGCTAGCCAGCACATGGCGAGGCTCGATTTTCGTGGCCGCCACGCTTCCGAGCGCCTTGCTGGCGAACGTTCGCAGCTTGCCGGTCACGACCTCGACCGCGGTCGCCACGAAGGCGGTCTGGCTCGCGTTCAACGCCGCGAAGTCGACGTGGCGTCCGAGCGTCGCAAGCAGCGGACGCGTATCGTAGACGTAGGTCCATGATGGAGCAGTCCAGAAATCCGACCGCGGCGTATAGAAGCCCGGCAGTCCGAAATAGGCGAGGTCGCGTTGCGCGGCCGCGATCCAGAACGGCGGCGCTTCCAGGGTCAAATCATCCCAGAGGGCATCGAGCCGCGCACATGCGTCGGCGCCGTTCTTGGCGCCGACCACGCAGGCCGCATTGATGGACCCGATCGACACGCCGGCCACGACCTTGAGCACGATCTGGCGGCCCTCGGCGGTGAATTCGTCCATCAGCCGCAACAGCGCGTTCATGGCGCCGCACTCGTAGGCTCCGAGCGCACCGCCGCCCTGCAGGACGACACCGATCTCAAGCTGTCTGCTCGATGTCCCGGACATGGTCCGTCCTCGCTGGGGTCAAAGCTTTCCCATCACGTCTTGCCGGAAGCCGTAGATCGTGCGCTTGCCGGCGAGCGCGACCAGCGTCACGTCGCGGGTCTGACCGGGCTCGAAACGCACCGCGGTGCCGGCCGCGATGTCGAGCCGCATGCCGCGCGCCTTCTTGCGATCGAACTTCAGCGCCGGATTGGTCTCGAAGAAATGATAGTGCGAGCCGACCTGGATCGGCCGATCGCCCGTATTGGTGACGGTGAGCGTGACCGTCTTGCGACCGGGATTGAGCTCGATCTCGCCGTCCTTGATGAACATTTCGCCGGGGATCATTGGGGGCCTCACCTTGTATCTCTCCGTCGTTCCGGGGCGCGCCGCAAGGCGCGAGCCCGGAACCCATAATCACGGCCGGTGAGTATGGATTCCGGGCCCGGCCCTTCGGGCCGTCCCGGAATGACGACGGAGAGGGTTATCGTATCGGCTCATGCACCGTCACCAGCTTGGTGCCGTCCGGAAACGTCGCCTCGACCTGGATGTCATGGATCATCTCGGGGATGCCGTCCATGACCTGCGCGCGCGTGAGCACGTGGGCGCCTGCCTCCATCAGCTCGGCCACGGTCTTGCCGTCGCGCGCGCCCTCGACGATGAAATCGGTGATCAGCGCCACCGCCTCGGGATGATTGAGCTTGACGCCGCGCTCGAGCCGCCGGCGCGCCACCATCGCCGCCATCGCGACCAGGAGCTTGTCCTTTTCCCGCGGAGTGAGATTCATGTTTACCCCTCGGTCAATGGAGCCAGAGCCGCGGCAGCGCGCGGCCGCGCACGGCGACCAGGACGGCGACCAGATCGTGCCGCAGCGCGGCCCCATCCGGGGCGCAGAGGCGAACCAGCGCGAACCCGTTCCAGGCGGAGACGCCGACCTCGCCGCGGAAGCCGTTGCCGAGCGCGCGCACGGCAGCTGCGGTGCCGTTGTCGCCAGGCACGATGAGAACAGTCGCGACCGCAACAGCGCCCATTGCCACCGCCGGCTCTGCGAGCTTGGCGGCGATGGCGCCGTCGAGCCGCATGGTTTCGGCGTGGATGAGCTTGCCGTTCCGGCGCACCCGCCAGCGATCGAACAGCCGGCCGTCGTCGACCGCCTCGCCCATGCCGGAACGGCCGAACACGATCGCCTCGGCCAGGACCAGTCGCGCATCCTCGGCGAGATCGACCTCGATCGAACGCTCGAGCCGCGCCCGGTCGAACAGGATGGTCTCCTGCGGCAGCCAGGCGAGCGAGGCGCCGGCACCGACCGTCAGCGCCACGTCGACCACCGCCGCCGGATCGAGCGTGCGGTAGACCTTCTCGGCCGCCGCGGTGGTGACCAGAAGACGCGCCGCCGGCTCGACCACAAACTCCAGCGCGAAGCGATCGCCGCCCGCCATGCCGCCCGCGGTGTTGACGATGACGGCCGCGAGCTCGGCGGCCCGCGCTCCCGGGCAGCGCACGCGCAACGCGCCTTCCTCGCGCACACGCGCGCGGAGCGTCGTGCCGCGCGCCATCTTGACGGCGAGCGCGATGTTTCCGATCGCCCGATTGGCGGCGAAGGTCGCAGCCTCGTCCGTCGTCGCGAACAATTGCCCGCATCCTCCCTGTTTATCCACGCGTGCCGGGCCGAGCCGCGCAACGATCCCTAGAGCGCCAGCGCGCGGCGCAGCGCCGCCTCGTCCATGGTGTCGCGGCTGCACGAATAGACGATCGCGCCGCGGTCCATCGCGACGAAATGGTCGCCGAGTTCTTGTGCAAAGTCGAGATACTGCTCGACCAGCACCACCGCGATCTGCCCCAGATTGCGCAAATACGAGATGGCGCGGCCGATATCCTTGATGATCGAGGGCTGGATGCCCTCGGTCGGCTCATCCAGCAGCAACAGCCGCGGCCGCATCACCAGCGCCCGGCCGATCGCAAGCTGCTGCTGCTGGCCGCCGGACAAGTCGCCGCCGCGCCGGCGCAGCATGCCGCCGAGCACCGGAAACAGCGAAAACACGTCGTCCGGGATCGAGCGTTGCTCGCGCTTGAGCGGCGCAAAGCCGGTCTTGAGGTTCTCCTCGACCGTGAGCAGCGGGAAGATTTCGCGCCCCTGCGGCACATAGGCGATGCCGCGGCGCGCCCGCTCGTCGGGCTTGAGCCGCGAAATATCGGCGCCGTCGAGCATGATCGCGCCCTTGCTGATCGGATGCTGGCCGGCGAGCGCGTCGAGCAGGCTGGTTTTGCCGACGCCGTTGCGCCCGAGCACGCAGGTCACCTTGCCGGGCTCCGCGGTGAGCGAGACGCCGCGCAGCGCCTGCGCGGCGCCGTAATGGAGGTCGATGGCGTCGACTTGCAGCATGGCGCTACCGTCCCAAATACACTTCGACCACGCGCTCGTTCTCGGAGACCTGGTCGATGGTGCCCTCGGCCAGCACCGAGCCTTCGTGCAGGCAGGTGACCCGGACCCCGAGCTCGCGCACGAAGGTCATGTCGTGCTCGACCACGACCACGGTGCGGTCGCGATTGATCTCCTTCAACAGCTCGGCGGTCTGCCGGGTTTCGGCGTCGGTCATGCCGGCAACCGGCTCGTCGACCAGCAGCAACTTCGGCTCCTGCGCCAGCAGCATCCCGATCTCGAGCCACTGCTTCTGCCCGTGCGACAGCGAGCCGGCAACGCGGGCGCGCACCGTCGACAGCCGGATGATCTCGAGGATGCTGTTGATGCGGCTCGCCTCTTCGGCGGTCTCCCGCCACAACAAGGTCTTGCGCGCGCGCCGGTCGCTCTTGAGCGCGAGCGCGATATTGTCCTCCACCGTGTGCATGTCGAAGACGGTCGGCTTCTGGAACTTGCGGCCGATGCCAAGCAGCGCGATCTGGGTTTCGTCGAGCCGCGACAGATCGTAGGAGCCGTCGAAGAAGACGTCGCCGGTATCGGGCCTGGTCTTGCCGGTGACCACGTCCATCATGGTGGTCTTGCCGGCGCCGTTCGGGCCGATGATGGCGCGCATCTCGCCCGGCTCGACCGTCAAAGACAGGTTATTGAGCGCGCGGAAGCCATCGAACGACACGCTCACGCCGTTGAGATAGAGCAGCGCGGTGGTGGTGCGCGGGTCCATCGCTCACTCCGCCGGGCGCGGCGCCGCTTCGGGCGCGGGAACGATGGCCGGCTGTTGCCTGCGCTGCCGGAGCTCGCTTCGCCAATGGCGGACGGTCCCGACAACACCGCGCGGCAGCAGCAGCGTCACCGCGACGAACAGGCCGCCGAGCAGGAACAGCCAATAGGGCGCAAGGAAACCGCTGGTGAAATAAGTCTTTCCGTAGTTGACCAGCACGGCGCCCAGAACCGCGCCGGTGAGCGTGCCGCGGCCGCCGACCGCCACCCAGATCACCGCCTCGATGGAATTCCCTGGCGAGAATTCGCTCGGATTGATGATGCCGACCTGCGGCACGTAGAGCGCGCCGGCGACGCCTGCCATGCAGGCCGACAACGTGAAGACGAACAGCTTGTAGGCCTCGACCCGATAACCGAGGAAGCGCGTGCGCGCCTCCGCGTCGCGGATCGCGATCAGCACCTTGCCGAACTTCGAGCTCACGATGACGCGGCAGATCAAGAAGCCGAGGCCGAGCGCGATGCATGACGTGACGAACAGCGCGGCACGCGTTCCCGGCGCCTGCACGTTGAAGCCCAGGATGTCCTTGAAGTCGGTGAGGCCGTTGTTGCCGCCGAAGCCGAAATTGTTGCGGAAGAAGCCGAGCATCAGCGCGAACGTCAGCGCCTGGGTGATGATCGAGAGATAGACGCCGGTGACGCGGCTGCGAAACGCGAACCATCCGAACACGAAGGCGAGCACGCCGGGCACCGCCACGACCATCAGCAGCGCGTACGGGAAATGCTGGAAGCCGTACCAGTAGATCGGCAGCTCCGGCCAGTTCAGGAACACCATGAAGTCCGGCAGGATCGGGTGCGCGTAGACGCCGCGGGTGCCGATCTGGCGCATCAGGTACATGCCCATCGCGTAGCCGCCGAGCGCGAAAAAGGCGCCGTGGCCGAGCGAGAGGATGCCGCAATAGCCCCAGATCAGATCGATCGAGAGCGCCAGCAGCGCATAGCAGAGATACTTTCCGAACAGCGCGACCAGATAGCTCGACACGTAAAGCGGATTGTACGGCGGCAACACCAGATTGAAGACCGGCACCAGGATCGCGATGGCGACCAGCAGCACGAGGAAGATGGTCGCGCCGCGATCGAGCGAGCGGATGAGGATGCCGCCCATCACGCCTCCACTGCCCGGCCCTTGAGGGCGAACAGGCCGCGCGGGCGCTTCTGGATGAACAGGATGATCAGCACCAGGATCGCGATCTTGGCGAGCACGGCGCCCGCATACGGCTCCAGGAACTTGTTGGCGATGCCGAGCGTGAAGGCGCCGACCAGCGTGCCCCACAGATTGCCGACGCCGCCGAACACCACCACCATGAACGAGTCGATGATGTAGCCCTGGCCGAGATTGGGGCTGACATTGTCGATCTGCGAGAGCGCGACGCCGGCAAGACCCGCGATGCCGGAGCCGAGCCCGAAGGTGAGCGCATCGATGCGGGCGGTGCGGATGCCCATCGAGGCCGCCATTGCCCGGTTCTGCGTGACCGCCCGCATCTCGAGCCCGAGCCGCGTGAAGCGCAACAGCGCCAACAGCCCGACGAAGATCAGCAACGTGAAGACGATGATCCACATCCGGTTATAGGTGATGGTGATGTGGCCGAGCTCGAACGCGCCGCTCATCCAGGACGGGTTGCCGACGTCCTTGTTGGTTGGGCCGAACGCCGTGCGCACCGCCTGTTGCAGGATCAGCGACAGGCCCCAGGTGGCGAGCAGCGTCTCGAGCGGGCGGCCATAGAGGAATCGGATGATGCCGCGCTCAATCAGGATGCCGACCGCGCCGGCGACCACGAAGGCGAGCGGTATGGCGATGGCGAGCGAATAATCGAACAAAGCCGGGTTGTGGGCGCGGATGACCTCTTGCACGACGAAGGTCGTATAGGCGCCGAGCATGACCATTTCGCCGTGCGCCATGTTGATGACGCCCATCACGCCGAACGTGATGGCGAGGCCGATCGCGGCCAGCAACAGCACCGAGCCGAGCGAAAGCCCGTACCAGGTATTCTGCACCGCGGTCCACATCGCCAGGCTGTTCTCGATCGACGCGATGGCGTCCAGCGCGGCTTTCTTCACCGCCGGCGGCGTGCTCGGTGGCACCCCGCCCAGCACCGAGAGCGCCTCCTGGTCGCCGCGCTGCCGGATGACCGTGATGGCCTCGAGCTTGTCGGCCTCCGAGGCGGTGTCGAGATAGAGAATGACCGCCGCGCGCGCTTCGATCAGCGCCCGTTTCACCCTGGCGTCGGTCTCCTTGGCGATCGCCTGCTCGAGCGCCGGAAGCGCATTGGCGTCCTTCGATCGAAATACCGCCTGCGCCGCCTCCAGGCGCTTGGCCGGGTCGGGCGCGAGCAGGGTCAAGGAGCCGAGCACGTCCAAGATGATGCGCCGCAGCCGGTTGTTGAGCCGAACCTGGGCGAGATTGGCCGGCCCGCTGCCGGCCACCGCTTCGCCGGTCGCCGCATCGGTCAGCCGGTCGGACTTGTCCTTGATGAAGACGCGCTTTGCTTCGGCGCTGAAGAAGAGCCGGCCGTCCTGCAGGGCTTCGATGATGGTCGCGGCACGCGGATTGCCGCTCGCGGCGACACCGTTGATGGCTTCGATCGTCTCGTCGAAGCTGTCGGCAGTAAAACGCAGCAGCGCGTCCTCGTAGGGGCCGGCCCGCGTCCCCGTCACCAGGACGGCCAGCACGCCAAGCGCCACGACGAACGCCATCAAGCGATCGCGGAATGCACGCATCCTGATAGTCCCGGCATCGCAGAGGGAGGCGGCCCAATACTCACGGAATTTGGGCCGCCTCCATTCTCGTCAGACAGCGGCAATGATCAAGCGCCGCCGCACTTCTTGGTCACCTTATTGTAATTTCCGCATTTGAGCGTCACCCAGTCGGCCTCCAGGTCCTTCGAGCCCGGCAGGAACTTGGACCAGGCGTCGCCCGGGACCAGGCCCGGGGTCTTCCAGACCACGTCGAACTGGCCGTCCGCGCGCACCTCGCCGATGAAGACCGGCTTGGTGATGTGATGGTTGGGCAGCATCTTCGAGGTTCCGCCGGTGAGGTTGGGCGCCTCGATCCCCGGCAGCGCGTCGATCACCTTGTCCGGATCGGTCGACTTCACCTTCTCGACCGCCTTCACCCACATAGCAAAGCCGATGACATGGGCTTCCATCGGGTCGTTGGTGACCTTCTTGGGATTCTTCATGAAGGCCTTCCAGTCGGCGATGAACTTGTCGTTGATCGGCGTCTTGATCGACTGGAAGTAGTTCCAGGCGGCCAGAT
>WNEY01004311.1_pt1 | contig 10813 bp, 10 predicted proteins | sample 5400531 | NCBI WGS metagenome assembly WNEY01 (sample SAMN13153338, study PRJNA577476) | soil metagenome | isolation source: 200 cm saprolite under Douglas fir tree site 1 | place: USA:California | collected 2015-04-18
CGCGGGTCCGCAGGCATGGTCAGCATACCAGGAATGCTGACGACCAGGCGCGGGTGGCTGCTCTTGCCGCATACCTGCGCTTCGACTCCCCCGGCCCGGACCGCTGTCTCGGCAGGCTGGCCAGGGCGGTGCTGGCCAGGCGGCTGCTTCCCGCGGCGGTGGCCGTCGCCGAGGCGGTGGGCGCTGTGCTGACCGAGGGCTCGCCGTCAGGCACGCGGGTGACCATTGACCTCACGATATCCGCGGCCTGCCTGGCCGGTGAGTGCAGCGCCACGGCGGACCGCCGGGGGTGCGAGTCCAGCGCATGCGAGCATGACTGCCATAGCGACCAGGGCCGGCCTGGCCGCGACGGTACGCCTGCCGCCTGACGCGGTGGCTGCCTGCGGCTGTCGCCCGGCGGGGGCGGCAGCCGCAGGCCCGCGCCGCGAGCGCCGGCCGCGAGCGCTACCCGCCCAGCCCCAGCCCGCCAGCCCCGGCCGCGAGGGCGATGACCGTTCACCCGCCGCGCCTGCGTAGGATCGTGGCTCGGCAGGGAGGTGCCGCGTGGGCGAGTTCGTGCGGGTGCAGACCGATCAGGCAGTGGCGACCGGCAGGCAGTGACGTGCTCACCGATGGCAGCCACAACGTTCAAGATCAGGATGGCAGGGACATGACCGAGTCCAGCGACAGCCCGTCCCTCGACATGGTCACGGCGGCGCTGCGCGCGGACAGCGCCGACGTCGCCATCTACGCGAGGGTGCTCACCGAGTCACTGGGCGACTCGCTCCCGCCCGGCTGCGTCACTGTCGACCGCGAGCGGACGATGTCCGACCGGATGCACGGCCGCCCCGGCACGGTCTCGAAGATCACCGTCCGGCTCGGCGAGCAGGTGATGACGCTCGGGGTCCACCGGGCGGTTCCGGTGGCGGAGATATGCCGCGAGGTCCGCGGCGTCGTGCTGTCCCGCCAGAGTGTCCAGATCGCCCAGTGGGCGGCCGAGCTGGCCCGCGCGCTGCTGGCGCACGCGGAGCAGAACGCCGACGCGGCCCGTGCCCTGCGCCGGCTAGTCGCGGGCAGCTAGGCGGACGCTGGCATGCACCAGGCATACCGGACCGCGCTGGTCACCGGGGCGTCCAGCGGCATCGGCAAGCAGCTGGCCAGGCAGCTCGCCGGCGACGGCTGCGATCTGGTCATCGTCGCCCGGCGCAGCGGCCTGCTGGAGCAGCTCGCGGCGGACCTTCGCGCGGCGCACCACGTCAGCGTGGAGATCCTGACCGCCGACCTGACCTCGCCGGCCGGCCTGGCCGCAGTGCGGGAGCGGCTGTCGCAGCAGACCAGCCCGATCGAGCTGCTGGTCAACAACGCCGGCGTGGGCGCCGAGGGATCGTTCGCTGACCTGCCGGCCGACAGCATTGAGGGCCAGGTCAGCCTGAACGTGGCCGCGCTGGTCGCACTGACGCACGCGGCGCTGCCCTCGATGCTGCGCCGTCGGCACGGCGGCGTGCTGAACGTCTCGTCGGTGGCGGGATTCGTCGCCCTGCCAGGGTCGGCCGTCTACGGGGCCACCAAGGCCTTCGTGACCTCGTTCACCGAGAGCCTGGCCTGCGAGGTCGCTGGCCAGGGGGTACACGTCACCGCGTTGTGCCCTGGCTTTACCCGTACCGAGTCCAGCGGTGCGGCTGACGCGCTGCCGCGACTGGCCCTGCTGGACGCCGGCCGGGTAGCGCGCGCCGGGCTTGACGCGGTGGCGGCCGGCCGGGTGATCTGCGTGCCGGGGGCCCCGTACAAGGCCGTCACCGCCCTGACGAAGATCGTTCCCCGCCGTGTCATCCGTGCTGCGGCGAAGGCACTGCAACGGCCGTAACCCAAGCCGTCGGGCTTCTGTGACCTGCCGGTTGCCCGGTGTCCGTAGGCTAGGAGCTCATGACTGTTCAGGACCGGACGCCGGACAGGCTCGGGCCCTACCGCCTGCTTGAGCGGCTTGGCGAGGGCGGGATGGGCATTGTCTATTTGGCGCGCGATCCTGGCGAGCGGATGGTCGCCGTCAAGGCGCTGCGGCCCGGCGTGGCCGCGGAGGCGACCGCCAGGCGCCGGCTGAGCCGTGAGGTCGAGACGATGCGCCGGGTGGACAGCCGGTTTGTGGCCGAGGTCATCGACGCGGACGTGACCAGCGACCCGCCCTACATCGTGACCAGGTACGTTCCCGGCCGCACCCTGGAGGATATCGTGGGCGAGAGCGGCCCGCTGGACGGGGCCGCGCTGGCCCGGCTGGCCCGCGGACTCGCCGCGGCCCTGACCGCCGTGCACGCGGCCGGCGTCGTCCACCGTGACCTGAAGCCCGGCAACGTGATGCTGGTGGAAGGCGAGCCCGTGGTGATCGATTTCGGCATCGCCCAGTTGCCGGAGACAACCAGGATCACCATGACGGGCATGTTCATGGGAACCCCCGGCTACCTCGCGCCCGAGGTCATCGAGGGCAAGCAGAGCGGTCCCGCCTCCGACGTGCATTCCTGGGGCGCCACCGTGGCGTACGCCGCCACCGGCCGGCCGCCTTTCGGTACCGGCTCCTTCGAGACGATCTTCTACCGGATCGTGCACGGGCAGCCTGACCTGGGCAGTGTCCCGCCGCCCCTGCTCTGGATGGTCGCCCGCGCGCTGGCCAGGGACCCGGCCCGCCGTCCGGCCGCGCACGAGCTGTGCGAGTGGGCGGACGCGCTTGATCCGTCCTCGCTCGTGCCCGGTGCCGCCGCGGCGGCCGGCGCGGTGATCGCTGCCGCACCCGGCTCGCGGCCGGCGGCGCCAGGGACGCTCGCGGACCGGCACGCGCCCGCCGCGCTGCGCGGGCTGCCCGGTTCGCCTGGGCTGCCCGGTTCGCCTGGGCTGCCCGCAGCGGCCGCGGGCGGCTCGGCGCCGCGGCACGACCTCACGCGCCCGCTGGCCGCCGCCGGCGCCGCGGCAGCGGCCGGGGCGGCCGGGGGTGACTTTCACGACCTGCTTCCCCCGGTCAGTTACGGACGGCCGGCGGCTCAGCCGGAAGCCCAGCGGGGCAGCCAGGCCGGTGCCGCCGGGCAGGCAGCAGGCCGGCTGCCCGGCGTGTCACGATCGGCCTGGAGCCCGCTGGTGATCAGCGCCATGGTGGTAGCGGTAGCCGCCGCCGTGGCGTTCCCGCTGGCGGGAACGGCTGCCGCGCTCGCCGCGCTGATCGCGCTGAGGGCCGGCGACCTCACCGGCCGCCGCCTGGTCAGACGGCGGTCCCGGCATCCGAGCCGGCCGGGGGATTGGCTAGTGGCGGCGGCCTACTTCCCGCTGGCCCTGTGCCGGTCGGCCGTCCGCTTCCTGCTGCTCGCGCCCCTGGGCCTGCTCGGGGTGGGGATCGTGGCGGCCGTCACCATCATTGCCGTGTCGGCCCACCCGCTGCCACGGGCGGTTTCGTGCGGTGCCGGGGCGCTGATCGCGTTCTATGCGTTCGGGCCGGGGTCGGGCGGCTGCCGCAAGCCGCTGAGCAGGCTCTTCGGTACCGCCCGCAGCCCTGTGGTGACGGCCGCCTTGTTCATCGTCGCTGCCGCCGCCGCGCTCGCCGCGATCGTGCTCGCGGTCTCGCAGCCGCCGTTCTACTGGCCTGCGGGCCACCTGAGCGCGCAGCTCGGGCATCAGCCTGCGCTGCACAGCGTCATCTCTGATATCCGGCGCAGCCTGGTCAGGCTGGCAAGGCACTTCGGCTTCTGAGGCCGAGGCCGATCTCTGCCGTATCGCTCCCGGCGGCTCCGGGCGGAGCAGATTCCGTACTGGCCGCGGCGGCAGAGCCTGAGCGCTCCTGACGGTCGGCAGCCCTGTCGCTCGCTCGCTCGGATGCGCGGTCGCTGGCTCGCTCGAGCGATTGCTCGGCTGCCTGGCCGCTGGCTCGCTCGGATGCGCGGTCGCTGGCTCGCTCCGCGGGGCGCTCGGCGGCTCGCTCGGCAGCTCCCTCAGCGGGCCGCTCGGTCAGCGGCAACGGCCTGACCAGGCCGAGCGCGACAACCTCGTTGGCCAGCCTGACCCGCCGGTTCGGCCCTTCCGGGATCCGGAACTTCTGGTAGAGGCGGAGCAGGTGCTGCTTGACGGCTGCCTCCGTCACCACCAGGTCGACCGCTATCTCGCGCGCGGTGCCCGGCGCCACGAATGCCTCATCGGACAGCGCGGGCCGGCACAGCGACGTGACCACGTCCAGCTCGCGACGGGTAAGCTCCGGCGCCGCGGACCGGCTCAGCTCGACCTCGGCGGCGAGGTCCTCGGCCTCGATCCCGCCCACCCGGCAGCGCGCCGAGCCGAACGTCAGCACGTCGCCGTCCTGCAGCACCCGCCGGGCCACCAGACGCCCGTTCACCCTCGTGCCGTTGCGCGATAACCCGAGGTCGGTGACGTAGGCGTAGGGCCCGCGGCGGATGATCTCGGCATGCAGCCGAGACACGCTCGGGTCATCCAGATGCACATCTACGCAGCTGCCGCGCCCGACGGTGGTCACATCCCGGCTCAGCGGGATGACGGCTCCGCTGTCCTCGATCCGGATGTAGGGGCCCTCCATGACCGTTCCTCCCGCCTGTCGGAGCAGCCACTGATGTCTCACTATTCAGCTACCCTGCCGACGGGGCTTCCTACCCTGTTTGCCGCCACGGCTTGGCGCCGCAGACGATCCTGCCGGCCCATGGGCCAGAAGTCCAGCCGATCACGTCCGGTAAGCCCGGGCCGCGCAAGTACACTGCCGAGCGAGCCGTCGGGGAGGAAGGCATATGGCCGAAAAGCCGTCCAGGGGACTGGCCGATGTCGTCGCCGCGTCCACCGCGCTGGGTGACATAGACGGCAGCGCGGGCCGCCTGTCCTACCGCGGCTATGACATCAACGAGCTCGCCGGGGCAGCGACCTTCGAGGAGATCGCTTACCTGCTGCAGCGAGGATCCGCGCCGAGCAGGTCCGAGCTGGACGGCTACCGGGCCGAGATCGCCTCGGGCCGCGCGCTCGGCAAGCTGCGCTCCTGGATTCCGCTGGACGCGCGGTGAGGCACGCCGCGGGCGCATCGGCCGCCCACCGCAGGAAGCGCGCCAGGGCCGGCGGCCGGCGGGTCGCCGGCCGGCCGGCCGAAGCAGGCGAGGCAGACCTCGCGGACCCCGCGGGCGGCCCGCCAGCGGCCTCCGCGCGCCAGCGGCTCGCGGCGCTGCTGCCCTATCTGCTCGTGGTCTGCGGGACCGGACTCAGCTTGCTTGTCATGCGGCAGGGCGAGCGGGATGTGCGGGGCGGTACGTTGGTGCTGGCGGGCGTGCTGCTCGCCGCGGCCGTGGCCAGGCTGATGCTGCCGGACCGCCGGGCGGGATTGCTCGCGTCACGGCGGCGGCTGGCCGACGTGGCGGCTTTCGCCGCGCTGGGAGTCGGCCTGCTGGTCTCCGGGCTGTTCTTTCCGGTCCCGGTCTGACCGGCGATGGCCTGGTACCGCATGCTCCGGCCGGCGGGGCCGGGGCTGGTGAACGACACCGGGCAGCCCGATGCTCAGGTGAGATCCGCCAGCAATGGCGCAGGCGCGATGAAGGGAAAGCACTGGCATGGCCAAGATCAAGGTAGTGAATCCTGTCGTGGAGCTCGACGGCGACGAGATGACGCGGATTATCTGGCAGTTCATCAAGGACCAGCTGATCCTGCCCTACCTGGACGTCGACCTGAAGTACTACGACCTGTCGATCGAGAACCGCGACGCCACCGACGACCAGGTCACGGTCGACGCCGCGAACGCGATCAAGCAGTACGGCGTCGGCGTCAAGTGCGCCACGATCACGCCCGATGAGGACCGGGTGGCGGAATTCGGGCTGAAGCGGATGTGGCGCTCGCCGAACGGCACCATCCGCAACATCCTCGGCGGTGTCGTCTTCCGTGAGCCGATCGTGATGGCCAGCATCCCGCGCTTCGTGCCCGGCTGGACCAAGCCGATCATCATCGGCCGCCATGCCCATGGTGACCAGTACAAGGCCACCGACTTCGTCGTCCCCGGACCAGGCACCGTGAAGATCTCCTACCTGCCCGAGGACCCGGCGGGCGAGCCGGTCGAGCTTGAGGTGGCGCACTTCAGCGGCGGCGGCATCGCGATGGGGATGTACAACTTCGACGACTCTATCCGCGACTTCGCCCGCGCCACGATGCGCTACGCGCTCGATCGCGGCTACCCGCTCTTCCTGTCCACCAAGAACACGATCCTGAAGGCGTACGACGGGCGGTTCAAGGACCTTTTCGCCGAGGTCTTCGAGGCCGAGTTCAAGTCCGAGTTCGAGGCGGCCGGGATCAGCTACGAGCACCGGCTGATCGACGACATGGTCGCCCAGGTGATCAAGGGCGACGGCGGCATGGTGTGGGCGTGCAAGAACTACGACGGCGACGTCGTGTCCGACATCGTGGCCCAGGGATTCGGCTCGCTCGGCCTGATGACCAGCGTGCTGATGACACCGGACGGCAAGTGCGTCGAGGCAGAGGCGGCGCACGGGACGGTGACCAGGCACTACCGGCAGCACCAGCAGGGCAGGCCGACCTCCACCAACCCGATCGCGTCCATCTTCGCCTGGACCAGGGGACTGGCGCACCGCGGCAAGCTGGACGGCACCCCGCAGGTCACCGCTTTCGCCGAGACGCTGGAGCGAGTGTGCGTCGAGACCGTGGTCAGCGGCAAGATGACCAAGGACCTGGCTCTGCTGGTGGGCAGCCAGGCGCCGTTCCTGACCACCGAGGAATTCCTCGCGGCACTGGAGGAGCGCCTGCGGGCCGCGATGGCCGGATCCTGACAAAATTCCTCATACCAGTACGAAGGAGATCACCGGAAATGGCCCGCACAGGCAAGATAACAGTCGTCGGGGCCGGATTCTACGGCTCGACCACCGCGCAGCGGCTCGCCGAGTACGACATCTTCGATGAGGTAGTGCTGACCGACATCGTGGCGGGCAAGCCAGAGGGCCTCGCGCTCGACATGAATCAGTCGCGCCCGGTCGAGGGCTTCGAGACCAAGGTCACCGGGCAGACCACCGGGCCGGCGGGCGAGGGGTACGAGGCGATCGCCGGCTCGGGAATCGTGGTCATCACCGCCGGGCTGCCGCGCAAGCCAGGCATGAGCCGGATGGACCTGATCGGGGTCAACGCGAAGATCGTCCGGAGCGTGACGGAGCAGGTGGTCAAGCATGCGCCGCAGGCGGTGCTGATCGTGGTCTCCAACCCGCTGGACGAGATGACCGCGCTGGCGGCGAAGGTCTCCGGCTTCCCCGCGCACCGGGTCATGGGCCAGGCGGGCATGCTGGACACGGCGCGATTCAGCTATTTCACCGCCGAACGGCTGGGCGTGCCCGTCTCCTCGGTCCGCACGCTCACCCTGGGCTCGCACGGCGAGACGATGGTGCCCGTCCCTTCCGCCTGCTCGGTCGACGGCCGGCCGCTGGCCGACCTGCTGCCGGCCGCGGAGATCGACGCGCTGGTCGAGCGGACCAGGGCAGGCGGCGCAGAGATCGTCGGCCTGCTGAAGACCGGCTCCGCCTACTACGCGCCGTCGGCGGCCGCGGCCAGGATGGCGCGCGCGGTGGCCGAGGACTCGGGCTCGGTGCTGCCGGTCTGCGCATGGGTGGACGGGCAGTACGGTATTTCCGGCGTCTACCTGGGGGTCGAGGCCGAAATCGGCTCGGCCGGGATCAGGAAGGTAGTGGAGCGCGACCTGACGGCCGCGGAGCTGGCGGATCTACGGGCCGCCGCCGAGGCCGTCGCGGCCAAGCAGGCGGACGTCGCCAGCCTCTGAGTCCTGGTCGGCGCGGGGGCAGCCTCGTTACTCCTGGTTGTCGGTACCCGCGCCGCCGCCGGGCCGCAGCGCGCGGCGGCGGTCAGCCGGCTGCAAGCCTGCGCAGCGCGAGCTCGGCGTAGAGCGCGGTTCCGTCGGCCAGCGCGCCGTCGTCGAATACCGCCTCCGCGGAGTGGTTGAAGGCCGCGGCGGCGGGATCGGTTCCCGGCGTGCAGGCGCCCAGCATGATGAAGGCGCCAGGTACCTGCTCCAGCACGAAGGAGAAGTCCTCGGAACCGGTCAGCGGATTCGGTGCCGAAATGTAGCGCTGGCCGCCGTACAGCTCGGTGATGGTCTGCTCGGCGAACGCCAGCTCAGTCCCGTCGTTGACCGTCACCGGGTAGCCGTCGATGTACTCCGCGACCGCCGTCAGCCCGTGCGCGGCGGCGATATCGGCCGCCAGGCGCGGCGCCGAGGCCTTTACCTCCGCCCGCGCCGCCAGCGAGAACGACCGCACCGTGGCCTCGAACTGCGCCTCATCGGGAATCACGTTGTTCACGGTGCCCGCGTGGAAGCTGCCGACCGTGATGACGACCGGATCGAACACGTTGAAGCGCCGGGTGACCATCGTCTGCAGCGCGGTCACTATCTCGCAGGCAGCGGGGATCGGGTCGGCGGCATGATGCGGCTCCGCGGCGTGCCCGCCGCGGCCGCGCACCGTGACCTGCAGGGTGTCCGAGGCCGCCAGCATGGCGCCCGGCCTGCCGCTGGCCACCCCCAGCGGCAGCTCGGCGGAGGCGACATGCAGCGCGAACGCGGCGACCGGGCGCTCCCCGGCGGCGTCGAGCACGCCCTCGGCGATCATCTGCTCCGCGCCGCCGAAGCCCTCCTCGCCGGGCTGGAACATGAAGATCACATTGCCGGCCAGGTCGGCCTGGCGGGCCGACAGCAGCCGGGCAGCGCCGGCCAGCATGGCGACATGCAGATCGTGACCGCAGGCATGCATGACCCCGTCCACCAGCGAGGCATAGGGGACTTTGGCGCGCTCGGTCACCGGGAGGGCGTCCATGTCGCCGCGCAGCAGCACCGCGGATCCCGGCCTGCCGCCGCGCAGCACCGCGGTCACCGAGCTGAGGGCCTGGCCGCGGCTGATCTCCAGCGGCAGCCCGTCCAGCGCTGCGAGCACCTTGGCTTGAGTCCGGGGCAGGTCAAGCCCGATTTCCGGGTCGCGGTGGATCGCGTGACGCAGCTCCGCGACCTCATCGAGGATCGCCACAGCGTCGTCATGTACCCCAGCCGGCCCAGCCGCCATGTGTCGTCTCCGTTCTCGCCGGCCTGCCCTGGCGCATCACCGGCGTCCGTGCACAGGATCGCACGCGCCGGTCCGGGCGCCAGGCTCGCCTGCCACGGCAGGACTGCTTAGACTGTGCGGACACCGCGCGGCCGTGCGGTGCGGCCAGCTCTGATGGCAGCACGAAGCCGGCCATCGCGCCCGTGCCGACTGCCGAGGTCAGGGATCCCGACGTGAATGGCGTCGTCCTGGACATTCTCATCGTCCTGGTCATAGTTGTGGTCGGCGGCTTCTTCGCCGCCGCCGAGATGGCCCTGGTCTCGCTGCGCGAGGGCCAGGTCCGGGCCATGGCCAAGCGCGGCCGGCGCGGCCAGCGGGCGGCCCGGCTGGCCCAGGATCCGAACAGGTTCCTGTCCGCCGTGCAGATCGGCGTGACCTTCGCGACCCTGCTGTCGGGCGCCCTGGGCGCCGCCACCCTGGCCAGCCACCTGAAAGGCGCGCTTGACCGTTACATGTCGGCCGACGTCGCCTCCGTTGTCTCGCTGGCGGCCGTGACCCTGTCGATCTCGTTCTTCACGCTGGTCTTCGGCGAGCTCGCGCCCAAGCGGATCGCGCTGCAGCGGGCCGAGCGGGTGTCGATCGCGGCCGCTCCGCTGCTGGACCGGATCGCCACCCTGGCCCGGCCGCTGGTCTGGCTGCTCTCCAGGTCGACCAACCTGGTCGTGCGCCTGCTCGGCGGCGACCCGTCCGCGGGACGGGGGGTGATGACCGACGAGGAACTGCGTGACCTGGTGGCCGGCCACCAGGCCCTGTCCGCCGACGAGCGGCACATCGTGGCCGAGGTGTTCGACGCGGGGAAGCGCCAGATCCGCGAAGTGCTGGTGCCCCGGACGGAGGTCGAGTTCCTGCCCGCGACGATGTCGCTGGCCGATGCCGCCGCGATCACCGCGAATGCGACGCACTCGCGCTTCCCCGTCTACCAGGAGTCCTACGACGACGTGATCGGGTTCGTGCACGTGCGCGACCTGCTCGGCCTCGGCTCCGGCGACGGCGGCGGCTCCGGCGCCAGCGGCGGCTCCGGCGCCAGCGGCGGCTCCGGCGGCGGATCGCGCCGGGTCGGCGAGGTGTGCCGGACGGTGAAGCAGCTGCCGCTGAGCAAGACGATACTTTCCGCGCTGTCGGAGATGCGCAAAGACCGCTCGCACCTGGCGATCGTGATGGACGAGTACGGCGGCACGGCCGGCATCGTCACGCTGGAGGACCTGGTTGAGGAGCTGATCGGCGACATCCAGGACGAGTACGACGTCGATGAGGGTCAGCCACGGCAGCTGCACGGCGGCGAGATCGAGGTCGACGGCCTGCTGAACCTGGATGACTTTGCCGAGCAGACCGGGGTCGAGCTACCCGAGGGGCCGTACGAGACGGTGGCCGGGTTCCTGCTCGCCGCTCTCGGGCACCTGCCCGCCGACGGGGAGTCCGCCGAGATTGCCGGGCGCAAGCTCACGGTGACGCAGATGGACGGGCGGCGCATCGCCAGGGTGCTGGTCGGCAAGCCGCCAGCGCCTGCGCCTGCGCCTGCGCCGGCGGCCGCGCGCGCGCCTGCCGGGGCACAGGAGCCTGGTCAGGCGGCCCACTAGACTGGCGCGGTGCACCCACCTGGCGACCCTGGCCGCACGGCCGGTACCGCTGGCTCCGCGGATACCGCTGGCTCCGCGGGCGCGGCCGGCTCCGCGGGCGCGGTTCTGGTGGTGGACTTCGGGGCAGAGTACGCGCAG
>WNEY01004312.1_pt1 | contig 10813 bp, 12 predicted proteins | sample 5400531 | NCBI WGS metagenome assembly WNEY01 (sample SAMN13153338, study PRJNA577476) | soil metagenome | isolation source: 200 cm saprolite under Douglas fir tree site 1 | place: USA:California | collected 2015-04-18
GAGCCATGTCCGAAGACATGTCTTACGGCCATAGAAATTCCGCTAGCTTGCAGCACTTTTGTCCCCGCGGGACACCTCTTCGGGTCTGACCCCAAGACGCGGCACGCGGGGACATGTGCTCAGCGGACGGTGAAGCCGGTCAGGCCCTCTGGTTCTTCCGCCTCGACCTCGACAGACTCGACCTGAGCTCCGCGCGGGCCTCCCCGGCAGAACGCAACCAATCGCTCGACCGCATCCTCGTTGCCCTCGAACACCGCCTCGACCGCGCCGTCCCAGCGGTTCGACACCCAGCCGGCGACGCCGTGCTGCTGCGCGAGGCGCCGCGTCGAGTCGCGAAAGAACACGCCCTGCACGTAGCCGTGGACGACGACGCGGCGCCGGATCATGCCCCGTATTCTCGCCCTAGGGCGTCGGAAGCTTCGACACCAGTTGCTGCTGGTGGTACCCGGCGTTCTCGCCGGCGGCGTTGTATGTCTCCACCGACGCGGTATAGGTGAACCCGCCGCGCGAGTCGACGCCGAAGTAGTCGCCGATGAAGCTCGAGGGACTGCAAATGCACTCCGGGCGCGGCGACGACAGCTGCGGATCCCACGTGTGCGGGGACAGGCGGATGTTGTGCCCGACAGGCCGCAGATTCGCGCGGTAGAACTGGACGGCCGTGTCGATGCAGTAGTTGAGGCGGCCGTACGGCGCGCGCGGATCGAAGAGCAAGCCGGTGACAGCGGCCTCCGTCGTGTCCCGATCCGCACACGGAAGCCGACGGTCGTAGAACGCGACCGCGACCGTCCCGTTCGGCGCCACCGCGAGATTCGGTTGGAGCGCCTCGCCCTCATCGGCGTTGTCGTTCACCTGCACCGGACCCCGCCAGTGCCGTCCGCCGTCGAAGGACGCTCGGATGAAGAGCGTGGTGTCGTTGGCGGTTGCATGCTCGTATGCCGCGTACAGCGGGTACGAGCGGCCGATCTTCTGCGGGCCGACGGCGAACGTCTCGCCGAAGGCGGCGCGAAACGTCGTGTTCCGATAGCCGCCAATGTCATGGCTCGCGATCACGCGGCGCTGCTGCCAGGTGCGTCCGCCGTCCTGCGACGAGGTGAAGGACATCGTGAGTGGTGCGCGGAAGCCACCACGAAAGCTCGAGGTCGAGAGCCACACGGTCCCGTCCGGCGATACGTGCGGCAACGAGCCGTTGTCGCCGGTCCCGCGAGCTTGCCCCATCACCAGCCGCGGACGCGACCAGGCCGTATGCGTGCCGTTCGGCCGCGCGTCCGCATAGGAGAGATAGATGCGCAGGCCTAGGTCTCCCGTGCCGATCGCCCACGAGACGTAGATGCGACCGAAATGATGGCTCCGGCGGTTCGTATCGATCGCGAGCCACTGCTTGTCGAAAACCGAGGAACCGTTGAACGGCGTCGGTGCGACCATGTCGAGCCTCCCGGCGTGCATGAAGTTCCACGCTGTCGCCGTCAGCGCGCCACGCGGACGCACGGCGATTCCCACGCCCGATCGTGAAAGCGAGGGGTTGACGTTCGCCGACAGGAAGAGGTGATCCCCCGTCGGGAGGTAGCTGAACATGTACGGCAGAACAACCGCGTAGAAGTTGCCCCACGGATCGAACGCGCCGACGGGATCGGAGTTGTCCGTCCAGCCTTCGTATCCGGGGATGTGGCCCTGCTGCGGCCACGTCAGTCCTCCGTCGAACGACTCGAAGAAACCCGCGAGGTGGTTGTAGCCCTCGCCGTTCACGATCCACTTGCTGACTCCGATCAGATGGCCTGCCTTCGTCGGGTCGACGTGGATGTCCGACTCGGAGAAGTCCTTGGCGCGCAGCGGTGGATTCGAGACGTCCTGCATCGGATATGGCCCGATGTCCTCACCCGTCGTCGCCGCACCTGCACAGAGTGTCGAGCCGCCGTCGGGATACCCCTGCGACGGCGTGAGGCTCAGCTGGTAGTAGACCTGCGGCGCGTAACAGCTGACGCGTTGCGTCGTCGCGGGCACGCTCAACACGCCGCGCTGCGCGTAGCTCGCGGCGAATGCGCCGTCCGACTGGAACCCTTGCGGCGGCGCGGCGTGTGCGGCTGGAACGCAGACCCCCGCGCACGCCGCGACGAGCACGGCGGTACGTCCTCTCACAGACATCGAGCATAGTGACGGCGTGGAGGCGGAAAGGTTCGTGGCGTGGCTCGCGTCGGCCCGGATCGGGAGGACTTTCAACTTCTACCGAGACGGCGCCGGGGCGGAGCTCCGGCGCGCGCGCCTCGCGCAGTACCTCGAGTCCCACGCCGCAGCGCGGATCTTGCTCGTCGGCGAGGCGGCCGGCTACCGCGGAGCGCGCCTCTCCGGGATCCCGTTCACCTCCGAGCGGCAGCTGACGGGCCGAGGGCCGGCCGAAGCGACCGCCACCATCGTCCAACGCGTCCTCGCGGAGCTCGAGCTCGACGCTCTCTGCTGGAACGTCGTGCCAACCCACCCGGGCACCGCGACGTCGAACCGGCGGCCGACTCGGCCCGAGGTCGAGGCCTCGTGGCCCTTCCTCGAGGAGCTCGCCTCCAGCCGCCGCATCCTGGCCGTCGGCCGCCTCGCCGCAGCGGTCACCGGAGCCCCGTATATCCGCCATCCGTCTCATGGCGGCGGGGCCGAATTCCGTGCCGGGCTGCTAGCATTCGCCGCCGGCGGACGCCCGTAAGTCCGCTTTTTTGTACGCCCAAGCCAGACTGAAGCCTGGCACGGGACTAACAGAAGAAGATGAAGACCTACACCGCCAAACCGGGCGAGATCGCCCGCCACTGGTACCTCGTCGATGCCGACGGACAGACGCTCGGCCGGCTCGCCACGCGCATCGCGGACACCCTCCGAGGGAAGGGCAAGCCGCAGTACACGCCCCACGTCGACACCGGGGACTTCGTCGTCGTCGTGAACGCCGAGAAGATCCAGGTGACGGGCAACAAGCTCGACCAGAAGCGCTACTTCCGGCACTCCGGCTACCCGGGCGGGCTCCGTAGCCGCACGCTGCGCGAGCAGCTCGAGCGCCGGCCGGAAGAGGTCTTGCGGACGGCGGTCAAGGGAATGCTCCCGAGAAACCGGCTGGCGCGTCAGCAGATCACCAAGCTCAAGATCTACGCGGGCCCGGAGCATCCACACGGTCCGCAGGCGCCGCAGCCGCTGAAGTGGGAGGACGCATGAGCCAGATTGCTCAGTACCGCGGGACAGGTAAGAGGAAAACGTCTGTCGCCCGGGTGATCCTGCGCCCCGGCGACGGCGTGACCTGGTTCAACGGCCGGACCATCGAGGACTACTTCCCGCGCCAGGCGCACCGGACCGCCGCCCTGGCGCCGCTACAGGTCGCAGGGGTCGAGGGGACCTACGACATCCGCGTCCGCGTCCACGGCGGCGGGCCGAGCGGACAGGCCGGCGCCGTCCGCCACGGCATCGCGCGCGCGCTCGTCGAGGCCGATCCCGAGCTTCGCGTCCCCCTGAAGCGTGCCGGGTTCCTGACGCGCGACGCCCGCATCGTGGAGCGCAAGAAGGCCGGACTCCACAAAGCGCGCAAGGCGCCGCAGTTTTCTAAGCGCTAGAGCTGCCTCACGTATCCTCCGCCGCCGTGCCACGGCGCTACTTCGGAACGGATGGTGTACGGGGCGTGGTCGGCGAGGATCTGACCCCCGACCTCGTCGAGCGCCTCGGTCGCGCTGCAACGTTGTGGTCGGGCCGCGGCCGGATCTTCGTGGGCCGTGACACGCGCGCCTCTGGGCCGGAGCTCGAGGACGCGCTCGCGCGCGGGATCGCCTCCGCGGGCGGCAACGCGGTCGTCGCAGGCGTTTTGCCGACGCCGGCGGTCGCACTCCTGACGCTCGACCTCGGCTGCGTGATCACCGCCTCGCACAACCCGCCTGAGTACAACGGCGTGAAGTTCTTCGATCGCGACGGCCAGAAGCTCTCAGATGCTCAGGAAGAGGAGATCGAGGCGCTGCTCGATGCGAACCCGACGGGCGGCGGTGAGATCGACGAGGTCGGCGTCGCGACAGACAGCTACCTCGAGCACGTGGTGGAGCGCTTCGGCCCTGATCTCTCGGGGCTGAAGATCGGCGTCGACTCTGCGAATGGCGCATATTCCGGCCTCGCGCCCAAGGCGTTCACGCAACTCGGCGCGGAGGTGACCGCGATCGGCGACGACCCCGACGGGAACAACATCAACGTCGGTTGCGGTGCGACCGATCTCCGCGCGCTCCAGCAGGCCGTCACAGCGCACGGGCTGAACCTCGGTGTCGCCTTCGACGGGGACGGCGACCGGATGCTTGCGGTTGACGCGAACGGCGACATCGTCGACGGCGATCAGATCGTCGCCGTGATCGCGGTCGACCGAGAGGTCGACATGGTCGCGGTAACCACGATGGCGAACATGGGCCTGCATCGTTTGATGGCGGAGCGTGGCATCCGCGTCGTGACCACCGACGTGGGCGACCGCTACGTCCTCGAGGCGCTCCGTCGCGAGGGCGGGATCCTTGGCGGCGAGCAGTCTGGACACCTCATGTGGCTCGACGGCCACGTCACGGGCGACGGCCTCGTAGCCGCGCTGCTGCTCTGTGGCGCACTGCACGGCAGGCCGCTCGCCGAGGCGGCGTCGGTCATGCCCCGCTATCCACAGGCGAAAGAGAACGTCACCGTGGCGGATCGACGTCTGACTCCGGCGATCGAGACGGAGGTCGAACGGGTCAACGCCGAGCTCGGCGAGGGTGGGCGCGTGCTCGTCCGCCCATCCGGAACCGAGCCGGTGATCCGCGTTCTGGCCGAGGCTGAGGGCGTTCAGGAGGCCGAATCCCTCTGTGCTACGATCGCGGCGCTCGTGCGACGGGAGCTCGGCTGACCGTTTCCGACGAAGGGACGGGTGTTCAGCCGGGCTTTTGCGTTTTCGAGAGACCGTATTTAGCAAAACCGCGAATCTGCAGCGATTTCGATCCACCCTGAGGTCACGGGGCGGCAACTGAGAGGAGCTTCGGGTGTGCGGGATCATCGGGTACGTGGGGAGCCGGCCTGCGCAAGACCTGCTGATGCAGGGCCTCGAGCGGCTCGAGTACCGCGGCTACGACTCGGCCGGCCTCGCGCTGCGTGAGAACGGCGGGCTCGAGTACGTCCGCGCGGTCGGAAACCTCCAGTTCCTGAAGGAGGCCGTCGGCCCGAACGGCTCCACGTCGAACCACGGTCTCGGCCATACGCGCTGGGCGACGCACGGCGCCGTCACGGAGCAAAACGCGCACCCACTCACCGGCTGTGACCACGGCAGGCTCGCGATCGTGCTGAACGGCATCATCGAGAACTTCCGCGAGCTGAAGGAGTCGTTGGAGGCCGAAGGTCATGACTTCACCTCCGAAACCGACGCCGAAGTCGTCGTGCACCTGGTCGAGCGGAGCTACAACGGCGATCTCGTCGAGGCCGTCCGCGCCGCCTACGGCGAGCTCGAGGGCCACTTCGCGTTCGTCGTGATCCACCACGACCATCCCGACCTGCTCGTCGGCGCGCGCCGCCAATGCCCGCTCGTCGTGGGCGTCGGCGACGGCGAGATGTTCCTGGCGTCGTCGATCGCGGCGTTCCTGCGTGAGACGCGCAGGGTGCAGCTGATCGAGGACGGCGAGATCGTTGCCATCACGCCCGACGCCGCGCGCTTCTTCACGGAGGACGGCGAGGTCGAGCACAAGGACGTCGAGCCGGTCGACTGGGACGACGAGGGCGCCGAGAAGGGCGGCTACGAGACGTTCATGCTCAAGGAGATCTACGAGCAGCCGGAGGCGGTCCGCGAGACGATCGGCGACCGCGCGCGGCGCGGCAAGCTCGTGCTCGAGGGCATCGGGCTCAACGAGCTGGAGATCCAGAACCTGCGCCGGATCGTGATCGTCGCGTGCGGCACCGCGTACCACGCGGGTGTCGTCGGCCGCTACATCATTGAAGAGTGGGCGCGCGTCCCGGTGGAGCCGGACATCGCGAGCGAGTGGCGCTACCGGAACCCCGTCCTCTCGAAGGACACGCTCGTGATCGGCATCACGCAGTCCGGCGAGACCGCGGACACGATCGCGGCGATGCGGCTCGCGCGCGAGCAGGGCGCGCGCACGCTCGCGATCACGAACATGATGGGTACCCAGATCACGCGCGAGGTGGAGTCCGTGCTCTACACGCGGGCCGGGCTCGAGATCGGCGTCGCCGCGACGAAGACCTTTACGTCTCAGGTGGCGCTGCTGTCGCTGATCGCGCTGAAGCTTGCGCAGATCCGGCGTACGCTCCCCGAAGAGGAGATCGAGTTCATCCTCGAGGAGCTCTACGACCTGCCCGAGAAGATGGAGCAGTTCCTCGACGGCGACCACCCGATCGAAGAGATCGCCGAGCGCCACCACCAGAAGCCGTTCTTCCTCTACCTCGGCCGCCACATCGGGCTCCCGGTCGCCCTGGAAGGCGCGCTCAAGCTGAAGGAGATCTCATACATCCCGACGGAGGCATACTCCGCCGGCGAAATGAAGCACGGACCGATCGCGCTGCTCGACTCGGAGACGCCCGTCGTGTGCGTCGCGATCGACCAGAAGATCGTCTACGACAAGGTGGTGTCGAACATCCAAGAAGTGCGGGCACGTGGCGCGCAAGTGATCGCGATCGCGACCGACGGCAACGAGGACATCCAGCACCACGCCGACGACGTCATCTACGTGCCGCGGACACCTGCCTTCCTGCAGGCTGTGCTCGCGGTGCTGCCGCTGCAGCTCCTGGCCTACCGCATCGGCCGCCTGCGCGGGCTGAACGTCGACCAGCCGCGCAACCTGGCCAAGACCGTCACGGTCGAGTAACCGGTGGGCGAACCCGTGGTTCCCCCATGGGCCCCCGCGTCGGTTCGCCTGCGCCTGACGCCGCTGCGCGCGCGTTAGGCTCCGGCCTTGACGGCGCGCATCAGGCCGTTCTAGGGCGGGGCGACAGGAAGCGGACGTAACGGGCGGAGGTACAGCCACTCGTATGCCAGCGCGGCGAGCACAGCGCCTGCGAACGGCCCCGCGTACCAGACCCAGGCGTCCGACCACTCGCGTTGCAGCAGCTCCGGCCCGAAGGCGCGTGCCGGGTTCATCGCCGCGCCGGTGAGCGGGCCGCCCATCAAGACGTCGAGCGTGATCGTGAGGCCGATCCCAAGCCCGGCGATCGACTTGAAGGCGCCGCCCGGATCGACGGCGGTGGCGAAGACCACCCAGACGAGGAAGAACGTCAGCACGATCTCGATCACCAGCCCTTGCCAGTGGTCGATGCCGCCGCCCAACGCCGGCGCGCCGAGCTTTCCCAGTCCGCGGGCGTGCGCGTTGAAGAACCAACGCAGGAGCCCGGCAGCGCAGGCCGCGGCTGCGAACTGCATGCTCCAGTAGACGACCGCCATCGTCGGGGCGATGCGGCGGGTGACGAGGAAGCCGAGCGTGATCGCAGGGTTGAAGTGGCCGCCGGAGATGTGTCCCACTGCGGACACCATCACCGCAATCGCCAAGCCGTTCGCGAGCGCGACGCCCGTGAGCGTGAAGCCGCCCAGGGACGGCAGTTGCTGCGGCTCAGGCGAAAACGCGACGACGACCGCCATGATCGAGCCGGCGCCGGCGAAGACGAGCGCGAACGTGCCGACGAACTCGGCGATGCCGCGCCGCAGCGGGTCGTGGTCCATCGCGGCAAACGTACGGGCCGCGTCGGACGGCGAAGCGCTACGCGGCCCTGACCGGCTGGTCGGCGACGCGTCCCGCCCGCACGGCGGCGAGTGCGTCCTCGAGCGTGCCGAAGATCGCGAACGCGGAGCCGAGTCCCGTCAGATCCAGGATCTGATGGACGTGCGTGTAATCCCGGTCAGGGAGGACGAGCGCGAAGCCGAGCGAGGATTCCTCGGCCCGGTGGCGCGCGGCGAGCAGAACACTCAGCGTCGTGGAGTCGATGAAGGCTGTGTCGCGAAGATCGACGACGATGCGCTGTCCCCCGTCGAGGAGGACGGCGAGCTCGTTCTCGAGCCGCTGTGAAGAGTAGGCATCGTGCTCGCCGACGAGCGCGACGACGGCCGCGGGAGGGTCCCACGGTGCCACGGTGACCGAGATCGGCGCCATGCTTTCAAGGAATAAACGTGAAAGTGCCCGGGATAGTTGCGGGGCTACTCGCCGGGCGGCCGCCGGAGCCGCTTCACGTCGGAGCGGCGCCGTTTCTGCTCCAGCCGTCGCTGGCGCGAGGCCTCCGTGGGCTTCGTCGGGAGGCGCCGCCGCTCGACCCGCAGAGCCTGGCGAAGCTGCTCCACCAGCCGTTCCAGGGCGAGCTCGCGGTTGCGCGACTGGCTCCGCTCGTCCTGCGCGACGGCACGCAGAACCGGACCGGCGCGCCCGATCACGCGGCGCTTCTGCGTCTCTGTGAGCGCGTTCGAGGCCTGCACGTCGAAGACCGCCTCCACGCGCGTCTCGGACTTCTGCGCGTGCTGACCACCGGGCCCGCTCGAGCGCGAGAAGCGGAACTCGACCTCCCCGAGCGGGAGAACGACCGAGCGGGTCACGCGAATAGACTCGCCGTCCATGGCCGCGATTCTGCTGGACGTCGACGGGGTTTTCCACGTCTCCGGAGAGCCCATCGCCGGGGGTGCCGAGGCGGTGCGCCGTCTCCGCGCGGATGGACACCGCCTGCGGTTCGTCACGAACAACACGACGCGGGCCCGGTCGACGCTTGCGGAGGAGCTCCGCAGCATGGGAGTCGAGCTCGACGACGAGGAGCTCCAGACGACGCCCCGCGCTGCCGCCCGTGCGCTTGCGGGGCGGCGCGTGCTCGCGTTGACGATGCACGCGATCGTCGGCGAGCTCGAGGGTGTGGAGCTCGTCGGTGAGGACGCGGAGGCCGTTCTCGTCGGCGGGGCGGACGAGACGCCCGAGACGAACCTCGTCTTCAGCTACATGAACCTCGCGCGCGCGTTCCACGAGCTCGAGGCGGGCGCCGATCTGTACTGCCTGCACAAGAATCGCTGGTGGCAGACGAAGCACGGCCCGTTGCTGGACGCCGGCGCCTTCGTCGCCGGGCTCGAGTACGCGGCGGACACGGAGGCGATCGTCCTCGGCAAACCGTCCACGGCCTACTTCGAGGCCGCGCTCGGTGCACTCGACGCGGATGCGGGCTTGACGTGGATGGTCGGCGACGACATCGAGTCGGACATCGCCGGCGCGCAGGCGCACGGGATGAGGACGGTGCTCGTCCGGACCGGCAAGTTCCGTCCCGATGCCGTCGAGGCCGGGCGGATCCGGCCGGACGGGATCATCTCGTCGATCGCGAATCTTCCGGACTGGCTCGAGGAGCAAAGGTGAAGGTCGGCGTCGACCTGATCGAGATCGAGCGCATCCGTCGTGCGCTCGAGCGGTATCCGCGCTTTCGCGAGCGCTGCTTCACCGATGCCGAGCGTGCGTACTGCGAGTCCCGACCGAATCCGGCCCAGAGCTACGCCGGCAGGTTCGCCGGGAAGGAGGCGGTCGGCAAGGCGCTGGGCTTCGGCGTCGCACGGGCGTTCGCCTGGCGCGACATCGAGATCGCCGGACGGCCGAAGCCCTCCGTCCGTTTGAGCGGACGGCTGGCGGCCTGGGCGGAACGCATCGGCGCCGGCGCGATCGACCTTTCGATGACTCACTCGCGCGAGCTCGCCAACGCCGTCGCGGTCGTCGAACAGGACTGATGTTTGCGCCGATCTACACGGCGGAGGAGATGCGTGCCGCCGAGCAGGGCCACGACGTCGACGCGATGATGGAGCGGGCCGGACGGGCGGTTGCCGACGCAATCCTGCGGCGTTTTCCCGAGGCGCGGCGCATCGCAGCGGTGTGCGGGAAGGGCGCGAACGGCGGCGACGGGAGGATCGCGCTCCGCATCCTCGGCGAGGCTGGCCGCGAAACGACCGAGGACCTGGCGGAAGGCGCCGAGGTCGTCATCGATGCGTTGTTCGGGACGGGCTTTCGCGGCGAGCCGCGTCCTGAGGCAGTCGCCCTGATCGAGGGCATCAACGCCGCCGACGCGCCCGTCGTGGCGGTCGATCTCCCTTCGGGCGTCGACGCTTCGACCGGCGAGGTGTCCGGCGCCGCGGTCCGTGCGGACGTGACGGTGACCATGCACGGCCCGAAGGTCGGCCTCGTCGTCGCCCCCGGCCGCTTCCACGCCGGCGAGGTGGAGGTCGCCGACATCGGGCTCGAGCCGGCGGAGACCGAGCATCGCCTGGTCACCGAGGAAATCCTCCGGTCGGTCCCGCGCAAGCGTGAGGGCGATACGAAGTACACGGCCGGCGCAGTCCTGGTCGTTGGCGGCTCGCCCGGTATGACCGGCGCCGTCTGCCTCGCAGCCGGGGCGGCGTTCCGGGCCGACGCCGGGTACGTGGCGGTGGCGGTGCCGGAGGTCTCGCTGCCGGTCGTCGAGACGCTGCTGGTGGAGGCGGTGAAGGCGCCGCGCGAGCGCGTGGAGGAGCTCGCCGAGCGCGCCTCGGCGTTCGCGATCGGCCCGGGGCTCGGCCGCGGCGACGGAGAGCGCGCGCTCGTGCGCCGGCTGCTCGCCGAGCTCGAGCTGCCCGCCGTCGTCGATGCGGATGCGCTGTTCGACCTCGAGCCGGGCCACTGGCCCGCTCCGCGCGTCCTCACCCCGCACAGCGGCGAGCTCGGGCGGCTGCTCGGTGAAGAGTCGAGGTGGGTGGACGCGCACCGGCTCGAGGCCGTGACGGGCGCAGTCGACCGGTACGGCTGCGTCGTCCTGCTGAAGGGCCCCGACACGCTCGTCGCGGCGCCGGGCGAGGGCGTGCTCGTCTGCTCGACCG
>WNEY01004313.1_pt1 | contig 10813 bp, 12 predicted proteins | sample 5400531 | NCBI WGS metagenome assembly WNEY01 (sample SAMN13153338, study PRJNA577476) | soil metagenome | isolation source: 200 cm saprolite under Douglas fir tree site 1 | place: USA:California | collected 2015-04-18
TGCGGGCCGATCGCGAAGTGCTGGTCGGGCGTGTTGGTGTACAGGCACACCGCGCTGCGGATCACGTGCCGCGTCACGCCGTGCAGATATTTGGTCACGAACAGGCGCACCGGGTCGAGGTCGGCGTCAGTTGCGGTGCGGCGCACCGTGCCCGGATCGACGGTCTCGCCTCCGTGATGCCGCGCCAGCTTGATCGACCGGCCGTCCAGGCTCGGCAGCCCGTAAACGTCGCCCTGCGGCGTCGCCTCGCGGATCCAGACCGGGAAGCGGTCGGGGCTGAACCAGTCGGCGCCTGACTGGATGGCAAGCCACACCAGCACCTGCCGCTCGACCTTGAGCGGAAGAAAAGGGACGAGCTCGCTCATCCACGGTCCGGTGGCGATGACCGCCGCATCGAACAACTCCGCGCCTTTGGCCGTCGCCACCTCGACGCCGCCAGACTTCGGCTCCACGCGGGTCACCTGCGTGTTGCGGCGGACGTTCAACTCGCGCGTCATCGCCGAGATGATCCCCTCGACGCGCAGGAATCCGGCTTGCGGGTCGAACACCGCGATCTCGCCGTCGCCCACGATGTGCCCCGGGTAGCGCCGGCGCAGCTCCGACGCATCGAGGAGGTTGATCTCGAGTCCATGCTCCTTCGCGGCCGTTTGCGACGCCACGACAGCCTCCGAGTCGGGCGCACCGATCATCAGCAGCCCGGTCAGCGTGAACAGCTGCTGCTTCGACTCCGCCTCCAGCTCGCGCCACATGCCGAACGTCTCCTTCAGCAGCGGCACGTACCAGGGACCTTCGAAGTAAGCGGTGCGCGTCACGCGCGACTCGCCATGCGTCGACCCGACGTCGTGGGGCGGTGAATAGCGATCGAAGCACACGACATCCGCGCCGCGCTTCTGCAGCCGCCACGCCGTGGCGGCCCCCATCGCGCCGCAGCCGACGACAGCGACTCTCATGCTCGAACCCGCCTACTCGGGCGTCACCGTGGCGATCGGCTGGCCGGCCTTGACCGGGTCGCCTTCGCCGACGAGCAGCTCCTGGACGGTGCCAGTGACCGGTGAGGGAATCTCCGCGTTGACCTTGTCGGTGCGCGCCTCGACGATGGTCTCGCCCTCGACGACGTGATCGCCCTTCTTCTTGGTCCACGCGCCGATCACGATGTCTTCGGCGCCCTGCAGGTCCGGCATCAGGATCTCAGTGAGGCTCACTTCCTCAATTCTCTGCTACGCCATCGAGACGACGTCCAGCAGCTCGTCGTCCCAGTAATCGACGCGACCTTCAGGCATGAAGATGACGCGGCCTGGCTTCAGCGCGTCAACGAACTCCGTGTCATGGCTGACGATGACCATCGTCCCCGGCCACGCGGCGAGCGCCAGCGCCACGCCCACGCGCGACGGCGGATCCAGGTTGTTCGTCGGCTCGTCCAGCAGGAGCAGGTTGTGGCGGCCGGCCACCAGCTGCGCCAGGGCAAGCTTTGTCTTCTCGCCGCCTGACAGAGTGCCCGCGTCCTGGCGCGCGACGTCGCCTGTGAGCCCGAACATCCCAAGCAATGCGCGCAGCACCGGCTCCTCTGCGTCAGAGTGCTCGCGCATCTGGGTCAACACCGGCACGCCCGCGCGAATTCCTTCGTGCTCCTGAGCGTAGTAGCCGAGTGAGACCGAATGCCCGAGCAGAAACCTGCCTGCGCTCGGCTGCGATTCGCCCGCGAGGATGCGCAGCATGCTCGTCTTGCCCGCGCCGTTGAGGCCCATCACCAGCAGCCTCTGGCCGCGCTCGACCTCGAACGAGACGTCGCGAAAGACCAGCGGCCCGCCGTAGCCCTTGGCCAGTCCCTCGACGCCCAGCGCGACGCGCCCGCTGCGCGGCGGATCTGGAAACGAGATCCTCACTTTCCGCTCGCGCCGTGGTGCGCTCACCTGCTGCGCCTTCAGCCGGTCGACGCGCTTGAAGATCGACTTCGCGGTCCGCGCGCGTTTCTCGGTCTGCCTGCGCATGACCTCAGCGAGCACGCTCAGGCGCTTGATCTCCTCCTGCTGGCGTTGCGCCAGCGCTGTCAGGCGCACCTCTGCCGCCTTGCGCGCGGCCTGGTACTGCGAATAGGTGCCGCGGTACTCGACCATGCGACCGGCGTCGATGTGCAGGACGCGCGTGATGGCCTCGTCCAGAAGGATCAGGTCGTGGCTCACCACGATGATCGCGCCGCGGTTGGTGCGCAGGAAGTCCATGAGCCACGCCTTGGCGTCGCTGTCCAGGTGGTTGGTCGGCTCGTCGAGCAGCAGCAGGTCCGCGTCGGCGAAGAGGACGCGCGCGAGCTCGATCCTCCTCCTTTCTCCTCCCGACAGCACGCCCAGGGGCAGGTCGGCGCGACCTTCCTTCAGCCCCAGGCCAGCGGCGATGCGGCGCGCATCCGACTCGGCCGAGTAGCCGCCGTCCAGCCGGTAGCGCTCCTCAGCGTCGGAGAACCTCTGGACGTTGGCCAGGGACGCGTCTTTCTCCAGCACCTCGTGGAGCTGGGCCAGTCTCTCGGCTGCGCGGTCGAGGCCGCGCCCGGAAAGGATGTGCGAGAGCGCCGAGTGCGTCGCCTCGGCGCGCGGCTTGGGGTTCTGCGGCACATAGCCGAGGGTGCCGCGGCGCAGCACCAGCCCGGCGGTCGGGTCATCCTCTCCCGCCAGCACCTTGAGCAGGCTCGTCTTGCCGGCGCCGTTGCGACCGACCAGTCCGACCTTGTCGCCGGGCCCGACCGTGAAGTCGGCGCCGGTAAGGACCCGGCGCGCGGCGACATCGATAGCGAGGTTCCGAACCTGGAGCACCGGGCAATGTTACGTAGAGGGCCAGCCGTCGTTTCGTGAGTCATGAAAAAGCTGCTCATCGCCGCCGTGATCCTCGCTGCCGCCGTCGCTTGCGGCGAAGCCTCGTCGAGCTCCCAGGCCCACCAACCCCTTGCCCTGTCCAACGGTTCTGCCCAGCAGGCCCCTGACAAGTCGACCGCCGCCCTCCCTCCGGGCCAGACGACCTACGCGCCGAACCAGCCCGCACCGATGCCGATCCAGGGTCCGCTCGTCATCCGGCAGGCGCAGCTGACTGTCAGCGTCACGTCCGGCTCGTTCGATTCCAAGCTCTCCGACGTGCGTCATCTCGTCGAGCTCGAGCAGGGATTCATCGCCGGCACCGACGCCCAGGTGAACCCGCAGCTCCCCGATGACCGCATCCGCACCGGCGTGATCAGCTTCATGGTCCCGGCGAAGAACTTCGACGAGACGATCGACGGGCTGGCGAAGCTCGGCAAAGTACAGAACGAGCACATCGGCGGCCAGGACGTGAGCGCGCAGTACGTGGACCTGCAGGCCCGACTCGCCAACGCGGAGGCTCAGCGCAACGCGATGGTCGCGCTGCTGCAGAGGGCGCAGTCAGTGTCCGACATCATCGCGATCCAGAACCAGCTGGGTCAGATCACGCAGCAGATCGAGCAGCTGAAAGGACAGATCCAGTACCTCGACCACAACACCTCATTCAGCACCGTGACCGTCAACATCGTCGAGGCCGGCGCGCCGGCACCGACGGCTGCAAATGACAACTGGGGATTTGCCACGGCTCTCGGGGACGCAGCGCACAACTTCGTGACCACCATCAACTACTTGATCACGGGCCTTGGCGCCATCGGCCCGGTGCTCTTGCTGGTTGGCCTCGCCTACTTCGTGTGGCGGCGGCTCGGAAGCCCGATGTGGCGGCGCGCTTAGGAGGGGCTCCTGTAGCGGGCCGCAACGGAGGTCGCGTCCAGTAACCTGCACGGGTAAATGCCCCTGAACGGTGATCCATCGAGGCTTTTTTCGTGAGGCGAGCGATCGCACTGCTGATGCTCGTGACGGCATCGGCAGTCGCATGCGGCGGCGCCTCTCAGACCGCGGCCACGACGCCTTCACCGGTGGCGAGCCCGAGCCCGACTCCAAGTCCGAGCCCAACCGGGCTGCAGTTCGCTCTGGGCGGGATCCACACGAGCGCGTCAGGGAAGATCTTCGTGACCACCACTCCTACGTCGACGACCATCGAGCTGATCGTCACGGGCCTGGGGTCGGACACGTCGCACGTCTCTCACATTCACTCGGGCAGTTGCCAGCAGCCGGGCGGGATCCTGTACGCGCTGAACCAGGTGGTGGCCGATGGCAGCGGAGCGGCCGACACGCGCACCACGATCCAGGCGAAATATCCGCCGGCGAGCGGCCGCTGGTACGTGGTGGTGCATGCCGGCCCCGACATGCAGGGCGCCAACGCCACGTACCTCATGTGCGGCAATTTGTAAGGGACCTGAGGTGACCTCGGAGGCGAGGCCGCCAGATCCGGTGCCCGAGGACGCAGCGCAGGGTCAGGTTGTCGAGCTGCCGGCTGCGCCGCGGGTTGCCGACGTCGCGATCGACGAGCTCGAGATGATCTACGCGTTCATCTACTCGCGGGTAGGCAACCGGGCGGACGCAGAGGACCTCACGCAGCAGGTGGCGATGAAGGCCATCCCCAGACTGCGCCAGGGCGCACCTGCAAGCGCCGTCCGCGGTTACCTTTTTGCCACAGCGCGCTCGGTGCTCGGAGGCTTCTGGTCGACACGGCTCGGCCTCTCCGAGTCGGAGCTCCACGAAGACCTGGCGATGGCCATGCCGCAACGCGGGTATTCGGAGGAGTCGGTCGAGCGAGTGCGCCGGGTCCTCGAGCAACTCTCGGACAACTACCGGCGCGTCCTCGAGCTGCGTTTCCTGCACGGGTATTCCCTCAAGGAAGTGGCGGTCGAGATGCGCTCCACGGTTGGAGCGGTGAAGGTCATGCAGCTGCGCGCCCTGCGCGCGGCGGCCAAGGTGCGCCTCGATGAGTGAGCGTCCTGAGGACCGGGTCGACCGCATCGTCGCCGCCCTGCTCCGCGGGCGCCGCCTGAAGCTGCGAGGCGGCGACGCCGAGGAGAAGGAGGCGATCGTCATGGCCGCACGCCTGGCAGCGGCGCGCCGTGGGTCGCAGCTCATGAGCCCGGCGTTCCGGCAGCGGCTCGTGAGGGAGCTCGGGGCCACCCCGCAGGAATCCTGGATGACGCGGCGCGCGGCGCTGGTCGCCGGTCTGGGTGTGGTTGCGGGGGCGGTGGGTGGAGGCCTGCTTGGGCGGTCGCTCGACGGCGGCGGCAGTCAGCCCTCTGCAACGGCCCGCAAGGTCGTGCTACCGACGAACGGCCGCTGGATCGACGTCGGTGCGCTCGCCGACTTCGCGCCGGGCCAGGCCCGAATCGTGAGGGCCGGGGCAGTGGGTGCGTTCGTGACTCGCGACGGCGACAGCAGCGTGTCCGCCGTCTCCTCGATCTGCTCCGACCTCCCATGCGAGCTGTGGTGGGATTCATCGCAGCACGCGCTGGTGTGCCCGTGCCACAACCGCACGTTTACGGCGCAGGGGTCGTCGAATGGGATGTACAAGCTGCGCTCTCTGGACGTGGTGCAGGCGCGCGTGCAAGACGGCCGCGTCGAGGTGCTGGGCACATGAAGACCCCATGAATTCCGCACCCCACCACCGCGAATTCACGGGGACCCCCTTGTGACCGGCCGGCGCGAGCACCGCATGCGCCAGCTGGCGCTGGACCGCTGCCTGCAGATCCTCGAGGAGGCTCAGATGCGCGGCAAGGCGCGTGTTGATGGACCGCTGGGCGCGGCGCTGAGGCGTGCGCTCGAGCACTCGGGCGTCATCGCCGAGCACCGGCTGGAGGGACGCCGCGTCGACCGCGTGCTCGACGACATCTTCACGCTGCAGGCGCAGCTTCTCGGCCAGGAACCTGAGGAGCGCCGGCAGAGAACCGCGTCCTAGGTCGCCCGCCTGACGCGCTCGGCCGGGATCGTGTAACTATGATTGGCGACCTGTGGCTACCTCCTTCAGCGAGTCGCCTTCGTACCTCCTGACCTCCGAATCCGTGACCGAAGGTCACCCAGACAAGATCTGCGACCAGGTCTCCGATGCCGTACTCGACGGCATGCTCGCGCAGGACCCTGCGGCGCGTGTCGCGTGCGAGACCGCGATCACCAAGGGACTCTGCGTCGTCATCGGCGAGGTGACCACGCACGCGGAGCTGGACATCCAGCGCACCATCCGCGACACCATCCGCGGCATCGGCTACAACGCAGAGTCGATCGGATTCGACGCCGACCATGCGCTGATCCAGGTCTACCTCAAGGAGCAGTCGCCGGACATTGCCGCGGGCGTCGGACACTCGCTCGAGGAGCGGCAGGGCGCACAGCAGGGTGACCCGTACGAGCTGCAAGGGGCCGGCGACCAGGGGATGATGATCGGCTTCGCCTGCCACGAGACCCCTGAGCTGATGCCCCTCACCATCTCGCTGGCCCACCGGCTCGCACGGCAGCTGGCGAAGGTGCGCAAGGACGGCAGGCTGCCGTTTCTGCTGCCGGACGGCAAGACGCAGGTCACCGTCGAGTACGAACGCGGCCGGCCCAAGCGAATCGAAGCGGTGGTCGTGTCGACACACCACACGCAGGACGTGACCCAGAAGGAGATCGCGGACGGCGTCAGCGCGGAGGTCATCGACCCGGTTTTGAAGGGCTACACCCGTGACGCCCGCACGAAGGTGCTGGTCAACCCGAGCGGCATGTTCGTGGTGGGCGGGCCCGCTGCGGATGCCGGTCTTACGGGCCGCAAGATCATCGTTGACACGTATGGCGGCGTCGCGCGGCACGGCGGCGGGGCGTTTTCCGGCAAGGACCCGAGCAAGGTCGACCGCTCGGCCGCATATGCGGCGCGGCACGTCGCCAAGAACCTCGTTGCCGCGGGACTCGCCGACAGGTGCGAGGTGCAGGTGTCGTACGCGATCGGCCGGGCGCATCCGACCTCGATCGCGGTCGAGACCTTCGGCACAGGGACCGTGTCCGAGGACGAGCTGCTCACCCTCGTGCGCCGGCATTTCGACCTGAGGCCGGGGGCGATCATCGACCGCATGGACCTGCGTCGCCCGATCTATCTGCCCACCGCGGCCTACGGGCACTTCGGACGTGACGATCTCCGCGTGCCGTGGGAGCTGACCGACAAGGTCGAGGCCCTGCGCGCGGACGCATCCGTACGCGCGCGCGCGATCAGCTGACCGCCGCGTTCCGGCTGCGTGTTCATGACACGCTGACGGGCCGCCTGCTTCCAGTGCGGCCGCGCGTGGTGCGAGGGCGGCCAGAGCTTTCGCTCTATGTGTGCGGCGTGACCCCGTACGACTCCGGGCACATGGGCCACGCATTCACGTTCTGCGCGTTCGACGTGCTGGTGCGTTTCGCCGAAGCCTCAGGCGTTCGCGTCCGTTACGTGCAGAACGTCACCGACGTCGACGATCCGCTGTTCGAGCGCGCGCGACGCGACGGAGTGGGCTGGCGTGAGCTCGCCGACCGCGAGTTGGAGTCGTTCGTCCATGACATGAACCTGCTGGGATGGCGGCGGCCGGACGTGATGCCTGCGGTGTCGGAGCACATCCGGCCGATTCTCGACGCCGCGAAGCGTCTCAATGCGCACGGCTACGCATACAAGACCGACGCGCTCTACTTCGACGCGTCGCGGTATCGCGGTTACGGCCGGCTCTCGCATCGGACGCGCCGTTCGATGGTGCGCAAGCTTCGCGACGAGGCGCTGCTGGGACAGGTCGGGCCTCGCGCCAAGAAGGATGAGCTCGACTTTCCGTTGTGGCGCGGTTCCGCACCTGATGAACCGGCGTGGCCATCGCCCTTTGGAGCCGGGCGTCCCGGCTGGCACATCGAGTGCTCGGCGATGGCGATGAAATACCTCGGCGAGCAGGTCGACATTCACGGCGGTGGGCGGGACCTGGTCTTCAGCCATCACGAGTCGGAGCGTGCGCAGTCGGAGTGCTTAACAGGCAAGGTTCCCTTCGCCCGCGCCTGGATGCACACTGGCCTCGTCCGGTACGAAGGCCGGAAGATGAGCAAGTCGCTCGGGAACCTGGTTCTCGTCAGCCAGGCGCTCGAGCGCGCGCCCGCGGCCGCGGTGCGGCTCTACCTGGCCTCGCATCGATATCGGCGCGACTGGAGCTTCGAGTGGTCGGGCCTCGCGAACATGGCCCGGCTGGTCGAACGCATCCGCGTGCTCCTGGAAGGGGAGGTGCGGGGGGCGGGCGCACCTCGACCCGGCATGGTGGCGGCAGGGGCGGGCCCCGGCGTTCGGCGTGGGACCGCGCGGCGCGGGCTCCCGGGGCGGTTTGCGGCGGCGCTTGCCAACGACCTGGACACCCCGAGCGCAATCCGCGAGCTCCGGGCGTCGCTGCGGGCGGGCGACCGCGACGCGGTGCGGTCGATGCTGGGAGTGCTCGCCGGCACCGCCTCGCTCACCTGAGCGCCCGGAACCTAGACGACCTCCAGCGGCGAGCGTTCAAGTCACTCTGATGGCCGCGAGCGCCGGCACTGGCGGGCTTGAAGTCGATTCGAATGCCGCGAGTGCCGGCATTCGCGGTTTCTGGTCACCGAACGGCCGGGAAGCCTAGGCGACCTCCAGCGGCGCCCCGCAGTTGGGGCACTCCATCTCGCCGCCGACCTGAACGAGCGTCTCGCACACCGGGCACAGGATGTCCGTCGTCTCCACGAACGTGGGCGACTCGGCCGCAGCCTCGGCTTCCATCTCCGCCGGCACCAGGCCCAGGTCGAACGCCGGCGCGCCGCAGTTCAGGCAGATGTATCCCGGCTGCGCGATCCGGTGGTCCTGGTAGATGCCGGCCATGTCCAGGTCCACCTCGGCAAACAGCGCGCGGAAGAGGCTCCCTCCGCAGCGGCGCGAGCATGCGAGTTGCATGCCGCGCAGCTTACGGATTCGGTGAATCGCCGATCAGCCCACGCGCCTGCGCAATGTCGCTGTTCCAGCCACGACGAACAAGACCACGAAGGCCGCCACCACCCCTACGTCCAGCTGCAGCGACGACCACGTGAGGTCGGCGCCCCTCACCATCACGTCACGCAGCGCGTTGACGGCGTGGGTCAGCGGCAACACGTTCGACAGGTACTGCAGCCATGTGGGCTCCGACCGGACCGGAAACAGGATTCCAGAGAGAAGAAATTGCGGCACGATCACAAGCGGGATGAACTGCACGGCCTGGAACTCGGTGCGCGCGAACATGCTGAGGAAGATGCCGAGGTTCACCGCTGCGATCGCCATCAACGCCTCGATGCCGAAGATGAGGAACACGTTGCCGGCGTTGTGCACGTTGAGTACATAAAGCGCAAACAGCAGCACCTCGACCGACTGGACGAGCGCCAGCACCGTGAACCCGATCATGTAGCCGATCACGATCTCGCCGCGCCGTAATGGGCTCGCCATCAGACGCTCGAGCGTGCCCTGCGACCTCTCGTTGAGGAAGGAGACGATCGTGACGACGAACACGAGGAAGAACATGACCAGGCCGATGGCCGCAGCTCCGAAGTAGTCGAGCGTGTCCAGGTTCGGACCGCCATACAGGTATGTGACCTCGGGCTGCACGCGCACCGCACCCGGCCTGTTCGACGCGGCCGTCGCGAGCGCCGACTGCAGCGCCTGCAAAGCCTGCGCCGCCGCGTTGGGCTGCGAGCCTTCGAGGTGAACCTGCGGCGCGATGACGCCACTCTGCGCGCCCTGGCTGAAATCAGATGGAAAGACGATGTAGGCGACGATCGATCCGTCCTTCAGCTTGGCGTCGCCGTCCGACGCCGCGATGTTGGTTGTCGAGATCTTCGATGACTGGTCCAACGCCGAGGCCACCACTGCCCCGAGCGGTCCGCTGTCCTCGTTGACCACCCCGACTGCCGGAGTCGATGAGTTGCGAAGCATGTAGCCCAGCAAGCCGAGGATGACCAGCGGTGCGACAAACAGGAGCGCCAGCGTCCTGCGATCGCGCCGGAATCCCTGCAGCAGTCGTCGCGTGATGGCTGCGATGCGATGGCCGCTCATGACTCCTTCTCCCCGGCGAGCTTGAGAAACGCCTCTTCGAGGTTCTGCGTGCCCGCCAGCGCGCGCACCTCGGATGGACTGCCCTCCGCCAGCAGGCGTCCGTATTGGATCAAGCCGAGGCGCTGGCACCGCTCGGCCTCATCCATGACGTGGCTCGAGACGATGATCGTGGTGCCATCTGCGGCCATGCGGCGGAACTGTTCCCACAACTCGACGCGGAGCTGCGGGTCGACTCCGACCGTGGGCTCGTCCAGCAGAAGCAGCTGCGGGCGATGGACGAGCGCGCACGCCAGCGAGCAGCGCTGCCGCATGCCACCGCTCAGCGTCGAAACGACTGAACCTCGCCGCGTGTAGAGGTCGACGAACTCGAGCGCGTCCTTGACCCCGCTGTCGACGCCATAGATGGCAGCGAAAAAGCGGACGTTTTCCTCCACCGACAGGCCGGGATACAGCGCCGCCTGCTGCGTCATGTAGCCCACCTCGCGCAGCACGTCGAGGTTGGGCAGCTTGCGCCCCAACACGGTCACCGTGCCTGAGTTGGGCGCGATCAAGCCGACGATCGCCCTGATCAGCGTCGTCTTGCCTGCGCCGTTGGGCCCGAGGAATCCATAGATCTCACCTCGCCGCACTCGCAGCGTCACCCCGTTGAGGGCCTTGATGTCGCCGAACTCCTTGGTGACCGAGTCGACCTCCACGGCTACCTGCTCACTCACTCGTTCCTCCTCTCAATCCGGCTTCATGGAACGAAGCCAGCCTTCAGCGAGCGCGGTGACGGCCGCCTCGCCCTCCATGTTCAGACCGAGCACGCGCTCGGCCATTGGTCGCGTCACCAGGTGGAAGAAGATCGGCCCGACGAAGGACTGCAATGCCAGGATCGGGTGGACCA
>WNEY01004316.1_pt1 | contig 10810 bp, 9 predicted proteins | sample 5400531 | NCBI WGS metagenome assembly WNEY01 (sample SAMN13153338, study PRJNA577476) | soil metagenome | isolation source: 200 cm saprolite under Douglas fir tree site 1 | place: USA:California | collected 2015-04-18
GCCATCGCGGCGGCGGCGATGAGCGGGTTGAGGAACCCTAGCGCGGCCAGCGGAATGGCGGCGGTGTTGTAGCCGAACGCCCAGAACAGGTTGCCCTTGATCGTGGCCAGGGTCCGCCGGGACAAGGCGAGTGGCGCCGGAACGGCCATCGCCCACTCGGATTCCAGCCAGCCGGGCCGGCCGACCGCCATGGCATGCCCGTCCACGATGCCCCAGACGCCGAGTCCCTGGGTGCTGGCGAAATCCTGCACGGCAGGCAGGGCGGCCCGGAGCCGGTCCCTGGCCGCGGCCGCGATCGCCGCGGCGATGGGGTGCTCGGAGGCGTCCTCGACCGCCCCGGCCAGCCGCAGCAGCTCATCCGGGTCCGTCCCGGGCGCGGCGGCCATGTCCGCCAGGCTCATCCGCCCGGTGGTGACGGTGCCGGTCTTGTCCAGCACGATCGTGTCGACGGTGCGGGTGGACTCCAGTACCTCCGGTCCCTTGATCACGATGCCGAGCTGGGCGCCCCGCCCGGTGCCGGCCAGGATGGCGGTCGGCGTGGCCAGGCCCATCGCGCACGGGCAGGCGATGATCAGCACCGCGACCGCCGCGGTGAACGCCGCGCCGGCCGGCTGCCCGGCCGCCAGCCACCCGGCCAGCGTCACGGCCGCGACGGCGATGACGACGGGGACGAACACCGCGGAGATCCGGTCCGCCAGCCGCTGCACCGGCGCCTTGCCGGCCTGCGCCTCGGTCACCAGCCGGGTCATCTGGGCGAGCTGCGTGTCCGCTCCCACCCGGGTGGCGCGCACCACAAGCCGCCCGCCGGCGTTCACGTACCCGCCGGTCACCGCGTTGCCCGGCCCCGCCTCGGTGGGCACGGGCTCCCCGGTGAGCATCGACGTGTCCACCGCCGAGCTGCCGGAGCTGACCACTCCGTCAGCGGCGATCTTTTCTCCCGGCCGCACCACGAACAACTCCCCGGCCGACAGCTCCTCCACCGGCACCCGCCGCTCGGTGCCGTCGCGCAGCACCGCGACGTCCTTGGCGCCCAGCGCCAGCAGCGCCCGCAGCGCCGCCCCTGACCGTCGCCTGGCCCGGGCCTCGAGATAGCGGCCGAGCAGGACGAGCGCCGTCACCCCGGAGGCGACCTCCAGGTAGGTGGCGCCCGCGCCGCTGCCGCGGGCCAGCCAGGCGAAGCCCATCCGCGCCCCTGCCCGGCCTGCCCGCGGTGCCCAGGAACAGCGCGTACAGCGACCACAGGTACGCGGCGGCCACCCCCACTGAGATCAGCGTGTCCATCGTCGCCGCGCCGTGCCGGGCATTGACGAAGGCGGCACGGTGGAAGGGCCAGGCTCCCCACACCACGACCGGGGAGGCCAGCGCCAGGGAGGCCCACTGCCAGTTCCGGAACTGCAGCGGCGGGACCATCGCCAGCACTACCACCGGGATGGCCAGCGCGAGCGAGACCAGCAGCCGCCGCGGCAGCGCATCCCCCTCGCCGGTGTCAGCCTCCTCACCCGGCGCGGAGTGCCGGGCGGCGGGCAGTGCGGCGGTGTATCCGGCCTGCTCAACCACCGAGATCAGGTCGCCGGCGTTGACGGCGGCCGGGAAGCTCACCTGGGCGGTCTCGGTGGCGAAGTTGACCGTGGCCGCGACGCCGTCCAGCCTGTTGAGCTTCTTCTCGATCCTGGCCGCGCACGAGGCACACGTCATCCCGCCGATCGCCAGCTCTACCCGGCGCGGCGCGCCTTCTGGCCTCCCGGCGGGACTCTCGGCGGTGATGGCGCTCACCCGCGTCACTCCTTCCCGTGCGCTGGGGCGTGCACCCGGATCGTTCGGCAGGAAAGATCTTCAGGCCGAACGGCCTGCGGTACCAGGCCCAGCCGACCTCAGCCGGAGCCTGGAGCAGCCGCCCGGCGGAGTGCTCAGCCGCCGGCGAGCCGGTAGTCGCCGGCCTCGTCCAGCGCCGCGGCCACCGCCTGCTCCGTCAGCGGCGCCTCGCTGGTGACCGTCACGCCGGACTGGCCGCCGGGGACCAGCGCGACCGTCACGCCGGTGACCCCGCCGAGGTTCTCCAGCTCCTCGCTGACTGCGCGCACGCAGTGCTCGCAGGTCATCCCGGTGACCCGGTACGTCGCCGTGGGCATCGTCTTGCCTCCGGTTGAGTCTTGGTCAGGACCGCACCAGGCGGGCGATGGCGTCGGACGCCTCGCGGACCTTCGCGGTCGCCGCCTCGCCGCCTTCGGCGGCCGCCTCGGCGACGCAGTGGGCGAGGTGATCCTCCATCAGGCCGAGCGCCACCGACTGCAGTGCCCTGGTCGCCGCCGAGACCTGGGTGAGAACGTCGATGCAGTACTGGTCCTCCTCGACCATCTTCTGCAGCCCGCGGACCTGCCCCTCGATCCGGCGCAGCCGCCGGAGGTAGGCCTCCTTGTCCTGGGTGTACCCGTACACGCCGCCCTCCGCTCCGCCGCGCTTTGCGCACTGCCTCGTTTTCAACTTACCATACCCCGGCAGGGTATAAATCATGGACCGGATGCCCCTTTCGGGCCGGACGCATGTGGGAACATGGCGTGGCATGGCAGGAGGTGCCAGTGTGTGCGGGTTGGCGGCGCAGCTGCCAGATGACTGCGCGCTGATGCCAGAGCGGCTCGCGGCGCGGCGTCGCGGGGACGGCCTGCGGTGACCGGGTTCGCGCCGGCGCTGGCACTGCTCGGGCTGGTGGCGCTCATTCTCGCCGGGCTCTGCGCCGCGGCGCGGCTGCTGGCGGTCGCCCGGCCGGCGCCGCCGGCGATGCCGTTCAGCGGCGGGCTGCCGCCGGCCGAGCACGCGGTGAGCCGCTACCACGTGCGCTGGTATGCGATCACGATGCTGTTCTTGGCCTTCGACATGGAGATGATCTTCATGTACCCGTGGACGCTGGTGATCTCGGCTGTGGGTCCCAGTGCGGTGATGGAGATGTTCACGTTCCTGGCGGTTTTGCTGGCCGGGGTGGCCTACGCATGGCGGGAAGGCGCCTTGCGGTGGACCTGACCGGGGTGTTGCTGCGGGCCGGGGCGGCCCGGCCGCACGTGCTGACGGTCGCGATGCCGGGCGGCACGGCTGTGCGGCTGGCGGCCGAGCAGGAGCTGCGCCGCCGCGGCTGGCCGGCCGCGGCGACGCCGGCTGACGCGGACGTGCTGCTTACCGCCGGAGATCCCGCCGCGTCGTTCGCTGCGGTCCTGGATGCCGCCTGGCAGGCCATGCCGGCGCCGCGCGTCCGGGTGCAGGCTTCCCGCCCGGGCGAGCTGGCGGCGGCGCTGGAAACGGCCGGGACCCGGCTCGGCGACGGATCCGCGCAGCAGGCGCTGGCCGCGGGTACCGGCCGCGACGCGGCCCAGCACGGTGACGGCGGCGCAGGCAGTCATGAGCCGGCCAGCCGGCACCGGGACCATCACGGCCACGAGATGGGCGCCGGGGATGCAGGCGAGATGGGCGGCGGAGCACCACACGGCCATGACATAGGCGATAGAAATCACCACGGCCACGACATGAGCGGCATGGACATGCCGGGCGGGCTGCCGATGGCTGACCGGGGCGCCGATCGTGACGGGCTCAGGCTGGACCAGCTGCATGTGCCGCTCGGCCCGGTGCTGCCGGACTGGCCAGCCGGGCTTGTCGTCCATCTGACGCTGCAAGGCGATGTCGTCCAGCACGCCGAGGCACAGGCTCTGGGCCCGCGCGGGGGCGGATCGTTCTGGACTGAGCCGTGGCGCCGCGCGGCGGCCGGAGAGCCGGTCACCACGGGGGAGGCGGCACGCCGCCGCGCCGCCGCGAACCTGGACAGCCTGAGCCGTTTCCTGGGCGTCGCGGGCTGGGACGACGCCGCTACGGTCGCCCGCAGGCTCCGCGACGATGCCCTGGCCGGCGTCCCGGGGTCGCGGCTGCAGCCAGCTCTTCGCCGCCTTGCCCGCCGTATCGCCCGCTCCCGGACGCTGGCCTGGCTGACCCGCGGCCTGGGCGTGCTGGTGCCCGGTGACGCGGAGGCCGCCGGGGTGATCGGGCCCGCGGCGGGCGTTGCCGGGGACGTCACGGCCCGCTACCGCCGCTGGTGCGCTGAGCTGGCCGCCGCCGCCGGCACGCTCGATGATGGCTCACCCCTCGGCCCGGCCGGGACGGAGCCCCTGGATGACACTAGGGTGCCGGCGGCAGCGCTGCTCGCCGCGCTGCCGCGGCTGCTTGACGGCACCGAGCTTGCGGCGGCCCGGCTCATCATCGCGAGCCTGGATCCTGACCTTGATGACCTTCCCGTCCTGGCGGCAGTCAGCCATGATCACTAGCGCGCCGCTGTGGTCGGTGCTCGTCGTCCCGGCGCTGCTGGCCGCTTTCGCGGCCGTCGCGGTGACGGCCGACGGGCTGCTGGCCGCCCGCGCGGCGGGCCGGCCGCTGCGGGCCGCGGTGGCGGCGGGGCCGCTGGCTGAGGTGCCGCGGCTGCTGGCCGGCCAGCGCCGCAGCACGGTGGCGTCCGACGCGCTGCTGTGGCGGCTGGGAGTGCTGACCGTCCCGGCCGCCGGGGTGCTCGCGGCGCTGGTCATCCCGTTCGGGGATGTGACGGCGAGCCGGATGAGCGCCGGCGTGGTGTGGTTCAACGCGATGGAGGTACTGACCTGGGCCGGGCTGTGGATGGCGGGCTGGGGCGCCAACTCGGCGCTGAGCCTGGTCGGCGGGTACCGGTTCGTCGCCCAGGGCCTGGCCTATGAACTGCCGCTGATGTTCGCGCTGATCGCGGCGGCGGCCGGAGCGCAGTCGCTGGACGTCGCCGATATCGCCGCCGCCCAGTCGCATCTGTGGTTTGCCGTGTGGATGCCGGCCGCCTTTGTCATCTACCTGGTCAGTGTCTATGCGTTCAGCTTCCTGGGCCCGTTCGCCTACCCGGCCGGCCGCGATCTGGCCGGCGGCGTGCTGGCCGAGCTGTCCGGGGCGGACCGGCTGGCCCTGGAGGCAGGCCGGTGGCTGCTGCTGACGGCCGGCGCGGGGATGGCGGTGCCGCTGTTCCTCGGCGGCGGCGCCGGGCCGGTCCTGCCCGCCTGGGCCTGGTCGGCGGCCAAGACCCTCGCGGTGCTCGCCCTGCTGGTCTGGGGCCGGCGCCGCCTGCCGGTGCTGCGGGCCGACCGGTATACCGAGCTGGCGTGGGTCGTGCTGATCCCGCTGGCCATCGTCCAGGCCCTCGTCCCGGCCCTGGTCGACCTCACCCGTTAGGAGCCTGCCGTGATCGTGATCTTCTGGGTGCTTGCCCTGCTCGCCGCCGCGAGCGGCTTCATGGTGTTCCGGTTCAGCTCGATGGCCCGGGTCACCATCGCGCTGCTGGCGTCGTTCCTGGCCTCCGGCGCGCTGCTGATATTGCTGGGCCTGGGGTACCTAGGCGTCGTGGTCATCCTGATGATGGTGATGGAGATGATCATCATGGCCGTGTTCATGATCGCCTACATGATGAACCCGGCCGGGCTGATGCCGATGTCGATGACTCACAACAAGCCCCGGGCGCGGGCCATCAGCGTCACCTCCTTCCTGCTGCTCGCCGCCGGGATCTTCGCGGTGCCGTGGCCGCGGCGGGCGGGAGCCCCGCCCGCCAGCCCGACGTTCCAGCTCGGCGCGGCGCTGATGGGATCACAGATGCTCACCATGGTCACGCTCGGCTTCGTCTTGCTCGCCACGATGGTCACGGCGGTCGTGCTGGCCACTCACCGGGGCCGGTACGACCGGTTCGGCGATGACCTGAAGCGGCGGCCGGCGGCCGACCCGGCGCAGGGAGGGGTGGGCCGGTGAGCCTGCAACTGTTCCTCCTGCTCGCGGCCGGGCTGTTCGCCATCGGCCTGTACGGCGCGCTGTCCCAGCAGTCCATCGTCATGATCATGATGGGGCTGGAACTGATGCTGAACGGCGTGATCGTGGCCGCGGCCGCGTTCTGGCACTACACCGCGCCGGCTGCCGACGGGCAGGTGATCGTGGTGGTCGCGGTGGTGGCGATGGCGGCGGAGATGGCGGCGGGGTTCGCCGTCGCCACGGCGATCTTCCGGGCCCGTGATGTCGACATGGCCGACATGGCCGCGGACCTGAAGCGGTGAGCAGCCTGCCGTGGCTGGCCTGGCTGCTGCCCGCGGTGCCGCTGGCCGGCGGGGCGGGCCTGGCTGTCGCGGGCCGGCGGGTGAACGCGGCCGCGCCGCGGGCCGGGACCGTGACCGGCGCCGTCACCCTGGTCCTGGCGTGCGCGGCCGCGGCGGCGCGGCCGTCGGCGTCGGCGCCGCTGTTCGCCGGGATCCCGGCCGGGATACGCGTGGACGGCGTGTCGGCCGCGCTGGTTATCACCGTGGCCGCGATCACCCTGGCCCTGCTGGTGTTTGCGGCCGGGGAGTTCGGCCCGGAGGAGAACCGGGGCCGGTTCTTCGGGCTGATGCTGATCTTCGCCGGCGCGATGCTCGTCACCGTGACGGCGACGGCGCTGGCGCTGCTGCTGATGGGCTGGGAGATGATGGGCGGCGCCAGCTACGCGCTGATCGGCTACTGGTGGCGGGAGCCGCGGCGGGTCACCGCGGCCGGCGTCGCGTTCCTGACCACCCGGGCGGCCGACCTCGGCCTGTACGGGGCGGCCGGCGCGGCCCTGGCGGGCGGGGTCGGCGGTCTCACGCTGGCCGGCCTGCCCCGCGCGACGTCGCCGTGGCTGGATGTGGTCACCGCCGGGGTGGTACTGGCCGCGTTCGGCAAGTCGGCGCAGCTGCCGCTCTCGTTCTGGCTGTCCCGGGCGATGGAAGGCCCCAGCCCGGTCTCGGCGCTGCTGCACTCGGCCACCATGGTCGCCGCTGGCGCGTACCTGCTGCTGCGCACCCAGCCGCTGCTGGCCGCCTCCGGGTGGGGGGAGCCGGCCGTCGCCTGGACCGGCGTGGTCACCGCGCTGGTGCTGGGACTGGTCGCGGTCGCTCAGACCGACCTGAAGCAGCTGCTGGCTGCCTCCACGTGCGCCCAGATCGGGTTCATCATGCTCGCCGCCGGCGCGGGCGGCGTGGCCGGCGGGGTGATGCAGCTGGTCGCGCACGCCGCCACCAAGAGCCTGCTGTTCCTGGCCGCCGGGGCGTGGCTGACCGCGCTGGGCACCAGGCAGCTGGGGGCGCTGCGCGGCGCGGCACGGCGGTATCCGGTGGTGGGCGCGGCGTTCACCGTCGGCGCGCTGACCCTGGCGGGGCTGCCGCCGGCGTCGTTGTGGGTGACCAAGGACGAGGTGCTCGCCGCCGCGCTGCACCAGGGCGCGGCCCTGTACGCGACGGGACTGGCCGCCGCGGTGGTCTCCGCCGTCTACAGCATCAAGGCGCTGTGGTACGTGTGGCAGCCAGTGCCCGTTGGTGCCGCATCCGGATACGGCACCGAACGCGCCGGCACCCGCCGCGTCGCCCCGGTGGCCACCCCGCCGATGATCATCCTGGCGGTGGCGGCCGCAACGTTGGGCGTGCTGGCCGTTCCAGCGGTCGCCGAGCCGCTCGACCGGGTGCTCGGCGCGGCGGGAGAACCGTCGCCCGCCTGGTGGCAGCTGACCCTGTCCGCGCTGCTCGCCCTCGCGGCCAGCACGCTGACCTGGTGGCGGGCCGCCGCCGGGGTGCCGGTCCCTGCGGCGGTCGCTGGCTGGCTGGCGCGGTGGCTTGGCCTGGAGCGGGCCGCCGTCCTGTTCATCGCCCGTCCCGTCCTCGCACTGGCCGGGTTCCTCGCTAGGTTTGATGATCAGGTCCTCGACCGCGCCGTGCTCGGCCTGGCCCGCGGCGGCGTGGTGCTGGCCCGGTCCGCGGCCCGGCTCGACGATGGCGGCATCGACGAGGTCGTCCGCGCGGTCGCGGCGGGGGCGCGGCGGCTCGGGCAGCTCGCCCGCCGGCCGCAGACCGGGCAGGTGTACGCCTACTACGCGCAGGCCGCCGTCGCGTTCGCGGCGCTCGCGCTCGTCTTGATCTTCGTGAGGTAGCCGGTGCTGTCGGTCATCGTGTTCCTGCCCGCGCTGGCCGCGGCCGCACTGCTGGCCGTCCCGCGCCGGGCGGCCCGCGGCCTGTTCCTGTGGGCCTGGGCCGGTGTCAGCGCCGCGGACCTGGCGCTGGTCATCGCCGCCTGGGCCGGCTACCACGCTGACGGCGGGTTTGCCTGGACCGAGAACCTCGCGTGGATCCCGGGCGCCGGGGTCGGCTACCGCGTCGGCGTGGACGGGCTGTCCCTGCCGCTCCTCGCCCTGACCGCCGTGTTGTTCCTCGCCGTCGCCCTCTACTCGGTGCGCGAGACCCGCCGGGTGAAGAGCTACGTCTGCCTGTTCCTGTTCCTGCAGGCCGTGAGCCTCGGCCTGTTCACCGCCCTGGACCTGATCCTGTTCTTCGTCTACTTCGACCTGTCCATCGTCGGCATGTTCTTCGTCATCGCCGGCTGGGGTCACGGGGAGCAGGCGCGCGCCGCGGCCGTGAAGTTCTTCCTCTATACCTTCACCGGATCACTGGCGCTGCTGCTCGGCTTCATCGGCCTGTACCTCGCCATCCGCCCGCACACCTTCGACATGGTCGCCCTGATCCGCGCGAACCCGCTCGCCGGGCGCGGCGTCTACGGCGGGCTGGTGCTGCTCGCCGTCGCGGCCGGGCTGGCGATCAAGACCCCGGTAGTGCCGTTCCACACCTGGCTGCCGCCCGCGCACACGGAGGCGCCCGCCGCCGGATCGGCGATCCTGGCCGGGGTGCTGCTGAAGATGGGCACCTACGGGTTCGTCCGGATCGCGATGCCGATGCTGCCCGGCCCCTGGCGCCGCTACGCCGTCGTCTTCGTCGTCGCCGGGGTCGTCTCGGTGATCTACGGGGCGCTGGTCGCGCTCGCGCAGGCCAGCTTCAAGCGGATGATCGCCTACACCAGCGTCAACCACATGGGTTACATCATCCTCGCCCTCGGCGCCGCCGGGATCCTCGCCAGCGGCAGCGCGCAGGCCCGGTCGCTCGCGGTGACCGGCGCGGTGACGCAGATGGTGAGCCACGGGCTGCTCACCGGCGCGCTGTTCCTGCTCTCCGGCGTCCTGTACGAGCGGGGCGGCACCTATGACATGGCCGCCTGGTCCGGCCTGGCCGGCCCGGCGCCGGTCTTCGCCGGGGTGACCGCGGTCGCCGCGTTCGGCAGCCTGGGCCTGCCCGGCCTGTCCGGGTTCATCGCCGAGTTCCAGATCTTCACCGGCAGCCTCGCGACGGCGGCCGTCGCCACCGCGATCGCCGTCACCGGCATCCTGATCACCGCCGCCCTGTTCCTGCGGGCGCTGCAGCAGGTTTTCCTCGGCCCGCTGCGCGTGCCCGGCAGCCCCGGCACCCTGGCGGCGCCGCGCGACCTGACCGCCGCCGAAACGGCCGGCATCGTGCCCCTGGTCGCCCTCTCCGTGGTCATCGGGATCGTGCCGCGGTTCCTGCTGGACCTCATCGAGCCGGCCGCCCGCGTGCTCACCCAACTGGCGGCCCGGTGAACCAGCAGCTCGGCCCGCTCGCCCCGGAGATCACGCTGGCGGCCAGCGCCGTAGCAGGGCTGCTCGCCGGCTCCTGGCTGCCCCGCCACCGGCAATGGATCATCCGCGCCCTGGCCGCGGCCGCCGGCCTGGCCGGCCTGGCCACGGCGGCCCTGGCCGCGACGCACCCCGGCACCACCGACTTCGGCACCAGCTACACGATCGACGTCGCCACTAACACCGTCCGCATCGTCGTGCTCGCCGCCACCCTGCTGGTGCTGTGCCTGTCGGGCGACACCTTGGGCGGGCATCGGCGGGAAACCGAGTTCTACGTGCTGCTGCAGCTCGCCGCGCTCGGCACCATCGTGCTGGCCGGCGCGAACGACCTGCTGCTGCTGTTCGCCGGCTACCTACTTGCTTCCATTCCCGGCTACGCCCTGGCCGGGTTCCGCAAGGACGCCCCGGGCACCGAGGCGGCGCTGAAGTACTACCTGATCGGCGCGCTGCTCGGCGTGTTCATGCTGGCCGGCATCACCCTGCTCGACGGCGCCAGCCGCACCACCAGCTACCCGCTCCTGGATTCCGCGCTCGGCCGCGCCCCGCACGGCGTCGTCGCGGCGGCCCTGGTCGCGGTACTCGCCGGGCTGCTGTTCAAGGCCGGCAGCGTGCCAGCCCACTTCTGGGTACCCGACGTCACCGACGGCACCTCCGCGCCCGTCGCCGCGTTCGTCACCACCGTGCCCAAGATCGGGGCCTTCGCGGCGCTGCTCCGGCTGCTCACCACCGCGATCCCCGCCGCCGTGAACTGGCCGCTGCTGGTCGCCATCCTCGCCGCCGCCACCATGACACTGGGAAACCTCGCCGCGTTCTACCAGACCTCGGTCAAAAGGCTGCTCGCCTACTCCACCATCAGCCAGGCGGGCTACCTGCTGATGGCCGTCGCCGTCGCCTCCCGCAGCACCCTGGCCACCCGGTCGCTGCTGTTCTACCTCGCCGCGTACGCGGCCACCAACCTCGGCGCGTTCGCCGTCGTAGCCGCACTGCCGCACGCCGCCACCCTCACCAGTTACCGCGGGCTGGCCCGCCGGCACCCCGGCCTGGCCGCCGTCCTGGTCATCTGCCTGCTCGGCCTGGTCGGCACCCCGCCCGCCAGCGTGTTCGTCGGCAAGCTCGAGATCTTCACCGCCACCATCGACGGCGGCTACGCCTGGCTCGCCGCCCTCGCCGTCGCCAACACCGTCGCGTCCCTGTTCTACTACCTGCGCTGGCTCGCGCCCGCATTCCTGCGCCGCCCCGGCGGCAGCCAGCCGGACCCGCTGCGCGCCGCGGGCGGCTGGGCAGCCGCCAGCGCCTATG